>Ga0326728_10020336_pt1 | contig 12685 bp, 16 predicted proteins | sample MB3enrmetagenome_FD_207602 | JGI IMG/M metagenome (GOLD analysis project Ga0326728, IMG submission 207602) | Lab enriched peat soil microbial communities from McLean, Ithaca, NY, United States - MB31MN | ecosystem: Environmental > Terrestrial > Soil > Wetlands > Peat | place: USA: New York...
CGAACACATCGTTCAACACTTGCCATACCCGCATTACGTGTTTTCGTTGAAAGCGCCGCTGGAGGTTTGTATCGAAAGAGACCACAATAGGAAGAAAACACACGGAAAGGACGCTGCAGCTGTCGTCTATCAGCTAGTTTCACGATTTGATTATGGTATCGTTATTGATGTAAGCGGAAAAAATATCGATCAATCGGTCAAAGAGATCCTTTCGCATCTGCCAGAGCGCTCCGACCCGCTTTAGCCCAGGAACCTTCTCAGGAACGCAGCTCGCCTTATCTCGTCGCGCAGCGCGGCCTGCTCCCCTTTCCGATAATGCAGCATGAGCTTGGAGGTGACCGCGGAGTAGTCCTCGTCCTCCTCGTAGTCTATCCACCCGGCGACCTTCCGCACCCCGTCGGCGACCTGCTTGGGGAAGTACTGGAGGTTGGCCATGTTCAGGTACTTGGCCGAGTCGGTCAGGTCCTCGTCGAGCTTTATGTACATAGTGTGCAGCTCGTCGAACTCCTTCTCGTTCAACGCGCAGAGCCCGAGCAGCTCGGGCGGCAAACCCAGAGAATAGAACGCGGCGCAGAACGTGATCGCCCGCGGCAGGCTCACACCCTTTAGCGAGCGCGCGTAGCCGAACAGCCCCACGTGCAGCTTCCTCGCCCTCCTCGCAGGCACGAGCGGCGATATGCCGTTTATGGTATCGGCCAGGAGCCCTATCTGGGACTGGTACTCCTTCCTTATCTTCTCCACGAGCCTGAGCGCGGCTTTCGCGTCCACGGGCCTCGGAGGCCTCCTCCTGCCGTGGTTTATCATGTCCACCGCGTTGGCAACGTCCCGGAACGGGTGGTCGTACTTGAAAGAGGACTGTATGGTATATGTCTGCACCGAGGGGTACTCCTCGCCGCAGTTCGTCACGTTGTCAGGCCTGAAGTTGCCACGGAACGGCGCGGAGCCGACCCCGATTATGGGCAGTATCTCGGTGCCGCTCTCCTCCTCCAGCCTCTCGAGGTCCTGCAAAGCGATTTTCGCGAGCAGGACCGCGCTGACAGAGCCGTAATTGAGCGCCGGGTCCGAGCGTGCGAGGAACACCCTCTGGTATTCCAGCCGTTTCCCCTCGATATATGTCTTGAGGATGGTCCCGGCCGCGAGGAAAGAGTCGTAGTTCTCGAAGAGCGGGATTACGTTTATGGCCTCGGGCTGGAAGTCTCCGACCCATTCCTTGACCGTGCGCCTTGATTTCCCGCTGCCGAGCATGGTGTTCTTCTGGCCGACTATGACGCGCTCGTAGTACGCGCGCACCATCTCCACCTCCTCGGCCGAGGTGGTCATGGGCAGTATGACCTCGAATATGGGCGGCACGCCCTTGTTCACCGCCTGTGCCACGTCGTATGCGCGCGGTATGGAATGCAGCGTCTCCAGCAGTATCTTGCCCTGCTCCCTTTCTATGGCCGGGTTCGGCACCCTGTATGTGAGGAAGAACTCGCTGCCCAGCTTGTGGCCTCCGAAGAACTCGGTGTACCTGGAGAGGAGCTTCTCAACGACCTGGTTGTCGGCCTCCTTCCCTTCGCTGTCCCACATCTGCTCGTTTATGCCCAGCTGCGCGAATACGTAGTAGGCCTCCTTCACCTCGCCCTCCCCGGAGAGCACCTCGCTGTCCGAGAAGAACGGCGTGCTGATGTTGTCCGGATGCTGGGTGGACATGGTCCTCGGAATCCTTCTGGCTCCCATGATGGGAAATGAGGGAAATTCATTTATATATGTTACTGGAGATACGTCACCCTAGGTGGTATGTTGATACCCTCCCTGAAAAGAGCGATAGCGCAGTTCGTGAAAAAACCATTCCCCTTCGTCTGGTCATCGATAATGTACGTCGTGCTCCAGCTCCTGTTCGCGTTCGCAGCCGTGGGACTGTTCATAATCTATTTCATCATCGCCTCGGTCTTCGGGGTGCCCGTGACCACGGGCAGCGTGCTGACCGTCCTGGCAGCAATGTTCGTGCTGTTCGTGCTGGCTTTCTTCTCCTGCGGCCTAAACGCAGGCCTGTTCAGGAGCTATGCGGCGGCGCTCGAAGGCAGGAAGACCACGGTGGCAGACTTCCTCAGGTATTCACTCAAGAAATCCGCGCCCATGTTCGCGGTCCTGCTACTGGCAGGCGTACTGCTCACCGTGCTCGTCGGGCCGGCGGTCCTGCTCTATACGATCTCGCTCAAGGCCATAGCATACATGAACTTCTTGGTGGCTCTCTACGCCCTGGGCGCGGCGTTCGTGGTGTTCTTCCTGTTCACGCCCGCGTTCGTCGCCATAGGGGCGTTCGGCACGGAATTCGTATCCTCCCTGCGCGGAATGATCGTGTTCCTCAGCAGGAAGCACGTCAACGCCCTGGGGCTCTACGTGCTGTTCGCCTGCGTCTGGGTGCTGAACGCCATCCCGCTCGTGCAGATAGCCTCGTTCCTGGTGCTCTACCCGGTGATCGCTTCTGCGTTCGTCGTCATGTTCCAGGGGAGCGGCGGACGCCCCCGGTGATCATATGCGGAGAATATACGAGTGCGAGCTTTCAAAGCAGAAGGACCTCAAGGCCATAATCGAGGCGGACCCGTACGCGGAGGGCAGCTTCGCCCGCGCCGGCTACAAGCTGCGCGACGGAGCCTCGCTGGACGAGGACAAGGCCAAGGTCTACCTCTATATATCCGCGTCTGACGATTTCATAAAAAAGGCCGACAGCGCGCTCAAGGACGTGGCCAAGCCGCTCAAGGGCGAGGCCGAGAAGCGCATAATCGACAAGATAGTCGCGGAAGAGGAGAACGCCGAATCCGGCTTCGGCAACATGTTCGGCTGACCCTCATTTGCCAACTCTTTTATTCTTTCTTCCCCTATCATGGTCATGGACGAGCCGGTGAATCCCCCCCAGGAGAAGAAATCCATAGCCTCGCGCGGGGTGCCCTCATCCGAATCCATCTATCTTCCGCCCTACAACAGCGAGGAGCTGCGGAGCTTCCAGGACGCCTCCGAGAACCCGACCAGGAACCTCTGGTCCGTGGAGGAGGTCGCCAACTTCGTCTTCTCCCGCAAATACCAGACCAAATACTACGAGATCGCGCTCGCGTTCCTGCGCCTATTGTCCGTGCAGTCGCACCTCGACGGTCCCATGATATCCAAATTCGTGTCCGACAACAACGTGTCCAAGGCGACGTTCTACAACCGCGTGCTCCCCCGCCTCAGGCGCGTGGGGATGATAAAGATAGAGCGCGACACCATAGTCGCGGTGGAGAGCAAGCGCAAGTTCAGGCCCATGCGCATAAGCCTGAGCAAGACCTTCGGTAACTATCTCATGAAAATAGGGGATTCCTGGCTCGCGATTGTCGACGACACCAGGACCATGAAAAAACAGGAGAAGCTTTGATTTTATCGCAGGTTGGCGTTGTCCTCTTTGCTGTAATCTGAGAATGGTTTTGGCTTCAGAGGTTTGGGATCTGTCTGCTTGGCGGCGTTCTCTATCATCTTAAGTCCGGCACTCTTGAATATGGCGGCATCCTGGCCATCGGACGGTGTTGCCTGCTTCTTGTGATTGTTGGCCTTGGCGCCGTTCTGCACATGGGTCAGCGCGACAGCCTTGAACATCGTTGCGTGCTGGTCATTCCCTATCTGGGCTGCCCTCTTGTTTATCTCCTCGATGACGCTTACCGACATTTTGTTAGTGCCCATATTGGCGGTACTAGACTTCGCGTAGACGAGACCTGCGTCGGCCGTCCTAGGCTGGGTGCTTGCCGGCTTCGGAGCTTCCTTCTTAACGCATCCCCCGCAAAGCGGCAGGGCAGTCGCGAAAACGAATGCCCCTATCTTCAGCGTGTCAGCGAATCTCATTCCGATAGTCTTCTGTTTCATCCATCCCACCTCGGTTTCACTTCCTCTTCTTCCCATTGAACTTCTTGGCCTTCCTGGCCGGTCGCCTCACCGGTTTCCGCCCGTATTTTCTCTAAATTGTACCAGGTACGTGTAAAGCCTCGGCCCCGTGATTGTGGCATGCGGATCCGTCAGACCCTTCAACTTCGCCGCAACGGTCTGCAGGATGGCGCCGTTCTCCGTGTCTGCTCCTGTGACGCTGACCGCTTTCGCATACGTGCCTAGCTTGCCAGGCGTGATTTCGCATTCCATGAACCTGACCGTAACGATATCGCTACAAAAGCAGGCTTTGTAGTCTGCCACCGCGTCGAACACGGCATGCTTGAATACATTTGATGCATCGAGCATGGTCATCCGCTTCGCATCCTTGACATCACACGGGGCGAACGCAGATTTGCTCACCGGCGCAGCGGCTTTCGGAGCGCGGGCAGCGCGCTTCTTGCCTCCACCCTGCACGAGTGGGACTGCTATCGTCTTGAACACTGCGGCGTCTTGGCCATTAGATCTTTGGGCTGCCAGCCTTGTTATCTCCGTGGTGGCAGCCACATTGGCATTTCCATTTTTGGTACCCGACTCCATGCTAATGGGGCTTGCCACAGCCACGGTCTTGGTGCCAGGTTGCGGAGCTGGCGTATCCACCATCGTTTTAGCCTCGGGTTGAGTTGCCACCTTCTCCGGCGGGGTTGCGTTCTTTCCCGCGCACCCCCCATAAAGCGGCAGGGCAGTCGCGAAAACGAATGCCCCTATCTTCAGCGTGTCAGCGAATCTCGTTCCGATGGTTCTTTGTTTCATAAATCCCATCCCACCCGAATTTCACTTGCGCTTCTTCCCCTTGAATTTCTTGGCGCTCCTGGCCCGCCTCCTGACCAGCTTCTTCGCAGGCCTCGCCGAATAAGAGCGCCTCGGGCTTGCGGACACAGTCCCCTTCGCGGTGCGGATGTCCTCTCCGAGCATCTCCCGCTCGGCCTCCTTCTCCGCTAGCATCTGCGTGACGGTGCCAAGCTTGTTCTGGGCCTCCTGCCTCACGGCCTCGAAATCCGCTATGCCGGAGGTGTCGGTGCGCAGCTTGGTTATCATCTCCTTGCTGTCACGGACAAGCTCGGCCAGGCGCCTCTTCGAGTCCGCTATCTTGGACTCCACGTCCTTCTCCTCCCCGGTAGCCTTGTTGAGCTCCGAGTCGTAGTTCGCGGTCATGCCGTCCAGCTCGCGCAGGTACTTCTTGATGTACGCCGCCTCGGCGCTCTCCTGTAGCGCCGAGAGCTCCTCGTCCCCGGCGCGCACGTAGCTCGTTATGCCGTCTATCTTGGACTCGTAATCGTTCACGTATTCGCGGACCCACTTCTCGACCTTCTCGATGCTTGCCATCTGGCCCTCGAGCCCGTCGAGCTCCGCCTCCTTGGACTCCATGGAGCTCCTCACCCTCTCCACCATGTCGGAGATCTCCACCTTCATCTCCGTGGCGTCCTCCAGGTCGGCGAGCAGCTCCTTCATGGCGGAATTGAGCTCGCCTATCTGCTCCTGGGTCCCGTCCGCGGATTTCCTGAGGTCCGCTACCCTGCTCTCCACGTCCCCGGAGAGCCTCTTGAGCTCCGCGATCCTGCCCTTCTCGCCGTCTATCTTGGAGCGCGCGTCCGCCATCCTGCCCTCGAGCTCCTCCTTGGATGCGTCGACCGTCTCCATGAACTGCTCCACGTCGGCCCTGGCCTTCTTGAGCACCTCGCGGCCGTCGGTCTCCAGCTTCGTTATCATCTTGTGGACCTTCTCCACTTCCTCGACCTTGTCCGGCAGCTCCAGCACCCGTTCCTTGAGCGCGAGCACCCTGCCCTCCTTCTCGAGTATGCGTTCGGTGATGGACGCGATGTCCGCCTCCACCTTGGATTCGAGCGACAGGTACCTCTCGCGGTATATCCTGTCCTTCTCGGCCTTGAGCTTCTCCAGGTTCGCCCTCTCCTTGTTCATCTCGTTGAGATAGGCGTTCACCAGCTCCTTGGCCTTCGCGGACTCGCCCGTCATCCTCGCGGGCTTCCTGGCCTCCTCGTGCTCCACCGCGTCCGGCTCCGCCCGCCGCTCCACCTCGTCGTGCGGGACCGCGGCGAAGCTCGGTTTGGCCTCCAGCGTCTTCGGTTCCTTGCGTTCGGTGAGCATCTCGTCCGCGACCGCCTGGAAGTCCTGCCTTCTAGTCTCAATACCGGATTCCATGCTCTCCGGCTCCGGGGCTTCAGGACCGTCGGGCGCGTCTGGGTGCCCGCTCGCTGCCGGCCTAACGCCGCTATCCCTGCGTGAATCGAGCTTGCCGAGTATGCTGCTCTTGATGTCGCTCCCGTCCCCCTTGTCCGACTGCTTCCTCTTGAGGTACTCCTCGAGGCGCCTCTCGGACTCGTCGCCCTTGCTTATCTCGCTGAAGACCTCGTCGTAGGCCTCGTGGGCCTGCTTGGTCTCCATGCCGCTCAGAGCCGCGTCCAGGTCCTTGTCCGAGTGCCTGGCCTCCTCGCCGAGCCAGAGGATATTGGTGCCCCTGAGGCCGTAGACTATGCTTATGTATCCCTCGTCCTCGAGCACGCGCACCCACTTGTCTATGGCGCGCCTGTCCATCCCCGTGAGCCTCTCGAGCTCCGCCAATTCGACCCGCTTCTTCTCCGATATGGTCCTTATCAGCCTGTCCACGTCTGTGCTGACAAGGGCTCCGTTAACAGTTATCTTGTCTGACATTCTCTCCCCTCCTATACGTGATTGTGTGGGGAAACGTTTAAAAAGATAGTATATGAAAGTGGAGGAATGTGTGCGCTATAAGAAGATGCCCCTACGACGTGATGACGGCGTAGTTGCCCGATATCTTCCTCTTGGCCCGGTCGAACGCCACAGACGCGATGGCCGCGTTCGCCTTGTACGTGTATATCGAGAAGAGGTCGCTGCCCTTGGCGAGCCTGGCCGCCATGTCCGTGGGCCTGCCGAAAGCGCGCCTCATGCCCTTCTGCAGACGGTCGGCTCCTGCGCCGGCGATCATCTTGTTCTCCCTTATCACGTGGTGCGGGTAGACCCTCACGATGAAATAATACGCGCCCGGCGCTTCTTTTTCCAACTGCTTGTTCGCGCTCATGCGCGCGGCCTCTATGGCGTTGTCGCGCAGTATAACCGGCTCCAGCGCCCGCAGGTGCATCACCAGGTCGTAGTCGCGCTTGTCCGCGCCCATCCTGAACTGGTGCAAATCCTTGTGCGGCATGGCCTTGATATAAGACCGCCTCGGCTTCGACCTGCTGAACCTGGTCCACGCGACCTTGTCAGCGTCCCTTATGCTCCTGCCTGGTCTGATTCCCATGAATGCTCACCTTGATGTTTTCAATAACGAGTGTCAAAAGTGTGTTGCGTTAGGATTTTAAAGTATCGCGTTGGCGGGAAATATCCGAAGCGGCCCGCCAAACGCCATCCGCGAAAGGAAAATAATTGCGGTCGTCGGGATTTGAACCCGAGTTATAGGCTTGGAGGGCCTAAGTCCTACCAGGCTAGACTACAACCGCGTAGATACTCTTTTATCGTGGGCTAAGGGTTAAAAACCCTGTAACCACGCATCGCGGAACCGCCCAGAAAATATTATTAACCTTAAGCCGGAGGTGAAAGCGGTGATATGGATGGGACTTTCGTATATAAGCATAAGGGTAAAGGACATGAAGAAGTCGGTGGCTTTCTACACCAGGAAACTAGGGCTCAAGGTCGTAGGCAAGAGGAAGATGCCGGGCGAGCTGATAGTCCAGCTCGAGGACAAGGCAACGAAGCAGCGCCTGAACCTCATGTGGTACGCGAAGAGCAACCGCTGGTACACCCCGTACAAGATGAACGGAGTCGAGCTGGACCACCTGATGTTCCAGGTCCCGGACGCGAAGAAGGCTTATGCCAAACTGCTCAAGGGCGGCGCGACCAAGGCCACGGACATCTGGGATGGCACGGAGCGCGTCATGGGCCTGGTCAAGGACCCCAACGGCATCTGGATCGGCGTGATGAGCGTCAAGAAGAAATAGCCTAGAACACGGCCGCTAGCCCGCTCAGGAACTTCTTCGGGTCCTCGGCCTTGACGAACGCGCTGGCCAGCAGGACCCCCTCGGAGCCCAGCTCCAGCGCCTTGCGCACGTCGTCCGCGTTGCTCACTCCCGCGCCGCAGAGCACGGTTATTTTTGAATTTATTTTCTTGATCTCCTTCACGGTCTCGGTCACGATCTCCGGCTTTGCCGTGGAGACGCTGACGCCCGAGCCTATGAGCTCCGGCGGCTCGACCGCGATGTAAGTGGGTTCGAAAGCAGCGATCTCCGCCGCTTCTTTCGTGCTTGCCGCGCAGACAAGCGATTCCAGGCCGTTGGACTGCAGCGCCTGCACCGTCGCCCTGACCTTGTCGATGCGCAGCTTCTTCTCCGAATGGTTGACCAGGGATCCCTTCACCTTGATTATCTTGAGCGCATCGACCGGAATCGAGCCTGTGAACGCACCAGGGCTCTCCGCGTCCACGTGCTGCGCGAACACGTCGCCGAACCTCTCGGTCGCCTCCTTGAGGTATATCGCCGGCGGGCATATGATTATCCGCACCCCGGTCTCTGCCACCACCTCGCTCGCGATGTCCGTGAAAAGGAGCGACTTCTCGAGGCTTTGCGTATATGTCTTGAGATTGAGGACTATCATCAAACCACCAGGAAACAATTAGCACGAAATAGGGTTAAATAACTATCTCGTAATTCTTATCTAACGATATCTTTAGCCGACGTCGCATAATCCGGTAGTGCGTCGGAAACCAATTCGGTTGACGAATCTCGAACCGGATTTATCGAGAAAACCGATCCCTCTGGGATTCCAGGTTCAAATCCTGGCGTCGGCGTTTTTTCTTACCAGATGAGCAGCAGTCTGGAGAAGTCGCTTTTCAGGAAGATGGCGTCACGGACATCCGGATCCCTGGCATGCGGTCCGTACGGAGTGAAAAGAGGGGACATCTCCCTCAAAAAGGCATTGACGAATCCCGGCTCATCGAGCAGGGCGGCTTGGAAATCCTCCCTTAATCTGGTCGGCATCACGAAATTGATCAATAGCGGGAATGACTTGGAACTACTTCTGCCAAGCAGCTCTTCGTTTATGCTGGTCGCCATGCAAACAACCAGCTTATCCCCGTGGTTCCAAATATGTATCTCCTGGGGGCGCGGCTTCAAGTCTGTGTAATTCTCCGCGCAGATCCTCTGGAAGTTCCTCATTTTCGCTATTTTTCCAAGCTCCGGAGCCGCGTGGATGCCACGGAAAACGAAACCCTCGGGGTACGGCAGCATCCCTATCCCCCCGATGGCGTAGCGCTTTATATCTATGACGACCTCGGCGGGCGACAGTCTTCGTTCGGATGTATCGTGCGGAGCTTTAGCAGCGGGCGCATGCGTGGCCGGAGGGACGGGTGCGGGGCCCTTCAAAGCTCCGCTCGCGGTCCGGTTAGCCAGGGATAAATAAGGCGTTCCGGTTTTCGGCTGGGTCGTTGCCCCCTCGCCAAGCGGGTCCTGCCACCCGTGAGTCGGTTTCTTTGTCTGATCCGCGCGAAGAACGGCTCCGAGAGCACGCATAGTATCCTTAGGGTCAATTTTTCTCATGTGATAATATATGTTAAGAAATATATAAAAATGTGCCTGTCCGGCCTCTGCACGGCTTTTCAGGATCCGAGCGCCCCGATCCCCCAGCCGCTGCCTTTTTACTCTTTGCCGGTTTCTTACTAGCGGTGCTTGCATGGAAGATCCTCAAAATGCGCGCAAGGTCGTCATAATAACCGGCGCGTCATCGGGCATAGGGCGCGAGGCCGCGCGATTGTTCGCGCAGAAGGGGTGGCAGGTGGTCGCCACGATGAGGGACACCTCGCGCGGGAAGGGCCTCCTCGATTCGGGCAACGTCGACCTCTTGCGTGTCGACGTGAGGGATTCGAAATCCATCAGGGACGCATACGACAAGACGATGAAGAGATACGGCAGGATAGACGTCCTGGTGAACAATGCGGGATACGGGCTCGTGGGTCCGATCGAGGCCGCGAAAAGGGAGCAGATGGAAGCAGAAGTCGACACCAACCTGATCGGGCTAATGGATGCCACCGCGCTCGTGCTGCCGCACATGAGAAAGAACACGTCAGGGACGATAGTGAACATCTCTTCCATGGCCGGGAAGGTCGCGTTTCCATATCACAGCGCATACAACGCAACCAAGTTCGGAGTGGAAGGATTCACCGAGTCGGTTCAATACGAGGTCAGGAGGTTCGGGATCGGGATGAAGCTCGTGGAGCCCGGGATGGTCGAGACCGATTTCTATACGCGCTCGATGGAAAAGCTGGCGCATCCGGCTTACGGCGACTATCCTGGGATGATGGAGCGGACGGGCTCGAGGAAGGGAATCCCGCCCGCGCGCGTCGCGGAAGTGATCTACCGCGCGGCGACCGACCGGAGCAACAGGCTGCGATATCCGGTGGGGAGCGATGCGGCCATGCTGCTGCTCATAAAAAAAGTGCTGCCGGACGGAGTTTTCTCCTGGTTGATCATGAAGGTAATGAAAGGATAACTTTGGTATAAACCCTCGGGTAGTCGAAATCCGATTTAAAGCCGTGTTCGACCGTGCTGGAATACAAACGATTATAATTGGTATCCGGCTCATCCCAATCATGGGCGATGTTGAGAAAGACGTCGAAAGGGCTTTACAGCTTCATCTGAGCGGCAGCGATAAAGTGCGCGTCGCATCGAGCCTCACTGATTTCGTAGTGGGTATCTTCAGGGAACGGATAAAGCGGGAGCATCCGAAAGCCAGCCCGAAACGGCTTCTGGAACTTCTGAGGGAGGAGCTTTATCATGGAAGAAGGGACGTTTGAGGAGTTCGCTCTCAAGCTGCTCGCCGCCCTCAACGACTGCGGTGTAGAATATATCGTGGTCGGTGGAGTGGCGGCGGTCTATTACGGGAGGTCGAGATTGACAACTGATTGCGATATCGTCCTTTCATTGGAAGAAATGCATTTGGCTGGTTTCGCAGCATGCATGAAAAAATATGGGTTTCGGATTCGCGAGCACGACATGCTCGAAGGATTCAAGGAAAAGGGCCACTTCAACGCTTATTACGGGATGACCGCATTCCGTGCGGATTTCAGCTGGAGAAACGGAAGCCTCGCGGAGCACGGCTTTGAAAGGGCGAAAGATGCGCGGCTTTTCGGGATACTGGCGCGGATGGAAGCACCTGAAGACGTCATAATAGCTAAGCTGGTATATGGGAGCCCCCAGGACCTTGACGACGCGAAGGCAATCCTTCTCGCGCAGAAGAAACTGGATAAGGAGTATCTGGGAAAGCGGGCTGCAGAAGAAAGGGTCTGGGACAAATTGAAACAGCTTTATGCTTCCATAGAAAAATAAGCAGCCAACACCTGGAACTGACAAAAACAGTTATAGCCTCGGAAGGGATTTGAACCCCTGGCCTCAGGTTTTTTCGAATGTTATTTACGAAACCCGCGCTCTACCAGCTGAGCTACCGAGGCAGATTGACTGTGGGTTATGTTGCTTGCTCAGCTTAAAAAAAGTATCAGTCCTGCTTTCCCGAATCTTTTATATACCTCCCCTTCCCATCCGAATCATGGAGATAGAACCCATCACGACCGGCAAGCCCGAGGAGAAGGTGGAGTTCGCCACCGCGTTCAAGGCCATCCAGGTGGCGCTGGACAACTACCAGGACATATTCTCGGACTTCGACACCGGGCCCTACAGCCACAGGACGCTCTCGAACGATTTCGTCAACGAGGTGGAGCGCCGCTACCTGGAGACCAAGCCCGGCGAGTTCGAGGTGCGGCTAACATTGCCGGCCAAGGAGCGCGACCAGAGGGTTGAGATGGTCATAAAGAAGCGGCTGAGGGACTATTTCACAGGCCGGCTCAATGAGAAGGACGAAGAGATCACCAAGAAGCGGAACATAGGCATCGTCAGGATCATAGCGGGCATCCTGATAATAATCGCCGTCTTCGAGCTGCCCATCCCCTATAATCCGGCGGTGTCGAACATACTCTTCGTCCCGGGATGGTTCTTCATATGGTCCGGGTTCGAGAACATCATGGACATCCCGGGCAAGCTCGCAGAGGAGCGCCAGTTCCTGAGCAGGTTCTCCAAGGCGAAGTACCATTTCTACTCCGAGGACGAGCTCACCGTTGTGGCTGAGAAGCTCCCGGAGCCGCCCCCATCGCCGCCTCTGGAGCAGAGGCATACGTAGGTTGCTTCCCCAGCTCTTCCCTCGCACGCGCGAGAAGGAATCCCATGCAGTCGGCCTCCTTGCCTCTCTTTCTGTTCCACTCCGCGACTATCTCCTTGTATGTCCCCAGCTCCCATAGATAAGTCGGCCGGAGCCGGGCCCCGAAACCCAGGGTCCGGAACATGAGGCCTGAGACCGCGGGGCACAGCCGCGTCTTCCATCTTCCGTCTATGCCTTTTGGAAAAGCTTTGCAGACCGAAGGCGAGAACCCGTATATCGTGCACCTCTTGCCATCGAGGAAAAGGCACGGATGGGATTTCAGGCAGAGGATGTGCTCCTCCAAATACTTCCTGTCATGGAACTCGAGCACCGTGTCGTTGTCGAAATTGATGAGCCGCAGCGGATATATCACCGCGAACTCATCAGGATCCTTCTCCAGGCTGTCCGCTATCCTGACGATGTCGAAAATGGTGACCGTGATGTAGAGGTCCTTGCAGCACGATGCATCGCAGATCGTGCAGGGATTTGCCATAATCAGGGTTTTACCATGCCAAACTTTTAATCATGAGGGGAAATCGAT
>Ga0326728_10020338_pt1 | contig 12681 bp, 11 predicted proteins | sample MB3enrmetagenome_FD_207602 | JGI IMG/M metagenome (GOLD analysis project Ga0326728, IMG submission 207602) | Lab enriched peat soil microbial communities from McLean, Ithaca, NY, United States - MB31MN | ecosystem: Environmental > Terrestrial > Soil > Wetlands > Peat | place: USA: New York...
CTAAGTAACGAAGTCCGGCACCCTCTGCACGGCATCCACTCTTGCGTCATCACACAGCCCATCACAGCGCCATCGCCACTACGCTGCTTTGCTCCGGAGGTGGAAGGGACTTATTCGGAATTGCAGGAATAATCTGCAGACGCTTGACCTTTCACCTAAAAGGTGCAAATTGGTGCAAATGCGTAGAACAGTGGATTTGGATTCCGAATTGGAAACCGAACTGTCGGACGTGGTTTCCTTGATCAAAGAGAAGCCGGCGGTGGTCATCCGACAAGCCTTGCGGGCGGGGCTGCCGGCGGTCGCCAACCGATTTCAGTCACCCCGGCCCGCCGGCTATTTCGCCGACGATTACGGCCCGGATAAAGAAAGGGTGGCGTTGGAATCGGCAATGAGCAAGGTCAAACAAAAACCCGAACGATGAATTTTCACCAATGGGAGATTTGGAAGAGCCGGCCACCGGGTTTCGGGCGCGATCATTGGTTTGTCATCCTTTCGGGGCAGGAACGCCTGGATCATCCACAACGGCTGCAAGTCAACGGCCTGGCCTGTTACAAGCTGCAAGGCGACCTTAAAAAAGTGGACGTCCGCCTCCACGGCGCGGATGGTTTCGACGGCCCGACGGCGTGCCAGTGCGATTTCATTTTCGTCTTGGACAAGAGAAGCCTGCATTCGTGCCTCGGTTCGGTGACATGGGAACGGCAACAAGCCATCAAATCCAAATTGAAAGAAGTCCATAGGCTCTGATAAACGCCGGTTTGGAAAAGCAGATGCATCGGACGGGCGCGGTTTGGGACGGGCGAGCGCCGAGGAGGCAGGCGGGGATTGCCGCTATGGATTGGCCGCGCTATGCTGGCTTTCCCACGCCTCAAAATTGCCGTCCGGCGCGCTTTGAATCTCAGAATGGCCATCGGCGAAAAGGTAGGCGCGCAGCCAGTTCGCTTTGCCGGGTGTTTGCACGCCTTCCCTTTGTCGCAGCACCATTATCTGCTTCGGATTGTCCAGGTTGCTCAACGATCCTTGATAGACGATTTCGAATTGACTGGCAACAGGGTCGTTTTCCATCGGAACGCCCTCCGGCAGAAAAGGGCGCGCCTGCTCAAAACTCTTGGGTAATTGTCCGTGGTTCTGGTCGGCGCAGGCCGTCCACGCGTAACCCCAGACACCCAGGCACTCCCTTGTGCGCTTGAGGGTCTGCATCAATGCCGTCTCGGCGGCGGTTTGTTCAGCCTGCGCTTGCGCCAGCGCGGTTCGATCCTGCTCTGCCTTATCCCCCGTCTCCGCCAGCTTTCTCTTTAAGCTCTGGATTTCGGCCCGGAGACGGACCAACTCGGCAGATTGATCGTTGGCGGAGGATGGAACGGCGGTTTGCTCAAGCTCGACCTGTTGCCGGTTCGTCTCCGCCGGCTCGATTCGCTGGCGCAAGACGCAATTTTCCTCACGCTGCGTCGCGTTGATCCGATATTGGAGAATGGCCGCAGCGGCCATCGCCGCAACGAGCGCCACGGTCATGATGGCCCGCTTTGTCATGTTGGGAGACTCCTCATTTTGCATCTACGGCTGCTGCACGTGCTGACTCTCCCAAGACCCGAAGTTTCCGTCGGGCGTGGCGTGAAGTTCGCTGTGGCCATCGGCAAAGACGTAGGTCCTGACCCAGTTTCCGTCGAACGGGTTCCACACCGCTTCTTTCTGACGGATGATGACGGTATTGCCAGGGTTCGTCACTGAGTTCATTGTGCCTTGATAGACCACTGCAAAATCATCGGTGGTGACGTTGGTCTGTTGCTTGAATGCATCCGGCAAGAAGGACGCGGCCTGCTCGAAGTTGGACGGATACTGTCCCTGGTTCTTCATGGCATACAATATCCAGGCAAGTGCCAATTGCTTGCTGTTCTCGAATATCGCGGTCTGTCTTTGTTGGGTCTCTATTTGTGCCGCCAGCGTATCGGCCGGGCCTTTCTGCCGCGCCTGGCCGGCCGCGGTTGCCAACTGGTCTTTCAAGCGGCCCGCCTCCGAGCGTAATTGCATCAACTCCCTCAGTTCGCCTTGATCCGCGGCGGGCTTGGCGACTGATGCCGCCGTCGGCGCATCGGCCAGGCGGCGGGCGTCCGTTTGAGCCAGTTGTGCATTCAGTCTGCGGTTTTCCTCCTGCAACAAGGCGGAGGTGTGCGCTTGATGGACAATCACGCCCGCCAAGCCAAGCGCGATGCCCACGACGGCAAATTGAGATTTTGTCAGAGCCATAAGTTTAATGAATAAAAGGTCCAGGCTTGGGACGGAAGCCGCGCCCGCCAGGGAGGTCACCGTCACGGCGGCGGCCAATCCTGCGGGGGCCGCCGTCACCGCCTGCGTGTTCAACGTCTCAGCCAACAAGGCCGCCGTCACGCTGATGCCGCGGCGGCCAAAAAAACTTCGCAGTTTATCCAACGCGCGCTCGACTCGTTTGCGGGCGCCGTCTTCACTCATCCCCAGGACCCGGCCCACGGCCTGGAAGGGCTGGTGCTCGAAAAACCGCAGGACGACCGCATTGCGGTCCGTGGCGCTGAGGTGGCTCATGGCTTCTTCCAGCACGGGCGCCAGCTCGCGCCAGAGAGCATCAGAGGAATCATTTTGCGCGTTCATTTCCACGGCTTGCCTTTCCCGGGCCTGACGGCGGCGTTCAGCCCTGACGGCGTGGGCGGACATAAAGCAGGTATGTTGGTAAAGCCACCCGGCCAAAAAGACATCTCGCGGCAGGGCCTTCGCCTTCCGGGCCAGATCGGTAAAGACCTGTTGGGCCACGTCCTGGGCCAGTTGACTGTCCTGGGCGACGCGCCGCAGCGCCGCCGAATAAACCAGGTCGCAGTAACAGGCGACCAGTTTGCCGAAAGCCTGGTCGGAGCCGGTTTCGACGTAATCCCGCAGCCAGATTGAACTTTCCACGCTGCTCATTTTACAATAATGAACCCGCCCAAGCCCGAAACCAGACAAGAATTTTCAGCCTGGCCGAAAACGGGCGCATCTCACTTTTTGGCAGTTTGGCCCCGCATCCGAGGAAGCCCGCCCGGTCAAGCAAAGGGACGCATGGACCCTCATCGGGCTGGCGGCATTTCCAAATCGGCAGACATTTCAAAAAGGAACTCAAAAAATGAAAAACAACACATACGGGCATTGAAAGCCGCAATGCCCGTATGTGAGTGCCGGAAGCGGCCAGTTGTCAAGAAAAATCTTCATGCGGGCCGCCGGTTCTGGCGATTCGCTGCCAAAAAAGCGCCAAAAGGCGAGATGCGCCCAGGGCGAAAGGTGGCCGTTGTTTGCGCTTGCCTACGCGGAAGCCGGGCGCGTAAGTTGCCTTGCGAGCTATGAATAATACGCCACTATCTGTCGCAGTCACCGGTGCCGCCGGAGCCATCGGCTATTCCATCTTGTTCCGCATCGCTTCGGGCGAATTGTTCGGTCCCGATCAACCCGTCATTCTCAACCTGGTTGACATCCCGGAGGCCCTGCCGGCTTTGCAGGGGGTCATCATGGAACTGGAGGACTGCGCCTGCCCGGCCCTGCGCAAACTCACCGCCACGGCCGATTTGAACGAAGGCTTCCGCGGCATCAACTGGGCCTTGCTCATCGGCAGCGTTTCGCGCAAACCGGGCATGGAACGCAAGGACCTGCTGGCCATCAACGGCAAAATCTTCACCGGCCAAGGCCAGGCGCTGCAAAAAAACGCCGCCAAAGACATCCGCATCCTCGTCGTCGGCAATCCCTGCAACACCAATTGCCTCATCGCTAAAAACAGCGCGCCGGACATTCCCGCCGAGCGCTGGTTCGCCATGACGCGGCTGGACGAAAACCGCTCCAAAGCGCAATTGGCCAGGAAGGCGGGCGTGGACATCGCCTCCGTTTCCAATCTGGCTGTCTGGGGCAATCACAGCCCGACGATGTTCCCGGATTTCTATCACGCCAAAATCGGCGGCCGGCCCGCGACGGAGGTGATCCGGGACGAGAACTGGCTCAAGACCGATTTTGTGACGACCGTCGCGCAGCGGGGCACCTCGGTGCTCAACGCCCGCAAAGCCGGCAGCGCCGCCAGTGCCGCCAACGCCGTCATTGACACCGTCAAATCCATCCTGCACCCGGCCCTCGGGCAGCGACCCTGTTTCTGTTGTTGCCGCTACGTCATTGACAGCGTCAAATCCCTTCTGCGGCCGACGCCCGACGGCGATTGGCACAGTGTCTCCGTTTGTTCGGACGGCAGTTATGGGATCGAACCGGGCTTGATTTGTTCCTTCCCCGTCCGCAGCGACGGGCAGAGACTGCAAATCGTGCAAGGATTGGCCCTCAACGAGTTCGCGCGCGCCAGGATCATGGCCTCGGTGGACGAATTGAAGAGCGAGAAGGCAACGGCGGCAGAACTGGGATTGGTTAAATGATTATGATGCCCGCTAATAATTCCGCCGAACCGCGAAGCAGCGACGCGCTGCCCAATTCCAAAAGGGTCTATCTGCCGGGAACGCTTCATCCGTATATCCGCGTGCCGCTGCGCGAAATTGCCCTGAGCACCGCCGCCGCCCGCAACGGCCGCGCCGAACCCAACCCGCCGGCGCGCGTCTATGATTGCAGCGGGCCTTGGGGCGATGAGTCTTTTGCGGGAACCGTCCGCGACGGCCTGCCGCCCCTGCGCCGCGACTGGATTCTCCAACGCGGCGACACCGAAGAACTCGACGGACCGACGGCAGGCGGGGAATCATCGAATTTCCCGCCCCGCCGCCCGCTGCGGGCCAAAGCCGGCCGGGTGGTGACTCAGTTGCAATACGCCCGGCAGGGGATCATCACCCCTGAGATGGAATTCATCGCCATCCGCGAGAACATGGGACGGGAGCAATCGCAGTGCGACGGGGAACTTGGGCGGCAGCATCCGGGCCGGGCCTTTGGCGCTTGCATCCCGGCGGCGATCACCCCGGAGTTTGTGCGCCAGGAGGTCGCCCGCGGCCGGGCCATCATCCCCTGCAACATCAACCATCCCGAATTGGAGCCGATGATCATCGGGCGCAATTTCCTGGTCAAAATCAACGCCAACATCGGCAATTCCGCCCTGGCCTCCGGCATCGAGGAGGAAGTCGAGAAGATGCGCTGGGCCATCAAATGGGGAGCGGACACGGTGATGGATTTGTCCACCGGGAAGAACATTCACGCCACGCGCGAATGGATTCTGCGCAACTCGCCGGTGCCCATCGGCACGGTGCCCATTTACCAGGCGCTGGAAAAAGCCGGCGGCAAGGCCGAGGAACTGACCTGGGAGATTTATCGCGACACGCTGATCGAACAATGCCGGCAAGGCGTGGATTATTTCACCGTTCACGCCGGCGTGCTCCTGCGCTTCATCCCGCTCACCGCCCGCCGCGCCACGGGCATCGTCAGCCGGGGCGGCTCGATCCTGGCCAAATGGTGCCTGGCGCATCATCAGGAGAATTTCTGTTACACGCACTGGGACGAGATTTGCGAGATCATGGCCGCCTACGACGTGAGCTTCTCCATTGGCGACGGGTTGCGTCCGGGTTCGATCGCCGACGCGAACGACGAGGCGCAATTCGCCGAATTGAAAACCCAGGGCGACCTGACCCGGCGCGCCTGGGCGCACGGCGTGCAGGTGATGAACGAAGGCCCCGGCCACATCCCGATGCACCTGATCCAGGAGAACATGACCAAACAATTGGAATGGTGCCACGAGGCGCCGTTCTACACGCTCGGCCCCTTGACGACCGATGTCGCCCCCGGCTACGACCACATCACCAGCGCCATTGGGGCGGCGATGATCGGCTGGTACGGCTGCGCCTTGTTGTGCTACGTCACGCCCAAGGAACACCTGGGCCTGCCCGACAAAAAAGACGTCAAGGACGGGGTGATTGCCTACAAAATCGCCGCGCACGCGGCCGATCTGGCCAAGGGCCATCCCGGCGCGCAGTATCGCGACAACGCGTTGAGCAAGGCCCGCTTTGAATTCCGGTGGGAGGACCAATTCAACCTCTCGCTGGACCCCGAGACGGCGCGAAAATTTCACGATCAAACGCTGCCGCAGGAAGGCGCCAAGACCGCGCATTTTTGTTCCATGTGCGGCCCGCATTTTTGCAGCATGAAGATCACCGAGGACGTGCGCCAATACGCCGCCGAGCATGGCCTCACCGAGCAGAAGGCCCTGCAAAAAGGCATGGAGGAAAAGTCCCGCGAGTTCACCGAAAAAGGCAGCGAGCTTTACGCGAAGGCATGAAATATGGAATGGATAAAGGCAATTTCACAACTGTTGGGAAGCATTGCATGGTCAGCAGTTGTAGGGACCCGGGCTGCTTTGGAGCGGCATCGCTCGCGGTTGCCAATTAGCCGTTAAATAAAACATGCCGACCAGCCATCCATGCCTTGAAGTGTTTGTTCGCTGCGCCGATGGGATTCGCGCGAACAAATTGATTAACCGCGAAAGCAGGCAAGACAAAGAGTTTCACTTCCAGAATTGGTTCAAGGCGCGGCTTGGCGAATCGGGTTTGAACTTTGAACTTGGCGGTCGAAACACCTATCCCGATTTTCGCTTGGTCGCCTCGAGTGACGGCTTTGAAGTGAAAGGACTGGCTTACCCTGGACGCGAAGCCAACTACGACTGCAACAGCCAAGTTCCGTCGGGCCGTCACAATGGGCGAGCCATCTTCTACATCTTTGGCCGCTATCCGGCTGAACCGGACGGCGACTCTTATCCGGTGATCGACTTGGTCGTTTGCCACGGTGACTTTCTCAACGCCGACCACGATTACGTTCACAAAAACAAGAGTGTGAAAGGCTTTGGCAGCTACGGCGACATCATGATTCGCGACCGCAAGATGTATGTTGCACCCACGCCGTTTGGCCTGACGATTGGTACGGCGCACAATCAAACGCTGATTCTTCCCGCCGACTTTCGCGTGGACTCCCGCTTCTGCGCGGTCGGGAAGATTGTGCGGCGGGAAGCCCAAAAGCTGATTGTCGGATACACCTTCGAGTTGCGGACGAACACCTTGAAGCCTGAGTCGGTGGAAAATCCGGCAGCGGGCACGGAGCACAAATTTGTCGCGTATCGTCTCAACGGTTCAGCAACCGAGGCAGTGACGATGCGTCCGCCGCGCGAGGTCATTGCGGGGGTTGCGGAAGCTGCGGAGGAAGATGAATAAGCAGCTCCAATCCAATGGCCATTCGCGCGCATGTCGGCTCATCGAGTCCGATTCGTTTCCCTTTGAGTTCATCTCGCAACTGGCGGAGATGGAGAGTTGGCGCAAGGAAGTCCATCGGCCCATTTACCACGTTCACAAGTGGTGGGCGCAGCGACTTGGTTCGGTCTTTCGAAGCATCTTGCTCGGCTCCGCTTTGCCGGACTCTGAGAACCTTGCCGAAGCGTTCTACCGGAGGCATGATTTTGCCGGCTTGACGGTCTTTGACCCGTTCATGGGCAGCGGGACGACGATTGGCGAGGCGCACAAACTTGGTTTCCTGGCGCTGGGCCGGGACATCAATCCCGTCGCGTGCGAATCCGTGCGGGTATCGCTTGGCCCGCTCGACCGCGATGCGCTGATGAAAGCCTTCGGCCAGCTTTCAGCCGGCGTCGGCGAGCGCATCCGGGCACTTTACCAGACTGCGGACGCCGAGGGACACGATTGCGACGCGCTCTACTTTTTTTGGGTCAAGACGCTTCCCTGTCCTGCCTGCTCTGCGAGCGTGGATTTATTTCCAACATACATTTTTGTCCGAAACGCTTATCCAGACCGCAAACCGGAGGTTCGCGTTGTCTGCCCGGAATGTGCCGGGATTTTCTCTGCGGACGTGAACCATGTGCAGACTCGCTGTCCTCACTGCCAACACGGATTTGATTTGCACGCAGGCCCGGCAAACGGCGCGTCGGCGACCTGCCGGAAATGCCGCCACGTCTTTCCCATCGCCAAGACCGCCAAAGCTATCGGTCATCCGCCAGCGCATCGGTTGTTCGCCAAACTTGTCCTCAACAGTTCCGGCGAAAAGCTCTACTTGCCTGTTACGCGCGAGGATGAACTGGCCTACCAGCGATGTTCGGAGGAATTACATCGAAGCAAACTCCCGCTGCCGACGTTGGAACTGAAGGACGGCTACAATACACACCAAGTGCTGAACTACGGCTATCGCTGGTGGCGTGAGTTCTTCAATGACCGCCAATTGCTCGCACTCGGTTGGCTGCACGCTGCCATTCTGGAACTGTCCGATGACGCAGCGCGAGCCGCCTTGCGAACCGTTTTCTCCGGCGTATTGGAGTTCAACAACATGTTCGCTTCCTACAAAGGCGAGGGTACGGGAGCAATCCGACACATGTTCGCGCACCACATCTTGAAGCCCGAACGAGTCCCGATTGAAGGCAACGTCTGGGGCACGTCAAGAAGTTCAGGCTCGTTTTCCACACTGTTTAAATCACGACTGCTGCGGGCCATTGAATATCGCTCAGCGCCATTTGAGTTGGAGATTGAACGAACGAATGGCAGCAGCAAGGGCAAGCGCGTTTTTGGCGGGAGCGCCCCATTCACAGGGCGCGTCGAAACGAAGTGGCCTCCATCGCCGAACTTGGCGGCTCGCGCCATTTATCTTTCGTGCGGCAGTTCAGCTTCAACCGGTTTGTCTGATGCGAGTGTTGATTTGATCGTGACCGACCCGCCATTCTTCGACAACGTGCATTACTCGGAACTGGCCGACTTCTTTTTTGCGTGGCAGCAACTCGGTCCGTCGCCGTTTGTCGGCAGGCGAAGCACGACGCGCCACGTTGAAGAAGTGCAGGACACCAGCGCGGAGCAGTTCGCAACGAAGCTGCGCGCTGTCTTTGCTGAGTGCTGCCGCGTGTTGCGGGAAGACGGTTTGCTCGTCTTCACTTACCATCATTCCCGGATGGATGGATGGACATCATTGGCTGACGCCGTAGTCGGTGCCGGCTTCTCGCTCGTGAACTGCCATCCCGTCAAGTCCGAGATGTCCGTTGCCGCGCCCAAGTCCCAAGCCAAAGAGCCAATCCAACTCGACGTCGTTTTGGTCTGCCGAAAGCAGGTGGCGGACAGTCGAGAACGAAGCGACACCAGAATTGCATTTCAGCGGGCGGTCGAACGCGCGGCTTCGAAGGCAAGCCGACTTAAAGGTTGTGGCCTTACACTTTCAGTCAATGATCGGCGTGTCATTCTCATCAGCCAATTTCTTGTCGAGACTTGCGCTGGGCGCTCTGCCGAACAACTAGCAGGCGTGTTGTCGAGCAATCTGACGGATTTGGATTTAGCCGCGATGCGACTGCTTGAATCGCAAGCAGTCCAACCCGCGAAGCCAGTTAAGCAAAACGAGAGGCAGCTTGCCTTGTTCGAGAAGAAAAGCACCAAACAACCTTCCAATGACACAAAGCGGATTGCAACGCCCGTAAGTTACCGGCGAACTAAGCGAGGGCTTCACCCAAGGGTAGTATTATGAACTGCGACGTGCAAATTCAGAGCATTGGGAGATTTTGCCGAGTTCGCACAGAGCTTTACATGAAGGCATGAAAAAAGATCCAACGACCCGAAAGCAAGGTCGCCTGTCTCGCGGTCACCTCAGAGAAAAGGCAGAGTCAATGGTTTTGCGCGAAGGCCCACCGCCCTATCGCGTCAACGACGATGTCTTGCGACGCGGGCGGATGGCGCCTCCGCCCGTCGCCCGCCTCGCGGAGAAAAAGAAACTCATTCCGTTCGGCTGGTATGGCGGCAAGTTTTCGCATCTCGACTGGCTTTTGCCGTTGCTGCCCGATTGCCATCACTACTGCGAGCCGTTCGCCGGTTCCGGCGCGGTGCTTCTCAATCGAGACCCCTCGCCGGTGGAAACATTCAACGACCTCGACGGCGAAGTGGTGAATTTTTTCCGCGTTCTCCGCGAAGAAAAGGAACGGTTGATTGAGGCCATTGGATTGACCCCGTTCGCTCGCGAGGAATTTGCGCTCGCTTGTGAAATCAGTCCTGACCTGTCGGCCTTGGAGCGCGCCAGGCGCTTCTACGTTCGCGCCCGCCAGGTTCGCACGGGTCTGGCGCAAACGGCTTCCATCGGTCGTTGGGCCAACTGCAAGAACACCAGCCGCGCCGGTATGAGCGGCGTCATCAGCCGCTGGCTTGGCGCGGTGGAAGATTTGCCCGCGGTTGCGGAGCGCTTGCTTCGTGTTCAAATTGAGAATCGTCCCGCCATCAACGTCATTCGTCTCTACGATTCACCGGCCACCCTTTTTTACTGTGACCCGCCGTATGTCCACTCGACGCGCGGCGACTCGAAGGCTTACGGATTTGAAATGACCGATGCACAACATCACGAACTGGCGGAAGTTTTGAATTCGGTCCAAGGCCTGGTGGCTCTGTCGAATTATGAGGCTAAAATTTTCGAAAGACTTTATCCCGCATCGAAGTGGCACAAGACGGTTTCGCCCGCGCGCACAAACCATTCCACGAAGGACACACGCATCGAAGTCTTGTGGACAAACTACGACCCGCGCAAAATCAGACGCAACGGCAGGATCTCGAATGGAGAACTGTTCCCCACTGCTTGAGGCTTCGCTAAGGCGCGCCCAAGAGAATCTCGGCCATTCCTTCATCCGTGATGACGAAATCGCGGCGCGCGTGGTGTCGGTGGTGAACTGTCCGAGCAATCGCGCCGGTGTGCGGCTGCTCATGGCGTGCATGTTGGCCAAGGTGCATCGCCCGGAAATTGACCCCCGCAAGCCCTACACGAAAATTGGCGGCAAGGATTGTTTCTCCGGCCGCAGTTACGACGAGCAATTTATCGGCGACTTCATCGCCCGCCATAATCTTCCCTGCAATTCCACCACCGCCTTTCTCACGCCGACGCTGCGGAACATGGACCAAACACTCACGACCAAAGTTGTTTTGGTCGGACGGCCGGCGGCGATGTATCAAGAGGCATTGCGGCTGTTGGATGATGTGCGCGCCGGACGAGTTTCGGCAAGAGATGTCCTGGATGAGTCCATTCGATTGTTGCTGCTCGAACGAGATGCGCGAAAAGTCCGCCTGAAGACGTTGCTTTCGGGCGTTGGTCGCGGCGCCGGCGCACTACCCCTTTCATCCGAGGACACCGTGAATTTGATAGAGCAGCATCTGCGCTGCAAAGGTTCGAGTCGTCTGCTGGTTTTGATTGTTGCTGCCGCTTACGAAGCGGCCAAAACGCGACTCGGCGAGCGTGTGCTCAATCTCACCGCTCACAATGCCGCCGACGAACAGACGGGTGCGGTGGGCGACGTTCAAATCACGGTGCTCGGCGATGATAAAGTCGTGACAAGCTATGAAATGAAGAACAAGGCTGTGCAGCGCGGCGACGTTGACCGCGCGCTCCAGAAAATCGCCGCCCAAGGGAAACACGTTCAAAACTACATCTTCATTTCGACCGAGTCTGTGGCAGACGACATCCGTGAATATGCCCGCTCCAAGTATGACGAAACAGGCGGTGTTGAAATCGCGATTCTCGATTGCATCGGATTCTTGCGGCACTTCCTGCATCTCTTTCATCGCCTGCGCAAAGACTTTCTCGACCAATATCAAGTCATGGTTCTTCGCGAGCCGGAGAGCGCGGTCAGCCAGGCTTTGAAAGAAGCGTTTCTTGCCTTGCGCCAAGCGGCCGAAAGTGCGGATTGATTGAAAGGCGCGGCAATGATGATTTTCAAACCCGGCCCGTAGCAAATGAAAACCCAAGGCGACCTGCCCCGGCGCGCTTGGGCTCCGGGGCGTGCAGGTGCGGGACGCTTTTTGCCGGCCAGAGGGCAAGGTTTCGCCCAACCGTTCTCAAGACCCTTTCCTTTGGAGCCGAAGAGGCTGCAAATCAGCAGCTTGCAAATCGCGCCGCCCAAAATCCGCCCGTTTCAAGAAAAACCGGGGTGAACTCGACTCATCCTCTCATTCCAAAAGTCCATTTTGTGAGTCTTGAGGTTTTTCGCGGCCATCCCTTATTCATCCCGCAGACCCGGCTGTATCTCCACCCCTCGCGTTGCGCCGTGCCGAAAGCCAAAACTCTGTGGAAACCTGTGTTGATCTGTGGCTTGTTTCACCGCCTGGGAACCGCGACATTCGCCTAAAGGGAATTGGCGGTAATTCTCCCCCCTCCACTTCTGCGTATTCGGCGCGTTCTGCGGTCAATTCAGGGCAAAAAAATATATTTTGCATTCCCACAAAAACGTGGTAATATGGGCCTGTGTGGCGCTCGCGCGCCTGTTCTTTGACATTTTGCAGGGGAAAAGGGGCCGGGGAGGAGGACAAGGAAGAAGGATGAAGGCTAAAGGAAGAAAGCAAACGGCCGGATCCTCTTTGCGTCGTTGCGCCCTCGCGCCTTTGCGTTGAAATCCTCCCACCTTTGTGAGCGGAGCGGTCCCGTGGCGTCGCCCGGGGGGCACGAGTTGCAGCCAATTGCAGGGGGGACACCAGGGGGGGAGGCAGAAGGCGGAATTCTGAACTTAAAACTCTGCACTCTGCACTGAAAGGACCCCGCCGCCTGCTGCAATTCAGGCCGGCCCAGTTGCGGTTGGTACAAGCCATTACAAGTGAATATACTGATAAGTCCCTTGGATAGGCTACATTTTGCTAGACAAGGCGTTAGAGGCACTGTAGGATGCGCCCGTCATGAAAATTGATGGACGCACACTGGATCACAAGACGTTGGAACATCTGCGCA
>Ga0326728_10020339_pt1 | contig 12681 bp, 16 predicted proteins | sample MB3enrmetagenome_FD_207602 | JGI IMG/M metagenome (GOLD analysis project Ga0326728, IMG submission 207602) | Lab enriched peat soil microbial communities from McLean, Ithaca, NY, United States - MB31MN | ecosystem: Environmental > Terrestrial > Soil > Wetlands > Peat | place: USA: New York...
CTCACGAACGAAATGCTCGACATGCTGGCGGATGCTCGTCTGTGCCGCCGCGAACTGCGGACGGTGGACATACATCGCAAGCTCGGCGGCGAGATCAGCCTGGGCCAGATCGTGCAGCTCCTGCGCGAGAGCGGCAGGGCCAGGGCCAGCGCGAGGCGGGTCTACGACCACGACGTTTGGTCGCTGACGCCGGACGAACTGCTGGCGCGTGTGAAGGGTAGTGACGCGACATGAAGTTGGCCGTGGTTCGCGACACGCCGCGCTGCGCGTTCACGCTGGTCGCTGACGGGCAGCGCGTCGGCGAGTTCCCCACGGAGGCGGCGGCGTGGCAGTTCGCGGAGGATCGGTTCGGCGTCGCGCAGGCGGAGAACGACACGAAGTATCTCAACGAGAAGTGAACCGACACCAGGAGGTTTCCAGTCATGGATGAGGAACAGGACACGATCACGCAAGTTCAACCCAACCAGGTCGACGCCGGCGCGCTACTGCTTGCCGAGTTCATCCGCGTCATCACCAGGTCCCACCTCGTCGTCTGGTCGCGGACGGATGATGCCGACGATGGTTCAGGGTTCTCTGCCGCGATCGACTCTGGCGCCAGCGACCTCGAGATTCTCGTTTGTCCTTCCGAAGCTGGCTTCAGTGCCGCCATTGCCTGGTACGACGAGGATGACGACGCGATCGCCGAGATGGAGGCCGCCGTCGCCGCCGAACTCTACGCAGAAGTCGAGGAGTCGTGGCGGGCATCCGGGTCACTCGGGCACGCGAACGCGAAGATGGCGATCATCTGCAAGGGCGCGGCGCCGACAACGCGGCCTTTCCACATGTTCCACTACCGGTGCTACGACAGCTTCCCGAGCGTGGCCGCCGCCGAAAAGTTTTTCCACGAAGCCGTCGAGATGTATGGCGTCGACGCGGAACATGCTGTTATCGTCCGCGCTCCTGGCGACCCATGCCCGCCGCACGAAGGGTCGGACTCGCTCCCGTTCGTTCTGTTGGTGAAGGGTTGGCAGCCTGGCGGTTCTGGCAGCCACATCGTGGCGCTGGCAGAGCTGGCGGAGAAGCACGGCGGAAGTTACGCCTACTCGTAGCAGGCGACGAAAAAAGCGGGTAGTAAACCCGCCGCGTGAACAAACCACTTCCCCGTGTCCGTCTTGGACGGCCGCGACGGGACGACCGGAAGTAGCGCGGACGCACCACGGGTTGACGAGTTGGGAGAAGGTTGACGAATGTCAAATCCCTGCAGGGTGTGCACGTCGCCGCACCGTGCTGCGATTGAGGCAGGGCTTGCCGAGGGCCAACCGCACCGCCAGCTTGCGAGGCGCTACGGGGTGCTCAGCTTCTCGATCGACCGCCACGTGAGGAAGAAGCATCCGCCCGTCGAGTCGCTGGCGGACATCGGCGACGAACCCGCGCTGCCTTCCTACGAGTGGATCAAGCGCCAGGCCAACGCGCGCGGCGTCGTGGTGGCAGAGCTGCTCGCAATGTCCGAGGGACGCGATCCGTTCTACTGCGGAAGCCAGACGGATTGGAAAGAGGCGAGATGGTATGCCGAGTCCGTCTGGGCGCGCTTCGGCCCCGGCCTCAAGGGGAAGCCTCATCTCCGCGCATTGCACTACCTGGCCGTGACCGCCAAGGAGCCGCTGCTGTGGCCTGACGGCGAACCCTACCTGAACACGGAAAGGGATACGGACCGGCTCTACGAGTGCTCGCGCTACTCCCGCTGGCTTAGCCTCACCGACGCGGAGCTGCTCGACGACCACCGCAACGCCGAGCCGATCTACAGCGCGCCCGGACCGGGGTTCCAGTTCGGCCCGTCAGTGGATGCAGGCGAGTGGACGAGCTGGATCCTGCCCAGGATCGAGTCCCTCAGCTTGCTGTACACGGGCGAATGGGACATCCCGCAGCCGGACATCTCCGGGTACGACCCCGACGAATACCTGGACCAACCGAACCTGGTCGGCGTGTTCATCGAAAAAAGCACCATGGACAGTTGGCTCGTGCCGCTCTGCCAGGAGTTGCGCGCGGACCTCTACGTCGGCAGCGGCGTCCAGTCCATCACGAACGCGGCGCGCTTCGTGCAGCGCGCCAAGGAGCTGAACAAGTCCGCGCACCTGCTCGTCATCTCGGACAACGATCCGCAGGGGTTGCACATGCCGATCACCGCATCGCGACACGTCGAGTACCGCCTCCGGCAGATCGGCTGCGACCTGTGGGTCACCGTGGATTCGCTGGCCCTCACGGCGGAGCAGATCGACCAGTACAACCTCCCGCGCAAGCCGATCAAGGAGTCCGACCAGGGCCGGGACCGCTACGAGTTGCTGTACGGCAGGGGCGCAGTCGAGCTCGACGCGCTGGAAGCCCTGCATCCGGGCGCGCTGGCGGAGATCGTGCGCGACGCGGTGTCCGCGTACCGGGACGACGACATCGAAGGAAGCCTTGAGGAGGCGGGGGCGTCGGCCAATGCCGCGCTGGAGGAAGGATGGGACGAGCACGTCGCACCGATCGAGGAGAGCGTCCTCGAGGTCAGGGAGAAGGCGTTCGCCATCGCCCGCACGTTCGGGAAAAGACTGGCGAAGCTCGACGCCGAGTTGCAGGCGAAGCTGAAGCCGCACAAGCGCCGGCTCGACCGCCTGCGAGAGCAGGCCGAGGAAGCGGTCGAGGAAGTGATCGAGCAGGCGACGGCGGAGTTGCCGGAACGTCCGCGACCGGAGATGCACGCGCCGGAGGGTCCGCACCTGTTCGACAGCAAGAGAACTTACTTCGAGCAACTCGCGCACTACCACGAGATCAGTCCGCCGTCCCACAAGCTGCCGCAGCCGAAGAAGAAACGGCGATGATGGTCGTGCTGCTACAAGATGCCGCGTTTCTTCCAGCGACGGCGAACCGCCGCAGCAATCCTTTTGTCGCGGGCGTCCCTCTCGGGGAGCGACAGACACGCGGCAGTGCGGTTGCCAGTGGGCGCCGTCAGCTCGGGCTGTCGGCCCTCTTCGCGCCGAGAGCCGCGACACACGCTGAACAGCCAAACTGCGGCGAACCACAGGACGGCGACTCCGATGTAGAAAGCTGCGGTGCGGAGCACATGAAAAGTCTAGCCGAGCCGGAACGCGGCGCGGCATCGCCGGCGAACGAAATGATTGGCCCGGCCCGTTCTGGGAACGAACGAAGGAGTGAAGCAATGCCAACGAAGCTGTGCGAGTGCGGATGCAATGGCGAGGCGCCGATAGCGACGCAGACGGCCACGCAATACGGGCTTCGGCGATCTGGTCGGCGTCGAGGCGGTTGTCGATCAGGAGTTCGTCCAGGAAGGCGGCGGCGCGTTCCAGCAACCGTTCGCGAACCGCGGGCGGCGGACACTCGTCGGCCTGACGGTGCTCGTTCCCGCTGTTGTGGTTGACCGCGTAGAGGACGAGTTCGACGCGCGTGGAGATGCCCAGCTTCTCGAATATGTGGTAGAGGTACTTCTTGACGGTGTGCTCGCTGACTCCCGATTCGCCTTCCCGCGCCCCGGGGGTGGCCAGGCGGGGACGGACTCAGGGTCGGCGGACGGGGAGTCCGACAAGTTGTTCTAAGTTTAAGTTCTCTGTTATCAATCCCGCGCGGTGCAGACGCGCTGGAGTCCGCGCAAAAGGACTTCAGCGGTCAGGTTTGACGTTGTCCAACGTTCCTGCCGAAACACTTCTGCTGTTGACACTGTTCGGAAAAGTCCAGACGTGGCGACCGCACTGCCATTGCGCCGGAAACGACGGCGCGGGCGCTGGTCGGTCGTCAACTTTCGTTGAAAAGAAAGGCTACTTCCCGACCAGGTGACAGGAGCACGAGCAAGCTGCGACGTGGCACTTGTCGTGAACGCGGACGCCGAGCCCCAAGCCCTTCGCGCAAACGGCGGAGATGCCGGTACGTACGCCGGAGTGGGCGCGGACGGTGCGCCGCACTGTCGGTGGCGGCGCCGGCTTCGGCTGTGGCACTGGCACTGCGATGGACATAGGGATTCCATGCTAACGCGGCGGTCGAGTCCCAGGCGGTCCCTTTGTTGCGGGTTTTGGTTCGGTGGGTTGCGCGTCCGCGCTTTCCAGGTCAGGATCCGAATCATGGCAACGCAACTCGCACCCGTGGATGCACGCGCCGTCATCCGCTGCGACGAATGCGGCCTCGTGCAGTTCGTCCCCGCATCAGGACTCGCTTCGCCGTGCCGTCGCTGCCATCGGCCGTTGGAGCCGGAGCCAGAGCCGGTGCCCGTGCCGCAGGCCGCGCCTCCCCTGTTGCCCACGCTGGCATCGACCCTCCGCGAGCTGAGGGTGCGTGCTGGGTTGAGCCAAAGGCAACTGGCGGCGCGGCTGCCGGGTCCGCGCTCCTACGTCAGCAAGCTCGAGAACGAGAAGGCCACGCCCACGCTATCGTCGCTGGAGAGGTTGGCGCTGGCACTGGAGGTCACGGTGCCCGAGTTGCTGCGGGAGTGCGAGCGCGGAGCGGACGCACGACGCAGCGAACTGCTGGCCGACCCGTGGATTCGGGCGCTGGCGCCGCTCGTTGGCTCGTTGACCCTAGTCCAGCGGTCGGCGTTGCTCGCTGAACTTTCGGCGATGACACGGCGCTCCCGCGCAGCCGCGGCCTGATCGCCGTTCAGTCAGTTCACCGGCTCCGGCCTCGGCAACGTCAACCGATAGATAATCCACGCCATCTCCGGGTTCATCCTGTTCAGCTTCGCCGTGAGCAAACCTTGCTGTCTGCACAGCAAAAGCGCTTCGCAGGCGTCGGCAACCATCCAGGACGCAACGAACAACGTGCGACCGCAACCGGCGCAGTCCCATCCCCCGCGCACGGCGTTCGCCTCGCCATCGAGAATCTTGCTCGTCGCGGCCCAACCGCTCTCCGCGATCATGCGGCACCGCCATCGGTCGTCGCCTTCTTCTCGGCGAGCCGCTCCCTGAAGTCGTCGCGCTCGATCGCCATCCCAAAGTCGTCGCGCATCTTCGCGGAAGCCGCCCTGAGGTCCCGCCGCTCCTGCATCTTGGCCTCGCGTTTCAACCGCTTCCTGAATCGCTTCTCGGCATGGCGCCGCCTCCCCGCCGCGACCATCTCCTCGATCTCCCCGGTCGCGTAGGCCATCGACAGCTTCCGGTACTCGTCTGCGCTCCTCGTCATCGCCGCCTCCTTCGGGACAGTCCCTTGCTTAACGTCTCTTGACTTTGACCTTCTCTCCATCCCCCGGTCAGCGTCGGTCGTCCATGCGCTCGTTCTCGTCGGGTTCTTGAGTCAGAACGCTTAATCAGGAACACGGAATGGACACACGGAGAGCTAACCATCAGCTCTCCGCGATAAGAACGCCGGCACGAGGTTTCCGGTATTTTGTCGCTCCGCGATTGCGCGTGATCCGTTTGAGCGTCGCCGCTTGGTCGGTTGCTTATCGTCCACCCACGCGGAGTTTCCGGGCGCAGCAGGAAAAAACCCGCCTCGCCAAGGCCGAAGCGACGCTCTTTACATCCGTGGCCGATGGCTCTCGACGAACTCTCGTTCGGCGGCTGGATTCGGCCCGCATCGCTTCAACTCGCAGCACTCCCCCCGTGGACGCCGGAACTCTCGCGAGTCCCGCTTGCGGCGGCTTCATGAATCACGTCGAGATTTTCGAGAGATTTCATGGCCGCGGCTATTGACTGCGGCCATCCAAGGCTAGTAAGTTAACTACTGCCTTGATGCGTGGCCGCGTCAGGTTTGTTTTGAAAAGAGACCCGTTCGTCGCGGGTCTTTTTTCGTTGTTGCGCTTTTCCTGGATGGCTGCGGCTTCGAGTTGGGAGAACCCATCTCACATCCGGAGCAGAATGTCCGGGCGCAGACCTAATGATTTTCTTCTTCCTGTCGTGCTCGCAACTTCGCTGTTGATGAGTCCGTGCCAGGCGGGTAAGCTAGAAGCGCCGCCTTACACGGCATTTCGATCACCTCCACGGTGATCGTCGAGAGGCCCGTGACCAAGCGGGCCTTTCGCTATCTCCAATGTGACACAACTCGTCCGCGCAAACCAGAAAAGTCCCGAACTTTTTTCCGCGCCTTACATGCGCGGCTTTTTTCGCAGGCCGGGCCGCGGCGACGGGCGAGGAGAACAGATACCCGCCGCCAGCGGACTCCGGCCAAGGCCGAACCATCGGCCAACCCGTCATCACGCGACCCATCCTTCCGGTTGCCGGAGAATGGTCCACGTCACCTCGCCGGAGGCGAAGGTGGTCGCCGCGATGATCTTGCGCTGCACGAACACCGCCACGATCTCGTTGAAGCGCGACCTGTCCATGACGAGCAGCGCCAGGAGATCGTCGGTGCCCATGTCGAACTGCCTGCGCCCCGCCGAGACCTCGAGCAACGTGTACAACAACCCGGCGGCGTCCGCGCCATGCCGGTCGACGATCTCTTCCCATGTCGGCACGTCGCCCCTCAGAGCGCCGGCGACGCGGCGCGTTCTTTCTCGGAGCCAATCAACAAACCACGGTTGGACAGCCATCGAAAACCTCCTCCATTTCGCGTCCCCGGCGCGGGCGAGCCGGAGAATGAACCCGCCCGCGCGGTCGGGACGTTTCAGCGGCGCCGCCGCCGAACTCAACTGAACTGGGAATCCACAGCGCTTCCACAACCGAGATCGTGCTACGCTCCGGGCCGCGATGATGCGGTCGTATCAAGTCCGGCTCAAGGCCACGAAGCGCCAAGGCCTCGCGCTCGGCGCGCTGCTGGCCGAATGCTGCGAACTCTACAACGCCGCCCTGCAGGAGCGCCGCGACGCCTGGAAGATATGCCAGAAGAACGTCACCCTCTACGACCAGATGAAGGAGTTGGCGCAACTTCGCGTCGATCCCGAGAGCGCGTCCTTTCCGTCCACGATCCAGCGCGACCCGCTGCGCCGCGTGGACCGCGCCTTCCATGCGTTCTTCCGCAGGGTCAGGGCGCGGCAGACGCCGGGCTACCCTCGCTTCAAGTCCCGCGACCGCTACCACTCGTTCACCGTGGACGCGGAGAGCTTCCGCGTGGAGGGCGACCGGATCGTCGTCACGAAGATGGGCGGGTTCCGCTTCCACACGCGCTGCAGGCTCAAGGGCACGCCGAGGGCGCTGCACGTCAAACGCTGCGGGCAGAAGTGGCGCGCCGTGATCGTGTGCGACATCGGGCCGGCTCCGGAGAGGGTCGCAGTCAGTAAGGCGGTCGGCATCGACGTCGGCGTGCGGACGCTGGTCACGCTGTCGAACGGCGGGGAGGTCCTGAACCCGCGCTGGACGCAGGAGGCCGAGGAGCGGCTGGCGAGGGCCAACCGCCAGCTCGCCACGAAGCGGCGCGGCTCCAAGAACCGGGCCAAGGCCCGGGAGCGCCTGCGCCGGGTGCATGAGGCGATCGTGGGACGGCGCCGCGCCTGGCTGCATGACGTGTCCAAGTGGCTCGTCTCGAACTTCGACCTCATCGCCTTCGAGAAGCTCGACATCCGCGGCATGGTGAAGGACGCGCCCGCCAGTCCGGTTCGCAAGTCCATCCTGGACGCGGCGTGGGCGGAGTTGGTCTGGATGCTCACTTACAAGGCTGAAAGCGCCGGCAAGTGGGCGATCCCGGTCGACGCAGGCGGAACGACGGAAACTTGCTCGGGTTGCGGCGACGTGGTTCCGAAGAAGCTGCGGAAGCGGCAGCACGAGTGCCCGAAGTGCGGCCTGGTGCTCGGCCGCGACCACAACGCCGCGATCGAGGTCTTGCAGCGCGGTCTGCGCTGTGCGGGAGCATCCGCAGAAGCGGCCTGAAGCCGCGTGACCAGTCCGCGCAAGTCTCCTTGAGATGGGGACACCTCGGCCCAGCAGCAGGTGAATGTCGCCCTCGCTCATGGCGCTCCCTTCGCTGGCGCTGGCGGCGTCGGAACCGCGGGCCATATCTCCCAGTAGCCGAGCGCATTCCAGTAGCCATGCACCGCGACGGCCGGGTATGGATTCGGCGGGTTCGGCCCGAGTCCGACGAAGCCTTGCTTCTTGTGGCCCTCCGGCCAGTTGCATTGGTGTCCGGCCCCGTTCACTGACGTGCAGTTCGGCATCGAGTCCCCCCTATCCGTCGTCTCGGTGGCGCTCTGGCAACTCCGAAAAAAGCATGGGTTGGTCGCTGTCCTTCAGCGCCGCGATCTGCTCCGGCGAGACCGCCTGCCCGTTCGCGAGCCGCGTCGCCATCGCCTCGCGCTGCGACAACCACTTGAAGTAGCCGCGCTTCCCGCCGCTGCTCGTGCGGATCACCCGATTTTGGATTTCAAAACCTTCCTGTCTCAACTGGTGAATGATCCGCCCGTACTGGCAGAACTCTGCGGCGAGCACGTCCGACGGAACCCAGTCGTGGCTGCTCAGCAACCGCAACATGCGATGACGCTCCTTGCTCACGCCGCCGACCTCTGCCGGCGCGGCCGCTGGTTCGCCCGCTGTTCGGCCCATGTCGCCCACTTGCAGTTGCCCGGCTCGTAGTCTCCATCGTTGTTGATGCGCTCGATGGTCAACTCTGGCGACGGCTTGACTCCCATATCCGCCAAGAAGGCCTCGAACGAGTCGAGCCAGCGCTGGCACACTTTTATGTCGCGTGCGTCGGGGTCTACGCTGGAACGACCGCCGTAGTGCTTCCATGATTTGCTCTTCGGGTTCGTGCATCGCTGGATCATCGCGGCCCAGCAGAGGTATTCGGGTGACGGTTGCGTCTTTCTGCGGGGTTGCTTTCTCCTGCCCGGCTCCCAGCTTCCCGCGTGACCGTGCTTGACCTTGAATCCGCCGCCTTCGCATCCGCACGAGTGGCGCTCCATCAGTTCGCCCCCGCGCAGGGTGACCTCGTTGCCGCAGTCGCAGCGGGCCTTCCATCTGTCCGCGCCTGCCTTGCCGACGACGACCAGCATCCCGAAGCGCTGGCCGTCCTTGATGCGCTCGGCATAGGTTCCGTTGGGATGCTTCCGGCAACCGCACGACAAGGTGGTCCCCGATTGCAGGTTGCCGCTCCTAACGACCGTCTCCGTGCCGCAACTGCACCGGCACCGCCATGTCGCCTGCCAGGTACGGCCGCGGATCATCCCGGCGAACTCGATCACGACGAGCTGGCCGAACACGCGCCCTGTTAGGTCTTTGCGGCGACCGGGCTTCGCCACGTAGGGCCGCGGCGGTTTGTGCTTGGGTTCGACGACGAGATGCGGGACGGGTGCGTCGTGTCCGTTTAGCGGGATCCCGAGGCGCGCCAGGGATCGCAGCGCCATGGCGACGAGCGGAGAATCTGCGCCCGATTGGGCACTTGGCGGCGGCCCGGCTTGTGATAGAGTTTGCATGTCCTGTCGTACCTCCTTCGTGACTGAACCTCGCGTGGAGATTTTGACCGGGGTCAGGACGTCCCATCCTGACCCCAAGCCAACATCGCCGCGCCCCGGAAGGCCCCCAAACCCAAAAGGGGAAGGCCCGGCAATCCCTGAAAACTTTTAGACCGCGACCGCCTGGTCGTACTCCCGCAGAACTTCATTCACTTCCCGGGCGCAGCGACGAATCTCCGCGTCGAGCACTCGCTCCAGGCCGGCACGGGCGACGGGGGACAACCCGACCAGGTCGCGCTCGGCGCGGGAGAGCCGCGACGAACTGATGATCGGATACAGGTTCTCGACCTCATCCAAACTCAGCGTGGCCATCTCGCGCATCCTGCGTAGCGCGGCACCGCCGCCCTTCGTCACGCATGTGCGCCTGCACGCGCCGGGAGCGCACTGTTCTTTCTGCGTCGCCCACTTCACGTTGCCCGGCTCGTAGTTGCCGTCGTTGTCGATCCTATGGATTGAGTAAAGCGGCATCCCGGAAGGCAACCTTCCCTCTGGCCTGCGACCAACCTCAGAGAGGAACTGCGCGAAGCTCGTGAACAGGAACCTGATCCCACGACCGCCGTAGTTCTTGAAAGCGGGGTTCTTCGGGTTGTTACAACGCGCCTTCGCCTGGCAGTAAGCCACGTATTCGGGCGTCGGTTTGCCGTTCTGGTAAGCCCCGAACTCGGTCATGCGGACATCTCCTGCGCCTCATGTGCGCTTTCGCGCCTGCCGCTTACGATCTCGGCCATCCGCGCCTGTCGCTTACGCACCGCGTCCAACAGGACGCGCCGGATGCTCTCGACCTGCTCGGGGCGGAGATCGAGTTCGCCGCGCTCGTAGTTGCAGACCCGCGGCACGCTCACGCCAGAGCGCGAGGCTACCTGCTTGATTGTCAACCCGCTCAGCTCGCGGAGTTCCTGCATCTCGCTCGGTGGCGGCAGCACCCGGTAACCCGCACCCTCAATCGCTTTCTTCATCTCGTCCAGACGCACGGCGACACCTCCGAATGATTTTGCTTGTGTGGGGGGCGGCGCAGACGACTAACCCGCAAGGGCCTGGCGGCCCCCGGTAGCACGGTTAGTCACGCCGAACTGCGTCGCGGTCGCCATAGGCTCGGCGGTTGAAGCCGGCGGGCCGCGAATGGAACTCAGCGACGAACACTACCAGAGAGAGGGAGTAATGAATATTACTGTTTTGGTTCAGTCGGATCGCGGTCCCACAGCTTTTTCACAGGCAGTTCCAGAGGCGGGCGGCTCCGGTCCTTGTCGATCTTCGATTTTGTAAACGGCCGCTGACTCCGCGAGGTCGAGCCGAAACGAGCGCCCGGAAAGTGGGCGGGCGACTCCACTTCGCGCGGAGACGCGGCGGGATTTGTCAACTGCCGTTGAGGATCGGACCCGGCCTCAGGCGTGCGCGTGCGCCCGCGGCTGCGGCGCCCGCGGCTGCGGAATCATCTTGGTGCCCAACATCGAGGGCGAGACGCTATATTCGGCGAGCCGATCGGCGGCGTGCTGGCGGCAACGCCCATCCTGGAAAGCTCTGAATACGCATCCGCGCTCGAGGCATCGGCCGCCGTTCGCGGCCACCGCAGCCAACTTCAGCTTGCGGTCGAGTTCGGCGACCAGCTTCGATCCGGGGAACAAAAAACGGAGGCGGGCGCAGGCGAGATCAAAGAGGGGGACGTCCGAGCGCATCAGGTCACCTCGGGGGAAAGTTTGTTTCCGGAAGGATACGCCGGGCCAGACGGAGTTTGCTAGTAAGTTTTTTTGGGAAAGCTAGTGGCCGAAGTTCAGTTCGGCTTGCGCTCTTTGTCGCCCTCGACCGTCTCCTCGCCGCGCGCGTCATCGCACAGCGCCGCGTCCTTCAGCGGCTCTGCCGGCTCGTCTGGGTACGGTTCGGCATCGAGCAAGTTGACGACGATCTTCGTGTATTTCGAATCCCGCTCCGGCCCGAGCGCCGTGTCCTCGAGCTGCGCCGCCGTTTTGCTCAGCAGCGCCGCGGTCTCCAAGCTCATGTTCAAGGGCAAACCCATGCGAAGCCTGTCCTGCCATTCCTTGATCGCGTGAGCGCTCAACCCTTCCAGGGCGTGAGCGATGGCGAGCCTGCGCTTTCGCCCCGACACTCGGTTCCGCGCGATCTCGGCGCGATCTTGTTCGTCAACCCAGATGTCGTAGTCGGCACTGCGCGCCTGCCATTGGTAGCGAGCGCTCCATCTGGCGACGTTCGGCACGGAGCACTTCGGCGTTAACCCCGCGGCGACCTCGGCTAACCTGCGGGTCGTGGAATCTCTGAACAACTGGAACGCGGTCCAGGCGCGTTTGCTCTCGTCTTTACGCCTGTCCCATGAGTTCCGGGGTCCCGAGGGCGCGATGGTTTGGTCGGCCATAATCGCATGTTAATGCTGGGAAGCGGTTTTGCACAGGTCGCGGATCAGTTCGGCTTCCTGCCAGACGGATCGAGCAGCTTCAACATTTGGCCGCTCATGGTCCATGACGGCGCGAGCTTCCTGCCGAGGTCGAGCAGGGTTCTGCATTCATCCATCGTGAGGTTCAAGGGTTCGCCGCTGGCAATCTTCTGCTCCATCTCCTGCATGGCGCCGATGACGAGAGCCTGGAGCCGAAGCACCATCTGAACGTGGCGTTGCTGCATGGCGCGGCGCTGCTCGCGGGAGTCGAGGTCGGGGTCGCCCTCGAAGTCTGGACGGGCGATGGCGATGATGTCCGTGATGGCGACGATGTCCTTGATGTCCATTGGAACCTCCGAAGGATTTGAGAGGAGCCGGAGGCGGCGGCTTGTTTTCCGCCGTCCCGGCAGGTTGCACGCGCAAAACTCGTGTCCTCGCGCGCGGAGTTCGACAGCTACTCGTCGCCGGCGTCCGCCGTCCCGTAGTCCTTCTGCGACGGGTCATCAAAGCCCGCGCCGCCGTCCTTCGTCGTCACGTTCAAGACGGCCTGCGGAATGTACGGCTTGCCGCGAGAGCCTTTGCCGCTGCCCTGGAACGCGGCATCGTTTGGGACCATCTTGCCCGTCGAGCCGCTCCCTACCGCGTGCCCATGCCCGACCGCAACGGCATTGTCGAGCGTGTGCGCGATCAACTCGGAGTGGTGCGTGCGGTTGGCTGCATCACGTTCTGCCTGCGTCGATGCGCTGGTCAGCGGCATCGCCGTGCTTGGTTTTTTCATCGTCGTTCTCCTTCTCAACCGCGCTGTGACTTCGCCCCGGTCGTCCGGTAGTAGTTCTCGTCCGGGTCGGCGTTCGGGATCGGCGAGCCGGTGCTGGGATGCGTGAACCCATGCCCGCCGTACTGCGCGGTCTGGCCGAGCATCCCGGAGATTTCGACCGCGTGCCCGGTCAGCGGCGAGCCC
>Ga0326728_10020340_pt1 | contig 12680 bp, 13 predicted proteins | sample MB3enrmetagenome_FD_207602 | JGI IMG/M metagenome (GOLD analysis project Ga0326728, IMG submission 207602) | Lab enriched peat soil microbial communities from McLean, Ithaca, NY, United States - MB31MN | ecosystem: Environmental > Terrestrial > Soil > Wetlands > Peat | place: USA: New York...
CCAGAACGCCAACGAGGTCAAGAACGAATGGAAAGTCGGCTTCGCATTCTTCTACTGAGCCTCGCCGCCCTGTCTCTGAGCGGGTGCGCCCTGTTCCACCGGCACGCCAAGCCGGACTCGGACGACCAGGCGTCGGCGGGAAGCGACAACGCCCCGCCGCCGACCGTCATCGAGCCGGAGGTGGAGCGGCGCAACATCAAGGTGCCGACGATCCGGGCCAGCAATGTCGAGCTGGGCGCCTATTACGGCGAGATTTCCATCCAGGACTTCGGCGCCCAGCCGGTCACGGGCATACGCGCCGATTACCACATCACCGAGGATTTCTTCGCCGAGGCCACCTATGGCCGGGCGAAGGCCGGTTTCACGAGTTTCGAGCAGTTGAGCAATGTGCAGCTCATTTCCGATGCTGAGAGGCGCTTCACGTACTACAACCTCTCCCTGGGCTACAACTTGCTGCCGGGCGAGGTGTTCGTCGGCCGCCACATCGCAATGACCAGCGCGCTCTACATGATCGGCGGCATCGGGAGCGTCAAGTTCGCGGGCAATGAGAACTTCACGGTCAATTTCGGCGCGGGTTTCCGCGTGCTGCCCACGGACTGGCTGGCCCTGCATATCGACGTACAGGACCTCGTCTTCCGCTCCGCGGTCACCGGCACGGAGCAGCTGAAGAACAATCTTCAGGCAACCATCGGTGCGAGCGTATTTTTCGGACTCTAGGACCGTAATCGACCTGCCGGCGCGTGCGCCGGCCTACGGAGGCGATCATGAAGACCACTGCAGCCCTGATCAGCGCGACCCTTGCGGTCCTTACGGGCGTCGCGGCCCCGGCCGCCAGCATTGCCCCGGGGGCTCCCGCGCCGGCATTCCAGCTGCACTCCGCTGCCAGCACCGACGTATCCCTGAATGATCTCAAGGGCCAGGTGGTGCTGATCAACTTCTGGGCCAGCTGGTGCGGCCCGTGCCGCCAGGAGATGCCGGTGCTCGAGCAGCTGTACCGCAAGTACAAGGCCGCGGGGTTTACCCTCATCGGCGTGAACGTGGAGCCGAAATCCGGCGATGCGGAGGGGTTCCTCAAATCCACACCGGTCTCCTTCCCGATTCTGTTCGATCCCGATTCCAAGGTCAGCCGTCTCTACGAGGTCACGGGCATGCCGAGTACGGTGATCGTGGATCGTGCAGGCAAGGTGCGTTACATCCACCACGGCTACAAGCCTGGGGAGGAGAGCGAATACCTCGATCAGATCCGCACGCTGGTGCGGGAGTAGCCGTGCGCCACGCCCTGCTGCTTGCCACCGGCGCAATCCTGATCGCCTCGCTGCCGGCCGGATGCAGTGCTCCGCAGCCCTGGGTCAAGCCTTACGAGCGGGAGCATCTGGCCGACCCCATCATGTCCTTTGATCCCAACCCGGTGTCGAACACCTATCTCGACCACGCCTTTGAGGTCCGTGAGGGCGCGCGCGGCGCGACGGGCAGCGTGGGCGGCGGCTGCGGCTGCAACTGAAGAGCGGGGCGCACGGACGTATGAGAACGGACGTATGAGATCAGGGCCCCGGCCCCGCATCCGCCTTCGGACACTGATGGCAGCGCTGTTCGTGCTGGCCGGAGTCGGTCGTGCGGCGGTGCTGCCGGACGACCGCGCCGATCTGCTCTGGCACGACTGGAGCGGCGGCGGCGTCACGGTCGACGGACCCTCGATTCTGGTGCGCAAGAAGGTCACCGATTCGCTGTCCCTGGCGGCCAATTACTACGTCGACATGATCTCCAGCGCATCGGTCGACGTGCTCTCGTCAGCGAGCCCCTATAAGGAAACGCGGCGGCAGGGCAGCATCAGCGCCGACTTCATCCACGGCAACACCACCTATAGCGGCGGCTACATCGAAAGCAATGAACCTGACTACAAAGCCAGGACCGCCTTCCTATCCGTCAGCGAATCGATGTTCGGCGACCTCACCACCGTCTCGTTCGGCTTCACCCGCGGCTGGGACAAGGTGGGAGAGGATATTTATCCGCACGGCTACGCCGCCGGCGGTCGCATGACCACCTGGGTCGGCGACGCCGATCACCGCAACTGGCAGGCAAGCATTTCCCAGATCCTGACGCGCAATCTGCTGCTGGGAATCAACTTCGAGACCGACGAGAGCGACGGCTATCTGCAGAGCCCGTACCGCTCGGCGCGCTACCTGGCGCCCGACGGCACGGTCCAGTCCGAGCCGCAAGTGACGCCGAACACGCGCACCGGCAATGCTGGCTCGCTGCAGCTCAAATACTACCTGCCGTGGCACGCAGCCGTCGATGGCAACTACCGGGTGTACCATGACACGTGGGGCATCCTCGCGCACACGATCGGCGCCGGGTACACGCAGCCGGTGCTGAGGTCCTGGACGCTCAATGCCAACGTGCGCTACTACCGGCAGAGCGCTGCGGTGTTCTACAGCGACCTGTTCCCGTTCGAGGATTCGCAGAACTTCATGTCCCGCGACCGCGAGCTGGCCCAGTTTCACGATATCTCCTACGGCTTGGGCGCCACATGGCAGTTCCATCCGGCCTGGCCGCACTGGCTGGAGAAGGGCACGCTCAATCTCGACTACAACCGGATGCATATCGCCTACAGCGATTTCCACGATTTCGGGCGGCCGGGCGGCTCGCCTGCCGGCATACCCCTTTACGGCTACGATGCGGGCATCACGCAGTTCTTTATTTCCTTGTGGTACTGAACCATTATTCGCCTCCTTGATCCGTTGACCGCTACGGAGGCGATCCATGAACCGACATTCCTTCCTGCGTGCGCTCGGGAGCACGCTCGCGCTGCTCGCGCTGGCGCCCGCAGCCCTCGCGCAGGCAACCGAGCCCTCGCGTGAGGACGCCCGACTGATCACGGCCACGCAGGTGCTCGACGAACTGCGCGCCACCCCCGACCAGAACGTTCCGGACTGGCTCATGCAACGGGCCTATGGCGTGGCCGTCATCCCCGAGGTTATCAAGGGAGCCTTCGTCTTCGGGGGCCGCTACGGCAAGGGCGTACTCACGGTGCGCGATCCGACCTCCGGGCGCTTCAGCAACCCGATCTTCATCTCGCTGGCCGGCGGCAGCGTCGGCTGGCAGCTGGGAGCCACCTCGACGGATGTCGTGCTCGTCTTCGTGACCCCGCGCAGCGTCGAGCACTTCGCCCGTGGCAAGTTCACGCTGGGTGCGGATGCCTCCGTGGCTGCCGGTCCCGTGGGCCGGCAGGGAGAAGCCGCTGCGGGCATCCATGCCGAGATCTATTCGTATTCGCGTTCGCGCGGGTTGTTCGCGGGTGTCGCCCTCGATGGCACAGCCATCGCCTTCGACCGCGCAGCCAACAATGCCTTCTATAACGGTGAGGAAGTCACCACCTCGGAGATCACGAGCGGCAAGGTCACCACGCGGTCAGAATCCGCGCACCGTTTCCTGGCAGCGATTGCGGCCAGCGCCAATTCGCAAGGCGGTGCCGAGCCGTCCAGTGCCAGCGCACCGGCTGCGCCGTCGCCGCCTCCTTCCCCGCCGCCCGCGCCGAGCACCGGTGGCGCGAAGACCTATCCGATGGAAGACGCGCAGCCCGGGCAGGAGCCCAAGTAGCCCAGGGTTCCCGCCCTGAACCGCCGCGCCCGGTCCCCGGCGAGAGTCCCGGCCGGGCTGCAGCGGGGCTGAGCCTGCATGTCGCATCCCGCCCTCAAGGCATCCGGCCTGTGCAAGAGCTACGGCGACATCAAGGCCGTGGATGGCGTGTCGTTCGACGTTGAACATGGGGAGATCGTGGGCCTGCTCGGACCGAATGGGGCGGGCAAGACCACGACCATCAACATGGTGCTCGGCATTCTGCAGCCGAGCGCCGGACATATTGAAATCGAAGGCATAGACATCGGCCGCGAGCGCTCGCGGGCGCTCGCGCAGACCAATTTTGCCGCCGTCTACGCTGCGCTTCCGGGCAACCTGACGGTCTATCAGAACCTGCGATTCTTCGGACTGCTCTATGACGTCCGGGATCTCGACACGCGCATCACGGCGTTGATGAGCGAGTTCGGTCTCGAATCCCTGCGCAACACGCGGGCCGGGGTGCTCTCCTCGGGTGAGCAGACCCGGCTCGCGCTCGCCAAGGCGTTGCTGAACGCCCCCCGACTGCTGCTGCTCGATGAGCCCACGGCATCGCTCGATCCGTCCGCCGCTCAGCAGGTCCGCAGTCTCATACGCATGCTGGCCCAGCGCGAGCAGTGCGGCATCCTTTGGACTTCGCACAACATGTATGAGGTCGAGGAAACCTGTCACCGGGTGCTGTTCGTCTCCCATGGGCGGATCCTGCTCGAGGGCGATCCGAAACATCTGCCGCAGGAACACGGAGCGGCCTCGCTCGAGGAGCTGTTCATCCGCCTGGCACGCGAGCCTCTGAGCGCAAACCGGGCTGCCTCGTGAAGCTGCGCCCTATCGCAGCCGTCGCTCTGCGCCAGATCTATCTCATGCGCAGTAGTCCCGTGCGCATCCTGCCCATGGTCGCGTGGGTGGCGGTGGACATCGTGTTGTGGGGCTTCATCGCGCGCTATCTCAACGGAGTCAACTCGCGTGGCATCAACTTCACGGCCAGCCTGCTCGGTGCGGTGCTGTTCTGGGATTTCTTCACGCGCGTGATGCAAGGCGTCACCATGGCCTTCTTCGAGGACATCTGGTCGCGCAACTTCGTCAATGTGTTCTCCTCCCCCCTGCGGATCTCGGAATACCTGTGCGGCCTCGTGCTCACCGGCGTCGCCACGAGCGCCATCGGGCTCCTCGCCATGCTGGCCATCGCATCGACCGTGTTCGGGCTCAAGATCGCCTCTCTCGGCCTGCTGCTGCTGCCGTTCCTGATGGTGCTGTTCCTCTTCGGCATCGCACTCGGAGTGCTCGCCAGTGCCATGGTGCTGCGTCTGGGCCCAGCCTCCGAGTGGCTGGTCTGGCCCATCCCGGCGATGCTCTCGCCGTTCGCGGGCGTGTTCTATCCGCTCGCCACGCTGCCGGGCTGGATGCGGGCCATCGGGCACGCGCTGCCGCCGTCCTATGTATTCGAAGCGATGCGCTCCGTCGTCAGCGGCGGGATTGCGGATCCCGGCCAGCTGGCTGCCGGCGTCGGCCTTGCCCTTCTCGATGTGCTGCTCGCCTGCTGGCTGTTCGTCACCGTCTATCGCTATGCCGTACGCAGCGGACTGCTGGCACGATACAGCGCCGAGAGCGTCAGCTAGGTGTGAGCAATGTCGCCCTGTATCTGGCCGCGGTGCTCATCTGGGGCTCGACCTGGCTGGTCATCAAGTTCCAGCTGGGGACGGTGCCGGCAATTGTCTCGGTGGCATGGCGCTTCGCACTCGCATCCCTGATCCTGCTCCTGTACGCGGGGGGCCTGCGGCGCCCGGTGCACTTTGCGCTGCGGCATCACCCCTGGATAGCCCTGCAGGGCATCCTGATGTTCGGCCTCAATTACATCGGCGTCTATCTGGCCGAGCAGTCCCTCGTTTCCGGACTCGTTGCCGTGGTGTTTTCACTCACGGTGTTCGGCAATGCCATCGGCATGCGGGTGTGCTTCGGCACCCCCATTCGAGCAAGCGCATTTCCCGCAGCGATGCTCGGCGTGACCGGCGTGGCCCTGATCTTCGGTCGCGAGCTGCTGTCGATGCGGACGGCCGGAGCGAAGGAGCTCCAGGGACTGCTCACCGCCGTCGCCGCCACGGTGTTCGCCTCCCTCGGCAACATGGTGGCCATGCGTAACTATCGCCAGGGGCTCCCGATCATCCAGCTCAACGCCTGGTCCATGCTCTACGGCGCGCTCTTCGTGCTGGTGGTCGCCCTTGCCCTGCGCGAGCCGCTGGCCTTCGAACCGTCGTTTTCCTACGTCGCATCCCTGCTGTACCTGGCGCTGTTCGGCTCTGCGCTTGCCTTCGGCGCGTACGTGACGCTGATGGTCCGTATCGGGCCGGATCGCGCCGCCTACACTGCCGTGGCCATTCCGATCGTGGCGCTGCTGCTCTCGACGCTCTTCGAGGGGTTGCGGTGGCACATCGAGACCGTCACGGGCGTGATGGCTTGCGTCGGCGGCACGGCGCTGGCGCTGCGCCGGCGGGCCGCCTGAAGCCGCCGACCGACTCGGGCACCCATGGCTCTGACCCTCCTGTGCGTCACCGTCGTCGTCAGCCTTGCGGGCCTGTGGTTCGCACCCTGGATCATCGAGCGCAGCCTGTTGCGCCCCTACTGGCTGCTCCGGCAGCGGCAGTACTGGAGCCTCCTCGGCAATGCGCTGGTGCACGCGGACCTGGCACATCTGCTGTTCAATGCCTTCACGTTCGCCGCATTCGCGTTCCGGCTCGAGGCAGCGATCGGACCTGCGCGGCTGCTGTCGCTGTACGCATGCGGCATTGCAGCCAGCGATGCGGGCACATGGTTTCGATATCGAGCCGATCCCGCCTACGCTTCCCTCGGTGCCTCCGGCGCCATCCTCGCCGTGCTGTTCGCGGCGCTGGTGTACTACCCGCGCGAGTCTTTGTTCATCCTGCCCATTCCGGTGCCGATTCCCGCGCCCCTGTTCGCCGTGGGCTACCTGCTGTACAGCTTTTTTCTGGCACGGCATCCACGCGGAAACATCAACCACCAGGCTCATTTCAACGGCGCCTGGGTCGGCCTGCTGTTCGTCGCCTTGACCGACCCGCCTGCGTGGCAGCGCGCCTTGCACTCACTGTTGTCCCGATAATCGCAGTCGCACCAGCAGCGGGCGCCGCCCCAGCGCCAGCGAGCTGCCATGCACAAGGCTTGTGCCAAGCCAGCTTCCGGGCGTTGCGTAAGCGCGACGAGCATTGCCGAGAGGCCGCAGCCAAGTTAACGTGCGCATGAAGCCCATGGGCCGAGTGGATGCGCCTGTGCAACACCATCAGACGATTCAGGACTTAAGGGAGCCATCATGCGTGTGAACTCACAGCCTCAGACCCGCCCGGCATGCGTCCTGCGCATGAGGATTGCCATGGCAGTCGCACTGCTGTGCGCGCCGGGGGTGGGTTGGGTTGCGGAGTCCGCGGAGAGCGACACCGATGCTGCCGACAGCGGATCGGTGCTCGAGGAGGTGATCGTCACATCCACGCGCACGGCCGAATCGCTCAACCGGGTGCCGATCAGTGTCAGCGTCGAAACGCGCGACGCCATGGACCTCAAGGGCGTCAAGGATTTCTCCGACGTGGTCAAGTTCACTCCCGGCGTGTCCTTCGACAACAGTGAGACCAATGCCATCGCCATCCGCGGCATCGCCTCCTCCGGCGGCTCAGGCACGACCGGCATCTATATCGACGATGTTCCCATCCAGATGCGCGCGCTCGGGTTCAATCCCGATGACACGCTGATCAAGGTGTTCGATCTCGACCGCATCGAGATCCTGCGCGGCCCCCAGGGAACGCTGTTCGGCGCCGGCTCCGAGGGCGGCACGGTACGCTACATCACGAGCCAGCCAGACCTGAATAAATCCAGCCTCTACGCGCGAGCCGAAGGCGGCTATACACTCGGCGGCGCACCGAGCTACGAGGCCGGCATCGCCGCGGGAACGCCCCTCATCGACGGCGTGCTGGCAGTGAAGGCCAGCATCTATTACCGGCGGGATGGCGGCTGGATCGATCGAGTGGACCCCACGACACTGGCCGTCGTGGACTCCAACGCCAACCATGACGAGACCACCGCCGCACGCTTTGCTGCCACCTGGAAGCCCACCGACACTCTCACGGTGACACCCAGCTTCTTCTACCAGGACCGGGAGCGCAATGACGTCACGATCTGGTGGCCGACGTACTCCGACCCCGGCAGCAACCGGTACATCAGCGCCAATCCCACGGCGAGCCCCGAGCCCGACGTGTTCTTCGTGCCGGCGCTCAATGTCCAGCTCGAAGTGGGACCGACCCAGCTCATCTCCACGACGAGCTACTACCATCGAGACGACCAGAGCGACTATGAAGGCACGCTCTACAACCTGAGCTACTACCAGTCGCTCGGCGCGGACGGTGTGAACCCCGCGGGCCCAGGCAACCTGATTCCGAATTTTCCGCTCGTCGATGGCAGCGGCGTGCACCTGCCTGCGGGGCTGGTGAACTATCGCGCCCCGAACACCGTGACGAATCAGCAGCGCAATTTCACCGAGGAGCTGCGCCTGCAGAACACGGACAAGACGGCGCGAGTGAACTGGACGGTTGGATTCTTCATGTCGCTGAATAAGCAGTTCAGCTGGGAGCAGATCCACGATCCGATGGCGGATCAGCTCTTCAATCTGGAATTCGGTGAGCCGATTGCGGACTACTTCGGCACGGCGCTGAACGCTGATGGCAGTTCGGTGCTGCCTTACGGCGACTCCTACTACAACCGACTGACGAGTCACGATCGCCAGTTCGCGGGCTTCGGCGAAGCCGACATCAACATCACCGATCAGCTGAAGGTCCTGCTCGGCGGTCGCGTCGCCTATACGGGTTTCTCGATCCAGAGCATGTCCGACGGGCCACAGAACGGCGGTCCGAATCCGGGCAACCACTCCGCGAGCCAGACGCCCTTCACGCCCAAGGCAGGCCTGCAGTTCCAGGCTGATCCGGACAACATGTTTTATTTCACGTATGCCAAGGGCTTCCGCCCGGGCGGTGGCAACCCGAACGTTCCAGGTGGCCTGGTCTGCGGCCAGGATTTCCAGGCCTTCGGCATCACGGGCGCGCCGCCTACTTACAAGTCAGATTCCGTGCAGAGCTTCGAAGTGGGTGCCAAGAACAACGTCAACCATGCCGTGCAGCTTGACACCAGCTTCTATTACATCCTCTGGAACGACATACAGCAGAACATCGTGCCGCCGATCTGCCAGATCCAGTGGACGCAGAACCTGGGTAAGGCAGTGGCCAAGGGCTTCGATGTGCAGGCCGATTTCGACCTGGGCTATGGCGCGAGCCTGGAGACTTCGCTGGGCTATACCGATGCGCAGTACACCGCGAACGCCTTCGTCGGCAGCCTCACGACGGGTCTGCTGCCGGTCGTCGCCAGGGGCGATGCGATCACCGGGGAGAACGGCGTAGAGACGCCCCCGTGGACGGCCGCCATCGGTCCGCAGTACAAGTTCACGGCCTTCGATCATGCCTCGTTCGTCAGGCTCGACTACGAATGGAGCAGCGGAGAGAAGTGGCTCGCCGCATCGCGCGACTCGCGCACCTCGCAGTACGATGCCGGCGCCAACAATCTGCCGACGCTCACGAACCCCCTGTACAGTCAGCACATCCTGTCGATGCGCGCCGGCACGCAGTTCGAGCACTTGCAGCTGTCCCTGTTCGCGGACAATCTGACCAACAGCCACCAGCTGCTCAATTCGAGCCATGAGGTCGTGACGTACGATCCGAACACTGGCGTGCCGCTCGCGAGCCCGCTGTACCGTAACATTTCATACCGACCCCTGACGTTCGGAATCACGGCGGTCTTCAAGTACTGAGGATATCCATGCAGGGTCGTGAGCGCCGGCCGCCGCCTGACCGCAACCTCGGGGAGGATCGGCGGATCCCGCGGCGGGATTTCCTCCAGGGTGCCCTCGTCGGTGCAGCGAGCACGCTCTGCGGTCCGCTGCTGCGTGCGTACGCGGCAGAGGGGGATACATCGTTCATGTCCGTCCAGGACGTGCCGGGCTACTACCCACCGACACGCACGGGGATGCGAGGCAGCCATCCGGGCTCCTTCGAGATGGCGCACTCGCTGCGCGATCACCCGGACGACACCCGCGCGATCGATACACAGGAATCCTACGATCTCATCGTCGTGGGAGGCGGCATCAGCGGTCTGTCGGCCGCGCATTTTTTTCTGGCGCGGCGCGGCGGCAACGCGCGCGTCCTGATTCTCGAGAATCACGACGACTTTGGCGGCCACGCCAAGCGCAATGAGTTTCACGTCGATGGGGCCCTGCAGCTTGCCAACGGGGGCACTCTCGAGATCGACAGTCCCCGTCCCTACAGTCAGGTTGCCGCCGGGCTGATCCGGGAGCTCGGCATCGATGTCGAGGGGCTGGAGCGGCGGATCGAACACCGCGATTTCTACCGCTTGCATGGCCTTCGTCGCGGCGTATTCTTCGATCGCGACACATTCGGTGGCGACCGGCTGGTCGCAGCGGATGGGCCGACATTCACTGCCGCGCTGCTGGCGCACACCCCCCTCTCGACCCGGGCACGCGCGGATCTGCTGCGCATCGAGCAGGGAAGCATCGACTATTTTCCGGGCCTGACATCGGATCAGAAGAAGGATCGGTTGTCGCGCATCAGCTATTACGCCTTCCTGCGCGATGTCGCGAAGGGGGATCCGCAGATCCTCCCTTACTATCTGGCCTCCACGCATGGCGAGTGGGCTGTGGGGTGCGATGCAATCTCGGCCCTGGACTGCTGGGCGTTCGGCCTTCCGGGATTCCGGGGCCTGAGGCTCGAAGGCGGATCCATCGCTCGCATGGGGTATACCCCCTCGGGCTACAAGGACACGGGGGGCTCCAAGACCCTGCACTTTCCGGACGGTAACGCCACGATCGCCCGCGCGCTGGTGCGCTCGCTGATACCCGATGCGGTGCCGGGCTCCGGCATAGAGAACCTGGTCAGCGCCCGCGTGGATTATTCCCGGCTGGATCGTCCCACCTCGCAGACCCGCCTGCGTCTGAACAGTACCGTGGTCGGCGTCGCTCACGAGGGCGATCCGGACCGTTCCCAGGGCGTCACGGTGCGGTATGTGCGCGGCGGCCAGACCTTCAGCGCCCGCGCGGGCGGATGCGTGCTCGCCTGCTGGAACATGATGATCCCGTATCTGGTCCCCGAACTGCCGGACACGCAGAAGGCGGCCCTGCACAGCCTCATCAAGGCACCCCTGGTCTATACCAGCGTCGCGCTGCGCAATTGGCAGGCATTCAGCCGGCTGCGCGTCGCCCGCATCTATGCGCCTGGCGCCTACCACAGCGAAACGATGCTCAATTCCAAGGTGGACATCGGCGCATACCGCAGTCCGTCCAGTCCGGACGAGCCGATGCTCGTACGCATGTTGCGCGTGCCCTGCCAGCCGGGACTGCCAGAGCACGAGCAGAACAAGGCCGGGCGCGCCGAGCTGCTGGCGACCTCCTTTGCGACCTTCGAGCACAATATCCGCGATCAGCTCGCGCGCATGCTGTCCGCCGGCGGCTTCGATCCGGCCATCGACATCGAGGCCATCACGGTGAATCGCTGGCCGCACGGCTACGCGCCCGAGTACAACCCGCTGTGGGATGGAGATGTGCCGCCGGAACAGCGCGCCAACGTACTGGGACGCGCGCCGTTCGGGCGCATCACGATCGCCAACTCGGATTCCGGCGGCGCGGCCTATACGGACTCGGCCATCGATCAGGCCGATCGCGCGATCAGGGAGCTGCTGGTGCGTTACGCCTGAAACCGGCACACAGTCCGAGCGGGCAGGATCGATATCTAAACAGGAACCGCTATCGGCAAATGAATCAGGTTCTTATCAGTCGTCAGGCGGCGCTGACCCAACATTCATTGCCCGGATCAAGCAACACCTTTCGCGCGCGGTCAATAGTCCGCTGACAGCGCCGCGCCTTCGCTGCTCAGTGCCCTGATCACCTCGCGACGGGTCGCCAGAACATCGGGCAAGGGCGTATGCCGCGCTTGCGCGACTTCCTCGGTGCTGAAGGGGCGCACCGGCTGGACCACCAGCTCCTCGGCGTTGTAGCGCGTCGCCAGCCAGTTCAGCACAGCAGCGAGTTGCTCATCCGACAGCACGGAGCTCGCTGCTCCGGGCACACGCAGCACGAAATTTCGCCCCGCGGGAGTGCGCATGTAGTAGCCCAGCGCGTGGGCGAGCGGGGGAATCCTGCCGGGCACGCCCTGCGCCTGCGCCCCGTGGCATCCCATGCAGTACAGCATGTAGTTCTCTGAGGGACTCGCCGCTGCCGCACTGAACACCAGCACTGCGAGATACCCCAAGGCCATTCGCCGGATCATCAGCTGCCCCCGAGCGCCTCGATGAGCTGCATTCGATGCTCGCGCACGGCGCTGCCGTCGAGGCCTTTGCTGCGTTCGGCGGCAATCTCGGACGCCTCGATCGGCTTGACGCCCGATTCGGCGTGGGCCAGCTCGAACACGACGTAATTGAGCACGGCGGCAAGCCGGGCATCCTCGAGCTGCGGGAATTCCGGCATCTTGAAGTTGTAGTGCTTCTGCTCGACCGTGATGTCGCCGAACATGCCGTACAGCACCGTGAGTGCCAGCTGACGGCGGCCCTCCGGGAGGGTCGCGTAGCGGGCCGGATTGGCGAGCAGCGGTGGCGCAATGCCGGGTGTACCGGCACCGCGCGCTCCGTGGCAGACCGAACAGCTGGCGCTGAAGACGGCCGCACCGTCCTCGTACTGCGCAGCCTCGCCGTCAGAAGCGCAACTCAGGGCGAGCACGGCGAGCAGCACCGCTCCGCGCGGGGCGGGGACTGCCTTCATTCACTGCTCCGAGACGCCGAGCAGCACCGACACCGAACAGTGATAGTTGGAATCGGCGTTGGCCATGCACCAGTTGACGTCGTTGTTCCGGGACAGCCGGTACATGGGCTTCTCCCGCTCGTTACGGTTGCATTCGCAGTTGCCGCAGCTCGTCTTGCCGCAGCAGTCGTTGTAGGAAACGATGTAGTCGCGACCGTCC
>Ga0326728_10020342_pt1 | contig 12679 bp, 9 predicted proteins | sample MB3enrmetagenome_FD_207602 | JGI IMG/M metagenome (GOLD analysis project Ga0326728, IMG submission 207602) | Lab enriched peat soil microbial communities from McLean, Ithaca, NY, United States - MB31MN | ecosystem: Environmental > Terrestrial > Soil > Wetlands > Peat | place: USA: New York...
TTAATGCCGAAAGTTTGCGCATAGGCTGCGAGGTCCTGTGCGCTTGGCTGGGCCGACCGGTAAAGCTTGCCCGCCGCTACCGTATGAAAGTTACCAACGATTTGGAGCAGTCCGAGATAAACAGGAAGGCTGGCGGGAGTGATGAGAACGAGAAAAACAACGTGAAGCTTCCGTATTTTCATGGAGCGCTCTTAGCATACCGCCTGGAAAGGTCCCCATTCTATAGGCTTGCATCGCGGCGAAAAATGCACGGAACTAAAAAAAGTTTGTTCGCCGCCTGCCGCTGACGAGTTGCGCCGGGCTGGCTTATGGCAGCTCATTTCATGAGCGATTTCACGGTGAGGACAACGCTTGAAGATTGTGTCGAGAGACCGATCAAAAGTTGTTTGGCTCTCCTCTATGCTGTGGTGCACGGTTGCCGGTGGCGAACGATAAACCCATTTTGACGGCATCGGCAGCCCGCGCAAGCGGCTCCTTGCCTCGCGCTAATGAGAATAGCCCCACAGTTTTAGCCACGAAGCCTCTTTCCTGCCGTGGCCATTGGATCCGTCATGCGCCCGTTCTTGCATGCGAACCTGCTGAATGGACGCACTGGCGATCCTGCCCTCTACATCGAAACCTTGTTCGAAAAGCAGACCGTTCTTTTCGACCTCGGCGATATTTCAAACTTACCGCCGAGAAAGATACATCGTTTGGAGCATGTATTCGTCTCCCACACCCATATAGATCATTTCATTGGATTTGACCGGCTGCTGCGCGTACTGGCTGGCCGGGAAAAGAAGCTCAGTCTGTATGGCCCGCCGGATTTTATCGAGCAAGTACAACACAAGCTGCACGCCTATCGCTGGAACCTCGTGCATCGTTATGTCAACGACCTTGTTCTCTCGGTGACCGAGGTGGCCCCCTCTCTTGAAACGCGCAAAGCGGTGTTCCGCCTCAAGAACGCATTTGCGTTGGAGCCGAAGCCCTGCGGCCTCATCCCCGGCGGCGTGATCTGCACCGAGCCGCGTTTTAGGGTCTCAACCGCGGTTCTCGATCACGGCACGCCATGCCTCGCATTCGCAATCGAGGAATCCGCTCATGTCAACGTTTGGAAGACCCGGCTTTTGGAACTTGGGCTGCAGGTTGGTCCCTGGCTAAGGGATCTTAAGCGCGCGATCGTAGACAAAAGGCCAGATGACCATCTGGTCAGCGTCGGACCGCTATCAGAATTGCAGCAGCAGAGCAAAATACCGCTTGGAAGCTTGCGCTCCTTGGTGACCGTCACGCCTGGACAGAAAATCGCTTACGTAACGGACACCGCTGATACCGCGGCCAACCGTGCTGCGATCGTTAGGCTTGTCGAAAACGCCGACGTGCTGTTTATCGAGTCAACTTTTGCGCAAGCGGATGCTTCACTGGCAGCGGAGCGCGCACACCTGACGGCAGCGGCGGCTGGAAACATCGCGCGCGAAGCAGGTGTGCGCCGGATTGAGCCATTTCATTTTTCTCCCCGATACGGCGGGAAGAAGGCGGACCTATTAAATGAGGCCATGGCCGCTTTTGCCGGAACGGCTTCCAATGGCCCTCCCGCTAAATGCGCGCTTTAGAAAAGATCGCGCGACGGGGATTTTACTGGGCCGCTTAGCACAAGGAAGCGGCAGCGCCCTTTGGACCAGCTCGTTCGATTGTGGCGATATCTTCGCCGCTAAGGTCCAGCGCGATCGCGAGGTGGTGCGCGTCAATCCAAGAAGTCCTCTCGTGGCGGCCGCCATTTAGATTCAGGTGCATCGGGCTTCGAAGTGAATAACCGCGCGGTGACATGGATCACTGCGGCCACTAACGCATTCTAGCTCCAAGGCGCCGTTTGCTCTGCCGGCATTTCGCGGCGGAACCGGCAGCCAAGGCTTGACGATGATGACCGCCTCCGGACCCGCGAGACAATGCCCCGGCCGCCGGCCGGGATTGAGAGCTGCCATTTTCGACGTCGACGGTGTCTTGCTGGCTTCTCCTCATGAGCGTGCTTGGCGGGAAGCGCTAGAGGGTTTTGCAGATCCGGCTTTCTTCACACACCAGATTTATGAGGCGCGAGTGGCGGGCAAACCGCGCCTTGCGGGTGCCAGGGCGGCCCTGGAGGCACTCGGGGTACCGGACCCTGGGCGGCAGGCATTCCTCTACGCCGAGCGCAAGCAGAAACGGCTTGAAGAGCTCGTTCACGCCGGCGCGTTCGAAGCTTTTCCGGATGCGCTGCGCTTCGTTCAGGCGCTCGCGGCCTTGGATTGGCCCATGGCAGCGGCCTCGTCATCGAAAAATGCCAGTGGAATGATGCAAACGATCCGCCTCGCCTCCGGGCATAGCCTGCTCGATGCTTTCAACGTCAATGTATGCGGACGCGATCTACCCAAGGGCAAGCCGGACCCGGGAATTTTCCTGCTCGCTGCCAAGGAGTTGAAGGTTGAACCCGCGTTATGCTTCGTTGCCGAGGACGCGCCCGCCGGCATCGAGGCGGCCCGCGCGGGCGGTATGGCCGCACTCGGAGTTGCCCGATGCGGAGATGCGCCTCTCTTGCAGGCGGCCGGGGCCGGCCTCGTTGTGAGGAGCTTCGACGAAATTGCAATCGATGAGCTTACCGGCGGCCGCCTTTGCAGGAGGTCAGCATGATCGGCCCAGAAAATGCAATGAACCAAGCTCACGAGCCGGGCGCCGATCCCGGCTGGGTTCTCACCGTTGATGGTTACGATCCTCTTCGCGAGGGCAGTCTTGGGTCGCGCTTCGCAATAAGCAACGGCTTCTTGGGCGTAAGAGGCGCGCGGGCGACAACTCTGGGAGCGCGCTGGATCGTGCCGGCATCCACCTATGTAGCCGGGCTTTTCGATATGCCCGATATCGAGCAGGCTACGCCAGGGCTCGTTCCGGCCGCCGGCTGGGTGAGACTCCAACTCATGCTGCCCAGCGGAGTGTACCGTCCTTCCAATATAATGTTGCATCGCACAACCCTCGATATGAGGCGGGGCACGTTGCTGAGCGAATTCAAGCGGCTCAAGGGGCCCGGTTTGAGCATGCGCCTGCGCACACTGCGCTTTGTATCGCTGAGCGAGCGCGCGGTTGGAATGGAGCTGTTCCAAGTGGAGATCGAGGACGGGGAGGTCGAGGTCAGACTGGAAGCGTCCTTCGAAGGGCTGAACCTCGAGCTCGAAGCCGAGCGGCTCGACCGGGATCTCGGCGTGTGGCGCACCCAGCATTCGGGCAAAGGCCTCGCCATGGCAACGGCCTCACTTTTCCAGCTTGATGGTCAGGATCTCCCGCCAGTAGCACTAGGCCAATTGAAAAGCACTTGGACCTGGAAAACGCGCCCTGGCCAGACCGCCTCTTTTGAGCGCGACGTGGCCTTCGTGCGGAGCGACAGCGAAGCATTCGACCCCGGCCCCCTTGCGCTTGAAAAGCTTCGCGGCGCGCGGCAGCTCGGCTGGCAAGGGATGACGGCAGCGCACGAGGCAGCCTGGGCAAGACGCTGGGAACGCAGCTGCGTTGAGGTCGAAGGCGATTCGGCCGCGCAGCGGGCGTTACGGTTTGCGGTCTACCACCTGAACAGCGCGGCGAACCCCGGCGACGAGCGCGTGTCGATTGGCGCCCGTGCCCTCAGCGGGGAGGACTATCATGGGCATGTTTTCTGGGACACCGAAATCTACTTGCTCCCCTTTTATATCCTGACATGGCCGGAGGCCGCACGCGCATTGCTTATGTATCGCTTTCATACCCTTGGCGGCGCGCGGGCGAAAGCGGCAGGAATTGGCTGTCGCGGCGCGTTCTACGCCTGGGAGTCGGCCGATACCGGCGCCGAGGCAGCGCCGCCCTTTATTGTCGCTCCTGACCGCCGTGTTATCCAGGTCCTGACCGGCTGCAAGGAGCAGCACATCAGCGCGGACGTTGCCTACGGTGTTTGGCAGTACTGGCAGGCGACCGGGGATGACAGATTCCTCTGCGGCGCCGGAGCGGAGATCATTCTGGAGACGGGCCGGTTCTGGTCCAGCCGCGCCAAGCTCGAGGCGGATGGCAAGAGCCACATCCGCGGCGTCATAGGGCCAGACGAATATCATGAAAATATCGACGACAGCGCCTATACCAACGTCATGGCGCGCTGGAACATCTATCGCGCGCTCGATATCGCGGCACTATTGCGGGAGCGTTGGCCCGAGTGCTGGACGCGCCTGTCGTCGTGCCTTGGCCTCGATGAAGCCGAGTTGAAGCAGTGGCGCACCGTTGCGGAGACGATGGCGACCGGTCTTGATCCAAAAACCGGACTTTTCGAGGAATTCGAGGGGTATTTCCAACTCGAAAACATCGATCTGACTGCCTATTCAGGCCGTTCTGTGCCAATGGACGTGGTGCTTGGCCGGGAGCGCACGCAAAAATCGCAGGTGGTTAAGCAGGCCGATGTGGTGGCGCTGCTGGCGCTCCTGCCGGAGGAGTTCGCGGGCGGCACGGGGGCAACGAATTTCCGTTACTACGAGCCTCGATGCGGCCACGGCAGCTCGCTCAGCGCTGCGATGCACGGCCTTGCCGCCGCGAGGCTCGGCCACTCCGAAATGGCGCTGCGCTACTTCCGGCAGGGGGCGGCGATCGATCTTTCCGATACACATGCCGCAATCGATGGCGGCGTCCACATTGGAGCGCTTGGCGGGAACTGGATGCTGGTGGTATTTGGCTTCGCAGGGTTGTCGCTGCGAAGTGACGGAATTTCCATCGATCCAAAGCTGCCACCGGATTGGCGCAGTCTTGCCTTCGCTGTTCAATGGCGCGGGCGCAGGCTCAAGATCAGAATAGACCAAGATATGCCAAGTCTCGAAGCAACGCTGGACGAAGGTGAACCGATGACGCTTACCATAAGCGGAGAGGCGCACGAGCTGCAGTATAACCAGACGCTCAGGGTGCGCTTCGGCGCGCAACTGGCAAACGCCTGATGCCAATCCCAGAGGTTACCATGTAGTAGGGTTCCTCCCTTGGCAGTTGTGCCTGCTACCAAGGCTAAAACGGCCACCTGGAGCCAAGCGCAACTGCCGCGTTACGACGTTTTGATCTTCGCCTTCAGCAATAGGCGCACGTGAAAAATATCGTCCAGAAATTGCGAACGGAATCCCAGATACAGCGCCGAAAGATATATGACGCAGCCTGCGATGACGCTTAGCACGAGATCTGAAACCGGATTAAGACCTTGCAAGCATGTGACGCGAACCGCCGAAACGCCGAGTGCCAGCGTGGCGCTCGCTGCGAGAGGGGCCTGAACCGCCTCGGCAAGAGCGGAAAATGAGATACCGCCGGTCCTCATCGCCCAATGCATGCAAACGGCGAACGCTAGGCCAAAGCCAATGGAGACCCCTCCCGCGATACCCTCCACCCCAAGCGCCAAGCCGCCTATGATAGCTGCCAAAACGAGCCCAGACTTTAGCACTTGAACCCGAAGTTCAAGATCCGCCCGGTCAAACCCAAGAAACAGCGCAGAGTTCAGAACAAATATTGGCATCAAAAGCCCCGCCGGCGCAAGAAGGCGGATTAGCATTGCGGTAGGCTTCCAGCTTTCTCCGAGCATTATCGTGACAAGAGGGGCGGCTACCACCACAAGTCCTACGATTGCCGGCGCTGTAATCAGAAGAATAAGCCGGATCGCCGATGCATATGTGGCTTCAGCCGGCCGGCCGAGGCGCCGCGCTTCTGCGAACGCCGGAAAAAGAGAATAATGAGAAGCGCCCAATATGGAGTTTGGAATACTTATAATCTGATAAGCCAATGCGTAATAACCGAGTGAAGCGGAACTGAGGAATGTGGCTATAACCAGATTATCGAGATTGCCTGCAAAGAAGCCGGTGATATTGGCGGCCCAGAGCCTTGCATTGAAACGAAGCGACGAGGCAATGAGGGATGAGCGGAACACCGGGGCCGGCAAGAAACGCGTAAGAAATTCGATTATCGCGAGTTTGCTCGCCCAGAATCCGAATTGCTGCGCGATCAGAGCCCAGGCGCCCCAGCCGCTTAAGCTTCCGTAGATGACCACGGCAATACCAACGAAGGCAGAGATAATCTCGCAAGCTGCGGCCGCCTTGAATTTTCCTTCCCTTTGCAGAAGGGCGGCGGGGACCACGGCGACTCCGACGATGATGGGTAGGGGCGATATGTAAAGAAGGAGAGGGGAGACTTCTGGGTGGCCGAGCAACCTGCCCAGAGGATAGGCAGCCAAAGCGAGAAGGGCGGCAAGCGCCGACGTAATTCCAATCGCGATCCAAAATACCGTCGAGTCCAAGTCTCGCGATGAAGACCGTGCACGGACTATGGTCGCGCCAAAGCCGATATCGCCGAACCGTAATACGAACGCCAAGACCGTTCCCGCCAATACGGCGAGACCATAATTATTCGGGCCAATGAGGCGCGCCACAATCGGCATAACCAACACCTGCGCGGCAAGGCGAAGCGCACTCGCCGAGGCTATGGCGATGGTACCGAGAAAGAGTTTGCCAGGAGTCATTGTTGGTAATAGTTGGAACTAGATATTCAAAACGGCGGCCGTTTGGGTGCGCCGGTTTTGTAAGCCATCCCCATCGAAAGCGCGCGGCGGCAGCGGGGACTGCCTCATAGGATGATCCCTGCCTCTCATTTTCCGCTCGCGGCGGCCTGCATGGACTCATCGGACTTTGGGAACACGATGCCGCTATTTCCGCTTTCGGGGAGCGGCACGCTGTTTTGCGCAATCGGCATCAAAGCACCCTTCATAGCGCCGATTGGCCAATGGACGTCCCAGAGACGATCGAAATCCTTTCCGGCCGGCACGGGTTTGGCCGGCACGCTGAAGCGGGCTTTCGAATAAGAGAGCGCACCTTCAAGGAGAATTCGAAAGCGTGTGAGGCACGAGTGCTTTGCAAGCGCCACTCTACGCAGCGCAATGCCGCGCCCGTGACGCTCCGCCCGTGCCAAAAGGTAGTTCAGATCTGTTTGATAAGCGCGAACGCAATGTTGAACGCTTGCTTCCGGCACGAAGATCGGACGCGCCCCACGGTGGATAAGGACCTGCATAATTGCGGAGTCTAAGCCCATGGCATAATTATTGGAGCGATCGAAAGCCGGTCCGAGATTGGCAGGTATCTCGTCCAGGACGCCGATCTCGCTGCGGCGAATAAGAAAGTTAGGGCCGTAAAGGAAATCGATGGCGTCAACCTTTCCGCCAGGGTGCCGCGAACGTGCGAACAGGACTTCATGATGGTTGGCGCTCGCCTCGAACCAGGGACTGAGCGGCTCGATGCCCATTGGCGTTATGGGGCCACCAAATAGCGATGAACCAGGATTATTGCTGGCGGCATCCAGGTAAGCGGTGATCCAATCCGGCGAAGGTTTCACGTCGTCGTCTGTAAATAATACCAAATCTCCGGCAATACACTTAGCGCCAACCTTTAGAGCTTCATGCTTTCCGGGACGGGGCGATAGCAAAACAGTAAGAGGCAGGTGTCTGGCTGCTTCGCGAAGAATGGCAGGGGTTGCGTCCGTACTCGCGTTGTCGACGGCAATTATTTCCCAGGGAACACCCGGCTGGTTCAGTTTTGTCAGCGCATCGATCAGTATTGGCAAAGTGCGCTCACCATTATGCGTTGAAAAAAGTATGCTTATTCCGCACCTTGAATCAGGGCGCAAAGAAGGTATTGTCTCCAGTTTAGACAAGCGATCCATCGAATAAACCCAAGGTGGTGACGCCCCCCGGCGTACAGAGGGGATACCTTCCGTATCTTTGGCGGGACATTATCATTTTTTCTCAGCTAAAGAAGTGCACTGTGATACCAAGGTAAATACGATGCGAAGAAAGCTAGCCTGCGGAAAAATAATCGCGTGACTGGACGCAGCAAAGGCTCGCCAATAATTACCATCTAATTATTCTCGATTTTCGGGCGGCCATTAACAAAGAAGCTACGGTCTAGCCGTTATACAGGTGCTAGCTCCTAAATCGGCTGCCCGTATTGCGTATGCCGCGGCTGCTAGAGAATCGTTCATGAGTAGTATCGCGTTTGGCTGGCCGCTCGTTGGTGACCCCGATAGGCTCGTGCGGCACCTACGAACAGCAATATCAAATGCATAGGCTGGCCGCGGATTTCCTAAAACAGCCTGTCGCAGTTAACGGCCCCGGCTTGGCAACCTATCGCAATCCCAATTTTGTCTTGGATTCGTTCGGCCTTGGCTCGGAGCCAGTGCGAAAGGCGAAAGCCGCCGGAATCTACAGCAGCGAGTTCATCGCGAAAATAACCGCACAACATCGCGTCGCCGCGGCCATGGTTTACGAAGCTTGGTTTCCAAGTCAGCTCCCTCCTCAGCGGGTTAAAGTCGCACGGCTTCAAACAGAACCGGTGACCGCTGCGTATGGTGAAGTTACGATTTTCGCGATCGCAGATCAATACATGACGATTATTAACCAGGCTCTCCGGAAAGTCAAAAATACGTCGCCAGAACGTGTAATATTGAAGATGTTACTCTGCGTAATAGCAATTTTAGAGAAGCTTAACCTGTTTCGCCGCCAAACGAGTGGAGGAAGACGATGGACTTCGTTATCCGGAATGTGACGCGCCTGGTGAACGCTAGGGATGCAGAGCATGTAATCCGGGTTTTGCGCTTTCTGGCCGCTGGCGGCTGTGCTGCACTTGTCAATCTCGTCAGCCGGTATTTGCTGACGCCGGTTGTGGGTTACAAGATATCTATTATCATCGCTTACATGCTCGGCATGGTGGTGGCTTTCATTTTGTTCCGGTCGCTGGTGTTCGGGCGATCCGGCACGAGTATCGCCGAGGAAAGCTACCGCTTTGTCACCGTGAATATGGTGGCCATGACGCTTGTCTGGATCATCAGCCTCACGTTGGCGAGCGCCATCTTCCCAGCCATCGGTTTCAGCTGGCACGCAGAGGACGTCGCGCATTTCATCGGCACCTGCGTCCCGGCGGTAACGAGCTACATCGGACACTCGATTTACACATTCAGACCGGTTCGGACAGCTTGTTCCTGATGCATTCCGGGGGCGGACCGGCCGTTGAAACGATGTTCGAAAGGATACTAGATGATATTTGCCGATATAATCGAACTGACACAAGCATCCGCATCGAAGCGCACCCAATATAAGCGCCTTATTCTCTCTACCTTCGCTGTGATCGTGTTGGCGAAAGCGGCTAAATTAGGTGGCTTAGGGTTGGGAAAGGCGCCGCGCGGGCTCGTCGATTTCGACGATTTCTTCATCGCTGGGCAATTGGTTTGGCAGGGCGAAATTGAAAAAGCCTACCGGTTTGCCACGATGGCGGAGGCGCAAAGGTCTTTCTTCGGTGTAGAGTGTTTTATCCCCTGGACCTATCCGCCGCAATTCGATCTCATGGTGGCGCCGCTCGCTTTTTTGCCCCTGGGCGTTGCCTATGCCATTTTCACAGCAGGGACATTGGCAGCCTATCTGGCCACTCTGAGACGGATCGCAGTTGAAAGGTTCTTATCTGTCCTCATCGTTCTGTTTCCGGCCGTCACCGTGACCATTGCGTGCGGCCAGAATGGGTTCCTGACAGGAACTCTTATTGGGCTCACTTGTCTCTTGCACTTGCGCGGGCGCTCTCTGGCCGGGTTGCCGCTAGGCCTGATGGTCATCAAGCCTCACCTTGCCGTGGCCTTTGCGGTCTACACCGCCGTCAATCGCCGCTGGGGAGCGATATTTGCCGCTGCTGCAACACTGGCGCTGACATCTGCTTTGGCGACGGTCCTGCTTGGGACCGGCGTCTGGAGTGCGTTCCTCGCGGGCGTCGAGGAGGCGAAGGTTTTTCTAGAACACGGACTTTATCCTCTCCATCGGATGGTCTCGCCATACGCGGTCTTCCGCAGCTTGGGCTTTTCCGCCCCAGCCGCCATCTCCTTTCAGATCGTGGCGGCAGTCTTTGCCACCACTCTGGTGTGCGCGGCGAGCTTCCGGTTTTCGCCAAGGCAGGCTCTCGGCGTGACCGCGACCGCGTCTTTGCTGATCAGCCCCTACGCTTATGATTACGACCTTCCGATTGTGGGCATCGGCTTGGCGATGCTGTCGCCGGACCTCATCCGGCTGGCCAGCGAACGCGAGCGCTTGGCGATTTACGGCCTGAGCTTCGTTGCGGCGGGCTGGGGTCTCGCGCAGGCTACCATCTGGTCCGATGTAGCGGCAGGCGATGTCATGCCGCTGTCCATGGCAGGGCTAGCGCTGCTTGCGATCAACGGGCTGACGTGGCGCATTCTCGCCCGCGATGCCAGAGCGCCGGAGGGGGCGCTGCTGGCGGCTGGCGCCGGATCTACTGCGAAATGCGCAGCTTGCTAAGGCCGATCGCAATATTCTGGAACGTGGTGATCAGCTCCTCCGAGGTCGGATTATAGAAATAGTGAGCGGAGTCGGTCGCGCATTGCTGCAAAAGTTGCAAGCTGCTGTTGTTGATTACGTTGCCGAACCCGATCGCATAAATTTGGATGCGCCCTGGATTGCCGTTCGTATCCGTTACAGCCTTGATGTTGTTGCAGAGCTGTATCTCTTTTTGATCGAGATTGTAGTCGGGCTGGTCCTGAACGCCATTCAACGAGGCAGGAAGCGGCAAGAGATTAAGATGGTTCCCGGCGGCGGCGTAGCCATAGGCGCTATAAACCGATTGATTGAAGCCGTTGGTCGTGGTTGCCGGCGGCACGCCAAGCTGGCTCAACTGCACGTCGTTATAGCCATCGGTCAGAAGAATGATGACCTTGATAGTATTGTTGTTGGTATAAGCCACTGCTGCGTTGTTCGGAAAAACGACGGAAGAAACATTGGGCGAAATGAGATGCCAGCCCCACGTCAGCCCTGCAGGTATGACTGTGGCGCCATAGGCCTGCATGGCATTGATCTCATTGATGATGTCCGTCTGACTGTTCGTGAGCGGAATGATCGGCTGAACTGTGCATAGGGCGTTGGGCCCATACCCGTTCGATTGAACGGATGGACTTGAGGTGTATTTATTTGCACAATATTGTTCGTTACTCTCGACAGTCGTGCTTGAATATGGGTACGTGTTGGTAGTCGATGAGCATGTCTTGGTGGTCGAATTGTACGAGTATTCAGCAACCTGTTGCTGCCTGTTGACTGTTTGGTACTGGCCGTCTTTCAAATAATTATTATAAAAGTTTTTATTGCTGTCGAAGGTGCAGCAATCAGGCTCGTCTGGCGCAAAAAACGGAGTATAGAGGGTTGCACCGGAGGAGGGCGCGATGTCCGTGGTGTCGTAAGGCTCGGTGCGTTGCCGGACACAGCCTTGCCAGGCCCACGAAGATTGTCCTGTCGCCTTAGCCAGTTGACCAGCAAACGTGATGAGGCCGGTGCCTGTGGGCACGCCGATGTTCTCCTGGGACAGCGAGCCCGAAGCGTTGCTATTATCGATCCAGGAGGGGGGACTTGAAGTGCTGACGCCGAATAGGGAGTTGGCGACATTCACGTTATCGGTGAACGGCACGACAGCGATCTTCACGTATTGCCCGGTGGGGTCGCTCGCAAAAAGAGTGTTTACGAGCGTGGTGGAGGCGCTTATCAGCCCTTGGATCCCCGTCATGCCACCGTAGGATTGGAGCATGGAGCCGGTGTTGTCGAGCACGAGCACCACTTCCAGGTGATTCTGCGCGATGGTGACCTGAGTGGAAACCGTTGTCGAAAGGGTGCTTTTCCCGACGATTGGCAGGAACACGGTGTTTATGGTTGCCGTGGCCGTGATACTGACTATGGGGGGCGACGCAGTGTTGTTCTGCGTGACAGAAAGACTCGTCAGGGTTGCCGAGGAATATTGAGTGGAAAAATTCGCGTTTACGTAATTTTGCGCCTGCGTTTGGGCCTGCGCGGTGGTGAGGCTGGGATTTGTGCCGATATCGAGCGCGGCCGCATCGATCGCCGACTGCAGCTGATTCTTAACGATCAGCAACTGGCCGACATCCACCGCCACGCCAAGCAGTAGAACAAACGGCACCATAAGAAGCGCAACCAGATAAAGGACGATTCCTCTTGTATCTGTCTTGAAGCCCAATAGTTTCCCCAAGACGCTCCGGAGCATGCCTTCGATCCTATCGATTTACCGCGTTGAGTAATTTTCAGTCCGAGCGCTGACGTTAGAGCTTGCGCCGGCTATAAATCAATGAATTTGTACTCACTTGGTGAACCGGGGGCGGACTATTAAAGTCCGGTGATGGCGTCCCCAATATAGATGCGCTTTAGTGAGGGAGAACTCAGGTGAAGACCGGTTGCGGAAAACTTAGACGCCGCATTATAAAGGGCCTTCGTAGCAATCGAGGCACTTCCATGCTGGAGTTCGCTCTCGTCGCCTTGCCGCTGTCGGTCCTGCTTTTCGGCATATTGGAAGCCGGCCTCATTTTTTGGGGGACCTACGAGCTCGACAACGCGACGCTGACCGCGGCGAGGTTGATCCGGACGGGGCAGGCTCAAACGAACAACACCAGCCAGGCCGGGATGATCACCCAGATTTGCAGCCAGGTCTTTGTCCTGCCGAACTGCACCAGCAACCTCCGGCTCAACGTTCAGAATTTTACAGATTTCGCCGCCGTCACCTCTCCAACCGCAACCGGCAGCAACGGCAGCCTTCTGACCAGCTTCCCCTACCAGCCTGGCGGGCCGTCGACTGTCAATCTCGTGACCGCCTTTTACGAATGG
>Ga0326728_10020343_pt1 | contig 12678 bp, 17 predicted proteins | sample MB3enrmetagenome_FD_207602 | JGI IMG/M metagenome (GOLD analysis project Ga0326728, IMG submission 207602) | Lab enriched peat soil microbial communities from McLean, Ithaca, NY, United States - MB31MN | ecosystem: Environmental > Terrestrial > Soil > Wetlands > Peat | place: USA: New York...
GGTTGTTTCGTACCCATCGCGGATTTTTGTAAACTTTTCAGACAATAACGACATCGACGTCATGTGTCTTAGACACGGTTTCCCGCCGGATATATCATTTGTCAACATGTGAATAATCTTCTCGGTTCAGAGGAAAAAGAGAGCGTGAAAGAACTGAACGAGAAAATAGAATTACCGACGAGGACCATGTTAAGGCCCAGCGAAGTAGCGTCGTTCTTGCGTGTCTCCGAGAGAACTGTCTATCGTTGGTTCGAGCTTGGTTTGATAGAGGGGGTCAGGATCAACAGGTCCCTTCGAATAACGCGTGGGTCGATCCTGACTCTATTGCAAAGGTCCGACGCCGAAAGATAGCAACTGTCAACCCTGGCGTGTATGGACCGTTGATAAGCTATCCCGGGCGGTAGCTTGTCAATCATCCGGACTCACGTCATCGCCTCCGGCATCACTTGTTTAAAAGCCCGTTGGCCGATGTACGGTGTACGCTATGGCGGTGATCGCGCACTCTCTATCCGTGGCTTACAGCTTTTTGGGCATGCAATCCGGGAGCGAGAGTCCATTCCGGCACGCGCGGAAGAAAAAGTTGAAAGGGATAGAAGGACCAGGTGTGAAGGGGAGGAATGTATGAGGGTATATCGGGGGAAACCGGACCTGGCAAGTGTGTGCCTCGTGTTGTTTCTCCTCACGGTGTGCCTGGTTATCTGTGCTGTCTGGATCATGCAGTGGGCCGGCTGTCGGCTCTTGCGGATTGATAGAGCGCGCGCCGCTTTTGTGGATACGGGGAAAGGCCATGGCCATATGGCTACGGCGGCCGGTCTGAATGGACCCACATGTGGGGAAGGACGATGGCGGGGAAGCAGGAGCCACCCTGTTTCATAGACGTTTCGTTTTCGGGACTTCATCGAAGAAGAGAGTGGCCTCCATTTGCAGTGGGTGGAAAATACGCTGTTCAAGACGGCGTCCGGGGGAGATATCGTGGGGAAGAGCAATGAGTCGTTAATATTGCTGGTAGACGACGACCATGTGGTTGCTGACGTGCTTTCTTCCTGGCTGACAGCCGCCGGCTTTAAATCAGTAGTGGCATCGAACGGCCGGGAAGCGATCGACAAATTCCGGCTGATGGCGTTCAGTGCGGTGGTGCTGGATGTGGACCTGGGCGTGGCTCCTGACGGGTTTGGAGTACTCGAAGAAATCAGGAGAGAGAACCTGGATATCCCTGTAATCATGATGAGTGGTACGGCAAACGTTCATGTGGGAGAGGATGCGATTCAGAGAGGCGCTTGCGCCTTCCTTGTCAAGCCTTTTGAGCCCGAAAGTCTGCTGCATCTCATTACTGCTTCGACATGTGGAGCTAAAGTCGCGGAGCCGGCGAGCCCGCTCGCCGCTGCGGGAAGTGACGAGCGATGAGTGACGAGTTTAACACAATGGCATTCTTGTCCGCTCCGGAAATGAGATCCAATTCCCCATCCCGGGATTGGGAAGCACCACCCGGAGCGGAAAGGCTCGATTGCGGCACAAATCACCGCAGGAGAAAGTACATATGCTGATTGATAACGTGATCGCGGGAATAGCAATTGGAGTTTTCTCGTTCGTGTCGGTCATCGTTTTCAAGTTGGCGGCGATTGCCGTCCATCTCACCCTGAAGAATTCGGACATAGGCAATCATAGGCTCGGTGCGTCTGAAAATTACCGGTATCTCATTGCAGGCTATATCCCTGAGCACCCCTCAGAACATCGAGGTGGGAATCGCTAACTAAAAAAGAAGGAGGTGAAGAAAGGCATAGGTGGGACTGGAATCCTCCCTGAAATTTTGTGTAGCCGGTTTTTGCGTTGCGCTGCATAGGGAGAAGGTTCTTCAATCGAACGTGACAAGTGCAAGAAAAGAAATCCGAAAAGAAGAGGAGTAAAACCATGAAGAAGCTGATAATTTTGGCAGCAATCGTGTTATTGGTGGTAGCAGCACCGTCTTTTGCGAAGGGTCCGCATACGCCATATTTGGGTAACGCCAGTTCTGGCGGCGGCGGTTCGCAGAGCCAGATGGGCGGTCAGGCCCAGGCCTATACTACAATCACGCCCGAGGCTACCAACGGCATCACCACCGGCATTCCTGTTACGGTCGGGGTCACTGCGACAACCCAGAGCGGGGGTGGTGGAGTCCATTCCAGCGGGCCGGGCCAAAACACAACCTTCAACCAGAGCCAGAATATGAATGGTAGCCAGAACCAGACCGTTAACACCACCCTTGGCGGGGGCGACGGTATCGGTAGCAGTGCAACCCAGTATCAGAGCAGCGGCTACACCACGACGCAGGGTCTGACCGCGAACACCAACACTCAGTAGTAGTTTCGTACCGGGGCCAGGAGGGAGGGACAGTTGTTGTCCCCCCTTACCTCCCCATTCAAAACTAGGAAGAAGGGGAGTGTGATGATGACAAAAATCTACTTTTTAGCGCTTATGCTTGCCCTGACCCTGGCCCTGTCTCCTTCGGTACAGGCACAATCAGCAGATGCAACTTCAAGCCAAAGCCAGGGACAGGGGCAGGGTCAGATTCAGACTGCGATTGGTCAGGGACAGACTCAGAATGCGAGTGCAAGCCAGGGACAAGGCCAGAGTCAGGCGGTCACCAATACAAATAGCAGTACAAATAGCAGTACAAATAGCAATACAAATGCCAATACAAGCTCAGCATCTCAGGGACAAGGTATAAGCAATAAGATAAACTCCGGTCAGGTCAATATCACCACCACCAGTGAAGCTCCCCATAATTTTGCTGTTCCTTACCAGCTCTATCCGCCGGGTCTGGCCGTGGATTTTGGAAACGGCAATACCTATGGGAACTTCGTAAAGGTGCCCGGAGCGTTCATCCTCAGGAAACGCTTCTCAAGGAGCGAATTGGAGATCATGAGCCACGCTCGCGGAACTTGCGTGAAATTCAGGAGTTGGGGTGGTGAGAGGGAGGGTGCGAAGAGCCCCACTGACTACGTCGACTTCGTATGGGAATTGCCACGCAAACAATCGGTTGGCGCAGATGGAAAACCCATGTTCGACGAGAAGGGGCAACCCGTGATGGCAGGTTATACGCCTGATACATGGACTCAGTTGGGAACCGGGACCGCCAGCGTCACAAACGGCGACGCGGATACCTATTCTCTTATCGCTCAGTATGGATTGTACTGCCTGGATACCGGCAAATGCAATCTGGTGTTCTTTGTGGGTGAGGGTCTAAAGACCTTTGTCCGGGCCTGGGGATGGAATATCTCTGCAGGATGGACTCAAGCAAGCGTCAGCAGCAATGGAGAGCACAGTGGTGTCGGCGGCATCGGCGCCGGCTTTGCCTATGCGAAAACCGGCAGGTTGGCAGATCCATGGCTGCAAGGTCATTTCATTTACGACTCTGCGGCTCAACCCCAGCAGTAAAACAGCATGTGTCGCATCAACAGGGGCAGAGGGGGATGCATATAACTCGGTTACCACCGGGTTGATCCTTCTGCCCCTTTTCTAAAAGACGATGCGGAGAATCGGAAGAATACTTTTATTCCTGACGATTTTGTTGAGTGTGGCCGCGTTGTGTGGTTGTTCAAATGTAAAGGTCTATGAGACATCGACAGGGTCGCCGGTAAAAAATTACGAAGTGACAGTGAAGACCCCAGGTGAGTCCGAACCTGTCATAGCTCAGTTTTACATCGCCAGAACGGTGAATAAAGGCAAGTACCAGTACGAGCCGGAGTACTATGATATCCTTAAGGAAACGGTAATTAACCATTTTGAGGCAGAAAGAACGATGAGCCTGAGGATGGGCATCAGGATTCTTAATCCGACAGGCCTTAGGATTTCTTTGACTTATAGAGCGCAATCTTTAACAGAGGAAGATAAAGACAATTGGGTCACAAAAGACGAGGTTGTGTATTCCGGAAACGAACGTGATCTCCAAAGATCTATCGATTGTGCTATGACAACCGGACAACACGAGACAGGCTTGTGGGTATACCGTGACAACTTCTTGCTCTTTGAGTTTGCCAATTTCAAGTACAGGGTTGAGTGAAAGGAGGGAAACAGATGGTTAAGGCATCCGTAGGAGTAATGGTACTCGTGGTACTGTTTACTCTTAGTACGTGTAAGTGCGGAGGGGCTTTTGAGACTGGTCCGGCTCAACAGCAAGGAATCGTCGGCGGCGGAATAATGGGGGAAGGCGAAACCCAGACGGTCGGAGGTGCCCCTGCCATTGGAGGTCAAACTTCTGCGCCTCATCCCGACAAAACCAAAGAAAAGCAGGCGGTAAGCACGGGTAATAGTGGAACTATGTCAATCATTCCCAATTCGGGCTATGGGCAGTACCCCACACCCGTGCTTGTACCAGGCCAAGAACACTAAGAAGGATTACCACGGCGGGGAAAAGGCCGGTGTAAATGTAGCTCAAGAGGCTAAAAGCAGCGATGATAACAAAGGGGTCGGGATGTCTCTCCCGCCCCCCCTTTTTTGTGGCCCGCCCCCGGGGGAGCGGATTCGAGGTGGTCCTGCTTCTTACGGCCGGCCATTTTTTCTTGACGTGTGAGGCCTCATCTGGTATCCTCCATGCGGTGAATCTGATAAGGCCCGCGTTTATTGCCCTCATGGTCGCATCCCTTTTTCTGCTGAATTGTTCTCAGGCATTCTGTCTGCAGGATGAGGGAGACCGGCCGGCCGCGGGAAGGTCTTGCCCGGCCTGTTATGGAAACCGGCAGGGCGAGGATGCGCAGGATGCGCTTCCCGATAGCCCTCTCTTTTCCCGGGCGCCGTGGATCCGGACCTTCGAGAATGAGGGCAGGGAAGAGGTTGGCGAGGATGCGTTATATCGGAAGAGCGAGCTTACCGAAGAAGAAAGCAGGATTCTTGAGACAATACAGAAATCCCTCGCCGCGTCCGGCGTCTCCGATGGTTTCGACATACCCGTTGTTCTTAACGATGCGGTCAACCTCTACATAAAGTACTTTACGGGGTCCGGACGCAAAGTCTTTGCGCGCTGGCTCGCGCGCGCAAAGACGTACGTGCCGACGATCAGGGCCATCCTGAAGAAAAACGGGCTTCCCGAGGACCTCGTTTATCTTGCGATGATAGAGAGCGGCTTCAATATGAAGGCCCATTCGCCCGCGAAAGCAAGGGGACCCTGGCAGTTTATCCATGAGACCGGTGCGAGGTATGGCCTCAAGGTGGATTTCTGGGTGGACGAGCGGTGCGACCTCGAGAAATCGACAGTGGCGGCAGGCCGGTATCTGAAAGAGCTTTTTGACCGGTTCGGGTGCTGGTATCTCGCCGCGGCCGGCTACAACGCCGGAGAGCACAGGGTGGAGAGGGCCATAGAGAGACACGACACGAAGGACTTCTGGAAGTTGAGGGCATATAAGACATTGCCGAAAGAAACTCAAGAATATGTCCCTCAATTGATCGCCGCCGCGCTCATCGCGAAAGATCCGGAAAAATACGGCTTTGCCGATACCGGCCATCCCCCTGTCTACAAGCTGATGAAAGTCGGAGTTCCCGGCGGCGTGGCCCTCGGAAGAATCGGCCGCACCCTGTCCCTGGACGTCGGTGAAATAAAGGCGCTTAACCCCGAAATTGTAAGAGGTATTACGCCGCCCAATCGGAAGGAGTATCAGATTACGGTTCCTGGAATCGACAGTCCTGATGCGGTCAGGGAGAGACTCGACGCAGAGCTGGAAAGCGGCGGGCGGGTGGTGGGGGTAGTGAAATACCGGGTGAAGAAGGGGAATTCCCTCGCGGGCATCCTGAAGCGCTACCGGGTTTCGCGCTCAGACCTCATGCTCGTAAATGAAGGTGAAGACCACGTGGCCCTTGCAAGGGGGCAAGTCCTCTACATCCCTCGGTTCGCTCCCGGAACACGGAACGCCGGCGTCGATGCCAGGGTCGCCCTTAATGGGAATCGCGTGAAACGCGCTTTTTCGGCGGATGATGAGAATGATATCGTTACTCTGAAGAGTGCGAAGAGACACCGTATTTCCCTGGACGCGAAGCCCGCCCTTGCAAAACACTTTGCTCATAAGGTTAACCGGCGTCCGCCTCATAAGGCCGGAAAAGGGGAAGGCCGCACCGCCAAGGTGCGAAAGACGCGGGACCGGCCTTAATTAACGCACAGAATCAGAACATACCTCCCGTCGAAGGCAGAGGTGGTGCCTTGGTGCAGCTTCCTATCGAGTCGTCGGAGCATTTTGTCCCATCTGCCCAGTGGGCGCCCGACAGGATCGTGCCGAAGAGGTTTGCATGTGAAAGGTCTGCACCGGAGAGGTCGGCACGGGACAAATCGGCATCGGAGAGGTCTGCGTCGGACAAATCGGCATTGGGAAGGTCGGCGCCAATCAGTTTGGCGTGTGAGAGATTGGCGTGCGAGAGCAGGGCGTGGGAGAGGTTAGCGCGGGAAAGGTCAGCGCCCGACAGGTTTGCCCGGGACAGGTTAGCCCGCGCCAACATGGCATTTCGCAAGTTGCCTTGTGAGAGGTCGGCGTCTGTCAGCTCCGCGTCCGACAGGATGGCGCCGGAGAGTCTGGTACCGGGCAGGCTCATGTCGGCGAGCCGGGCAGCCTTGAGGTCGCAAAAGGCACACTGCCTCGTTGCCAGGAGCTTGTCGAGGTCCGCCTGTTTAAACCCGTACGACGCACCCGAAAAAAGTAATGTGATGAAGGTGAGAAAGAGAGCAAAGAGTATCGCATTCAGTTTCATGGTGACGCCTCTCCCCATGTGATTCGCCTCACAGGCCGCCGCACCCGTTTGCGTCTTCATAGCCGGACCCGACAAAAATGAATGGGGCAAGTGAGATTTCTTAAGCGCGCCCGGCAGGATTCGAACCTGCGGCCTTTGGCTCCGGAGGCCAACGCTCTATCCATCTGAGCCACGGGCGCAACGATTTCTAAGAGTATACACCAAAACCGTCGTAAAACTGTAGTACATTATGCGTGTTCCTGTCAGATAAGACATATGAGGGTCTGAAAAATTCCCAAAGGATGCCCGACTGTAACTCGGTTAGTAACAATTTCGACTACGCCTCACTTTTCTCTTGTCAGATCCCTCAATGTGTCGTATAAAGAGCAAGCAGGGTAGCAAAATTCACGAGATGGGGGTAATCATGACGAAAGCTGAGCTTGTTGTAAAACTATCCGAAGCAGGCAAGATCACCAAAAAACAGGCTGAACAGATTTTTTTTACGTTTGTGGAAACGATCAAGACATCGCTTCAAAAGGCCGAGAGGATTGCCCTTCCCGGCCTCGGGTCCTTTTCTTCCATCCAGAGAAAGGCGAGAACAGGAAGAAACCCCCGCACAGGAGCGGCGATCAAGATTCCTGCCAGGAAAGCAGTGAAGTTCTCCACCGCACGCGCATTGAGCAATGCCCTCAATGAGAAGAAGGCGCCCTCAAAAGCAGCCCCCAAAAAAACCCCGGCCAAAGCAACAAAGAAGAAAAAGTAGCCTCGGCAGAGTGGATAAAAGGGCCCTCAGGGAACGCCTCGAAGGCCCTTTTTCAGACCCCAAAGAAACTATTTTTGGTGCGTCCTTGTTCGTGCGGCAGGGGTAATGCCTGCCGTCATCCAGCCGAGCCAGCCGCTCTTCTCCTCTCCACCGCTTCCTTCATGAACTGCATCAACGTCAGGTCCGGCTTCGAGAATTGTCCGTCAGCCCCTACCGCCGCTCCCTTATGCAGCAGTTTTTCCGTGATCAAAGAGGAGAAGAGGACGACCGGTATCGACTTGAGCACCTGGTCATCTTTTATCAGTTTGCAGAGATGGTATCCGTCCATCCCGGGCATTTCGATATCGGTCAGGACTACATCGACATACGTGCTCAGCGTCTCCCCGTTGGCGCCGCATTTTTTCTTCACCTCACTCAGGTGCGACCAGGCTTCGTCGCCGTTTGCCACTGACTCAACGGCGAAGATGCGATTCTCCTCCAACCGCTGTTTGAGTGTCTTTCGGATGACGAGGGAATCATCCGCGTGCAATACGCGTATGGGTGTGTAGCCGTCGGTGGCCGTATCCGCAATCGTCTGGGAAACGGATATCGCCAACTGGGGATCGACATCGCTAATCGCCTTTTCCAGATCCAGGAGAAAGATGAGTCTCTCGTTTAACGTCATCACCCCGGTCACGGAATTGCTCAAGTCCTCGGCATAGCCGTCAAGAGGCCTGATGTCGCTCCATGTGGCCCGGTGTATTCTCGTCACGCCGGATACAAGGAAGGCAGTCACAATGCCGTTGAACTCCGTGATCAGGACCTTAGGCTGCGTGTTCTCCACCCGCGTCCTTCCCAGCCAAGCGGCCAGATCCAGGAGAACAACCAGTCTGTCGCGATGGTTAAAGATCCCTGCCACAAAGGAGCCTCTCAGATGGGGAGGACGCATGATCTCCGCCGGCATCGTGATGATCTCGAGAACCTTCGCGACGTTAACCCCATAATGTCCCGTGTACCCGTCCTCGTCGATGAACAGTTCCAGGACCTCTACTTCATTCGTCCCTGTTTCAAGAAGGATGCCTGAACCGATTGTTCCCATAATCTCCCCTTATGTTTTTTCTTACGCCCTCTTCCGGCCGCTCCGTGCTAGCCGGGGAGCACCTCGCTCTCCGGCCTGACCTGCATGATACAGTATTGTCGGATGCCGCGGGTCAACACTTAACGGCTGTTGGAAATCTAGCCGTCCACGCAGGTTTCATAAAGCGCCATGCGATGCGCTGTCCTCTTCTCTCTGTACGCTAACTCAGGGATCGGGGAAAGCATCAACCGCCTTCACGGCGACATATACCGGATAGCGACCGCGACCGAAGAGGTGAGCGCCACGACCGACGAGATCGCGAGGGACGTAAACCAGATCCCGGTGGTGACGCAGGAGGCCTTCTCCTCCTTGGAGGAGATATCCCAGGCCGCCGCCGGTCTTTCTCACCTGTCGAGACGTGTGGAGGGGGCGGTTCAGAGGTTCAAGGTGTAGGGCCGTTGGAATCGGCTTGCCGCAACAGTTCATGCATCTCGCTCACATGGACATGTGAGCGGAGCGCCTCCACGATCGTCTCTTTTTGCTCGGGGAGGAAGCGCACGCACACTCCGCAGTCGGAACTTATGCTCTTCGGCACCGGGACGATCTTATAGGGTATGTTCGCTTCCTTGAGTATCTTCTCCGCCTTTATCACATGGCTCACGGAGTCGAATAGTGCCACCCAGTAAGTCTTGTCTTCTCTCATGGCTTGACGATCCTTCCCGCCGTCGACAAGGCGCCTGCAATCTCGTACATATTCGATACGGTTCCCGCGCCGATCTTGCCGGCCAGATCGAAGAAATTGACACAGGTGCCGCACACGAGTATCCTGACGCCCTTTTCTTCGAGCGCCTTCAGGTCGTCCACCACGCCTGACGTATGCGCCGCAAGCTTTACCCCGGTGTTGTAAAAGATCATCATGTCCGGCCGGTGTTCCAGATCGACCGCGGTGTGGATGAAGGCTTTCATCAGAAGAGCCCCCAGTTCGTCGTTTCCATGCCCCATGACGCCGGATGCGATCACGAGTATCGTAGGTCCAGGCAGAGCGTGCGGCGCACCCAGGGGATGCGTCCATTCCGGAGATGCATCGCATGCCGACTTGCTGCCCTGTCCTTTCTTTATGTCGATCCGGAATATGCCGCCGGACCCTTCAGTGACGTCAACAGCGCACCCTGAAACCGAAGCAAGGCGCTTCACGTTCTCAAGGGCGGTTGTGTTGTCTACGAGGACCGTCACTTCATCGTGTGCATCCAGGGCTTTCTTGGTGAGAATGACCGGCTCAGGGCAGGCAAGTCCTTTTGCGTCTACCAATTCAGACATCACTTTCTCCTTATCACAGTGTGATATGCGGCGCTTAAATGCGCCACGGCCTCAAGGCCGCGCCGGATTTCATCGTCCGTAGTAGAATGGCCGAAGCTGAACCGCACCGTCCCCTCGGGGAAGGTCCCTATGGTGCGATGCGCCGCAGGCGCGCAGTGGAGCCCGGGACGGGAGAGAACGGCGAACTGTTCGTCAAGCTCGAAGGCGAGGTCGGACGAGCTTATTCCCCGGATGTTGAAGGAGACGACGGCGGTGCGCTGCCGGGCATCCTGCGGCCCGTAAAGGATTGTGCCCGGTATCCCTGCCATCCCCTCCAGGAACAGGCGGGTAAGGTGCACCTCCTTTTCGCGGGTGCGCTTTATCCCCGAATCGAGGACGAACCGAATACCCGCAGCGAGCCCCGCGAGCCCTATCGCATTGGGCGTCCCTGACTCGAACCTGTCCGGAAGAAAATCGGGCTGTTCCTCAAATTCCGATGCGCTCCCCGTACCGCCCCGTATGAAGGGCTGCACGCGGTCTTCAAGTCCTTTCCGAATATAGAATCCACCGGTGCCCTGGGGACCCAGGAGGGATTTGTGACCGGTGAAGCAGAGGATATCTATGCCTGTCCGAATCACCTCGATGGGAACGCTCCCTGCGGTCTGGGAGGCGTCCACGACAAAGATGCCCCCCCCTTCGTGGGCTATCGTTGCAAGGGCATCCAGGGGAAGCAGGGTCCCCGTGACGTTCGAGGCATGGGTCACCACGATGGCCTTAGTGTGCCTCTTCATGGCGCGCAAGGCATCGCCGGGGTCGAGCTCTCCGGCCGGCGAGCACGGGATTATCGACAGCTCAACCCCCTGCCGTTCAAGGAAGCGCAGCGGCCTCATCACCGAATTGTGCTCCAGGCCGGAAGTGACGATATGGTCGCCCGGTTTCAGCAGCCCGAAAAGAATGCAATTGATCGCCTCGGTGGCGTTTTTTGTAAATGCGATGGAAAGCGGATCCGGCGAGCCGATAAGCTCGGCTACACGCTCACGCGTCTCATAGACCACGCGTGCCGCTTCGATGGAAAGGCGATGCCCGGAGCGGCCGGGGTTCCCGCCGATGGATTCGTTGAACCGCGCCATCGCTTCCATCATCGCGGGCGGCTTCGGCCACGAGGTGGCGGCGTTGTCAAAATAGATGGGCTTCATTGTCTGCATGGAAACGCGTTGACGGCTTTGAGGTCAAGACCCAGGTTCAACCACATTAATGTGTAATCTGACATGGAAAGCTCCTGTGAAATAAAAAATCCGGCCGCACACTTTCTGCGCCGGATTCTGAAGGAGGCTTGCGCGCTCTTAAGGCGGAGAAATTGCGGACACGGTCGTCAGTGGAGACCGGACCGGCCCCCTGTATGCTTGTCAGTCCAATGGAACAAATAGCTGTGCTTTTTTGCGCATAAACCCTTGCACCTTTCTTTTGAGTACCATTATATACTAAAGGGAGAGCCGGGCATTGTCAAGGTCTAAGAGCCTGTGCGGAAAATGTTGACATAGACTTGCAACGCTGTTAGCTTGTAAGAAGTGTAAGTGACCATCAGGGAGGACAATGAAAATGGACGGAAGGGTAGCGAGGGTGACAGAGGTCATTGCAGGCTCTCCGAAAAGCTTTGACGATGCGGTCATGGTCGGTTTCAGAAGGGCCTCAAAGACTTTAAGGGGCATAACAGGCATCAAGATCAAGGACTGGCGGGCAAAGGTAGAAGACGGAAAGATCGTGGAATACAGGGTAACGTTGGAAGTATTATTTATCCTTGAGAGTTGACGCGGAGTCCGGCGCCTGCCGGGCACCCGCGCAGATGCCACAGGAGAAGTTGCGCGTAATAATGGTACTTCCTCCTGATCGGCTTACTACAGAGGACAAAGGGCACTATCGTCGCCGGCAGAAGAAACAAGAGGGCTTTGCACATCCTCACCAGAACGAATGCGCCATAATAGCTTCTTGAATGGTACTTCCTGATGAATTTATAGAGGGAGATTGAGTATTCTATCCTCCCTCCGATCCAGGATTGTGCTACTGTTTTTCCTTGAAAATGGATGAGCTTCGACCCGGGAAAGAAGACGACCCTGGAACCCATTTTTCTCGCGCGGAGACACAAGTCCGTCTCTTCCAGAAAGAAAAAGAATCTCTCATCGAACCCGCCGAGGCTGTCAAGGAGCTGCCTCCGCGCCATCAAGGCCGCGCCTATCAGTGAAGCCACGTCGAGAGGGTGAGAATGGGCTCCACCCTTTGTCCTGAAGCTGGGGAAGAGGGCCTCCAGCACCGCTTTGGGCGCAAGCTCCAGGGCGAGGGAGGGCATCGGGGCGAAAGAACGCTGGGGCCTCATATCCTGATAGACTAGCTGGGGCGCAATAATGCCGATTGATGGGTTTTGTTCCATAAAGGCAAGCAGTTTTATGGTTTCTCCTTCCAGCACGCGTGTGTCGGAATTCAAAAAGAGGACGAATTCGCCCGAGGAGCGCCGGTAACCCATGTTTGCGGCAGCCCCGAACCCCCTGTTTTCGGAATTCCTTACATAGATGACCCGAGGGAATTTGGAGGCTATCAGGTCTTCCGTCCCGTCCGTCGATCCGTTATCGACCACGATCACCTCTTTTATTGCGACTGTTATCGATCCGTCGGCCTCCAGGGAAGAGAGGAGCCCGGTAACAAGGTGCTTTGTGTTTCTGGTGATGATAACGAGAGAGAGCACAGTATATCCTACCGCATGGTCCCCGGGAGCGCAAGCTCGCTTACCGCCGGGAGAGCACCCGGGGACATCCTGTAATTCTCCTGTCACGCAAAATTCACCTTGACATCTGCCCTGGGTTCCGGATACTATAAAAAACAT
>Ga0326728_10020345_pt1 | contig 12676 bp, 12 predicted proteins | sample MB3enrmetagenome_FD_207602 | JGI IMG/M metagenome (GOLD analysis project Ga0326728, IMG submission 207602) | Lab enriched peat soil microbial communities from McLean, Ithaca, NY, United States - MB31MN | ecosystem: Environmental > Terrestrial > Soil > Wetlands > Peat | place: USA: New York...
AATTTCGGCTCGCCTAATAGTTAATAGTCTGAGCCGTGCCAGCGTTTTCAGATACATAAGACTTGCGGGTCGGTGCTGGATTTTGTGCTAGTTTCGTCAAGACCTTGGCACTTTGGGGTACGATTAGAATGCGTAAAGGAGCCGGCAGACGCCTCATTTGCAGTTTCCACGTCCTGCTACTCTGACAGCCCGCTTAATCCGGGTTGCTTAATGATTCCTCGATGGATCGGGGGCGAGCCGCATAAAAAATCCCCCTGATAAGCCTCCAAATGCCATAGCAGGCCATGAGAATGAGGGCACCAATCGCGCGCCCGCTCTCAGTACCAGTGTCATAAACGGAGCCGGCATATCCGCTCCTAAAAATAAAAATAACCAAGACAGCGGCGACGGCTATGAGAGCGCTACCCACGCAGACATCTACAATCCCCTTCTTCCGGATGGCGGAATTCCTTTGCGCAATGAAATTCCTGACGCATAAGTCTGCGTCTGCCTCCGCAACGCCGTTGACAATGAGAAACTCGCGGACCACTAATGGAGCCTCGCCCCAAGTGATTCTCGCCCGGGCCTCGGTGAATAGGGCGTCGCTATCCATCTTCGTTCACGCACATTGTCGTCTGATGATACTGCCAGGACCTCCAACATTAGTCAAGCAATAGAAGCGCCAGTAACATTTTTCTGATCCGTGAAATCCGCGCAATCCGTGGTCGATTCTGTTGGTTGCAGAAGTGGTGCTCCTGCGTCTTGTGGAGAAATGAATTTGATTGCCGCTGCAATGCCGCGCTTTGGGGCTTGAATTTTTCGCCGGGTTGAGCGCACATTCACCCAGGCCATGCAAAAACTGCTGCAAGAAATGGTGCGCGAACGCCGCCTCGTCTGCGACGGCGCCATGGGCACCCAACTCATGCTCGCCGGTCTGGAAAGCGGCTCCTGCGGCGAGCGTTGGAACCTCACCCAACCGGAGCGCGTCCTGGCCATCCAACGCCGCTATGTCGAGGCCGGCGCCGATTGCCTCATCACCAACACCTTCGGCGGCAGCCGCATCACGCTGGCCCGGCACGGCGCCGCCAGGGACGCCCGCGCCATCAATCAAGCCGCCGTCCGCATCGCCCGCCAGGCCTTCGCCGACCGCCCCGGTTACGTGCTCGGCGACATCGGCCCCCTGGGCGCGATTCTGGAACCTTACGGCGACCTTTCCCAGGCCGACGCGCGCGCCGCGCTGGACGAACAGGCCGCCGCCCTCGTCGAAGCCGGCGCGGACGCCATCATCATCGAGACGCAGACCTCGCTGGACGAAGTCGGTTTGGCCATCGAAGCGGCCAAGGCAGCGGGCGCCCCCTGCATTATCGCCTCACTCGCTTACGATTTGTCCGCCGACAAAACATTCTTCGTGACAATGATGGGCGTGATGCCCGAAAAAGCGGCGGAATTCGCGCAGGAGAAAGGCGCGCATTTTATCGGCCTGAACTGCGGCACCGGCATGGACATGGCGGCGGCGGCCAGGGTCGCGCGCCTCTATCATCAAGCCTGCCAATTGCCCTCCATGGTCCAGCCCAACGCCGGCGTTCCGGTCCTGGAGAAGGGGAAGGCCGTCTATAAGCAGACTCCGTCCGACATGGCCGCCGGTGTGCCGGAAATCCTGGCCGCGGGCGTGAAGATCGTCGGGTCCTGTTGCGGCAGCACGCCGGAGCACACGCGCGCCATCCGCCAGGTCGTGGAAAAGTTCAATCGCAGCGGCTAAACCGGTTTAAAGAAAGTCGCAGCCCCTAAAACGGAGGCGCTGGTAGGGCGAGGCTCCCGCCGAGCCATCCCCTCCTGCATCTCACCCGCGACAACGGCATTCGCGAAGCGTCATGGACTGCGGCGCACAGCGCCGCTTTTCAGCCCCCAACCACCTGCGTAGCCTTCAGCCTCTTTGCGCTCTTTGTGATCCTTGTGGTTAAATCTACGCGTCCGCCAGCGCCCGGTTCATCCGTTGAATCGCTTCGTCAATCTCCGCCCGCGTCCGGAACCCGATCACCACCGCGTCCAGCGCCGGCAGCGACATGGCGAACCGGATGGATTTCTCCCGGTCCGCCGGGTCTGTGAACGTGCCGTTGCCAATGATCTTCATACCGATGATCCCGCGGCCCTTGGCCCGTATGGCTTCGATCTCCCTCAATACCGGCGACACTTCGTGCCCATAATCGTCCTCCACCCACACTTCCTCCTCCGGCCCGTCCATGCGGCAGCCCTGCGGATTGATCCGCAGCAAATGCACTTCCGTCCACGGCGTGACCCGCGCCGCCCGCAACGCCGGCAGACTGTGGCACGACGCGCCTTTGGCCCGAATCCATCCCTTGCCCTTCGCCTCGTCGAACCCGTCCATCATCTTCTGCCACTGGCCGGGCCAATCATGCAGCACCATGCAATGGAACAACATGCTATCGACGTAATCCGTGTCGAATGTCTTGCGATGATGATCGATCACCGCCAGCACGTTATCGTGCCGGCCCCAGATTTTCGATTGGATGAACAGCTTCTCGCGCGGCAGGCCCTTGATCGCCCCGCCGATCCAGCCGAACGACTCGTAATTTTGCGCGCAATCAATGTAGGTAATGCCCTGGTCATAGGCGTATTTCACCAGGCTGTTGAACCCTTCGCGGCCCAGGCTGGTTTGCACCGCCCCGTTGGCGCTGCCCGTGCCCATGCCCAGCCGGCTGAGTTTCAGGCCGGTTTGCCCCAAGGTCACCTGGTCAACCGCCGTGCGCCGGGCGGCGGCGGCCTGCCCTTGGGTGATGGTGCTCGGACTCAGCATGATCGCGCCCGTGACGGTCGCGGAGCTTTGCAAAAACTGACGGCGGCTGCAACGTCTTGTGTTCATATACTTGTGCCAACACCTTTTCTACTATCATTGATTAGAGAAAAAGCAAGCGCCACGATACCCCCGACCCCCTCCTTCGCCGCATCTCAGTTTTTTGCAGATTTCGGCTATCTCCCTCTCCTCCACACACTTGTGGAGGAGAGGGCAGGGGAGAGGAGGCCCTTTTTCGATTCTCCTCTCCCTTTCCCTCTCCAGTGTGCGCGGGGAAAGGGGACGAAAGTCCCGCTTTGTCACTGTTCTCGCAAGAATTTAAGTTGCGCCTCCTCCTTCGCCGCCTCGCTCAACCCTCAGCCTTGGCCCTCCGCCAGCGCCCGGTTCAGCCGTTGAATCGCCTCGTCGATCTCCGCCCGCGTCCGGAACCCGATCACCACCGCGTCCAGGCCCGGCAGCGACATGGCGAACCGGATGGATTTCTCCCGGTCCGCCGGGTCCGTGAACGTGCCGTTGCCGATGATCTTCATGCCGATGACGCCGCGGCCCTTGGCGCGCATGGTGTTGATCTCGTTCAACACCGGCGCCACGTCGTGCTTGTCCGGCTGCGCGGGCCGCCAGCTCTCCTCCAGCCCGTCCATGCGCCGGCCCTGCGGATTGATCCGCACCAAATGCACTTCCGTCCAGGGCGACGCCGTGGCCGCGCGCAACGCCGGCAGGCTGTGGCACGAAACGCCCTTGGCCCGGATCCACCCCTTGCTCTTCGCCTCGTCGAAGCCCTCCATGACCCGTTTCCATTGCTCCGTCCAATCGTGCTGCATCATGCAGTGGACCAACATGCTGTCCACGTAATCGGTGTCGAACACCTTGCGATGATGGTCAATGGCGGCCAGCACATTGTCCGGTTGCTCCATGATCTTGGATTGGATGAACAACTTCTCGCGCGGCAGGCCCTTGATCGCCCCGCCCAGCCACTCAAACGTCTTGTATGCCTGCGCGCAATCGAAATAAGTGATCCCCTGGTCATACGCGTAATGCACCAGGCCGTTGAACCCTTCCCGCCCCAAACCGACCTGCAACTGCCCGCCATTGGTCCCCGTCCCCATGCCCAACCGGCTGAGCTTGACCCCGGTATGGCCCAGCGACACCTGGTCCACCGCCGTCCGTTTGGCAACGGCCGCCCGGGCTGGAAAAAACGCGCCCGGGCCTAACCAAATTGCCCCTGCCACGGTTGCGGAACTTTGCAAAAACTGCCGCCGGCTGAATCGTTTCGTTGTCATAAAATCCTCAAGAACATCCTCACCTATCACATCTTGCAGCCAAAATCAAGTTTCCAGATAATGCCCCAATTCTCCGCCGTTTTGCTGGTGTCGTTCCTATTGCTATCCCGAAAAGTTTTGTTTTCATGGCAACATTTCCTTGATCCGTGAAATCCGCGCCATCCGTGGTCGAATCCTTTGGTTGTGAAACGCCTCTCGTCCAAAAAAGTTCCTCCAGGTCGCTTTTCCCCACCGTCCATTCCAACTCCCTGCCCATCAGCCAGTTGCATCCTGCCGCGCCCGCCTGGAAAACTAATCTAAAATAAAGCTGTATATTTATGAATATATCTGCTATGTTAAAAGTCTAAGGATTGGCTAAATATGGCCACGATGGAAAAACTAAATCGCGGAACGGTCGCGGCGGGGCGGTCGCCGCACTCCGTCCGCGCGCATCGGCCGGCCCGCCAAAACACGAATTTTGCCAAACGAACCCAGTTTTCCCACTTAGACTTGTCAAACTCGTATCGCATTGAGTCCAACCGAGTCCAACGGAGTCAAAGTGATTTAAATAATGTGATTTTTGCCGCCAAATCCGCTATACTTAGGCACTTCGATATGTCTGCGAATGTCAGGTCCAAGTCATGAGCGTTGAGTTGCATTTCAACCATACGCAAACCAGCGCCGCCCCCGGCCCGTCGCTGTTCGATTACGCCGACAAGCTTGGCATCCGCGTGCCGACTTCCTGCCACAAACAGGGCAAGTGCAGGGAGTGCCTCGTGGAAGTCGTTGAGGGCATGGACCTTCTGTCGCCGAAAAGCCCCGAGGAAAAGCATCTCAAGCAGAATTTCCGGCTCTCCTGCCGCGCCCGCCTTGTCGCCGATTCAGGCGTGGTGCGTTGCCACACCCTGCGGCGCGGCGAGCTGCGCATCGAACGCCAGGCGCTCCATCTCCCCGCCCGCGACCAAAAACTGGCCCTCGACCCGGCCGTCACGCGCGACGGCGACCGCATCCTCCTGGACGGCGTGGAGATTGACCGCCGCACAGGCCCGATCCACGGGCTGGCCATGGACCTGGGCACCACCACCGTTGTCCTCCGCCTTTTGAACCTGGAAACCGGCGAAGTCGTGGCGGACGCGGCGTTTGAAAACCCGCAGCGCTTCGGCGGCTCCGACGTCATGTCGCGCATCCATTACGACACCTGCGACGGCACACGTTTGTTGCAGCGCACCCTGGCCGGCTATCTCAGCCATGCCATCGAGGAATTCCCCGCCGATCCCAAGTCCATTTACGAAATGGTCGTCGCGGGCAACTCCACCATGCGCGACCTCTTCTTTGGCCTCAACGTCTATTCCATCGGCCAAAGTCCTTATCGCTCCATCACCGAATTGGAACTGGCCGAAGGCCGCCGCGCGACCACCAGCCTGGCGCAATCCGCCCGGCGGCTGTCGCTGCCCTTGCACCCCAAAGCGCGGGTTTTTGGGTTGCCCATCATCAGCGGCCACGTCGGGGCCGACGCCGCCGCCTGTTTGCTCGCCGTCGATCTGGCGCGCGAAGACCGCCTGGTCGCCCTCATGGACCTCGGCACCAACACCGAGTTGATCCTCGGCAACAAAAACAAAATCCTCGCCGCCTCCTGTCCGGCCGGCCCGGCCTTCGAGGGCGGCAAAATCTCCTGCGGCATGCCCGGCCTGCCCGGTGCCATCGAGAAAGTCGCCCTCAACGCCGACGGCTCGATGCGCCTGCAAGTCATTGGCGATGGGCCGGCGGAGGGCCTTTGCGGCTCGGGCCTGATCGATCTCTTGAGCGAACTGCTCCGCACCGGCCGCATGAACACCCTCGGCCGTCTCGAACAGGGCGGGGAGAGCGTCCTGCTCCAGGCCAACAGCGGCGAGCCGCTCCGCTTCACGGAAGCCGACATCAACGAACTGGCCCAGGCCAAGGGCGCCAATGTGGCCGGTTTGCGCGTGATCTTCGATCAATACGGCGTCCGCTTTGACGACCTTGACCTGTTTTATCTCGCGGGCGGTTTTGGCCGGCACATCAACGTTTCGTCCGCCCGGCGCATCGGCCTGATCCCGAATATTGACAGCGCCAAAATCCTCCAGGTGGGCAACGCCTCCATCGAAGGCGCCTGCCTCGCCTTGTTGTCCCGCGCCCGCCGTGCCGAACTGGAGAACTTGGTCAGGCGGGTCGCGCATTGCCGCCTGGAAACGCACCCCTCCTTTTTCAATTACTTCGTCGAGGGCTGCCAATTCAACCCCGTTGCCTCGCCGCCCGCCCTGCCATCTTCCACTTGCTGATATGTTTGAACTGATCGACCTGCAGCCGGACAGCAACGTCCAGGAGCCCGAATTCAAACGGCTGCTGGGTTTTCCCGCAGACCATGAACTGGAGGGGCGCTCCCGCGAGCTGGCGGATGATACCCGGCAATGGTTCGCGCAACACGGCAGACCGTGGATTTATGTCCGCCAAATCGAGGGCTTGGAAGTGGCCGGCGATCACCTGCGCATCGACGGTGCCCTGTTCTCATCCCGCCAGCTCCAGGACAATTTCAACGCCGCCCAGGTTCACAGCGCCATGCTGGCCGCGGTCAGCGCGGGCGGTGAATGCGAGGACCAGTCCGGCCGGCTTTGGCAGCAGGGCAAGCCCGACGAGTATTTCTTCATGGAAATGTTCGGCTCCGCCGTGGTCGAACACCTGGTGGCGGTGGCCAGCGGCCGCATTTGCGCCTGGGCGGACGGGCAGGGGATGGTGGCCCTGCCGCATTACAGCCCCGGCTATACCGGCTGGGACGTGGCGGACCAGCCCAAATTGTGGCAGCTCATCCGCCAAACCAGGGGCCGTGATTTTCCCGGCGGGCTCCAAGTGATGGACACCGGCATGCTCCGCCCCAAAAAATCGCTCCTGGCCCTGTTCGGCCTGACCCGGCGGCTGGACAGGGTCCAATCCAGGGCCAGGTTGGTCCCGTGCCAAAACTGTTCATTGCCCGGCTGCCAATACCGCCGCGCCCCCCGAATTCATGCCATGCCGCGTGTCGAAGACGCGCGCCGGCTCCAATCAGGCGTCGTGGCCGATGCCCCCGCGCCCAACGCCGGCATTTCGGGCCTGCGCCACGACGCGCCCTACACCATCAATCTGAAGGCTCTGGGCAAATGGTCCCGCGAACGCCTGCAACTTTCCGTCCGGCCCGACGGCTCCATCGAGGCGCGATTCCGTTATGGCGGCACGACTTGTTCCGACATGGGCCGCCCGCTCGAATATGATTATCTCATCCTGCTGGGTCCGGGAAGAGATGGACATCGTATTCTGGAAACCTCCTGCCGGCCCGCGCCCGGCGACTCCGGCCACGCCTCGCAATGCGAGTATCTAAGGGACCCCGCCCTTTTTACTAGTAGTATTGACACCGAAAAGCCCCTGCGCGGCCGCCCCCTCAACGACGCCCTCAACTGGGAGCGTCCTTTCAGCCCGTCCGGCTGCTATTGCGATGCCAACGCCCGCGCCCATAAATGGGGGCTGGTCTTTGAAGTGATCCATTACGCCCTGGTCCAGCGCGAAAAGGAGCTTGCCGGCCATCGACAAAACACGGCTGTTCAGGGATAATGCCGACGGTCCCATGACAAAACTTTGCGACATGGACCCGGCGGCGAGGGAAAAGCTCCCGCCCCGGTTCCAGGAGAAATCCGGCATCGGCAGCCATTACACCGACGCCTTCCTCAAGCCCATGAACACCAAGCTCGCCGACGGCACGCGCGTCACCTGCAAGCGCAAGGGCCTGAAGATCACGCTCGTCGTCGGCGCAAAAAAGAGCGAGGGCCTGCTGCGCCGCATCGACGTCAGCAAAGATCCGGTGGTGATGTTGAACGCGGCCCTGCAGGAAGCGGCCCGGGCCGCGGGCGTCGAACTCAAGATCACCGACACCGAAATTCTGCTCGCCCCCTGACGGCGGGGCGTTTCCTTCGGCGGCCGTCAACCTCCCTTCTTGTTGACAAGCCTCAAAAACAAATCGACCGCGCTGGAGGCATCCGCGCCGTAACCGTCCGCGCCGATTTCGTCCGCATACATCTGGCTGATGGGCGCGCCGCCGACGGCCATCTTGATGTGGCCCAGGCCCCGTTGTTCGAAGCCGTCGATCACCACTTTCATGTAGGTCATGGTCGTGGTCAGCAGGGCGCTCATGCCGATGATGTCCGGCTTGTGCGCCTCGGCGGCGGCGAGAAACTTTTCAAGGCTCTGGTCCACGCCGATGTCATGCACCTGGAACCCCGCGCCCTCGGCCATCATGCAAACCAGGTTCTTGCCGATGTCGTGCAGGTCCCCGCGCACCGTTCCCATGACCAGCACCCCGGCGGACGCGGCGCCCGCTCCGTGGGTGGTCAGCAGCGGTTTGAGCACGGCCATGCCCGCTTTCATGGCGCGGGCGGCGATCAGCACTTCGGGGACGTAAAGAATATTGTGCTTGAAATCCTCGCCCACCACGCTCATGCCCGCGATCAGGCCCTCGCTCAGAACTTCCTGCGCGGGCCGGCCTTCATCCAGGGCCGCCTGCGTCATCTCGGCCACTTCCCTGGCTTTGCCCTCGTAAATGCACTGGTTGAGCAAGGCGTAATCCGGCATGGCCTGTCCTCCTGCCTCAGCGGCGCGCCCCTTTGGAATTGAATTCCTCCAGCGCCTGCAACATGGCCTGGATATTCTCTCTGGGCATGCCGGGGCTTGTGCCCCCGCCCACGGACAGAATGATGCCCTGGCCGCCGCTCTTTTCCAGTACGTCCAGCGTGGCTTCCCGCACTTCCTCCGGCGTGCCGCGGACGCCGATTTCCAGCGGATTGACATTGCCCATCAGGCACATGCGGTCGCCGACGCGTTCCTTGACCTCCGCGATGTCGGTTTGCTTGCCCCAATTCAGCACGTTGAACCCGGCGTCCGGCAGGTGATCCAGGCAGGCCGTGATCTCCGCGTCGTTGTGATACAGCTTCACCCAATCCTTGGGGAAGGCGTCGCAAATGCGTTTCAGGCAGGGATGCGCGAACTCCAGGTAGTGCTCCTCATTGACGAACCCCACGATGTCGTCGAGGATGAAAATGCCCTCCACGGTGTCGCCCATGGCCTTGTGCTGGGCCTTGAGCCAGTCAATAATCAGGTTGGTGCAAAGCTCCAGCAGTTTGTGGGCCCATTCCGGTTTCTCCACCAGGTCGATCATGAAATCGGTCGTGCTGCGCACAAAACCCGCCGTGCACATCGGCCCCCGCGACGTCACCAGCGGCAGGGTTTCCCCCGTGTCCAGGATGCGCTGGCGCTGCATCCGGATGCGGTGCAGGGTCAGGCCCATGAAGGCGTCGCTCTCCACCTCGTATTCCGGGAATTGCTCGATGTCCTCGATATGGTAGAGCGTGTGGTATTCGCTGGGCGTGTTGTCCTGCCAGAATTTGATCTTGGCCCCCAGCGCCGACGGCTCCGCCGCCATGCCGTATTCCATCCACCACGACGGCACAAAAATGATGTCGGGAAATTCGCGGTGGATTTTCAAATGCGACTGGAACCACACTTCCGGGTCGAGATAAAAATCCATGTGCTTCACCCCTAGATAGCCGGGAATCCAGGGGCTATCGACGATCAGGGCCATCGGCACCTTGTCCAATTTTTCAAGGCGCGCTGCTTTCTTGAATACGTCCCATTGTTCAGGCCTCATATCGGGTCTTTGTGTCAATTGTTTGCCACGGCAACTTCCGCTATTCATGCGCCGGCCATCCCGCCGGTTTCAAGCCAAATCGTCAAGTCACAGATTGGCCGCCCTGCAAAGCGGCGCGCAACTCGTTCACCCCCGCTTGACGGCCTGGGCCTCCAGGCTTTCCCAACCGCCGCCGAGGGCCTTGTAGAGCTTGACCAAATCCAGGATGACAGCGCGATCGCTCTGCACCAGAGAGTCCTGGCTGTCGTACAAAGCCCGTTGGGACTCCAGCACGCGCAGAAAATCCACCAGGCCATTCCGGTAAAGCTGGCTGGCGATTTCCAACGCCTGCTGGTTGGCTTGCACCGCCTCCGCCAACGACCGCTCGCGGGTCTGTTCCTTGGCATAGGCGGTAAGCGCGTTCTCCACGTCTTCAAACGAGCTTAGCACCGTCTCTTCGTAACGGGCCAGGGCCTGTTCTTCCCGCGCGTTTTGCACCTTGATGTTGGCCCGGATGCGGCCGGCATCGAAAATCTTCCACTGCGCCGTGGGGCCTGCCGACCAAAAGCGGCTGCCGGAAGAGAACCAGTCGCTGGTGCTGACGCTGAGCAGCCCGATGTCACCCGTCAACGAGAATTTCGGGTAAAGGCCGGCCACGGCCATCCCGATGCGCGCGTTCGCGGCGGCCAGATCGCGTTCGGCTTGCTGGATGTCGGGCCGGCGCCGCAACAAATCCGACGGCAAGCCCACCGGCACCACGGGCGGCGCGCCTGGCAGCGGCGCTTCCCTGGAAAGTTCCTCCACCAAGGCGCCCGGCGGCTGGCCCAGCAGCACGCCGAGCCGGTGAGCGGCTTCCTTGAACCCGGTTTCGAGCGCCGGCACCTGCGCTTCGGTTGAGGCCAGAAGCGCGCTGGCTTGTTGCACGTCCAGTTCGCTGGTCAACCCGCCTTTGTAAAGGCTGCGCGTCAACTGCACGATGGATTGTTGCGCTTCGATGTTCCGCCGCGCGATGGCCAGCCGTTGCTGAAAGCCGCGCCCTTCCACGTAGTTGCGCCCCACCTCCCCCAACAGCGAAACCAGCGCCGCCCGCCGGCCATATTCCGCCGCCGCAACATCCGCTTTGGCCGCCTCCACCGCCCGCCGCGTGCCCCCGAAGACGTCGATTTCCCACGACGCGTCAAAGCCCGCTTGATAAACGTCGTTTTCAAAGGGGACGTTCCCCGGCAACGGGATCGAGCCGAGGACCGGCTGATGCTTGCTCTGCAGTTGCCGCTGATAGGAACCGGAAGCCTCCAGGGACGGCTTCAAAGCGGCCGTGGCAAGGCCGTACTGCGCCCGGGCCTCCCGCACCCGCGCCGTGGCGATCTTCAGGTCAAGGTTGGAATTGACAGCGCGCTCCATCAGCAAATCCAGCTCTCGATCGTTGAAGTTTTTCCACCAGGCGGCAACGGAGGCAGGCCCCGCCGATTCCCCGCCCGCCAGCGGCGAGGACCATGGGACGGTCGTCGGAACAGCCGCCGGATGGTAGTCAGGCCCAACCGTGCAACCGGCCAGCAGCCCGCACAGGGCAACAAAAAGGAGCTGGCGCGCCGTCCTCATGCTTTGTCCGCGCCCGGCGCTTTGTGGGCCGCCTCCATCAAGCCCAGGATGGTATTGACAGTCACTTCCTCTCCGGCTGCGGTGTTGAGCATGGCGTGATAGAGATGGCGGCTGGGCCAGGGGGCCTTGAAATAATGCCTGATGAAATCCGCCCGCTCCCGATCGACGGTGTCCACCAGGTTGATGGCTTCCGCATCGTCCTTGCTCCGGAGCCGCACCCGTTGAAACTTCACTTCGCGGGGCGCGTAAAGAAACACGGAGAAGGTATCCTCGCGGTCGCGCAGGAAATAGGGCGCGCCCCGGCCCACGATCACGCAATGGCCCGCCGCCGCCGCCTCTTCCACCGCTTGTTGGGTGAGGCAGATCAGGCGGTCCGCATCCAGAACGTCCGCGTCATTGAACTGCGCGCTGCGTTCCTGGCTGCCGCGCCAGAACACTTTGGCCAGACGATACATCCACGGATCGACGCGTTCCGCCCGCCGTTCGCATTCTTCCGGCGTGACTTTCGCCAGCCGCGCGATCTCCGCCGTCAGCTCATGGTCGAGCAGTTTCCAGCCCAGCCGCTGCGCCGCCCGCCGGGCGATGACACTGCCTCCCGCGCCAAACTCGCGTTCAATGACAAGAATTCGTTTCATGTTTCAATGCAAGGCCGCCGGGGGAGCGGATTTGACGTTCTGAAAAAGTGTCAATCCCAAAAGACACAGCGCGCAGCACCACATGACAATGTAGAATACATCCACATAAGACCAGTAGCCAGCCTGCTGCAACAGCGTGTTGTAAAGCACACCCTGCGCTTTGTGCAATGCGTCCGCCGGGCCGAAGTGCGTGGCCAGCCCCCGCCGCAGCATTTCCAATCGATGGCGGTATGCCGGATCCAGCGGCGTCAAGTGAGCCGCCATGAACACTTGGTGGGCCTGGGCGCGCCGCGCCAGCATGGTCGAGAGCCAGGAAATCCCAATGCTCCCCCCCACGTTGCGCATCAGGTTCTGGATGCCGGTGCCGCTCCCCATCTGGTCATTGCGCAGGCCGCTCAAGGAAAGCGTCGTCAACGGCACGAAAATGAAGCCCATGCCGAAGCCCGTCAGCACATTCGCCAGCACGATGTTGCTCATCGACACTTCCAGAGTGAGCCGGCTCAAGAGGAAACAGGACATACCCAGAATCGTGAATCCGAAGGCCAGGAGCAGGCGTAAATTGACCTTGCGCACCAGGAACCCGACGAAACCCAGCGCGCCCAGCACACCGAGACCGCGTGGGCTGACGGTCAGGCCGGCGTCCAGCGCCGTGTAGCCCATGAGCAATTGCAGGAACAGCGGCAGCATCGTGACCAGGGCGTAGAGGGCGGCGCCGAAAATCAAAAAC
>Ga0326728_10020346_pt1 | contig 12675 bp, 12 predicted proteins | sample MB3enrmetagenome_FD_207602 | JGI IMG/M metagenome (GOLD analysis project Ga0326728, IMG submission 207602) | Lab enriched peat soil microbial communities from McLean, Ithaca, NY, United States - MB31MN | ecosystem: Environmental > Terrestrial > Soil > Wetlands > Peat | place: USA: New York...
CCCACGAATGGGAATGGCAGTACGCCGCGCAGGGCACGGACGGCCGCACTTATCCCTGGGGCGACGCCTGGGACGCGGCGCGAGTTCCCACGCCGGAAAAGGGCCGTGAGATGCGCCCGCCCACCAGCGTGGACGCCTATCCGCAGGGCGCGAGCCCCTTCGGAGTGACCGACCTGGTCGGAAACGTCTGGCAGTGGACGGATGAGTTCGTCGATGAGCATACCCGCGCCGGAATCGTCAAAGGAGGAAGTTACTATCAACCGCAGGGCTCGCTGTGGTACTTTCCCCAGGCTCATAAGTTGACGGAGCATGGGAAGTATCTCTTGATGGCGCCCAGCAAAGACCGCGCGGGCACGCTGGGATTCCGCTGCGTGGTGGATGGGAAGTAAGAGCCTGGGTTAACGCAAATTAAGCCCCGATGGGGCGACCTAACACAGCCCAGGCCAACGGCCTGGGACCGGGCTCTTCGTTACGGTAAGCCCTGAAGGGGCGGAACGATAGGTTGATTACGCCCCTTCAGGGCTTGGGAACCAGCGCGACGTGGACTGTTGACCCAGGCCGCTGGCCTGGGCTGTGTTCGCTCGCCCCTTCGGGGCTGAGAACTCTTGACCCAGGCCAACATTTAATTCTCATGGTGGCCGAAAAACACCGCCTTAACTGAAAACCACCAGAACGGCTGCTCCCGGGACGAATCGACAATCCCTCCCGAATCCTGCCATTCCCTTAATTCCAGGGTCCTTAGCGCGCCGACGGGGAAACACCGGTTTGGCAACTCCCTTGCCCCATACAAGGTTGAAGTTTGAAAGGGCTCTTGGGAGCCGAGGAGGTATGAACCATGAAAAAGCTAATGCTACTCAGCTTACTTGGTGTTGGTTTGATGGCAGCGCCTTCCGCTCAGGCTCAACCGGTAGTGTTCGGTGTCGGAGTTGGAGTGGGACCGGTCTACGTCGGACCGCCTCCGGTGTGCCCGTACGGCTACTATCCCGATTACCCTTACGCGTGCGCGCCCTATGGTTACTACGGACCGGAGTGGTTTGCGGGCGGGGTCTTCATCGGCGCGGGGCCCTGGTTCCACGGCTGGCACGGACATCCCGGTTATTGGGGCCGTCCAGGCTACTACGGCCGCGGCTATGTTCGCCCGGGCTATTCTGGCCGCGGAGGGTTTAGGGGAGGCCCCGTGGCGCGTGGACCCGTCGGGGGCGGACGCGGTCCCGTCGGCGGCGGTTACCGCGGTGGCTTCGCGCGAGGAGGCTCTGCAAGCGGTTTCCACGCCAGTGGCGGTTTCCACGGCGGCGGACACCGGTAGGGCACATCCCTGAGTCCATCTTCAACGGCCGGCAGTTGGCACTGCCGGCCGTATTGCTTTTACAGCAACGTCCGGCTTGCGCTTGCGGTAAACTAACATCTGATTCGTATCATCAGCGCCCGTGGAGTGACTCCGAGAGAACGGAGACAATATGAATCGGCAGGTTCACGGAAGATTTACTTGCATCTTGCCCAGACCAACGTTCCTTCCCACGCCGAGCCTGAAGGCGCGATCCGGCCGACGGGCCGTGGCCAGCGCCGCTCCAAAAGGCCCAAAGCCGTTCGCCCCGTACGTGGCTGAGTGGAAGTCATCTGGCGGGCGCGGTTGCGTTCCGGCTGCTCACCGGGTGTGACGTCAATGCTTCTGGCGGCGATCACCTCCGTACTATTGTGGAGCATCGGTGCGGTGGTGGTCATCGTGGAAGAATCCTTGAGGTTCGCGCGAACACACGAAGCGCGGCACGAGATCGTGCGGCGTTACCCAACCAGTACGTAATCCTTACCTGACCAGGGCCGTGCTTTTAGCCTCTGAGAGCTTGCCCAGACAATTGTAACGTCCCGTATAATCACATACATAGGTCACACGTGCGGCCGATTGGTGAGTTAATTGCCTCGCCCTTGGTGGCGGCTCCTGTTTAGAACTGGCTGGCGGCCGATGACAGGCGCGCAATTTCGAAACGAAACGCGGGAAGACCACAGCGAAGCAGTGCCTGGGCTTGCCCGGGCCGCCAGAAACGAGAAGGCTGAGAATAACAAATACGGAATCACACAAGGAGCGGATTATGAATTCAGAGGGCAACCTGGAAGTATCTGAAAGACTCAGGACGCCGTACCAGAACTCCCCGGCAACTCCATGCAGATGCGACCGGGGCGATCGCTCAGAATCGGTACTGAGGATGAAGCGTGCCTGGCGAGCGGCGACGTGCTCTGTAATGGGCCTGTTATTGTTGGTTGTGGTGACGGCTGTGGTGGCTCCCACCCCGACTTTCGCCGTTGACATTGGGATCTCGGTTCGTATTGGCCCGCCTCCCCTGCCCGTCTACGAACAGCCGCTGTGTCCCGGCCCTGGCTATATCTGGACTCCGGGATATTGGGCCTACGATCCCGTCGACGGATATTACTGGGTTCCCGGCACCTGGGTGCTGGCGCCCGAACCAGGCCTCCTATGGACCCCCGGTTATTGGGGTTGGAGTGGCGGGTTCTATATTTGGCATGCTGGATACTGGGGCTCGCACGTCGGCTTCTACGGCGGAGTCAACTATGGCTTCGGCTACACCGGGGTGGGTTATGAAGGGGGTTACTGGAGGGGCCGCGAATTCTTTTATAACCGGGCAGTCAATAACGTGAACGTGATGAGGGTCACCAATGTATATAACCGGACGGTGGTGAATAACGTCAACGTCACCCGACTCAGCTACAATGGCGGCGCGGGCGGCCTGAGCGTGCGGCCCACTCCCACTCAGATTGCGGCGGAGCACGAACGGCACATTGCCGCCACGTCAGTCCAGCAACAGCACCAGAACTTTGCTCGCCAGGACCGATCGCAATTTGCTTCCGTGAACCACGGCAGGCCGAATGTAATGGCCTCCCCGCGGCCGGGCGAATTCCATGCCGGCGGCACGGCAAAGCCGGCCGTCAGGCAGGGTATGGCGCCGCAAAGCACGACTCACACGCCGCCAAACAACGCGCGGTTTGAACACTCGAACCCCGCGGCCGGGACCGTGCATCCCTCCAGGGCAGCGACGCCTCCCGCCAACCGCAATCTCGAACGACCGCAGGCAAGGACCCCGAATGTAGAATCGCGACAGACACATGCGCAACCCTCGCACGCGGCGCCAACCCGCAATCCTGAAGGGTCTCCTCGTCCGCAGGCGCAGCCGCAAGGAAAGGCCAATCCGCCCGCGGAAAGGAGGCCACAAGGTCGCGAATCCGAGCCACACCATTAGATTCCGGCGGGTTTAGTCCGGGTTCTTGACCACCACTCCGGGAGGGCGGATTAACCACGCAGCACCGCTCTGCTCCGCCGGGAGTCAATGCTGAACATGCAGTCTGGTTTGCGCCTGATGTGGTAACTTGCGGGTGTGGGGCGGGCCCTCCGTGCGTTATCAGCATCAGCGAAGCGCAAACATGGCGAAGAATCTTACTTCTTTGCCTGACAATGACAAACCTGCCGACGCTCTCCCCCGGCGCGGCAACACCGGTTAACAGAGTGGTAACTATGGTCAAAATCGTATCGGTTTGCGAACCGGAGTTGGAAGCAAGGTGGGAGGGTTAAAAGCTAAAGGGTAAAGGGCGAAGGGTAGAGGGTAAAGGGTAAAGGCTGAAAGGTAAAGTAACGGGCAAAATATCCGTGAAATCAATGGCTCAGGATTGAATGCGTTTCCGGTTGCTTTTCAAGTTCTACTTTATCCTTCAACCTTTACCCTTTTGCCTTTAACTTTAACCTTTAGCCTTTACCGTTTTGCCTTTTGACCTCGCCTTCTTACGGCGTTTTGTTGTGGTTCTGGAGCGGGCTCGGGCCCAACTCGGGCTGGGCGATGGCTGCACCCTTCCCGCGCAGCGCCCGTCGCATCGCGGAGCGGATCATCATGAACTCGCCCACGTTTTCGAGCGCCAGCATCCCAACCAATTCGCCGTTGTGCTCCACTGGCAGCGAACGGCAACCGCAGCGCTGCAACACCTGAACCGCCTGCTCGAGCATGTCGTACGAGTCGACCGCTTCGAAATCCCGACGCATCGCATCGCGCACCAGCTTTCCGGTTCCACCTCCGGCGATGGCGCGCATCAGGTCTTCGCGCGTCAGTATCCCCAGCACGTGCGTGCCAAACACCACGGGGAAGTCCTGCTGCCAACCGGAGAGAATAAGCTCCACCGCCTGGTCCAGCGTGTCGTCGGGCCGCAGAGTCTGGAAGTCTGTTAACATCACCCGCTGCACGGGGATGCCACCCAGGGATGTGCGCATCTGCACCATCCCAGCTTCGCCGCTGGCGCCCATCCACACGAAGAGAGCGATGAAAAGCAGGAAGGGGTCAAAGAACAGACCCAGGAATCCAAACACAAAAGCGATTCCCTGCCCGACGTGCGCGGCCATTTGTGTGGCGTCCGTGTAGTCCATGCGCTTGGCCAGGATGGCGCGCAGGACGCGGCCACCGTCCATCGGAAAGGCCGGAATCAAGTTGAACAGCACCAGCCATACGTTGACCGCGATCAGACTGGAAAAGAAGTCGTGGCCTGTCCAACTGATCGTCTCAGCCTGCCGCAGCGCCGGAAGGCGCCCCGCCAAGCCGAGCGCCACAAGCAGCACCGCGGCTATCACGACGTTCACCGCCGGTCCTGCCACCGCAACCAGCAGTTCCTGGTTCGGATCGTCCGGCATGCGCTCGAGCCGCGCTACTCCGCCGATGGGCAGCAGCACGATGTCGCGCGTGCGAACGCCGTATCGCCGCGCCGTGAGCGCGTGCCCAAGCTCGTGCAGCACGATGCAGGCGAAGATCACCAGAACGAAGAAGACCCCAAAGACGGTCTGCTCCACGCTGTGGCCTTGCGTCCAGTTCACCACCACAATGAATCCCACCAGCAGCACGAAAGTGGCGTGCATGTAAACGTCGATCCCCGCCAGCCTACCGATTTTCCACGCCCAGCGCATAAGTTGTAACCCCTTGCTAATATGATAACCCTATCCGGTGGGATGGTTGCGAAAAAGAGGGGTAGCGCGGACCTGCTTTTTAGGTCTGAGCCTGTTCGCCAACGCCCGCACGCGAGCCTCGCCGCGCCACAGCGGGCGAGACGCCCGCGCTACAACGGCAGGGCGGCGGGGCCGCGACGACCCCGGAAACAGAACCTTGAGGGTCGAACGTGCATCTAAAACTCAGGTTGCGTGCAGCGAAATTCGAGCAGTTTTTGGCATAGGAGTCAGACCATGAGACGAGGTTTCCGAATGTTTTGCTTGTTTGTTGTGGCTCTGGCCTTCGCGGTTTGCGGCTGGAGCCAGTCGAGCACAGATCAGAAGCCGGCGGAGACGCAGCAGGCTTCTCATTCTGCGAAAAAGACTACCGGACCCGCAAAGGAAATGGGAAAGGGCAGCGCAGACATTGGCAAGGGCGTGGCCAAGGGGACGGGAGATTTAGCTAAAGGCACTGCGGGGAGCGTCGGGAATCTGGCGCACGGGAACGTAGCCGGAGCTGGAGCTTCGCTAGGGAAGGGCGCTGTGGGATTCGGCAAGAACACCGCGGTTGGTACAACCAAAGGCGTCGGCAAAATAGGTAAAGGGCTCGGCGGGGAAATCAAAAAGTTCGACAGCAAATCAAAACAAAAAGGCCAGAAGGAATGAAAAAAGCGCGCTTTCGCGGTGGCCAAGAGGAGCGGAGTTCAGAATCGTCGGTGGTTTCCCAGCGTGATTGCAGCGCCCACCTCCAGGTGGGCAAACACCCGCCCGAAGTTCGTCGGCTGGCGCAGAGCGAAGCTCTGCGTCTCTCGGGGACTCAGGCGAACTCGTTCATTCTCAGAAGGGAACCTAGTACAGCAGAGGTCCGATGGGTTGGCGCAGACATCCGAAAGAAGACACAGAGCTTTGTTCTGCGCCAGCCGACGCTCAATAGATTGCGAGGCACGCGCAGGTTCTTACTGACTACTCCGTGCGCAACGCTTGCATGGGGTCGAGTCTCGAGGCGTGCGCAGCGGGCAGCCACACGGCGAGCAGCGCCACGGCGCAAAGGACGAGGAGTGTCGAGATGAACACCGCCGGATCCCAAGGCTTGACGGCGAAGAGGAGGCTCGCAAGGAGCCGCGTCAGCGCAAACGCGGCGGCGATCCCCACCACCGCGCCTACTAGCGCCACTCGCATTCCCTGCCAGATCACACCTAACGGCTCGCGCACCGTCATGCCCCATCGTCCTTTTCCGATGGGCGCCGCCTCCCTTGGATCGTTGCCGAATCGTCCGTCCATTTGACTTGAACCGAAGCCGTCGCTATTATGCAAACTGTAGATGCCTGCGGGCGTGTAGCTCAGGTGGATAGAGCAACGGATTTCTAATGAGATTCTTGCCAGTTTCAGCCTTCCCGCCAAGTTGCACCACGGCGCACCATAGCGAAACAAGCTCTTTGTTATCAGGACATTGACAGATCTCGTCAGCGCACCCTGTCGCACCATGATGCACCCACTTGTCCCGTTAAAACTGACACCAAAACTGACACCAACATGTAGCCTGTAGCCTATAGAGTTTCCCGCCCAGCTTTCGCACGAGGTTGGCTCTCGGGTGCACTCCTGGTGGTGCGGAATTGCGCTTTAGATTGGCTCAGAAGCCACGTTCAAGCACCGGATAAGAGGATTGTATTGCCGGGAAGGGGAGAGGCACGGGATTCGGCGATTTGTGCATTAGGCGCCGACGTCGATCCGTGCGACGACTGCTGGATGTTCGTCCCTTTTCTCCCGCCTTCGCGTTCACAAAGCGTTCCACTACGTTGACAACACCCTTTGGCCGCACTATGCTCTCTTGCCAAAAGGAGGGTAGCGATGTTCTGCCATAAATGCGGGACTGAACTACCGGACGATTCCCTATTCTGTCGGAAATGCGGGCAATCGCTCGCTCTTGATTCAACACCTAAGCCGCCAACAGAAGCCACACCCGGTGAACCCAGGCCGCCGCATGATCGCCTGCTTTTTCTCACCGTGATTGCCGGGGCACTCGTTCTGTTTCTGGGCGGATGGCTCATCAACAGTCAGTGGCAAAAGAGAGCAACCCCTGCTGGCCCCGCACGTACCCAATCAAACGCCACCGCGAATTCTGGCGCTCCCGCGAGAAATGTTGAACGGCCTACCTTGCCCACCACTAGCGAACCCCGCCTGCTTTCGCCACAAGAGATTTATCAAAGTGAGAGCGGAGGAATGGCTCTCATAGAGACCTACGATGATGAGGGACGGAAACGGGAATTGGGCAGCGGGTTTGTTGTTGCTTCAGACGGCACCACTGTTACGAACTATCATGTCATACGGGGAGCCTACCGTGCGATGGTGAAGTTCAACGATGGGACGGTTGGTTCTGTAGATGGCGTCGATGCCTATGACCAAAACCGCGATCTCGCGGTGATACGGTTAACGCCTGCGCCAAAAACTGTGCTGGAGATTGGCGACTCTGACAGGGTACAAGTCGGAGACAAGATTGTGGCAATCGGCTCGCCTTTGGGCCTACAGAACACGATGACTGTGGGCATCGTCAGCGCCATAAGGAGCGGCGTGATTCAGATGAGTGCCCCAATCAGTCCGGGATCGAGCGGAGGCGCAGTATTCGACCAATACGGCAAAGTGGTTGGCGTCTCAGTAGCGTTCATCGCGCAGGGCCAAAATCTTAACTTCGCCATTCCAATCAACTGGGTTAAGCCCTATCTGAATAGCGGAACTCCGAGGCCACTTTTCGAAGTTGCTGCGGAGAACACCGTCACTCAGGATGCCCTAAACGGCTCCGTAACAATCCCGGCAGGGCAGGTGCGAAGTTGGAACATAACGGTGAATCCGAACAAGATGAGCAACGCCGAAGTGCATGGAGAAATCTCCTCGACAGGTGGTATGGATGGGAAAATCACGCTGGCATTGTACTATCAAGGGCAGCCAGTCTTTGCGTGCCGAGAAAGAGCATGTGCGATTCATCAAGAAATTGCTAATCCAGGTGTCTACAACTTAGTCCTTGACAATCGAGCGTCTCGGGTTTTCGCACGCACCGTGACAGGCCAAGTTTCCCTCAAATACGTAAAATAGGGCAGGGCGGAGTTGCTTTTTTGCTTACTGGTTAATGTCGAGTCTTGTGTCTACTAACCCCTCGATCAAGTGGTAGGCCTCATCAGGGTCTAACGGTTCTTGCGTTAGCCTTTGAATCAAGACGGGGCGAATTTCCTTGGCGATTTCGCCGGCCAAGCGTCGCCTCTCGGAACATCCCGCGAAGTGCCCCGGTCCGTTTTCCAGCCTGTCGAGCCGTTCGATGTAATCGCCAACGTGGGCGAGGTACTGGTCAGCATCACGAGCGGCGCGAGCATCGGCCTGGAAGGGCGCGAGCGTGGCGTCCTTGGCTCTTTGCAATTCTGTGTGGCTCGTGCCTACGGGGAATTTGGCGAGCGCCTGTTTAACGGCCTGAAGGGCATCTCTCGCCTGCTCAGGCGTTGCGCCTACCAGAAAAACGGAATCTACAAGCTGCTGGCATCGCTGGCGGTGATCCTCGGCGGCCCGCCATACTTCATACTCGGCCCGAACGCGATTGCCCGCCTCGATCGCTGCGGCGCGGACCGTCGCCAGCGGCGTGTTAGAGTCCAGTCGGGCGATTGCTTCGGATGCGGCGCGCGTGGCTCGGGCTTGCCACTCTGTAGGAGTGAAAAAACTCTTGGCGAGTACGGGGAGCTGGTCGGAAGCCTCTACGATGATCTTTTCAATTTCCTTGATGTATCGCCAAGGTTGAAGTGCGTTTTCGACGGCGGCATGTACAAGGTGCTCTGTGATCTGGGCGGATTCGTCCGGTTGAAGCGACGTGAGAGCGTCGAGGGCGGCTTGCTGAGCTGCGAGCGCTAGACGGCGCGGAGCATCCTTGGGGACAAGTTTTATTGCATATTCCACCCAGGCTCTCTGCCACTCGCGGTGCCGGCGCTGCGCCTTCTCTTCGCAGGCCTTCTGCTTTCGTGTCTCGGCCTCGCGGGCTGCTTCAAGTTTAAGCCGTTCAAGCTCGCGCTTCTCGGCCATTGCCCTGGCTAGCGCCTCGTTTCCTTGCTGGGCTGTGTCGTATTGATCTTCAGCGCGCAGCCTATCAAGTTCACGCTGAGCGCGGACCTCTTCCGCCTGAATCTTCAACTCTTCAACATGCTGGCGGCGGGTTTCAACCGGATTATTTGACGGAGCAGATTGCGCCGATTCCGCCGCAGCCGCGGGCGGGTCATATGGTCGCGGAAAGGCTCTTAGGCCATCTTTGCGAAGCTTCTCAATCACATCTTGCGAAAGTAGGCGCGCCCCGCTCTCTGAGCGGCGGAATTGAAGTCTATTGATACGGCAGGCGTGATCGAGCCGCGTCCTGGGGACACCAGTGGCTTTTTCTGCTTCGCCAAGTGAGTACCAGAGTGTTGTTTTCTTAGCCATGGGTTCGTAGCAACCTCAGTAGCAAGCGCCGTAGCAATCTACGTAGGGACCTGGCGATCCCGGCTAAGCGCGTGCCCAGCGGTCAGTTCCACGCTGCCGCCTGATGCGCCAAATAGCCTTGGCAAAGCGCGAGCGCACATCCGGTGGGGTTGCGTGAATTATGTCGATAGCAGCCGCTGGGTGCATTGCGTCTGACTGCCCTTTCATGCTTAGTACGGCAGTCACCCACTGCGCGAGTGTGCTTGCGCCTTCTGCAGATGGGTTGAGTTGCCTGGTGCGGCGTCCAATTCCAGCATGTTTCAAGACAAGACCAATCGAGGTATTACAACTTTTGCAAGCCCAAACCAAGTTGGCAGGCTCGGTGTTTTCCTCGAATCCGTCCAAGTGATGGACTCCCACGTTGCGGGTTTCACCACAGAAGAGGCAGACCGCAGGATCTGGGGGACGGCAACCGGGCTGGTTCGCTCGATAGCGGAGGTTTCTGTCAGTGACCTCCGCTGCGGGTTTGCGCCAGTTTGCGCCGCATTCTAAGGCGGCGACTACTCTTCCCCCGATGGCTGCTCACCCTCGATGATATCGACAATAGCGTCGAAGTCGGCAAGCAGCTCTTCTTCGCTTTCTTCGGCTCCACCTTCAGGCGCGCTAGCCAAGGTCAAAATCTCCTCGAGTTTGGATTCCAGTCCGGCCTTTTGCTTGCGGAGCTCGACAACTTCCTGGGCGAGAAGATCGGCGGGATTCACCGTTCGAGCTGGATGCGGATTGCCGGACGGTGCACCGCGTACGACGTTGAGTTGTTGCTGTAGCTCATCGTTTTGTTGGCGGAGCTCGCGAATTTCCTGCATGAGATCACCCTTGCTGCCTGGGTTGGCTACTAGTTTCTGCATAAAGCCTCCATTTGGATTTTCGAGAATCTTAAACTTGCGCCTTTCGGCGTAACTCTCAATGCTCTCGTCTCTGATCTCGTCGGCCCGCTCGGGGTCGTCCAAAACGTTCTCCACGAATCGTGCGGCTTTTTCCTTACGGTCTGCGATTTGATCGAGGGTTAGAGATTTCATGGGATGAACGTACCGAACGGTGAGGCTCAAAACAAGACAGAACAATCAAGCAGAGATTATTTGGCGTTAGGTTTTCGGAAGTGATACTTTCCGTCGCTCGGCGAAACGCCGGGAGCGGACGGCTCCGCGAAGTCGGATCATGGCGAACTGCCGCGCCCCACCATGAAGATCTGGGGAAACACATTTCTTGTAGACTTCTGACCAAGGCACGCCATGGGCACGCATTTGTTCAGCGAGCGTAATTAACTCTTCTGCGGGTCGGCCAGGGCCAGGGGGCAAACTCAGGCGGAAAAGCCGTACGGCTCGCTTTTTGAAGCCACTTGGGTCTTGGAGGATACTTGCCTCGAAACTGCGTCTGAGGCTGTCCGTGAATTTGCAAATGACGCTTTCGAGGTCGCATCCCATGGTGGCATTTGCTCTTTGGACAGTGACCGCCGGTTCGTTGCTCATATGACTTCTCCTCGGATGATTGCGAATACCTGAGCGCCGTTTCCTTGTTCTAGGGCTGAAAGCTCGGCTTCGATTCCGGGGCGCTGAGTGTATATCCGGGAAAGCACTTCCCATGCCTTCAGGTCGGCGGCTCCGGCGTCGTGAGCCGCCGACTCCAAACGGCCGAACTCGCGCAACACTTCTCGCAATTCAAGCTGGCGGAAGCGGACCACTGCGTACAACCGCAAGGCTGCCTCGTGCGCCCGCCCGCGCCTTCGCTGAAGCTCGCAGTATTCACCCGGAGGAATCCGCCGGTAAACTCCAAGCTCTTTCGCCAGTGTGAATGCATTCCCTTTCCATTGGCACTTGTGGCAATAGAAGCATACCGGCGTGTGAGTGACCGTCCGCACACCCCTGCACTTGGGGCAATCATGCCGGTTGCCGCGTGGCCGCGCTCCGGCCTGTTCGAGCAATGCACCGATCTCGTATTGGACTGTGGCACTCACTGAATCCATAACGCCTCGTTGTCTTGGTTCAGGGGCCGTCAACCGTCACATTATCAGAGGTGGAGCCGCGACCGTCACAACCGTCACACAACCGCGTATCTCTTTCGTTTTCAAATCACTAGGCCGTGACGGTCGAGACTGCGCTGTGACGGTGTGACGATTGTGACGATTCTTCGGCTACTCTCTTAATTTCGATCAGCCGCCGTCCAGTTCCGGCCTCGCGGGCGTTCATCTTAATGCGAAGGCCGAGGGGTCTGAGGTTCGGAATCACCCGCCTTATGGCACCGCTGAGGCCACGCGGAGTCTTCGGCCACTCCCTCGAATGGCGTACGTCTTCGGTCACACTGGAAACGAATTCCTGGAGAAGTTCTCCCGCAGTCCCGCTCCAATCGCTCTTGTCTACCATGAATTGTTTCAGCGCCTGTGCTACAGCGGAAAAGTCAATAGCGCATTCGTTCGCCTCACGTCGATTCTGTTCGTAAGCGGAAACAAACGCGCCGCGCTTTAGCCCTAATTTTGTCTCCCCACGCGACACAAAAAGTGCGAAGTCCACCATCCGCACAGGAGGGACGGGGAACACCTTCTGTTCGCACAAGGCGAGGGACGCAGCGTCACACAAAGCACCGAGAATGAGCGGATGTGCTTTCTCGAAGTCCGCCCAGAAGTCGCATTCGGCTTTCCGATTCGATTCTTCGAGGGGGGGAACGGCGACGATTATTGCGCGGTCAATCAAGTCCGATCTAGTCAGCACATCGGTTATCGCGTTTAAGATAATCGGCCTCTCAGACTCGAAAATGGTCTGGTCTTTATCAGTGTAGAGGCTCCGCGTGGAGAGTCCGTCGCCCGTTGCAAGCCTGCAGAGCGCGTCCGACATTTGCTCATCTATGTGACTCAGATTATCCAACGCCAGGATGTGCTGCGAGTCGGCGGAAATCATCAAGTCCCGCTCATCTTTTGGGAGACAGCGCGCTGCCGCCTTTGACGGGTCAATCGTCCGCTTTACCAAACGGCTCAATGTGGTTTTTCCAGCGCCTTGCTCGCCGATCAGCGCTAGAATGGGGAACGGCCCGCGCTCGCGCAGACAGCCAAGCAGAAACCCTTTCAGCAAGGTCAGCTCATCACCCCGAATGGTTGTGAGCCGTTCGATATCGCGGAGGGAGCCAGCCTTCGCCGGATGGGGCAGCGGGAGCATCCCACCAGGCCGGACAAACTTGACCGGGGGATTCTGAATCACTTTCCAGTTTGTCTTTGTGACGCGCACTGCTTCCCA
>Ga0326728_10020347_pt1 | contig 12674 bp, 12 predicted proteins | sample MB3enrmetagenome_FD_207602 | JGI IMG/M metagenome (GOLD analysis project Ga0326728, IMG submission 207602) | Lab enriched peat soil microbial communities from McLean, Ithaca, NY, United States - MB31MN | ecosystem: Environmental > Terrestrial > Soil > Wetlands > Peat | place: USA: New York...
GCAGCACCATGACCTTGATCTCGTCCAGCGGCTGGTAGCTGACCCTGGCCGCCGGCGAAATGTCATGTGCGGCAATCTTGACTTGCTGCTCCGGCCACTCCACCGGCACCGGCATATAGCCGACGATCCCCTTGCACGCTCCGCCGACGGCCGTGACCTCGAAGCCGGCCTGCCACTTCGACACGCGGGCCTCGCCGATTTGCGGGCCGCCGGGCTCGCCCTCCTTGAACTGGGCCGCCGCCGGTCCCGTCCAGAGCAAGGCAAAAAGCGCGACAAAGACAACGGTTGATCGCATCATATTGCACCTTCGATAACCCGCTCGGTAGGCTGCTGGTGCTGTAAGTCCATCTTCGATCCCCTGCCCTCGATCCGTGTTCGATCGGCGTTCCATGCGTGGCTGAATCCGGGAGTTCTTCTTCGGCCGGAGCTTATTCCTGGACCGGCTCGCAAACCAGTTTCAGTTGCGGCTGCCCGCCGCCGGGCCGCGGCAAGCCGGTCAGGGTCTCCGGCAGGAAGCGGTAGGTTTCGGTCTTCGGCCGCTTGCTGCCGGGGTCCGGCCCGGTCAGGCGGAAATTGTCCCCCTTCTGCAGGATCGGCTTCTGCTGCTGGATGTGGCCGAAATCCTGGTCGCTGGCGGCCTCGGTGGAAAACCAGTAACCTTGGCCCGCAGTGTCCTCCAGGTAGAACTCGGGGTAGCAGTGGCCGGGGATGCGGACGGTCCGCGCCGGAATGCCACTGGCGCGGCAGATGGCGATGAACGTGGATGTCAGTTGGTTGCAGTCGCCCGTCCCTTTGTCCAATGCCTCGACGACCCCGGTCAGCGGGGCGTCCTTCTCGTAGTGGATCTTCTGGCGGACGCAATCGCAGATCGCCCGAACCTTGTCCCAGGCCTTCGTCTGATCCGCCCCAACCTCGCCGGCCAGGGCCTTGATCCGCGGGTGCGAGCTCTCGATATATGGGCTCGGCGCCAGGTATTCCTTCAGCGGACCCGGGAGTTTTTTCGGATCGGGCAGGACGTAGCGCTCCGGGTGTTCCGGGGGCCCCAGCGACCGACGCACAATCTCCAGCGTCAGCACCGCCCGCACCTCTCGCCCGCCCGCCACCGCGGGAAACACGACCACCATCTGCCGGGCGGTGTTCTTGTACACCTTGAAATTGACCGCCACGCCGGGCGACAGGTCTTGGCCGACGAGCTTCACCTGCTGTTCGGGCCAGTCCATGGGCACCGAGGTGGCGCCGGTCATGCGGGCGATGGGGCCGCCGGCCGCCGTCACGATCATGCCCACGCGCCATCGCGCCGTTTGCGGCGGACCGAGCGTCGGGCCGGCGGATGGGGCGCCCGCCGGCGGCTCGTCGGCCGTGCCGGCCTGTTCCGCCCCCGCCGCCTGCCCTACCAGGCATGACCAGAAGATCCAAACTATGATCGCCAACGCAGTTCGCATGGGGTGTCCTTCCGAAACTGGTCCCCCTCTATTCTACGTCAAACTTCCGTCTATGATTATCGCAGAGCGGGGGCAGCAAGCGGGCAATGTCTTCTCATCCCGGAGATTCCAGCATGACCACGGAAAAGAGGCCCGACCGGGAACAGATTCTCCTGATGGCCAACGGTTTTCGCTCTGCCTGCGTGCTGGGGGCCGCCGCCGAGCTGGACGTGTTCACCGTGCTCGGCCGGAAAACCCTGACGGCGGACGAGGCGGCGCGGCGGCTTGCGGCCGATCTGCGTGCCACCACCGTGCTCCTGGACGCCCTGGTGGGGCTGGGCCTGCTGGACGGGAAAGCCGGGCTCTATGCCGTGCCGGACACGCTCCGGCCGCTTTTGGCGGAAGACTCGCCCACCACGTTGTTGCCGATGATCCGGCACGCCATGAACCTCGTGCGGACATGGTCGCAGTTGGCCCGGGTGGTGGCCACCGGCCAACCGGCCGCGCGCGAGCCCAGCCCGCGCGGGGCGGAGGCCGACCGGGCGGCGTTCATTGCAGCCATGCACGCCATTTCGGCGCCGGTGGCCGACGGCCTGGTGGCCCGCCTCGGCCCGCCGCAGTTTCGCCATCTGTTGGACGTGGGCGGGGCGTCGGGCACGTGGACGCTGGCCTTCTTGCGGGCCGTGCCGGCGGCCGCGGCGACGATCTTCGATCTGCCGGATGCCATCCAGCAGGCCCACGAGCGCGTGGCCCAGGGCGGATTGGCCGCGCGGATCCGCCTGGTGGCCGGCGACTTCTATACCGACGACCTGCCCGCCGGGGCCGACCTGGCCTGGGTCAGTGCCATCGCCCACCAGCACTCGCGCGCGCACAATCGCCGGTTGTTCCAGAAGGTGCATGCGGCCCTGGTGCCCGGCGGCCGGATCCTGATCCGCGACGTGGTCATGGACCCCGATCACGCACACCCGGTGGACGGCGCCTTGTTCGCCGTCAACATGCTCGTGAACACGGAAAGCGGCGGCACGTTCACTTTCCAGGAGTACGCCGAGGACCTCCAGTCCGCCGGTTTCCGCGAAGCGGCATTGTTGCTCAAGGACGCGGGCATGAACTCGGTGGTCGGGGCGAGGAAACCGGGGTAAACCGGCCCGGCCTTCTTGAAAGGTTTACAGACGGCGCGGACCCTGGTATCTTAGGGTGAAAGTGCTCGGCCGTGTGAGGCTGTTTAGCGGGCGGACTTGCCCGCCGTCTCCGCTGCGGGGGCCTCCCACGGCGTGCAAGCCGGCCCACTAAACGAGTTGTCTCGCCTGGAGTCTTACCATGAAGCGCTGGACTTTCTTGTGCGTGTTCGGGATGCTGGCGGGAGCTTCGGCGACCGGCCGCGGGGCGGATGCCCCGGCCGGGGCCGCACCTGAGACGGCCAAGCCGGGGGATGCCGCCGCCGCCGAGGCGTTGCGGGCCCTGGGCGCCCAGGTGCATCTGGATGCCCAGGGGCGGATCGATTCGGTCTTGCTGTCCAACCCGAAGGCGACCGACGCCGACCTGTCCCCACTGGCCGGCCTGAGCGGCCTGGAGTCGCTGGAGATCGCGGCTGCCGGGATCAGCGACGCGGGACTGGCCCACCTCCGCGGCCTGCCCTTGGTGCGGTTGTATCTCCGCAACGTCGACGTGACCGACGCCGGCCTGAAGCACCTTGCCGGCGTGACGAGCCTCGAAGCCCTCAGCCTGCAGAATACGAAGATCACCGGCAAGGGACTGGCCCATCTCGAAGGCCTCGCCGATCTCCAGGTGCTGAACCTTGCGAAGGCCCCCGTCACCGACGACGACCTTCGGCACCTGAAGAAGCTGACCGAGATCGAGACCTTGTCGCTGGAGGGCACGCGCGTGACGGGCGCGGGTCTGGCCCACCTGAAGGGCTTGGCGCGCCTCCGCACCCTCAACCTGAAGAACTGCGCGGTGGCCGACGACGACCTGCAACAACTTTCCGGCCTGAGCAACCTCCGCATGCTCTACGTCAAGGGCACGAAGGTCACCGAGGCCGGTGCTGCGAAGTTCAAGGACACGATGCCCGGTTTGGCGATTTTCTTCCATTAACACCACGAGCGGGTGCCGGGGCCACGCTGGCGTGGGCATGGCACCCGCTACAGGCCCTTTCTGCAACAGAAATTGATCCCGAGGAGGTTCCCATGCAGCGCATGATCCGCAGCGTGTTGGCCGCGATGGCCTTCATGAGTCTGGCTTGCTGCACCCGCGGCGACGCCGCCGAGGCGGCCGGCGGCAAGACGCCCGATTGCGTCTACGTCGGCACGCCCAACGACGTGGTGGCCAAGATGCTCGAGATGGCGAAGATCCAGAAGGACGACCTGGTCTACGACCCCGGCTGCGGCGACGGCCGTATGCTGATCGCCGCGGCGAAGAAATACGGCTGCCGCGGCGTGGGCTTCGAGATCGTGCCGAAGCTGGTCGCCGAGGGCCGCCAGATCGCCAAGAAACGCAAGGTCGATCACCTGGTCTCGATCGAGGACAAGGACATCTTCACGGTGGATTACAGCAAGGCGACGGTCATCTCGATGTATCTGCTTCCGGAGATGATCGTGAGGCTGCGGCCGGCGCTGGAGAAGATGAAGCCCGGCTCGCGGATCGTCGCTCACGACTACTCGATCAAGGGCGCCGAGCCGGACGACGTCGTGGTGATGACCTCCAACGAAGACAACGTGAAGCACACGCTGTATTTGTACACGCTGCCGCTGAAAAAGCAGGCCGCCGAGTGATGCCCCGCTGGCACGATTGACATCTCCCCCCGGCAGGCTAGGCTTGAAGTGGGCCGCGTGTCCGCGTGCGTGTCATGCTTGCTAAGCGGGCGCAGCGAGACAGCAGGCATGCCTGCGGCGGCTCCCCGCATGTCCACGCAAGCGTGGGCATGTCACCCGGCAAGGCGGGACGCCCGCGCCACAAAGCTGAATTCCTATGCACCGCTTGGGACTGATTCTGGCGGCGGGCACCATGCTCGCCATGCTCGTGTCGGGCGCCCCGGCCAAGGCGGAGGACGCCGCGACGCGGGCTGAGGCCGCACTTGGGCGGCTTGCCGCGCTGTCGCAAGCCCAGCAGCGGGTGTGGCTGGGGCAACTCGAAGAGCGCTGGGCCCGCGCCGCCCGCTTGACGCTCGACCCCGCCGAGGCCCGCCGCGAGCAGGCCCGCGCCGCCGCACTGCTGGGCCAACTGGATCCCGACCAAAGGTCGCGCACCGACCGCAGATCGGTCGCGGCCCGGGAAACGCTGGCCGAGCTGCTCGGGCAACTGGACCGCCGGGAGAAGACGGCCGTCAGCCGGCTGGTACGGCAGTATCGCCTCCTGGTCCAGAACAGTTTCCGGGACCAGCCGGCGAGGTTCGTCGAGCGCCGCGAGGCATGGTTTCGGGTCTGGTCGCGTTGGGAGGCGGCGGGCAGCTTGGCCGACGAGCAGGACCGGCTGATCGATTGGCTCGAGGCGGCGATCCGCCGGTCCAGGCCGGGCTCGATCGGTCCGCTGCCGCGTGAGCCGAGCTTCGGCCTGGCGCCGTCCGTGGCCCCGATTGCGAAGGTGCAGCCGCCGGCCGCGGCGCCTCTGGAGTCGGCCCCCGTGCCGGTCCGGTTGCCGGAGCCGGCGGTTTCCATCCCGCGACCGCGCGAGGCGTGGTGCCCGGTGCCTCAGGTCGCTGGGACGCCGGTTCACCGGGCGGGGCTTCCGGCGGACGAGATCCCGCCGGCCGTGTCCGCGCTTCCGGTGCTGCTGCCGGCCGCGAAGATCAGCCCCCCGGGGATCCTCAACGTCGAATCGCGCCCGGCCGAGCCGCCCCGCGCCGCTCTAAGAGACGACCTCTTGGCGATGCTGCCCGAGAAGGCCGAGGAGCCTAGCGCGAGAGCAGGCGAAGATCGGGACAGCCCCGCTCCCGCTCCCCTCGCGAGGGAGGCCGCGCCGTCTTCCCCGGGACCAGCGGCATCCGGCGAGCAGGTCCAGGTGGACCTCCCGGGGCTGGCCGTGCGGATCGCCGGCGTCAACCTGGCCTTGCGAACCCTGGAAGGCGAGTTGGAGGAGAAGCACGAGTGGAGCGCCGACCAATTGCACGGCGCGCTGAGCCGGCTGGACATCCTGATGCTGCGGCAGAAGGACCTGGGACTGTTCCGCGATCTGCTGCCGCCGAGAGAGCGGGCCAAGGCGGGGGTCATCGAATCGCCGCGGCAGGCCCTGGCCGCGCTGGCCGCCCGCATCGCCGAGGCCCGCAGCCGGCTCCACGGCGCCGAGGCCGACGGCGGTGATGCCGCCTGCCGGACCGCGCTGCGGCGGCTGGACGAGCTCTCCGATCGCCTCGCCGGGCTGGCAGCCGACAAATGAGCGCGCCCCAGGACAACCGCCAGGCCGCAGAAAAGGCCCGCAACCTGCCGCAGAAGCCGGGCGTCTACCTGATGAAGGACGCCGCCGGCCGGGTGCTCTACGTCGGCAAGGCGAAGAACCTCCGCGCACGGGCCGGCAGCTACTTCCTCAAGGCCGCAACCGAGGACCCCCGTACCGCCCGGCTGGTCCGCGAAATCCGCGACCTCGACTACCTCGAGGCCGAGAGCGAAGTCGACGCCCTGCTGATGGAAGCCCGCCTCATCAAGGACATCCTGCCGAAATACAACCGCGAGCTCCGCGACCAAAAGACATTCCCTTATCTCGAGATCCACACGCACGAGGACTTCCCCCGCGTCGAGATCACCCGCACGCCGATGGAGCGGGGCACGAAGCTTTACGGACCGTTCACCAACCTCCGCGGACTCCGCGGCGCCCTGGTGGTGCTGCAAAAAATCTTCCGCTTCCGCACCTGTTCGCTGGACATCCGCGAGGGCGACCCGCGCTGGCGTTGGTTCCGGCCGTGCCTGCTGGCCTCGATCCGCCAGTGTACCGCCCCCTGCAACCTGCGAATCTCGAAGGACGAGTACCGCAAGGACATCCGCCGCTTGCAACAGTTTCTGGAGGGCAAGAAGGACTCGCTGCTGACGGAGATCCGCGCGGAGATGGCCGCCGCCGCCAAGGAGCTGCGGTTCGAGGACGCCGCCCGGCTCCGCGACGAAATCCACCTGCTGGAAACGCTCGACCAGCGGGGCGACCTGGAGACCCACGTCCAGCCCGAAGTGTTTCCCGTCGATCCGAAGAAAGGGCTTGCCGGACTGCGCAAAGTGCTCGGCCTGGCCGCCAGGCCGCGGACGATCGAGGGCGTGGACGTCGCCCACACTGCGGGCACGGAGACGGTGGCCAGCGTGGTGCAGTTCATCGACGGCCTGCCGTTCAAGCCGGGTTACAAGCGGCTGCGGATCCGCAGCGTCGCGGGGGCCGACGACGTGGCCAGCATTTACGAGGCCGTGGCGCGGCGGTTCGCCCACCTCGGCAAGGACGAAGTCGTGCCGGACCTCTTGCTCGTGGACGGCGGCAAGGGGCAGCTCCACGCGGCCCTCAGCGCCTTGCAGGACCGACCAGGCTGCCCCCGCTGCCCGCCCGGACCACCGACCGTCGTGGCCCTGGCCAAGCGCGAAGAGCTGCTCTTCCCGGCAGGCTGGGACGAGCCCTTGCGGCTGAGCCGCCATAGCTACGCCCTGCGGCTCCTGCAGTACGTGCGGGACGAAGCGCACCGCTTCGCCCAGCACTATCACCACATCCTCCGCCGCCGCTCGACGCTGGGGGAATGAAAGATGAGGGGATGAGGGGATGAGGATTTCCGACAAAGCCCCCGGACTGCGTCCGGGGGTTCGCTCGGGGGGTTTTCGGGCAGGCTTACCGCGGGATCGGCCGGCCGTAGACTTCGATCCAATCGAGTCGCGAGCACGCCAGGCTCCCGCCTCCAACCATCAGGTCGGTGCAGCCGATCTCCTCGACGCGGCTGAGGTCGGGGCTGCCGCCGGGCGCCATCTCGAGGATTCGATCAATGTCCAGCTTGCGCCATTTCAGCGACGCGACCGGGAACTCCTGCACGTGCCAGTCCGCAGTTTCCCCGTCCGATTGCTCGCTGACCAGCCAGGCGCCGGTGGCCAACTTCAGGACAATCCGCAGTTGGCGAAACCCGGATTGTTTGCTTCGCCAGCGGATTCTCGCCGGGCCGCTGAGATCCACCCATTGCGACCGATGCCGCAGACTGATCGCCCAATTGCCAGGGGCTTCACCCGACCAAACGTAGTAGGGATCGTCGGCCGGCTGAGGGTGGTGACTTTTCTTGAGACCCAATCGACCCGGGCCGTGTACCGTCAGGATGAGGTCCGGATTGGCGACGTGGGCTTGGGTGAGCGGTGTTTCCGGCGGCGTTTCCCGCCAGTCCTCGCGGAAGAAGAGCGCGGTGCCGGCCGGGCCAAGGCTATCGCCAGGTGCGGTGCGTCCCGCCGCGGCGGCGGCCTGCGGCAGCCGGGCGACCTCTGGGTGCCAGCGCGAGTCCGCGGCAACGGCTGCCAGGCACAGCAACCCGGACAAGGCCGTAACCGCCACAACGGATCCGCGTCGTCGCATGGAACCTGCGCCCCTTACAGACGTAGCAGTCGACGCGGCGCCGGCCGGGAATGAGTCAGCGGAACTTGAGAAGAGAGCCGCTTCTAGGCCGCCATCTTGTGCCAGTGCGAGCGGGGCTCTTCCATCGGCTGCATCCGGCCTTCCCCAATCTTCAGCACCGACGGCACATCGCTGTGGCGGCTTCGCAGGGCGCGGACAACCCGACGGCGGACCGCGGGGACCAGCAGCAGTAGCCCAGCGATATCGGTAGCGAATCCCGGCAGGAGCAGCAGGAAAGCGGCCGGCAACAGCAGCAGACCGGCCAGCAGGTGGTCGTCAACGCGGTCGTCGTTATCCAAGCTGGCAGCCACGGCGCCCCCGTAGCGCCAGACGCAGTAGAGCCCCACGGCCAAGCCGAGCAGTCCTGTCGCACTCGCAGGGAGCAGCGTCCAGCGCCAACCAAAATAGACTCCACACACCGCGAAGACTATCACATCCACCACAACGGCCGCAACGAACAACGACAACAGCCGGCGAAGTCCAGACATGGCGTGCAACTCCTCTACCGAAACCGGGCGTCTACGGAGACAATGCTCCCTATGCGAAAACATCCCAACTTAACCTAACGTCTAGTAGAGCAGTTGCTACAAAAAGAATCGAGCGCGTTTTTCTGCAATCGCAGATCGTTTTCTGAACCATTCAAAATAGTTACCTAGGCGTTTCCTCCGGGCCGGGAAAGACGCCGGCTCGGACGTCGTCGCGGTAGCGGCGGATGGCGGCGGTAGCGACGGTATGCAGGTCGGCGTAGGGGCGGACGTGCCGCGGCGGCCGGCCCGCCGCGAAGCCCAAGAGGTCGTGGAGCACCAGGATCTGGCCATCGCAGCCGGCCCCCGCGCCGATCCCGATCGTGGGCACTCTTACGGCCGCCGTGACCTTTTCCGCCATGCTGGCGGGGATACACTCCAGGACGATGGCGAAAGCCCCAGCCTCCTGGACGGCCTGGGCGTCGGCCAGCAACCCCTCCTCGTCCCGCTGGACGCGATAGCCGCCCAGTTGATGGACGCTCTGCGGACGCAGGCCACAATGGGCCATCACCGGGATTCCCGCGCCTACCAGGCCCGCAATCACCTCGGCTTGCCGCACGCCCCCTTCGAGTTTAACGGCCTGGCAGCGGGTCTCCTTGAGGATCCGCGCGGCACTTCCGATCGCGCGGTGGACGCCGACGTGGAAACTGGGGAAAGGCATGTCCACCACCACCAGGGCGTGGTGCACGGCCCGGCCCACCATCTCCGAGTGGTAAATCATCTCGTCCAGGGTAACGGGCAGGGTGTTGGCGTGGCCCTGGAGGACCATGGAGAGCGTATCCCCCACGAGGATGCCTTCGACTTCGGCGGCGTCGACCCATTGGGCCGTCGGATAGTCGTAGGCGGTCAGCATGGTGATCTTCCGCCCCGACCCTTTCAGGGCGGTAAACTGGGGAACCGTCATGGGGCGGTCGTCCGGGCTCATGGTCTTGTCATTTCCCCCCTCTTGGCCCTATTGTAGATTGGATTCTTCCTGCTGGATAGCCGTGGGCTGTTCAAGTATCGCACCGGGCGATATGCTAAACTAAGAGACTCTAACAATCCTCCCCTCTCCCCTGACCAACCTTCGGTCGGTGCCCGGAGAGGCACCCACGACCCGGGGGTGAGGGGGCCGGCGTTTTGTTAGGGCCGCAAAGGCAACCGGTTCAGGAATAGGGGCTGTCTCATGTCAAGCCATTACCATCTCGTGTCGGCAACCGTCATTTCTCGCGGCAACCTCCACCGGCTGTTGGGCGTATGCCTGGTGGTCATACTCGGGGCCACGCTGGGCCCGCCAGTTCAGGCACAGATTCCGCCGCGGCGGACCCAGGGCCAACCCAAGGTGCAGCCACCTCAGCCCGTCGATGCCGACGGCAGCGTCGTGAGCGTGCAGGGCAGTGCGATCCAAATGACCACCGCCACGAACCAGACCATCATGGCGGTGATCACACCCATGACCAGCGTGCGGGTGACCGGCCCGGCCACGGTCGATGCGCTACAGGCCAAGGGAGGTGGGTCCCACTCCAAGCTGTGCGTGGAGTTTGTGGCCGACCTGGCCGAGGGGGGCAAGGCGAAGGCCGCGATCAGCCGGCTGGCCATCATCACGGCGGGGCCCGGCCGGCCGCAGGGCCTGCTGCCGGAATCGGCGGCCTTTCAGCCGCCGCCCGCTCCCGCGGCCGGACACGGGAAGGCGGGCGCGGGAGCGAACGCCGGCGGCGACGGCGGGGCCTTCCCCGGGCCCGTGGGCGGCAAGACCGGGCACGGCAAGTCGCACGGCAAGGACAGCGATGGACTGGACCTGGGCGTGGGCGCTTCCAGCGGCCCCGTGAAGCCGCCCTGTGTTTGCACCGTCCGCGGCACGGTGAAGAGCTGTCACGGCAACAGCCTCATCGTGGCTGCCGGCAGGACCACCGTCACGGCCGAGGTGGCCGACAATGCCCAAATCGAGGTCGACCTCTCCGACGTGAGCATCGCCTCGCGCGGCGACAAGATCCAGGTTAGGGGCCAGACGGCGGGCCGGCCGGAACTCGTGCGGGCCGAGAGCGTTCAGATCACTCTCGCCCAGCCTTTCAGCGGAGGGCGGAAGCACGGTGCGGGCAAGACCGCCAAGCCGGAGAAGTCCGCCTCGAAGTCCGGCCCAGCCAAGAAAGCCGCAGCCCCTGAGCCGGCCGAGAAGAATGAGGAACCGGCCGAGGCGAAAACGGTCGGCGGCGGGGATGTGCCGAAATCCAAGACCAAGTCCAAGCCCAAAATCGGCCCGGACGACGAGTACTAGCGGGTACGATAGTCCAAGGGGCAGGCCGCCCGGCCAAGGCCAACCTCCGGCCCGCGGCCGTGCCGTCCGTCCGGTTCGGTGGCGTCAAGGCAGGCGGCAGACGGGACGCTCGCAGCGGACGACCGGCAAATCTGGAAGGAATTCTTCCCGGCTGCCCTAGCTGTTTCGCCGAAAGAGTGGTATACCTAGCTTGCGGCGGGTATAAGGGAGAACCATGTTGCGCGCCAAGCCGATGGAACTCCGGCGGGTCGGTGGCCAGAATCGCCCGGGCGGGCCCCGCCGGAAAGAGAAGGTGCTGAACCGCATTCTCGAGCACCCCCTGATTCGGCGGGTAAGTTACGAGGAGTACCGCAACAAGGTCCGCCACGTGTACGATGGGCCGCAAGGCGCAATCCTGGCTGCCTGCAGCCTCCTCTCACTGCACACCACGCTCGGCGCGCGGCTGTTCCGGGAGCGGAGATTCGATCTGCGGGGGGCGCAAGACATCCTGGACGTGGGCAGCGGGGCGGGGCAACTCGTACGGCATGTCCTCAAGTATGCCGACGCGGAAAGCCGAATAACCTGTTTTGACCTGTCGCACGAGATGTTGCGGCGGGCCCGGCACCGGCTGCGGAGCCCGCGGCCGCGTTTCCTGGCGGCCGACCTGACCCGGCTGCCCTTTTCCGACGGTAGTTTCGATTGCGTGACCTGTGGCTACGTCCTGGAGCACTTGCCCGACCCCCGGCTGGGACTGAGCGAGCTGGCCCGCGTGATGATGCCCGGAGCCAGAATGCTCCTGTTGACCACGGAGGACAACTTCTCGGGTGCCTGGACAAGCCGCGTCTGGTGCTGCCGGACCTACAATCGCAAGGAGCTCCGGCGGATCTGCGAGGCCTTGGGCCTGCAGTGGCGGCAGGAACTGTGGTACACACGGATGCACAAGGTGCTGCGAGCCGGCGGCATCTGCGCCGAGCTGGTCAAGGTGCCCTGACCGCGGGCACGGAAAAAGGCCGGCTCCGTGCGCCGCGAGGCGCCGCGAACCTTGCCCCGACCCTTGTTTTCGGCCCCGCAGCGTTTTTCCTATTGACTTTTCCGCCATCGCGGATATCAAGATACGTTATGGATGGCGCGTGCCCGCGCAAGAGCAGCAAAGAGCGTCGGGCACGCCGTGCGGGCGGCAGCGGATTGCCGCCCGCAGGGCCTCGTAGAGGCCAGCGCAGAGGGCCAGGTGGTCTGGACCTGCGACCGCCCACGGAGAATGCGTCAGATGAACGAGTTTGATTCCGGTGGCCCAGCTACCTGTGGTCGAGTGGAAGTCGATGAGGAACCTCCGGGTAGTCCAGTAAACCTCTTTGCCTGTGCGACTCCGGCACGGGTGCAGCGGTCCCTCTTGCCGCTGCTGTTTCCCGAGGGGGGTTATCTGGTCTACTCCCCCGCGGTGTCGGTCGGTGCGGCCCGCCCCGCGCGCAGCTCGCCCCGGACCCGGGCCTTCCGGCGGTTGTTCTACCGCAACACGAGCGACAAGCAATGGAACGACTGGCGGTGGCAGGCCCGCAGCCGCATCCGCACCCGCCGGCAATTGGAGCAAATGCTCAACCTCTCCCAGGAGGAGCGGGAGGGGCTGGACCGCTCCGGGACGATGTTGCCGGTGGGCATCACGCCTTACTACATGAGCCTGCTCTCGCCGGACGACCCCCGGCAGCCGCTGCGGCGGTCGGTCATCCCCACGGTGCACGAGTTCAGCCGGACGGCGGGCGAGGCGGAGGACCCGCTGGGCGAGGAGCACGACAGCCCCACTCCCGGCCTGGTACACCGCTATCCGGACCGCGTGCTCCTGCTGGTCCTGGATCACTGTTCCAGCTACTGCCGCTATTGCACCCGCTCCCGCGTGGTGGGGCAGGGGGAAATCGTCCCCAGCGAGGAGCGGCTGGAACAGGCGCTGGACTACAT
>Ga0326728_10020348_pt1 | contig 12673 bp, 7 predicted proteins | sample MB3enrmetagenome_FD_207602 | JGI IMG/M metagenome (GOLD analysis project Ga0326728, IMG submission 207602) | Lab enriched peat soil microbial communities from McLean, Ithaca, NY, United States - MB31MN | ecosystem: Environmental > Terrestrial > Soil > Wetlands > Peat | place: USA: New York...
TCGGCTTTTCTTAGAACCTTGTAAATCGACATAGCAGCCATCTTCGCTTGACCGCTGTCGAGAAGTACATCTACTGGCGGCATCCATCGAGCGCGCAGAGGCTCGGCCGCAAATCACGAGATAAGATCACGCCCAAACCGAAGGCGCACCGTTGCCATCCATCGGCGAGGTCACCGGGGAAGCCACGGTGTATCTCGACCGCTTGCGGCAGTTCGTGAAAGAGCAGGGCATAACCGTTGAACTTACCGACGAAATCGCACCGGCCTTGGGCACCGCATTCGGTACAACCATTCGACTCATGCCGGGACAGACCGAGGCCGAGGAACTTGCCACCTTGGTGCATGAGTACGCCCATTTGAAACTCGGGCACAGTGAGCGCCGTACAACGACAACCAAGACGGTACGCGAAACCGAAGCCGAAGCCGTGGCCTTTGTGGTTTCGAAAGCCATCGGCCTGAATCCCAATTCCAGCGCCTCGTACATTCAGCTATATCACGGCAACGCCGAGCTATTGATGGAAAGTCTTGAGGTCGTCCAGCAAACCTCAGCAGTGATTCTGGCGGCAATCGAGATGGAAGAACCCGTCCCGCCGGAAGCCCAGGAACCGCAGTCCGCGCCGAAGGCAACCCCGGAAACCCAAGACACAGGTTACTTGCCCGCACCGGCAGATTTCGCCGAGGCAGCGCAACCAGCCGCCTAAAACACGCAAACGCAAATTGGCGCGGACGGGCGAGGTCTGTCTGTCCGCATGACTCTCACCATTACTCAGACAAAAAGGAGATGATTCTATGGAAACCGCAGTTCAAAGTAGCAATGAATATCGCAGCGTTCCGGTCACTGCGCTGGTAGAGTCCACCAGCAATCCCCGCAAGAGATTTGACAGCAAAAGTCTCGAAGAATTGGCTGCCAGCTTCAAGGCCCAAGGAGTATTACAGCCCTTGCTTGTCCGCACCATTGAAGATGACAAGTACGAGGTCATTGCCGGTGCGCGGCGGCTGCGTGCCGCCAACCTCGCCGCGTTGGAAGAAGTGCCCGTTCGCATCGTCGAACTTTCGGAAGCGGCTTGTGTCGAAACGCAATTGGTCGAAAATATCCAGCGTGAAAATGTGCATCCGTTAGAAGAGGCATTCGCGTTCTACGGCCTCTTGCACACCGACGGCCTGCAATACGACATCACCAGTCTGGCAGCGAGGGCCGGGAAAAGTCCGGCATTCGTGGCCACTCGCCTTAAGTTGGTCGAGTTACAGCCGTCCATCGCAGAGGCGTTTCTGGCAGACGAAATCGGTGTTGGCCATGCACTCGAAATCGCCAAGCTGCCACAGGCAGAACAACGGCGGGCATTTGACGCTGCGTTTCATACCGTTTGGAACGGCGGCAAAGAAACCCGCATCCTGCGTCCTGTCCGCGACCTGACGGCTTGGATCGAGCAGAACATCTTGCTCTCGCTCGATGCCGTGCCATTCGACAAGAACGACGAGGGGCTTGTGCCGGAAGCGGGTAGCTGTGCGAATTGCCCGAAGCGCACCGGCTTTAACACCTTGCTTTTCGATGCGGCCTTGCAAGATTCTTGCAGCGATAAAGACTGCTACAACAACAAGCTCACCAAGAATGTCGAGCGCCAGATCGCCGAAAAACCGAAGCTGGTGCAGATTACGAACGAATGGAAAACGCCCGGTAATAGTGTGATTCTTGGACGGAACCAATACGTAGCCTTGAATCTCTCGGCCAACTCTGCGAAATCCAAGAAGCCGCTCTCGCCCTATCAAAAACCATGCAAGTACATGAGCGAGGCCATCGTGGCAGACGGCACCGAGCGCGGGCGCACGGTGAAAATCTGCGCCGAGCCGAACTGCCCGGTACACTTCGCCGACCGCCATGCTCCCAACCCGGCGCAGACAGCCAAAGAACGCGAACAGCGACGCAAGGAGTTGGAGCGGCAGAAGCTCGAAGCTACGGTGCGGCACCGCACGTTGGCGGAAGTGCTCAAACGCATCGGCGCACCGCTTGACCGCGCCGACCTTGCACTGGTTGCGGGTACTCTCTTGAAGAAGCTTGATCCGTTGCGGCAGGAATTGCTGGCGCGGCGGCACAAGTTGGTCGAAGGCTTGGCCAGCGAAGTTACGCACCCACAAGTGCAGCAGGCCATTGCTCGGTTACTTCGGCAGCCGGAAGAGGGCGCACTTTCACAACTGCTGATCGAGGTTGTTTTGCTGGAATGCACAGATCGGGTGCCAACCAGCGACCCCGACGTACTGATCTCCACAGCAAAGCGGCATCGCGTGGACGTGGACAAACTCCGCAAGACGGTAGAGCAGGAGTTCACCACGAAGCGTGCGAAGCTCGCCGCCAAACAAAAGAAAGCCGCCAAGAAAGACACAACGAAAACCGCAGCGTAACCCGATCCGATCACTCAGGCGCTCGGCAACTGTCCGAGCGCCGTTCTTTCATTTGGATTTTCATTTCTTGATCGCCGGCGGAAAGGTTCGTTACCGTCGTCCGTCTGCTCCCAGCCCGAGGCCCGCCCATTCAAAGATGTCCTGCTGACGCAGGACGCTTCTTTGTCCCACCCGACGGGCTGGCGCGTCCGGCCGTTTCCCGCCGCTCAACCCTTTCCTTCCATCATAGTCTCAGCTCTGTTGAGAGCATTGTCTGCTGCTTCTCTGACCCAATATGAAAGGAGGTCTCCTTCAGCTTCCAACTTCTTCCGACCTTTTGCGTAGAAAATCGCGTATCGCTCTTGATTACCAAGCATCGCGTACATCTCCGCTAACATTGCAAATACACGGAGATCTTGTGTGGCGAAGGAGACTATCGCCTCCAGATACCGAACCGCTCGCTTAAGATTCGTTGCCACGGGACCGCTCTGCTTTAATACGGTTGCTGCTTCCAGTAGAATGTCCTGGTGTCGCCCTTTGTCCAAAGGCACACCAGACCCGATGAGCTTCTCGGCTGCTTGAGAATAAATGTCGCGGGCTGTGAGTATGTTTTCAGAGTGCCGGTAACATTCTGCTTCTAATTGCAAGATCGCAACCTCAGCTTCAATTGACATTTTCTTAGACTTCACCCGTTCGATGCGACGTTTCAGCTCTTCTCGCGCCTCAACGTTCATGTGTTTCACATCACGCGGGTTCCTGCGCGTAAGGTCTGACAGCAGAGGATCATCGCTACTCTGTTCGGGATTTTCCTTGGTGTACGCCAAACATGCTTTAGCGAACCCTGATTCCCAGTGACTACGCCTGGCCATCTCCCGCGCTGCACTTACTGCAAGCGGAACCACTGAATACAAGCATTTCCCATCAACCTCTTCGGTCAGAGAAATGACTAGACCAGAACACTCAAGATCCCAAAGATCCTTTTCGAGGGTCTCGGGTGACAGAGATGTCGCTTGGGCGATCAAGGCTGCATCTATATCGACTTGGTCCTGAAGGGCAGCAATGGCTGAAATAACCTTGCGAGCGCTTGCCGGAAGTTGCTTGAGTGTGTGATCAACGCAGAAAAGCTCAATGCTTTGATCGAGAAATGAGTTTGACTGGTCCTGCTTCCACTTTGATCGATCCTTCCCGCAGGCCCATGCAAACCAGCGAATCGCGAGTGGGTGCTTGTAAAGTTCCTCCGATTTTTGTTCTAAATCTTCGATGGGTGTATCTGCCAAGTCATCTACGCCCTGCCGATGCAACTCGTGACGAAGTAGTTTCGCCGCCGCCCTGGCAGGTAGCGGATCTAGGGTTCTTAGAACCAGACCTCCCCCTAGCTTGTGTACTCGACTGGTGGTTATCAGGGTAACAGAGTCCGGCAGGCGATCGTCCAAGAACTTGAATAAATGTGTGTCTTTCACTGTTTCCAAATTGTCCACGAACAGGAGAGTCTTAGGCTTGGTCTTGAGGTCGTCGAGACAACGTTTCTCCAATGCGAAAGCCTCTTCCTCGCTGGGCGCCGCCGGGTGCTCGAACCCCAACCAACCGGCGAGATCCGCGATAAACGTCGCATAGTCTTGAAACATTGGATCGATGTTCTGCGTGCCCAAAGGAGTCATCATCGTATTCTTGGCAGTGCCTGAATAGATGCTTTTGAATTGGCTATGTCTCCATAGTTTCAGGACCAGTTCAATTGCGAGTTCCGTCTTGCCGATACCCCCCATTCCAGCGAGCGACAAGCCGCGTACTCTCGGGCTCTCAAGTTTCGTTAGCAGTTCGTTAACTTCGTCTTCCCTGCCAAGGAAACGGTCATTGATGTGGTCGAATATTCGAAAACCAGGAAGATCATTGGCCAGCCACAGCCCGCTCCGAGGTCTTGGAGTGGCATAGGTGAACCCCAGCAGAAGGCACCGTTCAAAAAGGTCGTCTCCGGGCGGTTCCACCTTGGTCTGTTTATCCTCCCTATAGAAGAGGGACCCCACGCGATACTTTACCTTCTTTGCCTTTTGAGGAAATACCTCCATGTCTCGCTGCAGGAGGTTGGGCGCGGCGGTGCTGGCCCGCTCTACGATTACGAATGCCAAAAGGTAAGACTTACCCCTTGCCGCAACATCGCACGATCCAACTCTGTAGCTGAGTCTGGTTCCTATATACCTGCCGACCGCTTCTCGAAACCCGCGAGGTTCGAGAGGGTTATGACCCAGAATTTCGCGATCATCTTTCACACCAAATAGTAGAAGTCCGCCACTGGAATTGGAAAATCCCAAAATGTCTCGAGCAATTTCCTGCACAGACTGTGGGCTGCTCATGTCGCAGCGTTGTTTGAAATCTATTAACGGACCTTCCTCAACCTCGACGCGTCCAGTGTCCCGATTGACAAGGCCCCGTATCGCCACTTGGTCGCTCAGATCTCTGGAAATAACCTTAAGGAGTACATCGTTGTTGGTTAGTTGTGCCACTTCATCTCACCTTCAGGTGATCGAATCAGAACAGACAAATCTTGCCTGACCCGGTCGGTATTTGCAATCGACCTTTCTTCAGCGCACCGAATTGAGAGGGTGAATATTCCATCCCGTGTTGTTTTCACTCCCCGGTAAACAGAAAGGAACCCGCGTTCCCCTGGTGCCCATCGGGTGCATTTAGGTCAAAACACTTGACCGGCGGGCGGTTTCGGGGAAACCCCGCTTTCATTTATTGTTCGCATTTGAGAAACTAACTAGAAGTTTACGGTTCCAGTTCGTATCGCCGCCGTCTGCGCCGCCTCGTAGCTGCCACTTCGTGAATTCTTTATTTGCGAGGTTTTCTGAGTGAGCATACGTGTCCCAAAGCGAATAGTGGTCACAGTCGCGATTGCCCTGGTGGGTCTTCTTGCTTTTCTGAGCTACCGCTCTATCAGGATTCACCGCAGCCTGACCGCTGGGAATCGGCCTGATCATCGTGCAGACGCTAGAGACGTGGAAACGTCAACTGATCCGCAAGAGCTTCTCGCTGAAGCCAACCGCCTGTACTGGCTAAACAACGGCCCGAAGGCGGCGCCGCTCTTCGCCAAAGCCGAGAAGCTATTCGCCGCCCAGGGCGATAGCCGGAACGAGCTTTACGCGAAAGTGGGACGCCTCAGATCGGAAGCCGAAACAATGTCATTTGTGGAGCTTTCACGAATCCTGAATGAACAGCTCCAGAATCCGATCGTCCGAAACGACTCAAGATTGCGCCTGTGGTGCCTTATCGCAAAAGGCTACACGGATATTGAGATTGACTACCGAACCTCAAAGCGCGATTGGCTGGAAGCTCAGGATATCGCTAAGAGCTTAGGGGAGGACCAATGGGTGACAAGGGCCTCTGGCGAACTGGGCCTCATTGGGTTTCTTGAAGGAAACCCTGGACGCGCAGCCAGACTTCTGGGGGGTGCTCTCCTGTCAACCATGGCGAGCGGAGACACGGCTGGCCAAGTACGATTTCTAGAATTACTCGGAAGAGGATTTGAGGAAGTTAAGCGCCCCGCGGAAGCGTTGAAATTCTTCGAGAGGGCAATCAAGCTGGCGGAGGCCGATCCTGACTGCGGATTGCCATTCATGGGTTATGAAGGAAAAGCAGATGCCCTGGCCGCGCTCGGTCGAACCGATGAGGCAAAGTCGGTGCTTGAGAGCGCACTGAACAAAGCGCGATCGCAAGAGAAGCGAGGCCACGAAGCGCAGTTGCTTATTCTTCTCGGAAAGCTTGATGCGCAGACGGGGAACCGACAGCAGGCGCTGACATATTTGGAAGATGCCGGTCAATTTACAACCCGAGTGCAATACTACCGAATAGAAGCCGACGCCATGTTCGAACTAGCGACACTCTATCGTGATGGCGGTGATCTGGTCACAGCGGACGCGCGCGCCACCCAGGGTCTGGCTGCCAGCCAGCAGGTTGGTGATCGTTACTACGTGCCTCGCAACTTGACGATGCTGGCTGATTTGAAAGCGCGGCGTGGTCGCTTTGCCGAAGCGAACGCGCTCTACGAGCAGGCGGAAGATGTGATTGAGGGAATGCTCCTCAGCGTCGATGAGCCGTACTGGAATAGCTCAACTGCAGCGGCGATGAGTCAGACCTACCTGGGACACTTTGAACTCATCACCAAGAATGGCGATGCGCCCGGAGCGTTCACCGTTTTGGAACGTGTTCGAGGCCGAACTCTCGCTTGGGCTCTCAAAGACAGAAAAGCACTCCTGTCAGCGGAATCAGGACAAACGGCAACGCTGGAAAGCAATGTTGCAGGTCTGCAGGTCCGATTGATGCAGACCAGCAGCCCAGTCGAACGCGGACAACTGCTCGACAATCTGGTTGAATACGAGCGGCGATTGGGGCTGGCGTGGACCAGAGAAGATGCTCCAAGCCAACGCCTTCCGGTGCAGCCAGCAACATTGACTAATGTGGAGAACGACCTGCATCCAGACGAAGTGCTCTTGGAGTACGTGTTGGATGATCCAACTTCCTTCTGTATCACCGTGACGCGGCGAGAGGCACACGTCCAAGCACTGCCGGTCGGGCGCAAGGAAGTCGAAAAGCTGGTGCAGCAATTTGTCGACGACGTGCGCGCAAAGGGCGCGGGGATCGAAGCATCGAAGCGTCTGTTTCGAGCACTGCTAGAGCCGATCCCCGAAGCAAAGACGGCGACCCGATTCATCATTGCGCCGGACGGGATGTTGAACCTGCTTCCATTCGAAGCACTTCGCGATGGCCGGGGCGACTATCTGTTGAAGTCTCGCGTCATAAGCTATGTGCCCTCGGGGACCATTCTTGATGTGCTTCGGCGAACGAAGAAGAACGTAATAACACCGCGCCCTTTTCTCGGTATCGGTGATGTTGCCTATGAGAATCAAGGCGGGGCTGGGCGTAGGATACCGACTCCAGACACGGTCCGCGCGCGGCTGGTGCGAGGCATGGCGGACCTTTCCGGGATGCGGCTTCAAGATCTTCCCGAAACGCGGGAAGAGGTCAAGAGAATCGGTAAAATTGTTGGACGGGATGCGGTAATGTTGCTTGGCAAAGACGCCACGGAAACTGCATTCAAGAAGGAGCCGCTCGATCAGTTTCGTGTTTTGCATCTGGCGGTTCACGGGTTCGCAGACACGCAGTATCCCGAGCGTTCGGCACTGGTCTTGGGGACAGACCCGAAATCCGCTGACGACGGGCTGCTGCAAGTACGGGAGATTATCAGGTTGCGACTGAATGCCGAACTGACTACGCTATCCGCGTGCGACACAGGTGTGGGCAAATTGCAGGGACAAGAAGGCGTCAGTAATCTGGTGGAAGCATTCTTGGTAGCCGGTTCGAAATCAGTTGTCGCCAGCTTGTGGAGCGCCGACGACACGTTCGCGAGCGCGCTGATGGATCGCTTCTACCAGCGGCTGGGCCAGGGCGAGGACACCAGTTCGGCGCTCAGAAACGCGAAGCTGGATCTGTTGGCAAAATATGGGGACAAGGTGAGTCCGTTCTATTGGGCAGCGTTCATCGCTGTTGGAGACGCTTCCACACCAGTTGGGATTAAACAGCAATGAACCTGACTCTCGACCAGCGCACGAAGATTTTCGACAAGGTCTGCCGCTTGGTGGAAACCAAGCATTTCAATCCTGCCATGAATGGAGTGGATTGGAAGGCGCTTGCTCAAAGCCGACGGGACCAAATTCTTGCATGTACCGAAGCGGAGGCATTCGAGAAGGAAGTTCAGAGGCTAGTGGCCGAGCTCAAGACCAGCCATACCGGCTTCCGACATGCCGCTATGCGAAACATACCGGCTCGGCACGCGATCAACGCGACCATGCAGCGCATCGCCGTTGACGGCGGTGAACGCTGGATGTTTCAGGATGTGCACCAAGGTGGCCCAGCGTACTCGGCGGGGATACGGCCCGGAGATTTATTGCTGGAGCGCGGCAGACGGGAGATTCGTCCTCCCGAGGATTTGACGTTTTCGGTCGGAGAGACGGTCGAATTGACAGTCGAAAAGCTCCACGGCGCCCAGGAGCGACTCCGACTACAATTGCCCGTGCCGAAGTCAAAGAAACACCCAGTGACCGCGCCCGACCCGGTACTCGCGGAAAAACTCAGCGATGAAATCGGCCTACTCAAAGTCGCCATGTTCCCCGGAGTGGTGGGAATCGACGTAGCGAAGGACATCGACCGCGGCATCGCCGCACTGGACGGATGCAGTCGGATCATTGTCGATCTACGCGGGAATACTGGCGGAGGAATTGGCGGACTGCGGCTAATGAGCTATTTGACGCCGGGAAAACTGGAAGTAGGCTACAGTCTCACGCGGAAACGCCGCGAGCGCGGTTATCGTCGTGAGGAACTGACCCGATTCGGACGGATTCCGTCCCACAAAGCGACTCTCATATGGTTGGCGGCCCGATATGCCTTCGTTGAAAAATCTATCCTCGTGGTCACCGAAGGACTCGGCGAGCGACGATTCCACGGTCGAGTCGTGCTGTTGGTAAACGAGCACACCGCGAGCGCCGGCGAGATGGTGTCGGCGTTTGCGGAGGAAAATAATCTGGCAACCATCGTGGGAACGAAAACGCCCGGTCGTCTACTCAGTGGCAGCGCATACAAGGTTGGCCACGGATACATTCTTGGCCTCCCGGTTGCCGCCTATCTGACGTGGCAAGGACGGATGCTGGAGAACAATGGCATTGCGCCGAGGTTTTCTATTGAACTCTCGCGGGAAGAATTGAAGCAAGGAAGAGACACCCAACTCGGAACCGCAATCGAGGTAGCGAAAGCTCTGTAATTGCAGTATGCGTCTGCCTGAGTCACCCGGACATGTGGATTTACAAAATTGGAACGCTCGGATTGGACAGATGCTGAGATCACCGTTGTCCGAACATGAAATCCTCATTTCCTGATCGGTAAACCAACTGAGCCGTTATGCTAGAATATCCGCACTTGTGGGAGCATCTATGGTATCCAGTAATCTCGTCAGGTTGCTGTTCTTTGGCGTGTTTTTGTGCTGCGCGCTAACCCAGAACCTCGTATTTGCTCAGGATTGTCAAACTGCGACTTCAATTCCCGATGGCCAGAAAAAGCTAGGTGGCGGAACTGCAACGGCAGATTACGATGGTACAACTGAAGTTCAGGGTGGTCAGGCAGTATACGTTAGGATCAAAAACGACAACGCCCTCGGAGTGTCGTATTACCTGACCATTGTCTATAATGCCAGTCCTCCCGTTTCCAATTGCACATATAAGGCTCTGCTGCCTCCCCAAACGAGCGCAATTCTGTCTGGCTCCTTGTTTAAGGATCCTCCGATCGCTTGGAAAATCACCGTCGCCGTTGGGCCGGAGTCAGACGCTGGGACGCTGACATACGAGGTGTACTCTAAGCCATAGCAAGAGCCGAGCGGAGAGCTATTGCACCGACGAAAGAGGACACAGACCGGAAGAACACGATTACAAAGGGAATGGCGTGGCGGAGAACTAAGGGATTCGACCTCTCTACTCTGCATAACCGGAGTATGACTGGCCAAGAGGAGGGCCCCACAATGATTGATCGACTGAAGCGACAGCGACCGGCACCCCGCTGGAACGCAGCATGTTACTCCGGAATGCTTCGCAGCTTTGTAGCGCGAGCTTTTTTCATGTTGCTCCTGTTCCTTGCTTGCGCAGCTGCCACCAAGGCTCAGCTGCTCGACTATGGAAACTACAGCGGATACGGCATCATGAAAGGTATCTTGGGCAACGACTACACAACTCCCCTCGCAGCGTGCATAACGGGAACAGAGAAGGACGAACCCCAGGATGCGGCTGGCTTTCGCGCAAGCATAGTCTACACCGCTGATGAGTACAAACAGGCGTTTCATATAGATCAGCAAGCACAAGCCTCATTCCTTGGTATCGCGAGTGGAAGCGAGGAATTGCACCTTGGGCGGGAAACCAGTCGGTCGGGAAGCTCATTCGACATTATCGTAGAGGCATATGGCCAACACCCTTACCGCACCGTAAACAATGTGAAATGGGACCCTAAGTATCAGGTGATGTTAGATTCAGGCGACCCGGTGCAGAAGCAGCAGGTACGGCAGGACTGCGGTGACCGCTATGTTGAAACCGTGTTCAAAGAAACGCGTTTGTTCGCAGTCATGCACGTGTCGAGTCAACAGAACTCAAGTCTAACCCAATTCGCGGGCAAGGCGAATGGGAGCGTGGGTATCTCGATTGTAACGGCGAGTGCAAGCCTAGGGGGTGACAGTAACATCAGTTCCGCCTACAAGTCTGGAGCCATTACCGTTGACGTATACACAGAGGGACTCGGTGGGATAAGTCCCACCGCCGGCATGATCGGTATTACTTCCGCAAACGGCCTGCAAGACATAGCGGACAAGTTGGCGGCCTATATGCCAAAACTGCCAGACGTAGGCCAGCCCGTTAAGGTTCAACTTGCTCCTCTACCCGGTGTGAATACCGGCTCTTTGAGCGATGTGCGTGTTTTCGATTATCTCAACGCGCTTAAGCTTCAATACGCCAATACAGATGCTCGCTTAGAAAATGTGCATTCCTTGCTGACACCCAGCGACCCTCGGCGGTTACTTTTTAGACAGCCAGACGCCGATACTGCTTTGAAGCAGCAGCAGGAGAAATTGACGGCGAACCTGGACGCCGTCGCTGTAGCACATGATCGCTGCCGGAAGGCATTCTCTCTGCCGGACTGCGAGGGTATAGCGAAGGCGTTTGCCACGCCTCTCGCGTGGAGCAGCGTAGAGCTCATGCCCCTTGGAGAAGCAACCATTCCCAGTTTTGTGTTCGCCATTGATGGTACGCCAGTGCCTCCAGGGCAGACCGATCAGCTCTCCCCCAAGGCAGGCAAGACGTTGTTGGAAGAGGCTCGGATGCTTAAGCCAGAGGCATCGAGTGTTGACCTGCTTGCACCAGTGTTTGGCGGAGATTACCTCGCTTCAATCTTTGTCCCCGTGTTTGTGCCGCATGCAAAGGCGCCACCCAGTTTGGTTGGTTCTCTTACCCTGCGGGGGCAGGACCTAGCTTTGCCCGCATACCTGAAAGGGCCCTTTAGGCTGCCGCCAACGACAGCAACTATCTATCCTTCGATTATGGTTCCGGAGTGGGGTACGATCGTGCAGAGTCCACCAGCCCTTCGCGTTCTGCACGCGGACGCGGAACATCCCTGTGGCACTTCAACCGCCGGCGGGGTAGTGTTCTGGGAAGAGGGTTGCCTAACGGCTTTGGGGCACGCGTTATGGACGGCAGTGCTGGCAGAAGTGGCATCCAATCAGACCAACCCCGTGATAACGCAGCCTGTATTTGGGTTCGCCGGCTACTCGACAAACTGGAGTCTCAGTGACTGTTTCGGAAACCGTGTGCCGATAGTCTCGAACTTCACAATAATAGGGTCATCTCCAGCGATAGACTGGTTCCAGTACAACTACAATCCTGGCATCAAAGGCCAAGTCGCTGCAAAAGCCGTGCTTAGCGTCTACACGGGAGGCGGCAATTATCTTGCGCTTGCTGGCGAGGATGAAGTCCATGATCCCGCTACGTGGGCGCGTCTTGCAAAACAGCGACTGGACGCGCTGGCGGCGGCCCAGGGTGGACCCGGTGGTGGACCTAATCCGTGCGCTCCGCACATACCGTAATCGCAAATTGACGATGCCTTCGGCTCCCAGGAGTGTGTATCCGAGCACAATTCAGACTAGCCCGACTAGGAGAAGTTCAGCTCACCTTAACCCGCGAGTGCCGCACGGGAGTAGATCGGCCAGGGATTCACGACGGTGACTGTTGTTGTCCAGCAACCACCCGTAACGCACGAAGTCAAAATGAAAGACTTCCTCTCATGGCTCGGGCGCCACGGACGTTCTCCCGCAGAGGTCATGCTGAGCAAAAGCTGGAGAAAGTCTTGGGTAAGGTAAATCACGCGAGGACGTGACGAAAAGACGAAGCAGGCAAATCAGCAGAGGAGCGGCTCCAAGTGTCTCACTGACTCGGAGTTCGAGCCGCTTTGTGGGAGTGCTTAGGTTGTTGCCGCGCTTGCGCAGTACCCGTTTTCACGGCTGGGGGTTGCGTGATCGTCGCACCTGGCGCGAAGGGGTGCTTTCCTTCAAGCAGCGATGATGCAACGAAACTAACGAATATCATCCCACTCAGCAATCCCCAGGGTCGAAAATCCTCCTTATGCTGGACTGCCCAGTTGAACGAGTTGGACACTCGCCGTTTCGACTCGGTAGCCGAGCTTGCGCAGTTCCCGGACCATCCTCTGCGTGCGTTTGCGTTTCC
>Ga0326728_10020351_pt1 | contig 12672 bp, 9 predicted proteins | sample MB3enrmetagenome_FD_207602 | JGI IMG/M metagenome (GOLD analysis project Ga0326728, IMG submission 207602) | Lab enriched peat soil microbial communities from McLean, Ithaca, NY, United States - MB31MN | ecosystem: Environmental > Terrestrial > Soil > Wetlands > Peat | place: USA: New York...
ATCCGCGCGGATAGCTTCCGGTATACCGGCTTGTAGGGACCAATCTAGGTTTCTACCATTTGGAAATGGTCAGCGCGCAGGTGCCGTATCCAGCACCTTCAGCTTCTCTTTGGCATTGTCATTCGCTGGGTTCAGCTCCAGCGACTTCTTGTAGTTGTTGATCGCCAACTGCTTCTGCCCGGCCTTCATGTACGCCTCACCCAGGCTGTCATAGCCATTCCACGAACCCGGAAACACCTGCACGTCCAACTTGAATAGGTCGGTCGCCTCAGGCAGGTGATTCTCCTCCATCAGGTCGTACGCCCACCGGATCACGGCGTCCTCATCCAGCTTGAAATCTGGCTGATCCTTCAGCATCGCCGCATAGATCGCCGGAGCATGATCGAAGCCCTGCCGTCCCAGCTCCGCGCGGAACGCATCGAGAGTAGCCGGTATCCCTTTGCCCGCGCGAAAGTCCACCGTCATCATGTGCGGCGGCACGCCAACCTCCGCAGGCGTCTTCTTCAGAAACGCCATCGCCTGCGCATCATGCTTGAGGTACGCATCCAGGAACTCCAGCGTGTAGCGCGCGACCCAGGCATAGCCGACAATCCCATCCGCCCGCGAGTAATCCGCTTTGTGACTGCTCGGATAGTTCTTCCATATGTCCTCATTTCGCTGGTACATCGAGCTGTGCTCCGTGTGCACCAGCGCCATGTCGTCAACCGTAATCAGATCACCGTGCGTCCACGCATTAAGCACGTTGGGGCCCTCGGTGTCTTTGCTTGTGGTGTGTCGCGCCAGCTTCTCCAGCGAGGTCGGTCCCTGCGTAAAGAACAGCATCGGTATCGTCATCTGCTCCGGATGCACATCGGTCGCCGCCTTCACCAGCCCCGGGAAATACCGCATGGTGCCGTCGAGCGCCACCAGCGCGTCAATGCGGTTGTCGCGCGTCGCCGCAAACAGATTTGAGATCCCACCCCAGCTAAACCCCGCCACCGCAATCTCCGACATCTCCGTATCCGGCAGCGTCTGCGCGTACCCAATCAGAAACGAGATGTCCTGCGCCTGTGCATTGATACCTCCGAGGTCAGCGGTCATACCCCGCGATGTTGCACCCATATCGGGGCTCGCCACCACCACATAGCCGTGGCTCGCCAGGTACTCGCACAAGTCTGCGTTCTCCCAAGACATCGAGGAAAGACTCGGCGCATAGATCACCACTGGAAATCGTCCCGCCAGCAGTGGAGCATTGCGCACCGCCCACATCGAATCCTTCAGCGTAGGCTTCATGCTGTCGAGCCACTGCTTCCAATCCACCCAAAGTTCAGGTCTCCCAAAGCTGGTCTCCGTAGCCAACAGATCACCGTAATCTCCGACCGTCATCGGTTTGCCGCTGCTCTTCTGCGCCGGATACCAGATCAGCGTCTGCAGCGGCCTCGCACGCTCTCCTTGATACGGCTTGCCCAACTCATCGGTGACAGAACGATAGCTGCGCGAGAAATCATACTGTTCCACAACCTTCAGTCCCACGGCATCCGGTCCGGGCTTCTCAGTGAAGTGAAAACGCTGATCCCCGGATGCAACCACCGGAGCGCTTTGGGCATGCGCGGCTGCAACAAAAGCGATAAGAAGAAAAGCGACTGCAAGAGCCTTCGAACGCATGGCACGGATTTGTTCCTCTTGCAGGGAATGCTCCAAATGCGGATTGGTTGTAACGATCATCTGCCGGTTCTGCCTTTCAGCGCTGCCTGGTCTTCTACAGTGTAGACGGTCTGAAACTGCATCCTTGCGGAAGAATTTTGATGGTTCTCTGACTATGAAACAACCGTGATGATCGGTGAACAGCAAGCCCAAAGCGCGTCTGTGGGCACATCAGTACCGACAAACGCCCTTGTGACCAGTAACCGCGTCAGTTCCCAGTCGGTCGGTTACCTGGGAACTTGACCATTCTCCGACTTTTTCATTGGGCGGCAACGAAAAATTCACCGCGCCGTAACCCGTTTTGGGAAGCCGGGAACTATGCTTTTACTGGGATTTTGTGGCAAACTCTGGCTAGATGCCGCTTGCGTCCAGCCGAGGGGATGAGGCATACAATGAAGCAAGGTGGTTCTGTTATGAGCACAGCCAGTATGAGACTACCTTCGCCTGAGCCCGCGCACACTCACTTGATACAGCGGACGGTGGAAGCCTGCGAACTGGCGCGCGAGGCCGCAGCCATTGCGGCCGAGGGAATTGCCACGGGATCGATGTCGCGCCTGGACGCCATCCGGCAGTGCGAAAAAGAACTCGATGCCATCGACGTGGAAGTGGACACAGGCGTGACCGCGGCCATCGGCAGCGTTCCGGAGGACGAAACCCGGCAACTGCTGGCGTGCATGAAAGTGATGATCGGACTGGAGCGGATCGGTGATCTACTGTTGAGCTTTGCCACCAGCGCGCAAGCCGCGGGAAGCCGTCTCGATTCGCAGGACGCTCGCGATTTGACGCAGATGGCGACCATACTGGAAAAAATGCTGGCCGATGTGGGCCAGTCGTTTTCGCTCAAGGACGTCAAGAAAGCCATCGACGTGCTGCGCGCCGACGCCGAGATGGACCGCTTGCGCAATATTATCTTTCTGCGCCACATCGAGAACCCGGAGAACGTGGCGCACCACTCCAGCCTGCAGGTGATCTTCATGACGCAGTCTCTGGAACGCGCCGGCGACCATGCCAAGAACCTGGCCGAGGAAGTTTGCCACTTTGCCAGCGGACGCAGCATCCGCCACGCGCTCCTGGCCTTCGACAAACCGAAAGAACAGATGTTCATCGAATGGCTGCGGCACAAAGACGGAAAATCGCAATAAGCACTGCATCGATCTTGCCCCCAGCGCAGTCCCTAAAGGGGCATCTGATTTCAAAGGGTTTATATCATCGCTAATGCGATGACCTGATACGAGACTGGGAATCTCGCGCGCCGCCATGAAATCGCGGCTGCACCGGGCCCGCAATCTGGTGAGGACCCGCCTCGACGCCGCGCTCGCTCGTCAAACTTTGTAGTAGCTGTTGGTTATTTTTTTTCTAGATCGTCCGGAAGATTGGGAGGCCCTTATGGAAGTCACGGTGGAACATCTCGGAGCGGTACAGTTTGAAATCAAGGCGCGTCAGCACAGCGTGGTGAGCGACCAGCCGCCGGAGAATGGCGGCCACGACGAAGGCATGACGCCGCCCGAACTCCTGCTCGCTTCGTTGGGCTCGTGCGCCGGTTTCTACGCGGCGCAATATCTGCGCAAACACAAGCTGGCAACGGAAGGCACGCGAGTCCGGGTGACCGCCGAAAAGCTGAAAGATCCGGCCCGCATCGATCATTTTCGCATCGCCATCGAAGCGCCTGTGGAGCTGACCGAGCAACATCGGGCCGGGGTCGAGACGGCGGTGCATCATTGCCTGATTCATAACACGCTTCTGCATACGCCGGGCATTGCCATCGAAATTACGCATCCCACGCCAACCGTGAAGTGATTGGCGGACTCAAGCGCGTGTTGGACTTGCGGTTGCGCTTGTCCAGCCGGACGGGGACACCCGGCTCTCCAGTTGCAATCGCCTCTGGCGCTTGACAGCCCGAGTCTCCAAGGCGAGACTCGGTTCAGCCCTTTCGGTGTGATCTTAGGCTGCTTTTGAGTGACGAAAACTCGTTTGCCGAAACTGGCTGGAACGGCATGGTATGCAAGGGTCCGCCCATCCCGAAGATGCAATCCCGCCAGCGAGCGCCGGGGACACGATCGCGGGAAAGAATCGATCTGCCGCAGCCGGAGCAGCCGGTCGAGAGGGCGCAGTGGGCGGCCCGTCCAATGGGAGCCGCGTGTTGGAAGCGACGGAACTGGACTCCGCCCTGCAGTTGTTGGTGGAACGCGCGCAGTACATCACGGGCGCTACTGGGGCCGCCCTGGCTTTGCCCCAGGGCGAGGAAATGATATGCCGCGCCAGCGCCGGATCGTCTGCGCCAGCCGTGGGGGCGCGCCTGCAAGTCCGTTCCGGATTGACGGGAGAAAGCATTGCGCGCCGGCAGTTGCTGCGCTGCGACAACGCGGAGGCCGATCCGCGCGTAAATCTGGAAGCATGCCAGGCGCTGGGCATTGCATCCATCGTGGTATTGCCCTTGCTGCGGCGCAACGGCGAAGTGCGCGGGTTGTTCGAGCTGTTTTCCGATCATCCTTACGCTTTCGAAGAACGCGATCTGATCGCACTCGAGCGCATGGCCGACCTGACATTGACGGCCCTCGATCTGGCCGAACAGCGCCCGAACTCCGCCCCTGCGCCAACACCTCGGGGAGAAACGGTAAAGCCCGCCGAACTTCTGCCCGAACTCTCACCCGAACTCTCGACGGCCAGCGGCGCACAGCCGGCGCCCGCGATTGATCTTCCCATGACTCTTGCCCCGCCCGTAAATCCCGAGCCCGAGCCCGCTGCCGTTCCCGAGGCCATGCTGCGCGTGCGAAGATGCGCTGCTTGCGGGTTCCCGGTTTCCGAGGGGAGAACGCTCTGCCTCGACTGCGACAAGAAGGAGGCCGAGGGGAATGCCAAGGGCGAGTCGTCGTCCGAGTCATCGTTCGATCCAGCGTCCGTCTCCGCGACACCGATGGCGGAGGAATTCATGCCGGCGTTCCTCGCCGATTCAGGGCCCGCAAAACAATCGTGGCTGGCCAACCACGTCAATCTGTTGGCGATCGTCGTCCTGATCCTGGGCATCCTGGTCGCTGTCGTTGTCTTTAAGTAAAGTATTAAATAACGTTTTTAGATAACGGCACCAGACGACGCTATCGGATAACCACTCAAGCACTCGCATCTGCCGTTTTCCTTGACAAATCGCCCGTCCAACCCATACTCTGCGCTTGACCCTTGTTGCAGCCCATAGGTGCCCAAGCATGAAGAATGTGTACGAAGTTTTGCGACAGAAGGAACTTGAATTGGCCCGGCTGGAAAAAGAAGTTGAGGCCTTGCGCGTCGCCGCCCCGCTGCTTTCGGACGAAAAAGAGCAGATCGCTGAAATGCCCAAGCCGAACTTAACGGCCACGGCGCCTCAGCCGGTGCGGATTCCGCCCGTGGTTGCCGCCCAGGCTGCGCCGTCCCCGTCACGCATTGCCGGCTGGGAAGACGCGGCCAAGCGCTGGCCGTAGCCAATTCGTTTGCCGCTGTAGAGACGGGGCTTGCCCCGCCTCGCCGCCGAGTTCGTTCTCGGAATGGCCCTGGACAGAAGATCGTTCCTGGGCTTTTATTTTTTCTCGCTGCCCGCCGATTCAGTCTTCAGTCCTGCGTGAAGGCCAGCGCCAGCAGCGTCTTCTGCTCGACTTCGTGCGCCTTGGCCGAGCCGGTGGCCGGACTCGCGCTCCCCGAGCGTTTCACCGAAATCACGGGCCGTTCGTTGGCGATGTACCTTAAGCGCGGCAGCATGTAGGAAAGCGCGCCCATGTTGGATGGCTCTTCCTGCACCCACACAATATCCCGGACTGCCGGATGGCGCTCGAATTCCGCGATCAGCTCCGCCTCGGGGAAGGGATACATCTGCTCGATGAAAACAATGGCGGTGCTCTGGTTATTGTTTTGATTATCGCTGTTCTTGCGCTTCTGCCGCTCGGTGCGTAGTTCGTGTCCGATTTTTCCGGTGCACAGCAGAATGCGCTTGGCGTCCCGCGCTTCCGTGTCCGGGATCACCGGCAGAAACTGCCGATGCGTCAGATCTTCCAGCGGAGACAGGGCATCGGGATGCCGCAACATGCTCTTGGGGGTGAACACGATCAGCGGCTTTCTCCACTGGCGCAAGGCCTGCCGCCGCAGCAGATGGAAATATTGCCCCGCATTCGAGGGCTGGCAAATTTGGATATTGTCGCGCGCCGCCAGTTGCAAAAATCGCTCAATGCGCGCGCTGGAATGCTCCGGCCCCTGCCCTTCGTAGCCGTGCGGCAGCAACAGCACCAGGCCCGACAGCAGGTTCCACTTGTCCTCGCCGGCGCACACGAACTGGTCGATCACGGCCTGCGCCACGTTGGCGAAATCGCCAAACTGCGCTTCCCAGAGCACCAGCGCCTCGGGATAATCGCGGCTGTAGCCGTATTCGAATCCCATCACGGCCGCTTCCGATAGGGTCGAGTTATAGATGTCGCACGCCGCCTGCCCCGGTGCAATGTGGCGCAGAGGAACGTATTCCGTCTCATCCTCGGTATCGATCAACACCGAGTGCCGCTGATTGAAGGTCGCGCGCCGCGAGTCCTGCCCGCTGAGCCGCACCGGAATGCCGTGTTTCACCAGACTGGCAAAAGCCAGCGCCTCGGCCATGCCGTAATCGACCGGCTTCTTGCCCGTCCCCATTTCCTGGCGCTGCTCGAGCAACTTCTTCACCTTGGGATGGATGTGGAAACCCTCTTGATACGCGGTCAAACGCTCGGTGAGTTCCATCAACTCTTCGCGCGAAACGCCCGTGGGCCGCTCGTAATCCGATTTATAGCGGCCTCCGAAATAATTGTCCCAGTACTTTGGAAGATCGCGCATCAGCGGTTTCTTTGTGACTTGCGTCGCGCTCTTCTGCGCGGCCTCGTACTCGCTCTTCACCGTCCCCACTCGCGCGGCGACATTGCCGTCATCCATGCCGAGTTGCTTGGCGTAAATCCTATACAGCGGCGGATGCTCTTTGATTGCCTTATACATCAGCGGCTGGGTCACGGTGGGATCGTCCACTTCGCTATGGCCATGGCGCCGGTAGCCGATCAAATCCACAACCACATCCGTGCCGAATTTGTAGCGATACTCGGTTGCGATGTGCGCGATGCACATGACCGCATCCACGTCTTCGCCATTCACATGAAAGATCGGAATCGCCTGCCGCCGCGCCAGTTGCGCCGAGAAGCGCGAGGAATGCTCTTCGCGGGCATTGGTCGTAAATCCGATCAGGTTGTTGACGATGACGTGGATGGTTCCACCCACGGTGTAGGCGCCGAGGCCGGCATAATTGAGCGTCTCGGCCGTGATGCCTTGCCCCGCGAACGCCGCGTCTCCATGCACCAGCAGCGGCAGATACTTGGCCTTACCGCCAACGCCAGCGCGGTCTTGCTTGGCGCGAGTGCGCCCGACCGTCACCGGATCGACCGCTTCCAGGTGGCTGGGATTCGACGCCAGATGGATATGAATTTTCTTTCCACTGCGGGTGACGTACTCGCCGGTCGCGCCCATGTGGTACTTCACGTCGCCCGACCCCAATACGCTGCGCGGATCGACATCTTCAAACTCGGCAAACACCTGCTCCGGCGGACGTTTTGCGAGATGAATGATGACGTTGAGGCGTCCGCGATGGCTCATGCCCATGACCAGTTCGACCGCGCCGCGCTCGCCAGCCACGTCGAGGACCTGGTCCACAAACGGCAGCAACGACGTGTTGCCTTCAAGCGAGAAGCGTTTGTTGCCCAAATAGCGCGCTTGCAGCGTTTGTTCAAACAGCTCGGCGCGCAACAGGAGATCGAGCGCGCGTTCGCGGTCGATTTTTACTGCGGAGGGTTCTGCTTCGATCTGTTCCTGGATCCAGCGGCGGCGTTCGGGGTCGGCGATGTGCATGAACTCCACACCCACGCTGGCGCAATAGAAACGCCGCGCTTCCCGCGCCCACTCGTTGTCGATCTTGAGATCGGGATGCGGTTGCGGAGGCAGCAGGCCGAGCGGGTTCAGTTCGGCCTCCAGGTATCCAAATTGCCGGAAGAGGCCAAACACGCGTTCGCGCTCGTAGTTGTCGTTGTTTGGGCCGTTTTCGTTCGCGCTGTTTTCCATGCTCAAAGGAGCCGCGCCCCTGCTAGTATTCCCAGTTGTAGTTGCCATAAATGGTTTCTATAGAATAACGGATGATCCGACCGGTGTGGCCGATTCAGCCGGAAGTAATGGATAAGGGCGTTTTCGTCCGCGTAACAGGTGCGCAATAGGTGATTCATGGGCAATGAAATGGAAAAAGAAGCCGCCGGACGCGCTGCCACCAAGCTGGTGCGCGACGGCGACGTCGTCGGATTAGGCACAGGATCAACCGCCTACTTCGCGGTGGTCGCTCTGGGCGAGCGCGTGAAATTGGGACTGAAAATTGTTGGCATTCCAACTTCCATCCAAACCGCCGACCTGGCGCGCCAATTGGGCATTCCGCTGACCACGCTCGACGAGCATACGGAGATCGACATCACCATCGACGGCGCCGATGAGGTCGATCCCAAGCTGAACCTGATCAAAGGCGGCGGCGGCGCGCTGCTGCGCGAGAAGGTCGTTGCCTCGGTCACAAAAAAGATGGTCGTGGTCGCGGACTCGGGAAAGATTGTTCCCGCGCTCGGCAAATTTCCTTTGCCCGTCGAGGTGATTTCGTTTGCGCGAACCGTGGTCGAGAAGAAGATCGTGGCGCTCGGAGCGACGACCAAGCTGCGCACGAAACCCGACGGCAGTCCTTTCCTCACCGACAACTGCAATCCGATTCTCGATTGCAGCTTTGGAAAGATCGATGATCCGGCGGCGCTGGCGCTGGCGTTGAGCAATACCCCCGGCATCGTCGAACACGGGTTGTTCATCGGGATCGCGAAGCTGGCGTTGGTGGGAAGAGGTAGCTCAGTAGAGGAAATCAGCCCGAAGAACTGAACGTAGCTCGGGCAAGTCCTAGATATGAACAACTGTCCTCGGCTGTCCAGCCGGGCAAAGCGTGACGGTGCATTCGTCAGCTCAACCCGCAATCTCCCACAACGCCGTCAGCAGCCGCTCGACTTCTTCCATCGTGTTGTAGTGCGCCAGTCCGATGCGCAGAAATCCTCCCAGGCGCTCGACGTCTAATTGTTCGGTAAGATTCAGGGCGTAGTAGTTTCCGTCCCAGGTGAAGAAGCCGCTTTCGCCCAGCTTGGTTGCCAGTTCCAGCGGCGTGTGGTCATCGATGCGGACGGCAAACGTCGCGCAACGATTCTCAAAATGGCGGGGATCGACGATGCCGTAGAGCTTCAATCCGCGAATCACAAGCAGGCCCGTGATCATTTTCTCCATCATCTCTTGCTCGTGCTCATGGATCGCTGCGTGCGCGGACAGGATGGCATCACGCCGGGTCGTGGCCGCGGGCTTCGCGCGGCGACCGAGTTCTTCCCAGTAATCGACGCAGGCCTTGATTCCAGCGATGCACTCGTGGTTCAGCGTCCCCGATTCCCAGCAGTAAGGAATGTTGTCGCTGCTGGGCCGCACTTTATACGGACGCAGCCTCTCCAGGTGCTCGCGCTTGCCGTAGAGGACGCCCATGTGCGGACCGAAAAATTTGTAGGTCGAGCAGACCAGAAAATCGCAGTCGAGAGCGCGCACGTCGATCGCCCCATGCGGAGCGTAGTGGACGGCATCGATGTAACTGAGCGCTCCCGCTTGCCGCGCCAGGCGCGCGACTTCAGCGACGTCGTTGATCGTGCCCACGGCATTCGACGCATAGCCAACCGCGACCAGCCGCGTGCGTTTGCCGATTTTCTCCGCCAGATCGCGCATGTCTAGCGTGCAATCTTCTTCGTGGAACTTTACCGTGCGGACGATCACGCCTTTTTCTTCCAAGGCCTTCCACGGCGCGAAATTCGCATCGTGGTCGAGCAGCGTGAGCACGATCTCGTCGCCGGGGCCGAGTTCGCGCCCGAGCGCGCGGCTCATGGCGAAGGTCAGCGAAGTCATGTTGGCGCCGAAAACGATTTCATCGGCATCGCAATTCAGAAAATCGCCCATCGCCGAGCGCGCTTCCGCGATTAATTGGCCGGTGTCGCGGCTGGTTTGGAAAGCGCCGCCGGTGTTGGCGTTGTTGCGCGCCAGATAGTCGGCGATGGCGTCAATCACCCGCCGCGGCGCCTGCGTGCCACCCGGCCCGTCCATGAAAACTGCCGGATATTGATTGACGGTTTGCGCCAGCGCAGGAAACTCGGAGCGCACCCAGGCGAGGTCGAGCGCGGTGGATGAAGATGATGAAACCTGTCCGGCAATTGGCATAGCTGACATTCTAATTCCGGGACGAAATTATCGACCACAGAAGACCCTTCGGCTTCCCCCAGGGCAGGCTCCGGGGAACACCGGGGGAAAAGGTCCTTTCTTGGCGTTCCTCTTATAAGACAGCAGTTTATGAACGGGCCTCTTCTCGATTGGCCATCCGCCAGCCGCGTCCATGCGTCTGACGGCCATGTTCCGGTGGCTGCGCGGGCGGCATCATTTCTGGGCATCGAATTTCCCTGGATAACCATCTAACGATAGAATCGTCTAAAGCAACGTATCTGGATCGCCGATATCGGGATGGCATGTTGAAAATGTTGGCAAATCGGGGCGGATGGGTGCGAGCGGTGTGTTTGCTCTCGGCTGTCCTGGTGTGCGTGATGGGGACGGTGCAGGCGGCGCACTCGCATCCCGAGAACTCGACCACATCGCACCACACCTGCTCGATTTGCGCGGCCGCCCACGCTGGGTTGAATACCGCGCCAGCACCGACGGCGCCGGTTTTGGTTACGGCAGCCCTGGCGATTCTGGTGGCGGAAGTTTCCCCGATCTGCCGTCCCGTTGCTACCGAATTTATTCGTCCTCCTCCTGCCGCGCTCTGATTCCGCGCCCTGTCGAGCAAGTATTTCGAAAAGGCTGCGAGCTTCGATCTGCGATTGTGATCTGTAGTCTTTGATATGCGATCCGCGATTGGACCCGCCTCAGAACCCATTATTGGAGGAATCATGCAGTTGTTTCATAAGAGTTGGCTGGTTGCGGCAGTTGTGGCCGCGGCTTCTGTATGGAGTGTTGGGGCTGCGAATCCGCAGTCGGGCGGGAATGCGGGATCGATCAATGGCACCGTGCTCGATCCTTCGGACGCAGTGGTGGCGAATGCCAGTGTCGAGATTCATAACCCGGTCAGCGGCTTTGACCGGACCACCACCACCGACAGTAAGGGAAATTTCAGTTTCACGAACGTGCCGTTCAATCCGTATCACATGACGGTGACGGCCGCCGGATTTGCCCAGATGGCGCAGGATGTGGAAGTCCGGTCGGTGGTGCCGGCTACGGTCAAGATAGGTCTGGCGGTATCCGGCACTTCCACCACGGTCACGGTCGAGGCTGCGGGAGATTTGGTGGAGAACGATCCGACGTTCCACTCCGACATCGATAAGGATCTGTTCGACAGGCTTCCCTTGGAAAGCGAATCGTCGTCGCTGAGCTCGCTGGTCACTCTCTCCACGCCGGGAATCGCGGCCGACTCGAATGGGCTCTTCCATGGTTTGGGCGACCACGCGGAAAATTCGTTCTCCGTCGACGGCCAGCCGATTACCGACCAGCAGAGCAAAGTCTTCTCCAACCAGATTCCCGTCGATTCCATCGAGTCGATGGAAGTGATATCGGGCGCGCCGCCGGCGGAATTTGGAGGCAAGACGAGCGTGGTGATTGTTGCGACCACGCGCTCGGGCCAGGGCATCACCACACCTCATGGCAGCGTGACCGCTTCCTACGGGTCATTTGGAACTTCCAACGTGTCCGCCGATCTCGCATACGGCGGCAAGAACTGGGGAAACTTTATCTCCATCGGCGGTTTGAACAGCGGCCGGTTCCTCGATCCGCCAGAATTCACTGTGATGCATGACAAGGGCAACGAAGAGAACCTGTTCGACCGCGTGGATTGGCAACTCTCGTCCGCCGACTCGATACACCTGAACTTCGGCTATACCCGGAGCTGGTTCCAGACGCCGAATTCGTTCGACGCGCAAAATGCGACGCCCTGGAGCGGACTGAACACGGTCCTTCCAACAGTGGAAAACTATGGTGGTGTAGTTCCCATGGGCGATTCCACTGGCTTTATCGAGGGTGTCACCGTTGGAGCGGCCGATCAACGCTCCAAGATTGGGACCTTCAACATTGCCCCTTCGTGGACGCATCTGGTGAATACGAACACTGTGTTTACTTTGGGCGCATTTGTGCGCCGCGACGATTACAACTACTACCCCAGCAGCGATCGTTTCGCGGACCTCGGGCCGCCGAGTCTGCAGCGGCAGTCGGTGGGGCAGAACCGCACGCTTACCAACGCGGGACTTCGATCCGACATCTCCTACGTCAAAGGGATCAACCAAATCAAGGCCGGAGTCACCTACGAACAAACATTTCTCAAGGAAAATGATACTCTCGGTATCGTCGATCCAGCCTTCAACGCGCCTTGTCTGACTCTATCCACGGCAACGGATCCTAACGTTCCTGTCCCGGGTTTCACCGATCCCTCGCAATGCGCCGGCGCTGGCTACCAAGAAAATATCGCTTCTAACTCGTCAGGCTCCGCTTTTTACCCTAACTTCAACCCGATCCTGTTTCCCTACGACTTGACGCGTGGCGGCGGCCTGTACACCTTCAATGGCCACACCGACGTGAAGGAGCTTGCGCTCTACGTTCGGGACGTGATCACAACGGGAAACTGGTCCCTAAACCTGGGCTTGCGCGGCGATCTCTACAACGGAATCACCATCGCGCGGCAAGCTGAGCCTCGTCTTGGGATCTCTTATAACGTGAAGAAGACGAACACGATTCTGCGCGTTTCCTACGCGCGCACTCTGGAATCTCCTTTCAATGAAAATCTGATACTTTCCAGCATCGGATGCGGCGATAAGGTTTTGAACCCGCTGCTTGCCTGTTCCTCGCAGGCAACGAACCCGTTGAGTCCGGGCTTCCGCAATGAAT
>Ga0326728_10020354_pt1 | contig 12672 bp, 12 predicted proteins | sample MB3enrmetagenome_FD_207602 | JGI IMG/M metagenome (GOLD analysis project Ga0326728, IMG submission 207602) | Lab enriched peat soil microbial communities from McLean, Ithaca, NY, United States - MB31MN | ecosystem: Environmental > Terrestrial > Soil > Wetlands > Peat | place: USA: New York...
TGAGGGGGTCCAACAGGATCGGGTTATCGACAATAAAGCGCGACAGGATACTAGGGACTGGCAAAAGGTGAGCTACAATCCCAAGTGATGAAAACGTTTCCTCATCCAACGGCTGGCAGCGCTTGGGGAGACTTGCGGCTGCGCATTCGCCAACAGTGGGCGCGCACCGACAACCCGGGCTGGCGCCGGTTTTCCCAGGGTCTCGCGGGCCTGAGCATAGCCTTCTTTCTGGCGCTTTATTCCACGGCGCTCAGCGAGGCCGGGCGGGTGGGGGCGGCCGTCTGTGCCGCTGCCACTTCACTATTACTGACCGCGATTGTCGCGGCGAAGGTTGTCCCCTTTCTGGCGCGGCGAACCGCTCTCGAGCGTTGGTTGATCAAGATCGAGTACGAATTCACCCGCGAGGGGGTGATCTATCTCGTGATCATTGGCCTCATCGCGATCGCGGCCTTGAACACCGGGAACAACCTTCTCTTCATCATTCTGGCCAGTCTCCTGGCGGCCATCCTGGTTTCCGGCATCCTCTCGCAAATGGTGTTGTCACGACTGGAGCTGGATTTTGTCCTCCCTGACCACCTCTTTGCCGAACAGCCCATGATTTCGCGGCTGACGGTCAGCAATCTGAAATGGGTCTTTCCTTCCTTTTCCATCACGGTCTCGGCCCGGGAGGCGGGGAGGAAGAAGCGCAAGAAGAGCCTGGCTCCGCTGCCGCCGCAAATCCTGGACACGCCCGTCTACGTCCCTTACATTCCACACCGCTCCTCCGTCACGCAGCACGTCGAAATCACTTTCCCGCGCCGCGGCCGCTACACACAGGAGGGCTTTCGCGTCAGCAGCAAGTTCCCCTTCGGCTTCGTCCGTAAGTCCCATGAAGTCCCCAGCAGGCAGGAGATCCTGGTATTGCCCAACATTCAGCCCACGGAGGAGTTCTACGAGATCCTGCCGCTGATCGGCGGCGAGATCGAGAGCTTCTACAAGGGACGCGGCAACGACCTCTATGCCATCCGCGACTATCAGGAAGGCGACTCCGCCCGGCACGTGGATTGGAAGGCGAGCGCGAAGGCGCAGGCCGTGAAGGTGAGGGAATTTACGCGCGAAGATGAGCGCCGCTTGCTGCTGGTCTTTGACCCGCGATTGCCCCGTGCCGATTCAAGTCTCCTCGCCAAGTTTGAAAAGGCCGTTACCTTCTGTGCCTGCCTAGCCTGGCACTTTTACGAGATCGACGCGCAGATGCAATTCTCGACGGAGGGGTTCGAGACTACTATGTCGCCCTCGCAGGAGATCATCTATCCCGCGCTCGAGGCCCTGGCGCTCATCGAGCCCACGACGGGAGCCTCCACCTCTAACCTGCTATCTAAGATTGCGTCCTCGCCGCGGGCGTTCAAAATCATCATCACCGCCCAGCCCCACGGGTCGATTCCCACCAGCCTCTGGGGTTCCTCCTACCTGGTTTTTATCGATTCCCTTTAGGTTATAGTAAGATTCATCTCATGGGGAATACCAAAGCACGGCTCACTGTAGGCAAGAGCGGACAAAAGGATGTTCTCTTGGTACGAAGATCCCATTATCGCCGCTTGCTACGTCGAATCGAGGACCTTGAGGACGCCTTGACCCTCGACCGCGCCGAGAGCAATTCCAAAAACCTGCTTGATTATGCCGAAGTGCGCGAAGGCTTGAAACGAGTTGGCAAGTTGTGAGCGTCCGCGTTCTAATCGACGCTCGGGCAGCAAAGAAACTAGAGAAACTCCCCAAACCTATCATCCAGAAGATCGACAATGCGATCGTTTCATTGTCTGAAAATCCCCGCCCCCCTGGTGCAAAACTTCTCCGAGGCAAATTCAAGGAAGGTTGGAGAATTCGAATCGCTGACTACCGTGTTCTCTACCGGATTGACGATGGTGCCCAGGAGGTTCGTATCTTCGATATCCGGCACCGGCGGGAGGTCTACCGCTAAGTCCCGGCACGCGCGTCGCGCAGGCATCGCTTTTCATATCTGCGCCCTACCTGCTGCTCAGGTGCTCTCACATTGCCCGTGAGCTTGTTCACAGACACCGCAGACGCGACCTCCCTACCGCACTGTGCTTTCATTTTGGAGAATGCCACTCACCTTGCAATAGGAGTCAGGAGGGGGGGTGAACGTTCTGCTCTTTCCACAGTTTGTAGAGGCCCCAGGCGGCGATGGTGCTGGCGTCGCGGATGGTTCCGTTGAGGAGCATCGCCTCAAATTCGGCGACGGAGGCAGTACGTAGAACCAAGTCGTGCTCCTCAGGGTCAGGGTGGGCGACGGAAGGCACGAGGCCCGTAGCGAGATAAACATGCTGCTTTTGATGGGCGAAGCCGTAGGCGATCCAGATTGCGCCGAGGTACGTCATGCTGGCAGCAACCAGGCCTGTCTCCTCGCGCAATTCTCCGCGCGCCAACTCCTCCGGATTGACCCCGGCGGTTTCCCAACCTCCTTGGGGCAGCTCGAGGCAGCGCTCAAGCACCGTGTAGCGGAACTGCTCGATGAGGTAAATGGTATCGGCCTCGATGGGCAGAATGATGGCGCAATCGTCCTTGTCCACCACACCATAGATGCCGCGAGTGCCATTGCTGCGCTCGACCTGATCTTCGCGCACACGCAGCCATTTGTTGCGGTACACTTCGCGGCTACTCAGGACCTTGATGCTCATGCTTACCAGTGTACAGCCTTCAGCGAGGTAGAGCAGACCCGGTTTTCAGGATCTTCGGCTTTTTCTTTGTCGCGCAACATCCACAGATCCCGCAGGCGCGGGGAAGCAGGTGTGCGCTACGTGGTCAACCGGTCTGGAGAGATGGGACGCATCTCCCAAACGTCCAGGGCCTTCAAGAGGGCTTTGTCCCCTCGAGCAAACAGACCGAGACCGAGGCTGCCGGACCGCGAAGGGTAAACGCGGGAGGTGAGGCAGGCTCGATCATTGGCGAAAATTTCTATGACCGAGGCGTCCAGGAAAACGCGCAACTTCAGCGTTTCATCCTCGGCGAGGGTGAACGGTCCTCCCTGCGATGTGCGGTCCACATCCAGGCTCAGACTGGAGCGTTCGCGTTCCACAAGGAGTTGCCCGCTGGTCCGACTGTACGTGATCGAAGTCTGTTCTTTTCCATCGGGCGCACTGCGCACCGTCAAGCCCGCCGCTTCGCAAGCACCCGGCTGGAACTCAGCCTGGATCTCCAAGCTGTCGCCTCGCACACTCTTCAAGAGCGAGAACGAACCGGGGACAATGGGCAGGCTCTCGAAACGTTGATGCTTGCCGCGCAAAGCCTCGATTTCGGGAGCGGGGGCCATGCCGAGCGCCCCGTTGTGACCGAGCGTCAGGACACGAGGCAGTGACATCACTCCGGCCCATCCAGCGGCGCGCTGTGCGGCGTCGCTGCGCCCCTCCCTGATCCAACCCCACAGAATTCGCCGACCCTTCTCGTCCGCCACGCTCCGGGCCGCGTAGTAGCAACCCCCGAGATCGGCTCTTCCCTGAGCCCCCGGACGGAAGTAGCGATTCGCGTAGGCGCCCACCGAATAGATGACCGCCCCTTGCGTGGAAACGATCAGCGCGTGCTTGTCAGCCAAGGGGAAAAAGTCCGGGCACTCCCACATTTCACCCGTGCTGACCGAATCTTTCCCCGACAGGAGTTCATCCTTTCTGCCTTTGCACAGGAGGTGGAGATAATCCCAGTGGATCAAATCTTTGGAACGATAAAGCAGGACCATGCCACCCTGGCCTTTGATGCCCGACCCTATCGCCAGGAACCACTCGCCCGCTTCACGCCAGACACAAGGATCGCGGAAGCCCGTGGTCTCCATCCCCTGTGGAGGCGCAGCGATCACGGGATTGCCGGGGTGCTTGCGCCAGGTCATCATGCCGTCGTCGCTCCGCGCTATGCACTGGACCTGCGGAAAAACGCCTGTGTAGACAATCGTAGGGACGCCCCGGTCGTCCACCGCGCAGCCGGACCAACACCCATCCTTGTCAGGCCCGCCGGGGGTAGGCGCAAGCGCGATGGGCAGGTGCTTCCAGTGCACCAGGTCGGGGCTAACGGCGTGCCCCCAGTGCATGTTCTCCGGGAAAGCCCCATTGGGGTTGTGCTGATAAAACATGTGGTATTGGCCCTTCCAGAAGATGGGCCCATTGGGGTCGTTCATCCAGTTCGCTGGCGGCATCAGGTGATATCGGGGGCGCTGAGGGTCCGCAGCCAAATCCCTTCGTGGCGTTTCATCTTTCATCTGCTCAGCGCGAACGCCTGCCATACTCGGAAGGGTGGTCCGGCCTCCTAGTAAAGCGGCGGTGGAGAGAGCGAGAAAATCGCGCCGGCTTGCCGCTTGCCGAACGGCCTTCGACCCCTTGTCCACTTTCGTTACCTCCACCTGGCCTCCCTTCGCGCGGAAAAAGCAGGTGTGAGCTTCTTCTCGCGCCGCGAGGATTTCTCCTCGTCTCAGCAGTATCTCCGTGCGCTCCGTGGTCAGAAGAGCCTAAACACAGAGATCACTGAGATCCTCCGTGGCCTCTGTGTTAGAGCTCGAGACGCACGGAGCACACACAGGCTCTCGTGTTCGCTGCGGCCAACCGCCACACTGAACCGCTACGGAGTGGTATTCCCCCCCAGTTCATGACGAAATTCGACTTTGTAAATCTCGACCAACACCAAAAGGAGCGTGACCAGGAAAGGCCCCAGAAACAAGCCCAGGAAACCAAAAACCCCAACGCCTCCGAGCACACTTAGGAAAATCCAGAGTGTGTCAATTTGTGTCCCACGCCGGATGACGATGGGCTTGACAACGTTATCCACCGTTCCCACCACCACGACGAAAACGGTCAGCAGGATGATCCCCTTCACCACCGCCCCCGTCAGGAGGTAATACACCACCAGCGGCGCCCAGACCAGAGCCGTCCCGACCACCGGGACTAACGATAGGAAAGCCATAACTGCACCCCACAGCAAGGGAGAGGGCAAGCCGAAGAAGAGAAAGACCAGTCCCCCCGCCGTGCCCTGAAGCAAGGCCGTGGCGAGGCTCCCGCCAAGCGTGGCGAGAGTGAGGGCGCGGAATTTCTCAATGATCTTTTCTTCGTACTCCGCGCGTAGAGGGCTTAGCTGTCTCAGCTCACTGAGTATTCCCGGGCCCCTCAGGAGCAGATAATAAAGAGCGAAGACCATCACAAAGAAGTTGACCACAAAGTGAGTAATACCCGAAAAGATAGAGGCGCTTCTGCTGACCAGGAACTCGCTCACGATGCCGATGGCGTTCGCTGCCACCGCGCCCAGATCAGGCTCAGGCATTCCCAACCCCTTAGTCTTGGCAAGAAACCACTGGTAGGAGGATGTCTTCAGGAGGCCGCCGAAAGATGCAGGACCGCCGCCCGCAACACGCGCCTCGAGCATCCTGTAAGCGCCCACGGACTGTTCAGCCAGCATGAACAAAAGAACCATCGCCGGCAATACGATCACCACTGTGAGCAACACGCAGGAAAGCGCGCTCGCCAAACGGGGGCGGCGCAGACGCCTTGCGAGGGCCGAAAACAGCGGGTGGAAGATGGTGGCCAGAATAGCCGCCCAGGCAAGCGCCGGCAGAAAAGGCTCCAGGATGCGGAAGACGCAGTACAGCACAACCACGAGGACAAGCAGGACGGCTATTCGTGCGTAGTCGGCGCGAGGCATTGTAGTTGTCCCGCCGCGGCGGGTCAGTTGTCAGTCGTCAGCTACCGGTCATTCCCGCGAAAGCGGGAATCCACGTCCTTGTGGGCTCGCGTGGCTCCCCAGCCGCTGTCTGGCCAGGACCACTGCTCCCAACGGTCCCGCGTCGTCACCGAGCAATCCGGGAACAATCTTTACACGCCGGGCATCCTGGCGGCGAAGGAAATACTGGTAAGCTGTTTCCCTGATCGGCGTCACGTAATCCCTCCCAAGCCGTCCGGCGATGCCTCCTCCAATAATCACGCATTCAGGATCGAGCATATTGACCACGTTCGCCACCAGGATGCCGAGGCAAAACTGCGCGCGCTCCATCACTTTTTCCATGACTGGATCATGCGCTTTCAGAGCTCTCTCGATGATGCTGCTGGTCATGCGCTCCCTGCCGCGTTCCTTCATGAGCTTCAGGACGATGCTCTTTTCCCCTCTCCGTATGGCGGCACGCACGTCGCGCTCCATCGCAGTGCGGCTGGCCAGGGCTTCTGCACAACCGCGGTTACCGCAGCCACAGCGCGGGCCGTCGATCTCCACAACGATATGGCCGACCTCCGCCGCGGCGCCGCGAGCGCCAAGGTAGAGCCGCCCTCCCGTGATAATGCCTCCGCCAATTCCCGTGCCTACGAAGATCCCCACCAACTCCCGCGCTCCCCGCCCTGCGCCCAGGGCGTATTCCCCCATCACGCCCACGTTGACGTCGTTTTCAACAAACACCGGGACCTTCAGCAGGGCTTCCAGTTTGGGTCCCAGCGCCACCATTTTCCACCCCAAGTTCGGCGCGTGATGAACAACACCGCGCACGGGATCTACCGCTCCCGGCACCCCAATGCTCAGTGCGCGCAGGTCAGACAGCCTCAGGCCGGCCGACTCGACTGCGGCTCGAACTAAAGCCGCAAGGTCCGCCACCACACGAGCAGGTTTCTTTTCGGGGTTAGTGGGCGCCCTCTGCATTCCCAGAATTTTGTTCTCAGCATTCACCACCAGGACGCGCAAGCGCGTTCCCCCCATGTCGATCCCCACCATGACTTCGCTTTTAGCAGGCATCCCAATGTCCCTCCTGGAAACGCTCCGAATTCCTGTTAGCAGAGTCTACCTTACTTAATGATTCCACGAAATGCCAGATTTGGGCGCGCCGCCTCCTCGGGCCGCCTCCTTTCTTTTTACGGCGTAAGGTAATCTGTCCGAGCTGACATTATTCCCCGTGTGAGGCAGGTTTCTTGGTAGTGACCCAATTGAGATGTAGGACTGTCCCTTGGGGTGGCCAGGCCCGGGCAAGCTCCGGCCCTGCGTCGCTAATTAAGAGCCCGGAGTTCTCGCTTCCTTGACCCCGTCGGCGCCTAGCCGCTAAAATTCGATTCAGCCGGTGGGGGACATGAAACTTCAATTTTCCGCGCTCTTCGATCCGAACAACGAGCCGGAGTCTTTCTTCGAGTCGTTCCCCTCCCGCCCCGCCGTTTTTGCACTTTTTCCTTCCGAATTGGCAGACGCTTCCCCGCCCTACCTGGGCCGCACGAGGGACCTTAGCCGACGCTTGGGCCGGCTTTTGTCCCGAGCGCGAGAAAACTCGCGGATGTTCAACCTGCGGGGGTTCGCTCGCCGGGTTGAATGGCAGATTGTTGGATCTGCTTTTGAGGCTCAATGGCTGAACTATCTTCTTAACAAGCAGTATTACCCCCGCCAGTACCGCTTCCGCCTGCGCCTCAAGCCTCCGGCCCTTCTCAAGCTGAACTTGCGAAACCGCTTCCCGCGCTGTTATCCCACTCGCCGCCTGCTGAAAGATGGGGCGTATTACTACGGCCCTTTTCCTTCGCAGGTCGCGGCCGAGCGTTTTGCCGCGGAATTCCTGGACTTCTTCAAGATCCGCCGTTGTGTGGAGGAGCTGGACCCAAACCCTTCCCACCCCGGTTGTATGTACTCGCAAATGAAGATGTGTCTGGCGCCCTGCTTTGCCGGTTGCACCGATGACGAATACCATGGCGAAGTGGCGCGAGTCGTGGAATTCCTGGACGGGCAGGGCAAGACGCTGCTCCGTTCGCTCGCGGAGGAGCGCAGCCGCGCTTCCGAAGCGCTCGAATTCGAACAGGCGGCGAAGATCCACGCCAAGCTCGAGAAAGTCAACGGAACGCTTCGCCAGAAATCCGAGCTGGTGCGCAACCTGCTCGAGCTTCACGCGCTGGTCATGCAGAAAGGCGCGGAAGAAAAGAGCGTGCTCTTTTTCCGCGTCTGGCGGGGCGAATTGCGCGGGCCCGTGACGCTCTCCCTTGACGAGAACGTGCCCTCGCCTCTCCCTCTCGATCGGCAACTCCATAGCCTGCTGGATTCTCTCGCCGGCGACTCGACACCGGCGAATCCCACCGAAACGTCTTTGCTTCTCTCGACCCATCCGCCCCCAGGCGGCGCAACTCTCGAGCAGAGGAAGCAGAATCCTGACTCCCCCTTCACCTCCGCGTCCAATCCTGGTCACTCACGGAAGTCCCCTGCCGAATCCGTTCCTGTTGTTCCCCCCTGGGAACACTTAAGCCTGCTCGCCCGCTGGTACTACAGCAGCATCCGCGAGGGTGAGTTGGTCATGCTGAACACTGAGCAGACGATTCCCCACACTCGGCTTATCCGCATCTGCCGCAAGATCCTCGCCCTGTAGCAGCAGGCCGAGCGCCGTTCGGCCCTACAAGGTGCTCAGAAACGTCTGTGAAGGTTGTCCTTCTCCCCCCTTCGCTCCCCCTTGGTTGGAATGACGAGCGGGAGGGTTTTCTTCAGCAACCTATTGCACGAAGGGTAGAAAGAATGGGGTAGACACCCGGTACTATGATTGCTAGGCTATAAAAGGCATGACTTGTTTCATCGCTAACCCCTTCGAGTCAAAACCCACGGATGGCGCTTTGTTTGCCGGCCGTCGTGTTTCTACTGGCGCCAGATCCCACTCTAGGCAAGGTGGTGAACCATGAAGGTCAGACTCTGGGGCGTGCGCGGTTCGATACCGACCCCGGAAAAAGGGAATGGGCGGTACGGTGGCAATACGTCTTGCGTCGAGGTCAGACTCGACAACAACACCCTCATCATACTCGACTGCGGTAGCGGAGCGCGGGCGCTGGGCAAGAGCCTTCGCGACGAATTCGCTGACCGGCCGCTCGAGGCTTATATCTTCCTGACGCATTTCCACTGGGACCACATTCAGGGGATTCCGTTTTTTCATCCTCTCTACAAGCAGGGCAATGTCGTTCTATTCCACTCCGTTTTGCGACCAGGATCCCAGTTACAGCACACCATCGAAGGCGTAATGGTGAATCCCTACTTCCCGGTAGAGATGAGCGCCATGGAGGCGAAGCGCCGCTTCTTCAGCCTAGGCGAGGGGCCACTCAACATTAACGGAGCAGTGATCAGCTCCGCGCCGCTTTATCATCCGCAGGGATGCGCCGGGTACCGTATCGAGGCGGACGGCGGCGTGTTTGTCCTGGCGACGGACAACGAGCCGGGCTCCCCCTTCTACGATCGCGCCGTGCGTACCCTGGCCCAAGATGCCGACCTTCTGTTGTATGACTCCCAGTACACGCCTCAGCAGTTGGATGGCGAGAAGAGAGGCTGGGGGCACAGCTCATGGCAAGAAGGCGTGCGCATCGCCCAGCAATATGGCGTACGGCGGCTGGTGCTATTCCACCACGACCCCGATAGCGATGATGCGTTCGTGGATAACCTAGTCACGCAGGCACGCAAGGAGTTCCCTGACACCATGGGAGCCGCCGAAGGGCTTGAATTCTGCCTCAATACGGGTGAGATAAAAGAAGTCGGCGCATTACCGCCCGGTGGCCTTTCTGCCGACCCCTGATTACGTGTCATGCCCTTCAACGAGTGACAAGTCCTTCGAGTGGACGGGCGGCTGGCGCCCGCCGCTGACCGCCCGCATTAGGGGGAAAATCAACTACCCGGAGCAAAGTAAGGAGCCAGCTTATCGTAGGTGGTAAATAGGTCTTCGGGCAGGATGCGAGTCTCCGCGAGGGTGGTCATAAAACTGGAATCTCCTGTCCAGCGCGGGAGAAGGTGCAGATGCAGATGATCCGCCACGCCCGCCCCTGCGCACTTTCCAAGGTTTATACCCAGGTTATACCCTTCGGGGTGATAGCACTCTCTTAATGCCGCTTGCAGCCGCCGGGCCAACTCCATCATTTCGATGAGCGTAGCGGGTTCGACCTCCTCGAGGCTGGCAATGTGGGCATAGGGGATGACCATCGAGTGGCCGGTCGTGTACGGATAGAGGTTGAGGAGGATGAAATTAAAGCGGGCGCGGTACAGCAACAGGTTCTCGCGGTCGCGAGAGGGCTCGGCCGCAGCCTTTTCGCAGAAGACGCAAGCGCACGTCTCGTGGGCCTGGGTGACGTAGCGAAACCGCCAGGGACTCCAAAGATAGTCCATAATCCGGGTGCCGTCCTGCAAGTCCAGTGCGAGATTCCTCTCCGTCAGCCGACGGATCGGCATGACAGCGATCAGAGGCGAGCGCGCCCCCTAAGAAGAGGCCGGACCCGAAGGCTCGGGGGCCGGGGCAGCCGGGAGCGAGGGAGGCATCGTGGCCGCCGCCGCAGTGTTGACGAGGTCCTTCAACTCCTTGCTGGGATTAAAGTAGGGAATCTTCTTTGCCGGCACATCCACCCGTACGCCGGTCTTTGGGTTGCGCCCGATCCGGGCCTTGCGCTGGCGGGTGCGAAAGCTGCCGAACCCCCGAATTTCCACCTTATCGCCCACACGCAGCGACTTTACAATGCTCTCGAAGATCGTTTCGACGATGACCTCGGAGTCCTTGCGGCTCATCTCCACGGCCCGCGCAACATCCTCAATCAGTTCTGCTTTGGTCATTTTTAGCTCCTGGTGCGAAGTGTCGGGGACTACCAGTTTCCAAGGGCGTCGCTCAGAAAGCTATGCCCACGGCGGAACAGTTTCAGGGCCACTTCTTAATCTCCTCCTCTCTGAGGAGGAGATTAAGGGGTGGCGCCAGCAGGCTTTCTCGTCGAGTCACGGCTCAACTGCCGAGGTCGAGGACGAGTACTCGAGCGGGGTAATACCTGCTGAAGAAAGTGCCTCCGCCATGGTGGACTTTCTCGCCGGCTCTTTGGGTTTCTCGGTTTCCGCCGGAGCAACGGGTGCCGCCGGCTCTCTCAGGCTTAACGCGATTTTTCGCTCGCGGGGGTTCAGGCGAATCACACGGAATTCCAACTCGCTCCCAACTTCGACCTTCACGCCCCCATTTCGGCCATGCCCATCTTCAAACTCGGAAACGTGACAGAGACCCTCAATCCCCTCTGCCAGTTCGACAAACGCGCCAAAAGGCGCCACCCGTGTCACTTTGCCCCGCAGCATATCCCCCACATGGACCCTGGAGAAAAATGCTTCCCTCGGATCTTCCTCAAGCTGCTTCAAGCCCAGGGCCAGGCGGCGATTTTCCGGGTCCAACGCCAGAACCACGGCATCGACCGCCTGCCCCTTCTTGAGGACCTCAGACGGGTGCTTCACATTCTTATTCCAGGACATGTTGGAAATGTGAATCAAGCCGTCGACTCCGTCTTCGATTTCAACGAAGGCACCGAATTCCGTCAGGTTGCGAACCCGGCCGTGCACCATCGAGCCCACCGCGAACCGGTCTCCCACCAGCGTCCAGGGATCGGGAAGGGTCGTCTTCAGGCTAAGCGAGATGCGTCGCTTCACGGGATCGACATCCAACACTCCCACTTCCACTCGCTCCTCCAGCTTGAGGATTTTGGAGGGATGACGCAGTCGCTTGCTCCAGCTCAACTCCGAGATATGAATGAGTCCTTCCACGCCGGGCTCGAGTTCGACAAAGACGCCGTAATCGGCAAGACTCACCACCCGGCCTGCTACACGGTCTCCGGCATGATAGGTGGCCGCCACCGCCTCCCAAGGGTCGGGAGTAAGCTGTTTCAGGCCCAGGGAAATCCTCCCCCTTTCGGGATCGTGCTTGAGCACCTTCACCCTGATCTCCTGGCCCACTTGGACGACCTCTGAGGGGTGTCCAATCCTTCCCCAGGAAAGGTCGGTGATGTGGAGAAGCCCGTCGATTCCACCCAGGTCAACAAAAACGCCATAGTCCGTCAGGTTCTTGACCTTGCCGGCAACTTCTGCGCCTTCCACCAGGCGTTCCGCCAGCTCAACCTTGCGTCGATTCAACTCTTCTTCGAGCGTCGCCTTGCGGCTGACCACCACGTTGTTCTTCTTTCGGTTGACCTTGATGACCTTGCAAGGGAACTCCTGGCCTTTGAGTTCATCCAGGTTGGCGTGTACGCGCAAGTCGGCATGGGAAGCCGGAAGGAAAGCCGGAATTCCAATATCCACCATCAGGCCGCCCTTGATACGATCCACGACCCGGCAGGTGATATTGCTCTGCTCCTGGAATGCCCGTTCAACTCCATCCCAGGTCTTGCGACGTAAGGCCCTCTGATAGGAAACGCTGACGGTGCCAGAAGCCTCGTCGTAATTCTCCACCCAAAGATCAACCGTATCGCCCGGGCTAATTCTCAAATGCCCGTCCAGCGCAAGGAACTCGTTGCGCGCAACCTGCGCCTCACACTTTAGCCCAACGTCCACCACCACTTCGGTGTCTGTGATCTTGAGCACATGGCCCTGCACAATTTCACCCGCGGCGATCGAGGGAGTGGATAGCGCTTCCATCCCCTCCATCAGGGTTGTCACTTCGCTGGTTTCAGGACTCCTCGATTGGGGATCCACTAAATCGATCTGGGCTCCGGGCTCAGTCCCTGCCTCTTGCAAACTACTCCCTTTTTCGTCAGCGAACATCCGCCGGCCTCCTCTCCAGGTACCCGACGCAGGCCTACAAAGGAAACCCTATTCTACCGTTGCGTGGAAAGGGAAGTCAATGCGAAGCAGCAAGCCTAAGGCAGCGGACATCAAGCCCGACTCCGACCAGGGGCCTAATCGGCAGGAAACTTATAGGCGGCCTGTTTGATCGCTTTG
>Ga0326728_10020355_pt1 | contig 12669 bp, 10 predicted proteins | sample MB3enrmetagenome_FD_207602 | JGI IMG/M metagenome (GOLD analysis project Ga0326728, IMG submission 207602) | Lab enriched peat soil microbial communities from McLean, Ithaca, NY, United States - MB31MN | ecosystem: Environmental > Terrestrial > Soil > Wetlands > Peat | place: USA: New York...
TGCTGCAAGTGGCGGCGGAGGATTGCACCGGGTGCGCCCTCTGCGTGGAAGTCTGCCCCGTGCGCGACAAGACGGAGAACAAGCGCAAGGCGCTCAACCTGCGGCCCCAGGCCCCGTTGCGCCTGTCCGAGCGCGACAACTGGAACTTTTTCCTGGGGCTGCCGGAACTGGACCGCTGCAAAATCAACACCGCCCTCCTGCGCCAGCAGCAGGTGATGCAGCCGCTCTTCGAATTCTCCGGCGCCTGCGCCGGTTGCGGCGAAACCCCCTATCTGAAGCTGCTCACCCAATTGTTCGGCGACCGTGCCATCATTGCCAACGCCACCGGTTGCTCCTCGATCTACGGCGGCAACCTGCCCACCACGCCCTACGCCAAAAATGCCGACGGCCGCGGCCCTGCCTGGTGCAATTCCCTGTTTGAGGACAACGCGGAGTTCGGCCTCGGCTTTCGCATCTCCCTGGACAAACAAAGGGAGATGGCGGGGGAACTGTTGCGCAAGCTCGCCGGCGTTCTCGGCAATGATCTGGTGGCCGCGCTCTTGAAGTCCAGCGACACCGACGAGATGGGAATTGCCGAGCGGCGCGCGCATGTTGCCGTCTTGAAGTTGAAGTTGCAGCATCTCGATTCTCCCGACGCGCTGCTCCTGCTCAGTCTGGCCGATCAACTCGTCAAAAAAAGCGTCTGGATCGTCGGCGGCGACGGCTGGGCCTATGACATCGGCTACGGCGGGCTGGATCATGTTCTGGCCAGCGGACGCGATGTCAACGTGCTGGTTCTTGACACGGAAGTTTATTCCAACACCGGCGGGCAGATGTCCAAGTCCACCCCGCGCGGAGCGGTGGCAAAATTCGCCGCCGGCGGCAAGCCTGGCCGCAAAAAGGACCTGGGCCTCATCGCGATGGCCTACGGCCAGATCTATGTGGCCTGCGTGGCGATGGGCGCAAAGGACGATCAGACCCTCAAGGCCTTTGTCGAGGCGGAATCCTATCCCGGTCCGTCGCTCATCCTGGCCTACAGCCCTTGCATCGCGCAGGGCATCGCGCTGGACGCCGGCGTCGCCGCCCGCCAGCAAAAGATGGCGGTGGATTGCGGCCAGTGGCTCCTCTACCGTTTCGACCCGCGCCGCGCCGACCGCGGCGAAAACCCCCTGCAACTGGACTCCCCGCCACCCAAAGCCGGCGTCGGGGATTATCTGCTTTCGGAAAATCGCTTCAAAATGCTGACCTTGAGCAAGCCGGACGCCGCCCGGCAGTTTTTCGCCGAGGCGCAGGCCGATGCCGGGGACCGCCGGAGATTCTACGAGTTTATGCAAAGCCGGACTCTCAAGGCGGAGGCCGCGCCGCCCGAAAAGCCCAAATTGTCCCCCGCCACGGAGCCGCCGCCTGGAACGCCAAGGCCATGAACCCATCACCCAGCCTATGGACCTGACCACCACTTACCTTGGCTTGAAGCTGCGCTCGCCGCTGGTCTGCGCGGCCTCGCCGTTGTCGCAGCAGCTTGACAATCTCAAACGGATGGAGGACGCCCGCGCCTCGGCGGTGGTGCTGTATTCGTTGTTTGAGGAACAATTGCGCCAGGACAGCCTCGAACTGGAGGACAACCTGGAGCGGGGCGCCCTCAGTTCGCCCGAGGCCTTGAGTTACGTCCCGGAGGAAACATACAAACTGGGCCCGGACGAATACCTGGCGCATATCGAAAGGGCCAAGCAGACGGTGGACATTCCGGTGATCGCCAGCTTGAACGCGTGCTCGGCGGGCGGTTGGACCCGTTACGCCCGCGGCATTCAGGACGCCGGCGCCGATGCGCTGGAGCTGAACATCTACAACATCCCCACCGACGCCAAACAAACCTCCGCCGACATCGAGGCCATGTGCCTGGAAATCGTCCGCGGCGTGAAATCGGAACTGACGATTCCCGTGGCCGTCAAATTGAGTCCGTTCTTCACCAATTTCTCCAACGTCGCCGCGCGGTTTGTCGAGGCGGGCGCCGGCGGGCTGGTGCTGTTCAACCGGTTTTACCAGCCGGACATTGACCTCGAAACATTGGAGGTGCGCCCGAACATTCTGCGCAGCACGCCCATGGACATGCGGCTGCCGTTGCGCTGGATCGCGATTCTTTACGGGCGCGTGGCCGCCAGCCTGGCGGGGACCAGCGGCGTGTACTTTGGCGGGGACGTCCTCAAGCTGCTGCTGGCGGGCGCGGACGTTGCCATGTTGTGCTCGGTGCTGCTGCGCGACGGCATCCGGCAGATCAGCGCCATCGAACGGGAACTCGTCGCGTGGATGGAAAAGCGCGAGTACGAATCGGTGCGGCAGTTGAAGGGGAGCCTGAGCCAGATGAACTGCGCCGACCCTGCCGCGTTCGAGCGCGCCCAATACATGCGGGCCATCACCAGCCATCCCGCGCCGGCAACCGGACCGCCGTAAAGATCAATCCATGCTCCCCAAACTCACCACCTGCACTTTCTGCGGCACCGGCTGCGGCATCTATCTGGAAACGGCCGGCAACCGGATCGTGGGGGTCTATCCGAGCATGTCGCATCCCGCCAACAAGGGCAAGATTTGCGTCCGCGGCTGGCATGTGCATGAAGTGGCCAGTTCCCCGGACCGCCTCACCAGCCCGTTGCTCCGCAAGAACGGCCGGTTTCATCCAGTCTCCTGGGATGAGGCGCTGGGCTTCGTCGCCTCGCGGCTCGAAAAAATCCGCGGCCAATACGGCCCGGACTCGGTTGCCTTCCTGGATTCGCCCCGCTGTTCGAACGAGGAAGCCTACCTCCTGCAAAAGCTGGCCCGCGCCATCATCGGCACCAACAACGTTGATCACGGCGCCGGCGTCTATTGCAACAACTCCATCAACGTTCTTCTTGACATGATCGGCGTCCCCGCGGGCACCAACTCCATCGGCGATCTCGCCCGCAGCGGCGTCATCGTCGTGGACGGCGTTGACCTGGGCCGCCAACTGCCGACCATCGGCGGCTGGGTCATTCGCGCAAAACTCAATGGCGCCTGCCTCATCGTCGTTGATTCCCGCCGTCATCGGGTGGCGGAAAACGCCGACATTTTTTTGCAGATCAAACCCGGCTCCGAGTCTCTCCTCTACGGCGCGCTGGCCAAGGTCATCGTGGACCGCGGCCTGATGAATCTGCCCTTCGTCAAGGCCCGCTGCGACGGCTGTGAAGCTTTTCTGGCGGGCGTGCGGGATTACGATCTGCTGCACGCGGCCGAAGCTTGCGGCGTGCCGGCGGAGTTGATCGAAGCGGCGGCGCTGGCCTACGGCCGGGCGCGGAGCGCCGCCATCCTTTACTCGACCGGGATTGAAGCGCGCGACGAGGACAGCATCCGCGGCATCATCAACCTGGCCCTGCTCACCGGCAACTTCGGCAAGGAAGGCGCGGGCGTGTTCCCCCTGGCCGAGCATAACAATTTGCAAGGTGTGTGCGACATGGGGATGTTGCCGGACCGATTGCCGGGTTATCAGGCCGTCACGAATCCCAAGGCGCGCGCCGCTCTGGAACGCATCTGGCGGGCCAATGTTCCCGCCGCGCCAGGGGTGGGAGCCGACACGCTGTTTGCCGGCGGCGGGCTTGCCGCGCCAGAGCGAAGCGGCGGCGGACGCCCGCAACTCAAAGCGCTCTGGCTTGGGCGTTATGACCCCGTCAGCACGGCGTTTTTCGGCGACGCTGTCGAAGCGCTCGAGCGCTGCGAACTGGTCGTAGTGCAGCATTTGTTCATGACCGATTCCGCGGACTTCGCCGATGTGGTGCTGCCGACCACGGCCTTTGGCGAAGAACGCGTTTCATTCACCAGCACGGAGAGACGCATTCAAATCGCCGAGCGCGTGATTGACCCGCCCGAGGGACCGATGCCCGCCTGGGAACAACTGACCCGCCTGGCCCGCGCCCTGGGCGCCAACTGGAATTACGAGTCCGCCGCCGATGTCATGCAGGAGATTGGGGAGGTCATCCCCTTCTACAGCGGGGCCAGCCATGACAACCTCGCGCGCGATTACGGCCGCCAATGGCCCTGCACCACCGATCACCCGCTCGGCACAGCGCTCCTCTTTGCCGATGGTGATATGGACCGCCCTTTCAAATTTGTTCCCGTCGCCCGCCCGTCCAAACCGTTCGCTAATCCGGACGGGTTCCCGTTCACGCTGGTGTTTGGACGCTCGCTTTACTACTGGCACCAAAATGTTCTCATCAGGCACAGTGAAACTCTCAAGCGCGAATACCGTCTCCTGTTGCTGGATTATCCGGACGGATTCGTCGAGATCAACACCGGCGACGCCAGGCGCCTCGACATTCGCGACGGCGACCGCATCCGGCTCAGCACTGCCGGCGGTTCGCTGACCTCCACCGCGCGGGTGACGTCCGAAGCGCGCAGCGGCACGGCGTTTGTTCCGTACTTTGTGCGGCAATTGAAACCGGAAATGCTCGGCGCGACTGGCGACAGCAGATCGCTCGTTCCGGTGCGCGTGGAAAAGGAGAGGTCATGAAGGCGCGCATCGTTGACCTCGCCGACGTTCTGAAAATCGTGGACCTCCTCCGCGGACGCGGATACGACGTCTTCGCGCCCTTCTGCGGGCGCGGGCGCGACACCTTCTTTGACACCGTCACGGACGCGAATCGTCAGCAGGTGCAGATTCATCTGCCCAATCCGTACTACCCTCCCAAGCGCTTCGTCTTTCCGCACATCGAACGCTTGATGAAGGTTCGCGGGCCGAACGGTGACATGAAGATTGAGCCGATTTATCAGGAGCGCCAGCGTGCCGTTTTCGGCGTCCGCTCCTGCGACGTCGCCGGCCTGTGGCATCTCGACCGTTTCTACCTGGGCCGCGACTTCCGGGATGTTTATTACGAGAAGCGCCGCAAGAATCTCTTCCTGGTCAACGTCGTCTGCACCGACCCGGCGCGCGACATCGGCGACGACTGCTTTTGCCTGTGCGCCGACACCGGCCCCGCCGCCCGCGACCATTTTGACTTGCAGCTCATGGACCTTGGCGACGGCGAATTCATGGCCGTGGCCGGTTCTCCGGCTGGCGAAGAGCTTTTCTCCGAGCCGATTTTCCGCAAGGCAACCGCCGCGCATCTGGAGCGCCGCCGCGCCATCCTGGCCGGTGTGCGCAGGAGCTTCCGCATCACGACGAGCTGGTTTCCGGCCACTGTCCGCTACGTTTCGCAGGGCACGATCCTGGACAAGACCTGGGAGGAAATCGGCAACCGCTGCCTGGAATGCGGCGGCTGCACTTATGTTTGTCCCGCCTGCACCTGTTTCACCGTCTCCGACCGCCAGGTGGGGCCGGAAGAAGTCGAGCGCGTCCGCATTTGGGATTCCTGCGCTCTGAGCGGCTTCACGCGCATGGCGGGCGGCTTCAACCCCCGCCGCGCGGTCCATGACCGCCGCAACCGCCGTTTCTTCCGCAAGCTCGCACAGTATTTCATCCAGCGCGAACTCGACATGGCCTGCGTCGGCTGCGGCCGTTGCGCCGCCGTTTGCCACGGCGATATCGGCATGCCCAGTGTCGTTGAAATGATCCGCCGCGCCGCGCCGGAAACCGCCCAAAATGAACCCGCCCAACACTGAAAATATTTATCTGCCGAAGCTGGCGGTCCTGGACCGGGTGGTGGACGACATCCCGGAGGTGAAGACCTTTTACTGGCGCTTCGAGGATCCGGCGGCGCAGGCGGAGTTCAAACGCTTCCGCCCCGGACAGTTCGCCCAGATTTCCGTGTTCGGCGTCGGCGAATTTCCGGCCTCGCTTCCGCCCAGCCCCACCGAGGACGAAACCTTTTTCACCATCCGGCAGGTCGGCAGTTGCACCTCCGCCCTCCATCAACTCAAGCCCCGCGACACGTTCGCCGTGCGCGGCCCTTACGGCAACGGTTTCCCGATGCAGGATTACGAAGGCATGAACCTCACCTTCGTCGCCGGCGGCATCGGGCTTATTCCCTTGCGCTCCTGCATCGTCTATGCGCTCGAACATCGCGCCCAATACGGCCGCCTCCAGGTTTTTTATGGCGCTAAAACTCCCGGCGAACTGCTGTACCTGCCGGATTTGCGCGCGTGGGAGAAGTCCGCCGGCATCGAGTGTCGTCTCACCGTGGACCGGGCCGGCAATGGCTGGAACGGCCATGTCGGCGTCGTCGGCAGTCTTTTCAAGAAAGCCGGCGTGGACGTGCCGGTGGACAACACCATCGCCTTCGTCTGCGGCCCCCCGGTCATGTTCCGCTTCGTTATCAAGGACCTGCTCGCCCTCGGTTTCAAGGAGACCCACATCGTCTCCACGCTCGAGCGCTACATGAAATGCGGCGTCGGCAAGTGCGGCCATTGCTGCATCGGCGTCGCCTATATATGCGTCGACGGCCCCGTGTTCACCTACCAACAAATCAAAAAACTTGGGGAGGATATATGATGCCCGGCTTGCGCGAACAATTTCTGTCCTCTCTTCGTGGCCGGGTCTGTTTCATGGGCTTGGGCAACGTGGACGGCGGCGATGACGGTTTCGGGGTGCGGCTGGCCGAAGCGCTTGCCCGCGCTGGCGTGCCTGACGTGGTCATCGCCGGAACCGCCCCCGAGCATCTGGCCGGCCGTTGCGCTGACTCGGGGTTCGACCATCTCGTCTTCCTGGATGCCGTGGATTTCGGCGCCGCGCCCGGTTCGGTGGTTTTCCTGAATTCACAGGAAATGACGGCGCGGTTTCCGCAGATTTCCACGCATAACATTTCGCTGGGAATGCTGGCCAGGTGCGTTGAAAGCGGCGGTATGACGCGGGCCTGGCTTCTGGGCGCGCAACCTCTGTCCTTGAAACCCGCGCCCGCTCTTTCGCCCGCCATCCGAACGACCCTGGCCATCCTCACCGAACTGATTGGCAGCGTCGTCAGCCAGGGAATTGAAACATGATTACTCCCGAACAAGCCGTCTTCGTCTCCATCCTCATCTGCATCGCCGGGGCGGCGCTGACGTTGTTGACCGCGCGGTGGCGCACACTGGCAGGCTGGCTCGCCTTTTTGGCGACCGCCGCGACTGCGACGCTGGTCTTCTTCGCCGTGGCGACGGTGCTGGCGGGCGGAGGTTCAGCCCGCTCCGAATCGTTTTGCAGCCTGCCGGCCATCGGTTTCGCCCTGCGCTTGCATGTGGACGGATTGACCGCGCTGTTTCTGATGCTGGTGGCGCTCATCGCGGTGCCGGCCTCCTTTTATTCCATCGCTTACATGAAGCATTACCGGGATTATGGCGTCGCCCGGTATTATCCTTATTTTCTCCTGTTCCTGGCGGCGATGTACGGCCTGCTCAGCACCACGGACATGATCTGGTTCCTCCTCATTTTCTGGCAGATGATGACCCTGCCCGGCTACGCGCTCATCCGTTTCGAGCGCAAAAAACCGGGCAACATTCGCGCCGCCAACAAATACCTGCTGATGATGCAAATTGCCTGCGCGGCGACCCTCATCGGCGCGTGGATTCTGGCCCGCGGGGACGCGTCCGCAAATTCGGGCGGCGGCATGAAGTATGACTTCGACACCGTGAGCGCGAATTTGCCGGCGTTGTTGCGCGCGCAACCCGTCCTCACGGCCCTGGCGTTCGCGCTGTTTCTGGTCGGTTTTGGCATCAAGATGGGCATGTGGCCCTTCGGGCAGTTGTGGCTGCCGGAAGCGCATCCCGCGGCCCCTTCGCCGGTGAGCGCGATGCTTTCCGGCGTCATGATCAAGACCGGCGTCTATGGCCTCATGCGTTATTTCCTCTGGCTGGTGCCTGCGGATGCGCAGGCCAATTTTCCCCTGGCCCGCTGGGGTTTGGTGGTGGCGGTGCTCGGGACAATTTCACTTTTCACGGGAACCATGCAGGCCCTGAAACAGGAGCAAACCAAACGTCTGCTTGCCTTTCACAGCATCGGGCAGATCGGCTACATCCTACTCGGTTTCGGGGCTTGCATGGCACTTCTGCCGGCTGCGGGACCGGAGGCTGCCGCGCTGGCGGCCCTGGGCATGATCGGCGCGCTCTTTCACACCCTCAACCACGGCGTCTTCAAGGCGCTGCTCTTCCTCAACGCCGGCTCCATGCTCCACGCCACCGGCACGCAAGACCTGAACAAAATGGGTGGATTGCTCAAATACATGCCTCTCACGGCCGCCACCGCGTTGGTTGCCTCCCTGTCCATATCCGGCGTCCCGTTATTCAACGGCTTCGCCAGCAAATGGAGCATCTACGTGGCGACCGTGCAAGGAAGCGAGTGGGCCGGCTGGCTGGCCGTCTGTGCCGCCATTGCCATCCTCACCAGCGCGTTGACCCTGGCATCGTTCGTCAAGTTCTTTGGCGCAAGTTTCCTGTCAAGAACAAGCGCGCTGGTGAAGGAGAAAGCCGCCGGCCACCACCGGCTCGAAGTCGGCATGATAATGCAAATTCCCCAATTGTTGCTGGCGCTGATTTGTGTGCTCCTGGGGATCATGCCGGCCATTGCTTACAGCCTGATTCATAAGGCGCTTGCGGCCAGTCCTCATGGTTTTGGTCCGGCCCTCGCCGATGCCCCGGCTGTGCCCGGCAACATTTGGACCGGCCTCTCCGGGGTCGAGTCGCGTTCCGTCTTCGTTCCGCTCGCATTGGTGGTTGTCCTTGGGCTGGCGTTTCTTGTGGCCCGGTTCATATCAAAGCTTGGCGGCGCGCCGCGCCGCGCCGCGGCGCCCTGGCTTTGCGGTTACGCGCGCGAAGCGGAAAGCAACCGTTACGTGGCGCACGGCTATTACGGCGAGATCAAACGATATTTCCGCTGGCTCGGCGGCGCGCCCGCACCGCCGCCGGCGAAATCCGCGGACCTGAAGGAACATTGAAATGATTGCGCGCGAGAAACTGGATCAATTGAAGGCAGGGCTGGGCTCCGTCATCAAGCGGGCCGATCTCCCCTCAGATCGCTGCCTGTTCGTTTTCGTGGAAGCGTCCGCGTTGAAGACTGTGTGTCAGTATGTTTTTCGCGGGCTGGATGCCCGATATGTCACCAGCATCGGCGCGGATGACCGGCCATTCTCCGGTTCGTTCATGGTGGCGCACAATTTTGCGTTTGATGGCGACCATCTGCTGTGCGGCATCCTGGCTGAGATACCTGCCGACCATCCCCGCGTGGACAGCATCTCGGACGTCGTGCCCCCGGCCAATTGGGCCGAGCGGGAATTGCGTGATCTGGTGGGCATCGAGTTGACCGGACACCCCTATCCCAAACGCCTGGTCCTGCCGGACGGCTGGCCGGAGGGCATCCACCCGCTCCGAAAGGACATCCCTTGGAATTTTGTGCCCGGTGGCTACGATGACGAACGTGAATTCAAGTTCGACGACCCGCCCGAGGGCTGCACGGTTGTGCCTTTCGGCCCCTTTCATCCCACCCTCGATGAACCCGCCCATTTCCGGCTCTACGTGGACGGCGAACGGGTGCGCGGGTGCGAATACCGCGGCTTCATGGCCCATCGCGGGATCGAGAAGCTCGCCGAGTCTGTGCTCACCTACAACGACATCCCGATCATGGCCGAACGCATTTGCGGCATCTGCGGCTGCGTGCATAATGTCGCCTACGCGCAGGCGGTGGAAAGCGCCGCCGCCTTGCAGGCCCCTCCGCGCGCGGAATATCTCCGCACGATCCTGCTGGAACTCGAGCGGCTGCACAGTCATCTCCTCTGGGTCGGGCTGGCCTGCCACATCGTGGGTTTCGACACTTTGTTCATGCAATGCTTCCGCATTCGCGAACCGGTCATGTGGGTGGCCGAGAAAATCACCGGCAACCGCAAAACCTACGGCCTCTGTGTCATCGGCGGCGTGCGGCGGGACTTGACGGATGAGTTGAACGCCGAGCTGCAACAGGTGCTCGACCGTCTCGAAACGGAATGGCAGACGGTGACCGGCGCGGTGCTCGAGGACCGCAACATCCAGCAGCGCACGCGCGGTGTCGGCGTCGCCGACCGCAAGCTCGTGAAGGAGGCGGCGCTCATCGGACCGGTGGCGCGCGCGGCGGGCGTGGAAATTGATTGCCGCCGCGATCATCCCTATGCCGCTTATGACCGCGTGGCCTTCGACGTCATCACCGCCGCCGACGGCGACGTCTGGGCGCGGCTCGTGGTGCGGGCGCGCGAAGTGTTTGAGTCAATCAAAATCATCCGCCAATGTTTGGAAAAAATGGAAAGCGGCCCGATCCAGTTGGCGCTCAAGGATGAATTGCCGGTGGGCCGGCTGGGATTGTCCTCCGTGGAAGCGCCCCGCGGGGAGTGCCATCATTTTGTCATTACCGGCGAGGGCAACCGGCCGCGCCGCTGGCGGGTGCGCGCGCCGACCTATCAGAATCTACAGGGCGTCCCGGCGATGATCAAGGACCAGCAACTGGCGGACATGACGATTACACTGGGCAGCATTGACCCCTGTTTCTCCTGCACCGACCGACTCGAAACCATTGACCTCAAGTCAGGAGCGGCCAGGGTCTGGTCGCCGGAGGAACTGCTTCAATTGGGGCTGAACAAGAAAAGCTTATGACTCGTGACCTGATATGGAAGATTGTCGGCGGGCTGGCCAACGTCGGCGCGGTGCTGCTCATCGCGCCCTTGTGCGAGGGGGTGCTGCGGAAGGTCACGGCCTGCCTGCAATCGCGCCGGGGACCGCCCCTGTGGCAGCCTTACATTGACCTGCTGAAGTTGCTCGGCAAGGAGGACATTGAATCCGGCGAGTCACCGGCGCTGCAACGGTTTGTCGCCCGGCTCTCGCTGGCGGCGGTGTTGACGGTGGCCTGCCTGGTGCCGATGGGTTTTCCCGCGCCAATGAACGGCGCGGGCGACGTGATTCTGCTCATCTACCTGCTGACGCTGTGCGGGATATGCACATTGCTCGGCGGCTTGGCGGCAGGCTCCACTTATTCGCTGCTCGGCATCGGGCGGGAGATGATGACGATGATCGCCCTGGAACCGTTGTTTGCCATCGCCCTTCTCGTCGGCGCGGTCCATGTGCGGTCGTTCCGGCTGGACGCCGTCTTGAACGGCTCGGTTTATGCCGCCCAAGGCATTCCGTGGTCGGGCTTGATCCTGCTGGTCGTCATGGTGCTGTCCTTTCAGGCGTTTGTGCAACGGCTGCCGTTTGACATGTCCGAGGCGGAGACGGAACTCATGGACGGGCCGTTGATGGAATACTCCGGGCCGAAGCTGGCCCTGTTCAAGTACGCGCAAATGGCGCGGCTGGTCGTTCACAGCGGATTGTTCGTCGCGCTGTTTGTGCCTTGGGGATCGGAACTGGCCTTCCCGCTGGGCTGGTTGCTGTTTTGGGCCAAAGTGCTGGCGCTCGTGCTGGTGGTGACTCTCGTCGCCGCGACGCATGCGCGTTACCGGATTGACCAGGCCATTCGTTACTTCGCCGGATTGCTGGCGGTGGCGTTCGGCGCTCTGGCACTGGCGGGTTACGGATTCTGATGGAGACAAATTCATGTCCATTGCAAGCAAATTGAAAGAAGCGATGGTCGGCCTCAAGGCCGGCCGTGTCACCCTGGATTATCCGGCCCAGCCGCGGCCGGCGCCGGAGAACTTCCGCGGCCGGCCCATCTTCGACGCCCAAAAATGCATCGGCTGCGCGGGCTGCGCCAACAACTGTCCGGCGCGCGAAATCCTCGTTTTTGATGTCTGCCAGGAAATTCGCATCCTGAAGTATCTGGGCCGGCGCTGCACCTACTGCGGACGCTGCGCGGAGGTTTGCCCGGAGAAAGCCATCACCATGAGCCACGACTTCGAGACGGCCACCAACAAAATCGGCGACCTTCAGCAACGGCTGGATTTGTTCATGAGCACCTGCCAGCGGTGCGGGCGTTGTTTCAAGGAAACTTCGCCGCTGGAACAGTTGAAGCTCAAGGGCTACCGCTTTGACGATCTGGACAACGAACGCTGGATCTTCCGCTCCCGCGCCTACCTTGAAACTGAGCCGGTGGTGGCTGACATCAAGATCGAACTGGATTGAACCGCCATGCTGAAGAATCTTTGCCAGAAAATGTTCGGCCGCTCGCTGTGGGTCTATCACGCCAACAGCGGCGGCTGCAACGGTTGCGACATCGAGGTGCTCAACGTGCTGACCCCTTATTATGACGTCGAGCGTTTCGGCATCAAGCTGGTCGGCTCGCCGCGGCACGCCGATGTCATGCTCTGCCAGGGGCCGGCCATGCGCGCCACCGCCCGGGCCTTGCGCGCCGCCTACGAAGCGATGCCCGCGCCCAAGCTCGTCTTTGCCATCGGCGGCTGCGCCTGCGGCGGCGGCATCTGGCACGACTCCTACCCGGTGCTCGGCCCGGTGGAAAAAGTCATCCCTGTCAACTATTATATTCCCGGCTGTCCGCCCCGGCCCGAAGCCATCATCTTTGGCGTGGCGGTGGCCGTCGGCCTGGTGGACAAAAAAGTGGCGCCGGTCGAGTTCAAGGAACTGGAACTGCCCATTCCGCGCTACCACCCGGCCGACCTCCGCGGCCGGGGTGAAATGGTGGTTTACGAAAAGGCGGAGAAGATTTAGGTTAATGCACGAGTATTCAATCATGCAAAGTGCGTTGAATCAGGCCTTGCGCGAAGCCCGGCTGGCCGGGGCCGCGCGTGTGCATGAAATCCGGCTGCGCATCGGCGTCCTCAGCGGCGTCGTGCCCGACGCGCTCCAATTCGCCTTCGAGGCCCTCAC
>Ga0326728_10020357_pt1 | contig 12668 bp, 8 predicted proteins | sample MB3enrmetagenome_FD_207602 | JGI IMG/M metagenome (GOLD analysis project Ga0326728, IMG submission 207602) | Lab enriched peat soil microbial communities from McLean, Ithaca, NY, United States - MB31MN | ecosystem: Environmental > Terrestrial > Soil > Wetlands > Peat | place: USA: New York...
TGGGGCAGCCCGGAGGCGGCCATTAACACCCTGGCGAAAATGACCCCTTTGCTTCTTGCCGGTCTTGCGGTTGCCCTGGCATACAGGGTGGGTCTCCTCAATATCGGATGCGAAGGCCAGCTCACCATCGGAGCGCTGGTTTCCGCATCCTTTGCCGTGGCCGCGGCCCCTTTGCCCTCATTTTTGCTCCTTCCGCTCACCCTGGCGGCCGGCGCCGTTTCGGGGGGCCTGTTGGCGCTTCCGGCGGTGCTGCTTCGGCAGAGGCGGGGCGTGCACGAGGTAATCAGCACGCTTCTTCTGAATTATATGGCCATCTACCTGTGCGGTTACCTGGTTTCAGGGCCGCTCGGGGATGGGACCGCGATGGGAAGGACGCCGCCCATTCCGGCCGGGGCCCAAATGCCGGAAGTTTTTCGCAGCGGCTCGCTATTTCTCACCCCGGCGCCGCTCATAGCGCTTGTTCTTTGTTTTGCAGCCTGTGCCTGGCTATCGAAAACGGTCCGGGGATTCGAGGCCGGGGCCGCCGGGACCAATTTCGATGCTGCGGTAAACGCCGGCATTTCCGCCTCGAAATGGCAGATCATAATCTTTGCAGGCAGCGGCGCCCTTGCCGGCCTGGCTGGAGCGCTGGAGGTGTGCGCGGTCCACCACAGGTTTTACAGGTCCTTTTCACCGGGCTACGGGTTCGATGGGCTGACCGCTGCCTTTCTGGCAAACGGTTCTCCGGAATGGCTGTGGCTCAGCACGCTCTTTCTGGGCAGCCTGCGTTCCTCGGACAAGTTGCTCCAGATCGGTCTCGACCTTTCCCCGAATTTCATACTGATCGTCCAGGCCGTTCTTCTGCTTTCGGTCGCATGCCAGGGTCGAATCCGGGCCGCACTGGAAACGCTTTTCTCGCGCATTCGCTTGGGGGCTCGAAGAAATGTCTCAACTGCTCAACCTGATCGCACTGACACTCGTTAAGGCTTCCCCCCTGCTCCTGGCGGCTTTCGGCGGCCTGCTCTCGGAGCTTAGCGGCGTGGTCAATTTCGCCCTTGAAGGCATGATGCTCTCCGGGGCCTTTGCCGCGGTGCTTGGGACGTGGGCAACCGGATCGAGCTGGATCGGCCTGGTCTGCGCAATGTTTGCCGGCGCCTTCATCGGCGCCGTTCATGCAGGTGCGTGCCTGAAATTCCGCGCCAACCAGATCGTCAGCGCAATTGCTGTGAACCTTTTGGCGGCGGGCCTGACGGGATTTTTCTTAAACGAGATCTTCCATGTATACGGAACTTCGCCGGGGGTAGAGGCGCTGCCCAATCTCGGGTCGATTCTTCCGCCTGCGGGCACGTCCCCCAACCTGCGCCGCCTCGCCGAAGGGGTCCCGGTCCTGGTACCGGCGGCCCTTGCAATCGGGGCCGCCCTGACGGTTTTCCTGAGATGGACGGTGCCCGGACTGCGTCTGCGCGCCTGCGGCGAAAATCCGGATGCAGCGAGGGCCGCGGGTCTCATGGTCTCGCACATCCGTTTTTTTGCCGTCTGTGCCGGAGGAGCGTTGGCCGGAATGGCGGGGGCGTTTATTTCGATAGGCGTGCTGTCGCAGTTCGTCGAGAACATGACGCAGGGGCGCGGATACCTGGCCGTCGCGGCGGTTATTCTCGGAAGATGGCGCCCCCTCGGGGTGATGTTCGCCGTCCTTTTTTTCGGCTTCGCGGAAGCCCTTTCGGAGTGGCTTGCCGTGAGATGGTCGGCCCTGCCCAACCAGATCTTTCTTGTTTTTCCCTACCTTGCCTGTTTTTCGATCCTGGTCTTTTACGCGGGAAGGCGCAACCCCCCGAGCGCACTTGGGCGCGTCGATTAGCGGCGGGAGTCCGACAGCCGGTCGAGAAGCTCCGAGGCGAGACGACAGGTTTTGTATTCTACGAAAACTCCATCCTCAAATATACGAATTCGGGTCTGGTCTTCGAGCAAGGGTTCAAGAAGCGGAGCCAACCGGCCAAGGTCGAGCCCGCCCTCGCGCAGCAAAAGCAGCGTCCGAAGCGCCAGCCCTCTTTTCGCCGGGTCGGCGGAGTTCAACTGAGCGAGGATCGGACGGGTCTTTTCCCGAAAAAGCTCCGGCCTCTTCCGGGCAAGCCGTCCGATTGCCCACATGACGCCCCGCTCAAGTTCATCGTTTTCCAGTGGATTTCCATTCTCGTCTATGTATGAGACAAGGATTCGGTGATATTCGCCGGCAAGGGTCCCGTTTTCAGCCATTATTTCCCCCATGGCCTCGGGGGCGCCCCAGCCGATTCCTCCGGATTCGTCGTTGAGGCTCCAGATAAACCGCCGCATGATAATGCGGGCCGCTTCAAGGTCCTCTTCGGCCAACGCCGAGACGGTGATTCCGACCCCACGGACGGCCCTCCACCTGATCAGTTCGTCGGTTTCATAGAGAAAGCAGAGAAGCGGGCTTATAATTTTTTGAGGAGGAATATCCAGCCCTTTGAGCGTCTTTTCAAAGTCAGGCGAGGCAAGAACCGAGCGCAGGAGCCTCTTCAGCTCAAATCCCCCTGGCCCTGTCGGGTTAATGCAAGCTTTACCGCCCTTGTCCGTCCTGCTCATGCCGCGTTGTCCCTAAAACGAAAGGGGCTTCCGGAAGTCGGAACCGTTTTCCTACCCTCCGTTGCTGCCCCTGTGCTCTGCGAGCATTTGCCGAAGCCATTTTCCCAGAGCGACCTTCCCCTGCGCGGTGATCACCAGATAAGGTTCGCCCGAAACGATGCTTCCGGTTGCACATCGATCGATAAATGTTTCCGGGGTCTTTATTTCCGGTCGAAAATAGTCGTATTTATCCCTGATATGTTTGGCAGCCTGTTCGCAGGTATAACATTGCCCGTTCCTGATGAAAGTAAGATGCGAGTTTGCAACCGCAGAGATAAGGAACTCTATGGTTTGCCCGGGCTCCTCGCTTTCCCCTCCCGCCTTCTGCCTGCAATCGACGGCGAGGAGAAGCGCAAAGGCCAGCAGGCAGCAAACACAGATCTTGTAATTCGACGTCATTGCGACTTTTCCTTTTTGGCTTCATCAGATGACGTGAGGATCATTTCAGTTCGGCGGGCAATTTTATACTCCGGGCAACAATTCGGCAACGGCGCGCAATTGCGCGGGGACCGTTTCCGAACTCAGTCTTTTTGGAATGAAGGAGGTTTTCAGCCCTGAGCGGCAATTTTCTCCCTTAACTGCCTCAACAGGTCATCAAAGGAGCTTCTCATCAATATTGACTCGAACTGGCTGTGGTAGTTGGTCACCAGGCCGATCCCCTCGATGACGACATCGTAGACCTTCCATTTCCCGTCCTCGAGGCGGAGGTAATAATCGATTGGGATCGTACCGGACTGGCCCCCGGCTACAACGGCCTCGATAACGGCGTAATCCCCTCCCGTCTGTTTCTGTTTGTACGCGACCCTTTCGTTTGTATACTTTTCGATCCTTCGGAGGTACGTGTCAAAGAGCAGTTGGCTGAAGTCGCGTGTAAATTCCTGCTGCTTTTCGGGGGGTTCCTCGTTCCATCTCGGTCCCAGGGCGCGCTTCGCTATGGCATCGAAATCAAAGTATTGATTTACAACGGCCCGGATTTTTTCCCTGCGGACCCCGGAGTTTCCGGGGTATTGCTTGAGGAGTTGAAGCACCTGGTCCGTGCCGGTTTTGACTACTGCCTGCGGGTTTTCGGCCGCTATCGCCCGTGAGGCCCACAGACAAAGACAGAGCAACGAGACGAGCGTTTTGGCAATGTGACTCCTGTTCACCCGTCTAATTTGTGAATGAGCTGCAATCATTGTTTATCCTTAATTCCTCATGATTCCGTCTTCGGGGCGGCCGATCCGTTTGTACGCGCCGCAGCAGAGATTTCGCGCCGGTTCGCCTCCCGAATGAAGGGGCTTCTCAGCCCTGTGTGGCAAGTTTCTCCTTTAACTGCCTCAACAGGTCATCAAAGGAGTTTCTCAGCAATATTGCCTCGAACTGGCTGTGATAGTTGCTCACCAGGCCGATCCCCTCGACGGCGACATCGTAGACCTTCCATTTCCCGTCCTTGAGGCGGAGGTAATAATCGATAGGGACCGCGCCGGACTGGCCCCCGACTTCAAGGGCCTCAATGACGGCACAATTGCTTCCCACCTGTTTCTCATTGTAGGTGATCTTTTCGTTCACGTACTTTTCGATCTTTCCGATGTACGTGTCAAAGAGCAGTTGCCTGAATTCCCGCGTAAATTCCTGCTGCTTTTCTGGGGATTGCTCGCACCATCGCGATCCCAGGGCGCGCTTCGCTATCTCGTCGAAATCAAAGTATTCACCCACGTATTCATCTACGACCGCCCGGATCTTTTCCCTGCGGACCCGCGTGTTTTCGGGGTATTGCTTGAGGAATTGAAGCACCTGGTCCGTACCGGACTTGATTACTGCCTGCGGATTCGGGGCCGCTATCGCCTGTGAGGCCCACAGACAAAGACCGACCACTGAGATGAGCGTTTTGGAAATGTGGCGTCCACCCACCCGTCTAATTTGTGAATAAGCTGCAATCATGGTTTATCCTTAAGTGTTTCGGCACCCGCGCATACGCATGGACAGGGTTCCCTGTTTTAACGCTAGTAATCTCTTTTATTGGTGTCAACAAAGGAGGGTACTGACCGCGGGGCCTTCATGAGGAATGGTTCCGGGCAATTTGAAGCGACAGGTTCCGGCCGTTATCAGAGCCAATAGCCCAGGGACCGTGAGAGCAGTTCTTTCATACGCTCGCCCAGGGACCTTCGTTCCCATTTTTCCAGGGAAATCGCCTCGGAGCCTTCAAGGTCCTTTTCAAACATGGCTTCCATCTGTGTTGCGAACTGCGGTCCTAAAATCACCGCATTCACCTCATCGTTTCTCAAGAAACTCCATAAGTCCATGTTGGTGGAGCCAACCGAGGACCAGACCCCGTCGATGACGGCGGTCTTGGCGTGCAATACGGCGCTGCGGCGCTCGTACAACTTCACCCCTGACCTCAAGAGGCTGGAGTAGTGGGCGCGCGCGGCATAAAGAGTGAGTTTCCAGTCGGTTCGGGATGGAAGGACGATCTTCACGTCCACCCCTCTTTGCGCGGCGTCGGTAAGCGCCCTCATCGTCTGTCCATCCGGGACGAAATAGGCGCTGGTCAGATGGATCGAATTCGTTGCAAAGCTAATGGCGGCAAGATACGCCAGGTAGGTGGACCGGTTTTTCTCACCGCTTGTACTGCCTATGACCCTTACCAGTTCGTCGCCTTCACTCTCCAGTTCCGGGAAGTAGTTACCCCTGGAGAGTTCGGGTCCTTTTTCCCTCTTCCATGTGTCCAGGAAAAGTTTTTGAAATTCCGCAACGGCAGGCCCCTCGATCCGAACGTCGGTGTCGCGCCACGCCAGGTGTCCGTCATTTTTTCGAAAAGGCTCGGACGGGCTCCTGGAAAAGTCGCGGGAGATGTTGACCCCGCCGGTGAAAGCGACAGCGCCGTCCACGATCAATATCTTCCGGTGATCGCGATGCATGAGCGGCCATCTTCCAAAGACAGGCAGCCGATTGATCGGATTGAACTGCACTACCTGAACGCCCCTGCAACGCACATCTTCGAAAAAGGCGGCTGGAGTGGCGAACGATCCGACGGCGTCGTAGATCAGGTTTACCTGGATGCCTTCGGCGGCCTTACGCGCGAGCAGGTCTGCAAAACCGACCCCGATTTCGTCAAATGAAAGAGTGAAGGTTTCGACATTTACATGGTCCCTGGCGTTTTGAATCGCTTCGCACATAGCGGCGTAAGTAGCAGGTCCGTCGATGAGCAGGGCCGCCCTGTTTCCGGCAACCAGGGGACTGCCGCTGATCACCTCTTCGACCGCCAAATGACGCTCCAGGATGTCCGTGGGGAGGCTCTGCCGTTTCAGCTTCTCTATGACGGCCCTGCTTTGCCTGGCTGTCAGGCGCCTGTGGGCGCCAACTATCGTCGGAGGGGTCTTCTCCGTTGCCGCCGGTCTGTGCAGCACGGATCTTATGTCCGGCAGCGAGGCGCAGCCGCCCAAAAGGAAAATGCATGAAAGGGCGATAAACAAGGCGGGACGCTTAAACGCTGAAAATTTGAAAAACGATTCCATGCGTGAGCCCGGACGCGGTTGGGCCTCTGCCGAGGCGACAGTGGACATGTCTTCGGGGGAGCGGATACAGCCGGCCTTAACTATAAGTCGCACGTAGGGACTATCAAGGCGGGATGGGGGTTAAAAAGAAGCCTTGATCTCACGGATCGTGGTATCGCGCCGATGCATCTGAAGACATCTGGATAAATTCATGTTTGAGATATTAGATTTAAGGCGTCGGCATTGTTAAATTAGCAAGAAACGGTCCTCGAAGACCGCTCATCGTTTGCGCAATATCAGGTATGAACGAGACTGCAGATCGTGTGCGAGAGTCTTTCAACCCGCGGTTCCGGTATGAACCGGGGGTTATTTCAACGACGTGGTGGAGGCAGAAAACGGCGGCAGTGACGACGCGCGCCGGACGAACCGGACTTTCGCGATCCAGCTCGATCACCAGGTGCTCGACGAAGCTTGATGGAAACCCGTAATGGACGTGGTGGCGGATCGCCTGCTCACGCCCGTTGGCAGCGTTTTGTCGCGCGGGCGTGGAGAGTGGCGGAGGTGATGCGCTGCCGGGTGAGTACGGCATGATATTGCGGAAAGGAGTCCTAACAACTGATGGACCGATTTATTTGCATCCATGGGCATTTTTATCAACCTCCCAGGGAAAGCCCCTGGCTGGAGGCAATCGAGATCCAGGATTCGGCGTTCCCGTACCACGACTGGAACGAGCGGATTTCAGCCGAATGCTACGCGGCAAACGCCGTGTCCAGAATCTGGGATACGGAGGGGCGAATCGCCCAACTGGTGAACAATTATGCCAGTATAAGCTTCAACTTCGGTCCGACGGTCTTCCTCTGGATGCAGAGGTATGCCGTCGATGCCTATGAGGCCATCCTGGATGCTGACCGGCAGAGCCTGGAGAAATTCTCAGGGCATGGAAATGCTTTGGCCCAAGCCTACAATCACATGATCCTGCCGCTGGCCAACAGCCGCGACAAGAGCACCCAGATTATCTGGGGAATAAAGGATTTTGAATATCGCTTTGGACGCAAGCCCGAAGGGTTGTGGCTCCCGGAGACGGCTGTGGATCTGGAATCCCTGGACCTCATGGCACAACACGGCATCGGCTTTGCCATACTTGCCCCCAGGCAGGCAAGCCGGGTTCGGCCCGTCGATGGCGATGAATGGCAGGACGTGAGTGGCGGAAGGATCGACCCCGGCATGGCCTACCGAGTGTCGCTGCCCTCAGGCCGCCACATGGCCCTGTTCTTTTACGACGGTCCCATTTCACAGGCCCTGGCATTCGAAGGATTGCTCAACAACGGAGAGGCGTTCGCCAACAAGCTGCTGTCCGCGTTTCCGGACGACTCTCCTCGCCTTGTCCACATCGCAACGGATGGCGAAAGCTATGGGCATCATCATCGCCACGGCGACATGGCCCTGGCGCATGCGCTCCATCACATCGAGTCCAACGGCCTGGCACAGGTGACGAATTATGGCCGGTACCTGGCGGATCATCCACCGGCTTACGAAGTGGAAATCTTTGAAAACAGCTCGTGGAGCTGCGAGCACGGCATAGAACGTTGGCGGTCGGATTGCGGGTGCAACAGCGGCGGCAACCAGGGTTGGAACCAGGCTTGGCGAGCGCCCCTGCGTGAGGCCCTGGACTGGCTTCGCGATGCCGTGAATCCGGCTTTCGAACAAACGGCCGGACAGTTTCTGACCGATCCCTGGGCGGCTCGAGACGACTACATCGACATCATCGTGGATCGATCGCCCGAGCGCATCAGTGCGTTTTTGAACCGCCACGCAACCCGCCCCTTAAAAACGGGGGACGAGATCACGGTCCTGAATCTTATGGAGCTCCAACGCCACGCCATGCTCATGTACACAAGTTGCGGCTGGTTTTTTGACGAGCTTTCCGGGATCGAGACGGTTCAGATCATCCAATACGCCGGCAGGGTCCTGCAACTGGCCGACCAGCTTTTTAGCGAATCCTTCGAACCTGGCTTTCTCGAACACCTTGAGCGCGCCAAAAGCAACATGCCTGAACACCGTGACGGCCGCACCGTTTATGAGAAATTTGTCAGGCCTGCCATGCTCGATATGAAAGATGTGGGCGCCCACTATGCCTTAAGCTCGCTGTTTCAGGATATCGGCGAACGCAGCTCGATCTACGCGTATTCCGCCACCCGGGAGGACTACCGCAGCTTTCAGGTAGGAGGCTCAAGGCTGGTAATCGGGCGGGCCACGGTCACCTCGGAGGTTACGCGCGTAACCTCCAGCTTGTGCTTTGGCGTTCTGCATCTCGGGGATCATAGTATCGCCTGCGGCACCGGTGAATATCAGGGCGCGCAAAAATATGAAGCTCTGGCCAAAGAGATCTCAGCGGCTTTCGCCGGAGCTGACTTCCCCAAGACCATACTCCTGCTGGGTAAATACTTCGGGACGTCCACGTACTCCCTTACCTCGCTTTTTGCCGATGAGCGGCGAAAAGTCCTGAACATTATCATGGGGCCGACTCTGAGAGAGGCTGAAGCTGCATATAGCTCGATCTATGAGCACCATGCCCCCTTGATTCGCTTTCTGACCGGGTCCGGCACGCCACAGCCCCGAGTCCTGTCGGTCGCCGCGGACTTGTGCTTGAATGCCAAGCTTCGCAGGGTGCTCCAAGGCGATGGGATTGACTCCGAAGTCGTAAGACCGCTTCTTGAAGAAGCTCGCCTGGCCGGCGCGACCCTGGATGCGACTGCCCTGGGATTGTTACTGGCGGCCAACATTGAGAGTCAGGCCGAACAACTTCTCGCACAACCTGACGACCTGTCTCGCCTGGAGAGGTTGAATAAGGCGGCGCAACTGGTCCGGACCTTGCCGTTCGAGGTCAATCTCTGGAAAACCCAAAACATCTGCTACAAGATCCTTCAAGCCTATTGTCCCAACTTAAATGAGAAGGCCGCCCTGGGCGACCAAAACGCGAAGGAATGTCTACGCCATTACTCGGTGTTGGCCGAAAATTTTTTGCTGCGGGTGCCTACATGCCCTGCAAACAGCAAACCTGCTGATGGATAGAAGACCGGGCAGTCTCTCATGAAAGTGCCAACCGCGACCTATCGGATTCAATTAAATCCCGCGTTCGGCTTTAAGGCCGCGCGGAGAGTCATTTCATACCTGGCCGACCTGGGTATATCCGACCTGTACGCTTCTCCCATATTCAAGGCCGTCAAGGGCAGCCCTCACGGCTATGACGTGGTTGACCCCAATCAACTGAATCCTGAGCTGGGAGGCCTCTCTGATTTGGGGAGACTGGCCGCGGAGCTAAAAACGTACAACATGGGGTGGATTCTGGACATCGTCCCGAATCATATGGCAATAGACTCGGAAAATCGGCCGCTGATGGATATTTTCGAGAATGGTTCCAGCTCCAGGTACTTCCAGTTTTTCGACGTCGATTGGGATTATCCGGCCGCAAGCCTCAAAAAGAGGATCCTGGCGCCATTTCTTGGCAGGTCCTACGGGGAGAGTCTCGAAGATAGGGAGATCTCCCTCCAATACGGTCCTGATGGCTTCAAGGCCGCTTACTACAACCTCGCCTTCCCGTTGCTTATCAGATCTTATCTGAATCTTTTCAATAACTTATATCAGTTAAAAAAGGAACTTCCCGAAGACGATCCCGACTTTATCAAACTTCTGGGCGTCCTCTATGTCTTGAAGACGCTCTCTGCGGCAGACGAGCCGAAGGAGCGCGATAACCAGATAAAGTTCATCCAGCACACCCTGTGGGAAGCCTACAACAGCAACGCCGCAATAAAGGCATTCGTCGATGAAACTCTGAGGACGTTCAACGGGGAGAAGGGGAAGGCCGAGAGTTTCAATTTGCTCGACGACCTTCTCTCCCAACAGGTCTTCAGGCTTTCATTCTGGAAAGTGGCCGCGGAGGAAATAAACTATCGCCGCTTTTTTTGCGTCAACGGGCTGATTTCGCTCAAAGTGGAAGACGAGCACGTTCTGGACTATACGCATGGCCTGATTTTCGATCTGATTGAAAGAGGAATCGCAACCGGTCTACGAATCGATCATGTCGACGGGCTGTACGGTCCGGCAAGCTATCTTCAAAAAGTGAGAGGCAGGGCGCCGGCAGCCTATATCGTCGTAGAAAAAATACTCGATCCTGACGAGGATCTCCCGGCTTCCTGGCCGGTCCAGGGAACCACCGGCTATGATTTTACAAATTATGTCAACGAGTTGTTTTGCCAAAGGGAAAACGAGCGGCCATTTGGCAGAATCTATGCCGCCCTGACCGGCTTGAAGAACTCTTATGAAGACGTCGTCTACGGCAACAAAAAGCTGATGATACGGGAAGACATGGCGAGCGACGTCCACAACCTCGCCCAGTTGCTGAAGAATATTTCCAGCAAGGACCGCCATGGAAGCGACATGACCCTCACTACGCTGCGAAGAACCCTGACCGAAATCCTGGCGGTTTTTCCCGTATACAGGACCTACATCAGCAGGTATGTGGTCTCGGACGACGACAGGAAATACATCCTGGCGGCGGTGGACCGGGCCAGAGCCAATTTTCCGGCCCTGTTACACGGATTTACGTTCGTACTAAGATTTCTTCTCCTGGACTTTCCCGAGTATGTTTCGGAGGAGGAAAAACGGGATTGGCTCCACTTTACCATGAGGTTTCAGCAGCTTAGCGGGCCGGTAATGGCTAAGGGAGTCGAAGATACCACACTCTATGTCTACAACCGGCTCCTGTCACTCAATGAGGTAGGTGGACGGCCGGATCGTTTCGGCTGCCCGCTCGAAGAATTTCACCACTTCAACACCAGGAAAAGAGACTTGTGGCCGGATTCCTTGAATGCAACAATGACTCACGATACAAAAAGAGGCGAAGACGCGCGCGCCAGGATCAATGTGTTGTCCGAGATGCCGGACGAGTGGCTGAGAAAACTCCGGACCTGGATCAAGATAAACAGGGGCAAAAAAAAGCGCCTTCGCGGCTCGGCCGTTCCGGACAGAAACGACGAATACTTTTTATACCAGACGCTGATTGGCGCCTGGCCGTTTTCAGACACCGAGTTTCCCGAATTCATTGAAAGAATTAAGGGATATATTGTCAAAGCTGTCCGGGAGGCCAAAGTCCATACCGCGTGGTTGAAACCCGACACTGAGTATGAAAACGCTTACGTCTCATTCGTTGAGAAAATCCTGGCCCGCTCGGAAGCCAACGAATTTCTGAAAGAACTTATCCCGTTTTGCCGGAGGGTTTCTCACTACGGGATACTCAACTCCCTCTCGCAGACACTCATCAAGATCACCTCACCCGGTGTGCCCGATTTTTATCAGGGCTCCGAACTCTGGGACCTGAGCCTGGTGGATCCCGACAATCGCAGGCCGGTGGATTTTGAAAAAAGGCGCGCCATGCTGGCCGGCATCCGTGAACAGGATGCCGATATCGGCCGGCTGGTCCGGGATCTGCTTTCTACCAGAGAGGATGGAAGGATTAAACTCTTTCTCATTTATCGGGCGCTCAAAGCCCGGAAGGCAAATCGAGAGATATTCCGTTCCGGCGCTTATCTCCCCCTCGAGTCGGCGGGAAGATTCAGGAACCATGTCATCGCCTTTGCCTGGAGGCATCAGCGGCAATGGGCACTGGTCATTGCTCCGAGGTTTCTCAGCCACCTGGTTCAAGAGGCAGAGTTTCCCCTGGGAAGACAGGTATGGCAGGACACCGAGGTGATGGTGCCCGACGGAGCGCCTGCCGCCTGGCGTAACGTTATCACGAACGAGGAGATTTCCGCGGGCAAAACGCTGCCGGTCGGAGACAGTTTACTTACTTTTCCAGTGGCGTTGCTCATGGGCGAAGGTGGTGGGGCCGCCTGCCAAGGCGGTGGGACCGCCAGCCGAGGTTGCCGCTGCCTTCGGCGGCGGCCGGAGCATATGAATTGACCTTTTTGAGTGGGGTGGTGGGACCACGGGCCAAGGTTGCCGCTGCCCCAGGGGAGGTCTGTGGAATAAGGCATATTCTTTCTTTTGGGGATATTCTCTTGCTTTGGCGTCTTGTGTTCCGTTTATGCTTAATTATCTTCTAGCGGAGCCGGCTTTTCCTGAAGCAGGTTTGGCTAACCTGCGGGATGGAATCGTTCGTCGGCCGCGAGGGCTATCGTGGAGGGGGGAAATCAAAATGGTCAGTCCCTATCAGCCGTCCGAGAATCCATTTGTGTTCGCGGAATGTTTTATCCTGCCGATGCCCATAGGCAGGACGGCGCAAAACCTGCGGGAATTGCTGGAGGCGCTGCGGGAAGTCGACGATAGTGTGCTTCATTACCACCTGTGGCAATCCCGGATGGCTATTTCCCAGCCTACGGTTGAGTATCCCAATGATTTGGCCTTATGGGCAAAAACCGCCCTGCAGGACAGCAGGCTGGCGGAAAAGCTGAGCGCCATAGATCCTTTCGGTTATGAAAATACGGAACAGGTTCGAGATACGCTAATCGACCTGCTGGATGAATATCTCTGGGATTTGCCTTATGTAGTCAGTGCCCGGCCCGAGTTTGAGTTCCATTT
>Ga0326728_10020359_pt1 | contig 12667 bp, 10 predicted proteins | sample MB3enrmetagenome_FD_207602 | JGI IMG/M metagenome (GOLD analysis project Ga0326728, IMG submission 207602) | Lab enriched peat soil microbial communities from McLean, Ithaca, NY, United States - MB31MN | ecosystem: Environmental > Terrestrial > Soil > Wetlands > Peat | place: USA: New York...
CTGGGGTGATCTTAAGGACCGTGCCGCACTGTGGGAGCTCTCAACCGCAACCTCGCTCCTCTTTGCCGGGGCCTCGATTGTGATCATGTACCATCCACTCGCAGCCATGGCACTGAAAAAGACCATTGCTTCTCTGATGGACAGGAGGTAGGCGCCATGGCACTGAGCGGTCTTGCGATACAAAAGCTTCTTCCGCAGACAAACTGCAAAGAATGCGGGTCCAACACCTGCCTGGCCTTTGCCATGAAACTGGCTGCCAAGAAGGCCGACATCTCCGAATGCCCGTATGCATCCGACGAGGCGAAAAAGGTCCTGGGGCTTGCCAACGAGCCACCCGTCAAGTCGATTATGCTCGGGCCGGACAAGGGGCTGATTGCCGGGGGAGAGACCGTCTTGTACCGGCATGACAAGACATTCGTGAACCGGACAATCATTGCGATCAACATCAATGACACCGACGACAAAGCCAAGATCGACCACACCCTTGCATGCATAAGGGATTATGCGCTCGAGCGTGTGGGAGAGTCCCTCACCGTAGATATGGTTGCAATTACGCAGCTGTCCCTGGATGCAACAGCATTCATAGAGCTGGCTGCCAAGGCCTGGCAGGTAACCGGCAAACCGCTGATCCTGCGGGGCAAGAGCGCGGATGCGATCCAGGAAGCGGCATCCTTTCTCAAGGGTTCGCACAGCATTCTCTGCGCCCCGGATGAAAAGACGGCCTCCATGCTCATTCCTTTTGCCAGGGAACATGGGCATGCATTGACTCTCACTGCGCCGGACATGGATTCATTGATCGAGCTGGTATTGAAACATCGTGAGAACGGTTTTAACAACCTTTTTCTCCAGATGGAAACCCATTCCCTTTCAGAGCATCTTCAGGCAAACACCATAGCCAGACGGGCGGCTATCAAAAACAATTTCAAGCCCCTGGGATATCCCTTTGTACACTTCATCGATACCGGCAACCTCATGGACGACACTACTGCCGCCGTCACGGACATCACCAAATACGGGAGCATCTGCGTCCTGCCCGGCTTCGATGCCTCACAGCTCGCAACGCTTTTCACCTTGAGGCTCAACATCTACACTGACCCGCAGAAGCCCATCCAGGTTGAACCTAAAGTGTATGCAATCGGAGAACCGACCCCGGATTCGCCTGTATTTGTCACCACCAATTTCTCGTTGACCTATTTTATTGTTTCCGGAGAGATCGAAAACAGCGGCATCAGTGCCTGGCTGGTCGTTCCGGAATGTGAGGGCATGAGCGTGCTTACCGCATGGGCTGCCGGAAAATTCTCCGCCGGCACCATATCCAGATTCATCAAGGAGATTAATCTGGAGGAACAGATTAACACACGCCGGATCGTCATACCGGGATATGTCTCCCAGATAAGCGGAGAACTTGAAGACAGCCTCCCTGGATGGCGGGTTATGGTAGGCCCTGAAGAGGCATCCGACCTTGAAGGCTTCATCAAGAGCTATATTACGGTTTAAATATATCGTCTACCCTTGCTTCTGAATTTGTTATGATCTTGGAAGGTACTTTGTGCACTTATGAAAGTATCCATTTGATGGCACGTAACCTTCAGTCCGGATCAACCAGATATAATCTTAAAAAATATTCAATATGGATAAACTGAGGCTCATGGCACGTTATCTACACTTTATCATCATGTCATTTTAATTGCGTAAATTTCAGCAGATTAGTATAATGAGTAGATATGGAAGTCATTAGCACCCACCTACAATTAATCTAAGTTGAGTAATTTTCACCCTGTTTATGAGAGGAGTATTACCAATGAATATTACTCATTACTTGAGAATCATTCGGTCAATTTCTGTTCTTTCCATCGTTGTACTCTTTGTTGGCTGTGGAGGTGGCGGAGGCGGTGGTGGTGGAAGCTCGTCAGCAGCTGCGAGTGTTAATGTCTCAGGCTCCTGGTCTGGAACATGGACAAACACTACCAATCAATCAAATGGCGATATCTCCTTTGCGTCCCTGATTCAAACTGGATCAACAGTTGCTGGCCAAGTTTCAATTACAGGATCTTCATGTGCTTCCTCAGGAAATTTGACAGGAACTGTCAGCAGCGATAATTTCACTGGTTCAATTACCTTCGAAAACCAAACAATTACTTTTAATGGCACGATCATAACTAATCAATTGAACGGCACTTTTACCATTGTCAGTGGAACTGCTGGGTGCAATACAGGTTCAGGAACTATATCTTTAACGTTACAAGGTGGTGTCCCAGCTGCGCCGACAGATGTTACTGCCGTACCGGGGAATGGTCAGGTAACTATTTCATGGACAGCTGTTTCAGGTGCAACTTCTTATAACATTTACTACTCCACTACTTTGGGGCTACTTAACGTCACCGAACTAGCCGGGCAGACTAGCCCTTACACGTTAACAGGGGCGACAAACGGCACGACTTACTATTTTGTGGTAACAGCGGTAAATGCCTATGGTGAATCAACGGCTTCGTCATCAGTGAGCGCTACCCCAACAGCATCTGATCAATTGTAGATAACTGCGGAGACTGTCGAAAAAATCAAACCATGAAAAGTGCTAAAAAAACGTTCTCGTAAAATGACCTACAATGAAAGATTTCTGACTGAGGCTTATAGTTTTGATGGTTAAAATTTGATGTTTTTAGAGCTTACTGGAGTTTTTCGACAGTCACGCGATTTCTTCTCGGTTTTGAGGAGACTGAAAGCTGAACATCTAGGTTTCAAATCTATGGTATTAAGACTATAGGCTCTGTACGCCGCTCCTGGCACATAATCTTCAGTTGTGGTCATACTAATAGTAATTGATAGAGTTTTTCACTTATTGACTAACTGTATTATAGCGCAATCTTTCCTGACCTTAATATCCAGTTGGGCATCAGTGTAATGCATCTAATGTTTTTTCTAAAGTTTAACGATTAATGTTGATGAGTCTAAATATAAACTGGAAAAGCATAATGTGCATAAAGGAGGAGAGAATTATGCATAAACAATCGAAACTCTTGTTGGGCACTACCCAAACAAACTTCGTTGTATTATTCAGCTTGACTATCCTGCTATCAGGATGTGGTAGTGGTCATTGGGACTTATATAAAGGGGGTGGCAATAGTAATAGTGATTCCAATGCCACCGTAAGTGAATATACAATATCAGGGACCATTACAGCGGATAGTGCAGCTTTAACTGGTGTAACAGTCACTCTATCTGGCACGAGTTCCGGCACAGCCACTACCGATGCCAATGGCAACTACAGTTTTGCTAATCTGGCGAGCGGATCATACACGGTTACGCCATCGATGACTGGCTACATCTTCACATCGGTCAGCCAAGTTGTTACTGTCAATGGAGCAGATGTCACCGGTAACGACTTCACCGCTACTGCCAGCACAGGAAGTACCTACAGTATTTCCGGGACGGTAACAACGAGCACAGGTGCGATCTTATCAGGGGTGACTATTACCCTGAGCGGTGCAAACTCCGGAACAGTTTTAAGCGATGCCAGTGGCAACTACAGTTTTGCTAATCTGGCGAGCGGATCATACACGGTTACGCCATCAATGACTGGCTACACTTTTACCCCGACCGACCAAGCGGTTACGGTCGATGAGGCAGATGTCACCGGTAACGACTTCACCGCAACGGCCAGCACATGAAGTACCCAAAGTATTGCTGAGACGGTAACAACGAATGCAGGTGGGATTTTATCAGGGATGACTATTACCCTGAGCAGTACGGGATCACAATGAGCAAATCCATTCCCTAGCAGAACGGTAACGGCAGCAACTGGTAGGGATGATTGCTGGCGGGCATGGCAAAATTTCGATATGGTAATATAATGTAATAAATGGCACGGCCAAAAAGTTATCGCTAGGCCGTGCCAACTTCATAAAATGGTTTATCCGTTACCTCGGACTTATGCACAATCTTTTCAAAAATTGATATCTCTTAAAAGTGCATATATGTAAGCACACTTCACAAAGACAAGAGCGTTAATCACTTCGATAAACTTATCTGCCTCAAACTCAGATTATGAACCATTGATTTCTGCGGAGACTGTCGAAAAAATCAAACCATGAAAAGTGCTAAAAAAACGTTCTCGTAAAATGACCTACAATGAAAGATTTCTGACTGAGGCTTATGTTTTGATGGTTAAAATTTGGCGATTATCTACAATATGACACAAGATATTCACCCTCTTCAGGGGTGAATAGCAAGATCGTGATAATTTTATGTTGCATCATTATGATGCTCTTCATATCTAAAAATTCCTTTTGTAGGGACGCTTTTATCTTTCATGAATCGAGCGAAATCAGGACCTCCGAAAGAAACGGAAAAACTAGTTTTTCTTGTTTTTTTAAAAGCATCCCGATAGTTCATAACTCCCCAAATATAAAATCGTTTAATGCCTTTTTCAACAGCCATGATTTCTTCTTCAGAGATAATATCTTTCTTAAAAGATCTCCAAGAAATTTCCGCCGAAGGGAAGACGGTATCTTTTTGATCAAATTGCCTATCGGTTATAGTCAAATCCTGGGGTGGTTTTTCCATGATAGCCACAGAATAATTGAAAATTATATTAGTGCCAGGAGTTTGTCCATGATTCTTGATGTCAAAGCTAACTCCAATTTTATCGGAGACATTCTGCCAATTCAGAATAATCTTTGGTGTAATGGAAATATAGGCTCGCAATTGCCTTCGGACAGCGGCACGAGCGGTGACTACTTGCCAGGCCCCGGCCCCTACCAAGAGAATAGTACAAACAGCAAGTATACCAGTAAAAACCGCAACTGGGTCGTAGAAAATATTTCCCCACTCCTTAGGGGTTTGCTTGCAATTGCAGTCTTCGTATTTAGTTTCCTCCTGCAAATTATAGGATGGAGCCAAATAGTGGAAGTAGAACGCCGAAATTTCGGCATCATTATTTTGGGCTTGGCTTATTTCCTTATTCTCTTTGATCTGTCGCTCGTTATAGCTAATGGCTATTTTCTTAGTTTGTTTTTGGAGGGGTTGTAATTGTGCAAATGCCCCAAATCCAACAAACAAACCGAGTATTATCATTAATGCGATTTTCGCATTCAGCATCTAGCGATTGCAGCCTCAAAGATGTCAGGATTCTTTCTATTATTGTACCTAAATTCAAACTCTGCAACATAAAGTTGGAGATACTTTCTGCTAACCTTATGGAATGTTCCAACGATGCCACGTTTGATCAGAGACCAGAATCCTTCTATGGTGTTTGTATGCACAGATCCAACAACATATTCACCATCCTTGTGACGGACAACTCCATGTTTGAACCACCTATCAAGGTCTCTATAGCCTGGGAAATCGTCTGTAGAGACCAAGCTGACCCTATCGGAAACTGTTTCTCTGACGAATCTATCCAATGTCTCAGCATCGACATTGTTTATAACACGAGCCACGACCTTGCCCTTTCTGCTCACGGCTCCGATTACAGGAGTCTTGCCGCTTGGCCCACGCCCACCACCACGTTTATCCTTGTGCTTGTTCTTGCCCTTGCCGCCAACAAAGGTTTCGTCAACCTCCACAAATCCAACGAGCTTGCGAAATTCGACATCGGTCAACCCGGCGCGTACACGATGACACATATACCAAGCCGTACTATAAGATCCTGTCCCGATCATGCGGTGGATCTGCAAGGCGCTCATGCCCTTCTTGCTACTGAGCATAAAGAAGATGACCTTAAACCATGTTTGAAGTGGATAGTTGGTATTCTCAAAGATAGTGCCTACAAGCACGGAAAAACGGTATCCACCACAATCCCGACATTGCCAATGCCATTCGCGGCTAAGCTCATAGACTTTCTCATTACCGCACCGAGGGCATTTAGGGCCGTTGGGCCATCGCTTTTCCATCAAATACTTCTTGCAGGAATCCTCATCTGGAAACATGGTCTCATGTTCTTTAAGAGTCATTGCCCTATTGATCATCAGAAACCCCCTTTAATCTTTACTTACATACTATATAACACCGAAGGGGGCTTGTGTCAAGTAGTAGATAATCGCCTAAAATTTGATGTTTTTAGAGCTTACTGGAGTTTTTCGACAGTCACGCGATAACTATTCGATTTTATAGGTCCAGATTATTCCAGATATTCAAATGAGGTCTATGCATATGAGAGAATAAAAAAGTTTTTATGCATGATGATCTACAGGGAGTATGATACATAAAAGCCATGAATCCCGAGGACCCTCTCTCCATAAGATCATGGGGAGAGGGTCAGGGTGAGGGGTCCAGTTAAAGATAAAACTGAATTACTATGCCAACTATCACCTTTCTTCCCAGCGGGAAATCCATAGATGTCCCTTCCGGCACCTTGCTCATGGATGCGGCAAGTCAGGCAGGGATCATGATCGAGCTGCCCTGCGGAGGAAAAGGGACCTGCGGAAAATGCCTGGTCCGGATAACCCACGGCACTGTTGCATGTAACTCAGACATACAGCTGACCGACGAAGAAAGGGATTTTGGATTTGTAGTAGCCTGCCAATCCTCCATCATTGAAGACGTTGTCGTCAACATCCCTGAACAGCCGGCCTGCATAATCCTCGATGACAACATTAACCCCGTCTGTGAAGCCGTGCCTGTACTGTCACACCTCTCCCCCGGCTCACAGCAGGTATGCCTGCGGGTCCCCAAGGCGGAAAAAGAAGACGGCCTGTCGGATCTCGACAGGATCGGCCGCAGTCTTAAATCCGTGATCCAGGAAAAAGAAATATTCTACCCTTTATCCGTTATCCAAAAATCGGCAGATGCCCTCCGTGCGGAAGGCGGCATGGTGACCCTTATACTCTCTTTTGAAGGCAATAAGGCCCACATCATTGATATAAAGGGCTCTCGGGCCGAGCATAAAAACCTGGGCCTTGCCATCGATCTGGGGACAACCACCATTTCCGTGCAGCTGATCGATCTGGGCAGCGGAAAGGTAGTATCAACCAGGAACGGTTACAACGACCAGATCCATTGCGGGCTCGATGTCATAAGCAGGATCAATTATGCATCCAACCGGGAGAGGCTGGAGGACTTGCGGTTGAGGGCCGTACGATCAGTGAACCGTCTCGTTCAAGAGTCGCTTGAGGATTCCTCTACTCTGAAAGAGGATATCACCTGCTGCCGCATATCGGGCAATACGATCATGACGCATCTCTTTCTCGGGCTCAAGCCGGAATATCTGCGGCTGGAGCCCTACACGCCGACCGTGCTGCAGGTTCCCCATTTCCGGGCCTTTGAACTGGGCCTCGATATCCTTTCCGGCGCCCTGGTTACCCTATCCCCTTGTGTTGGCAGCTATGTAGGGGGTGATATTACTGCCGGCATTCTCGCCACAGATCTTCCAAAAAACAAGGCCGAGATCTGCCTCTTCATCGATATCGGTACGAACGGTGAGATCGTCCTCGGCAATTGTGATTTCCTCATGACCTGTGCCTGTTCGGCTGGACCTGCCTTTGAAGGCGGGGGTATTGATTGCGGCATGCGCGCCACAACGGGTGCCATTGACTCTGTCACGATTGAGAGGGATACGGGCAGCGCCCGATATACGACCATCGGCAACGGCAGGCCCTCGGGCATCTGCGGGTCCGGGCTGATAGACCTTGTTGCCGGGCTTTTTCTCACCGGTTGGATCGATTCTTCGGGCAAGCTCAACAGGAGCAGGACAAGCCCCTTGATTCACCTCAACGGCCGTCGTGCCTCCTATACTGTAGCCGAAGCCGAGGACACGAACAGCGGCAAACCGATCATCCTGTCTGAAAACGATATTGAAAACCTCATGCGCGCCAAGGCGGCCATATATTCTGCTGCGTCTTTGATGCTCAGGCAGATCGGGATATCCTTTCATGACATTTCCACGTTTTACCTAGCAGGTGCATTCGGCCGGTTCCTCAATCTCGATAACGCCATGGTCATCGGTCTGCTGCCGGATATACCTGTTGAGAAGTTCCATTACATCGGGAATGCCTCTCTCCTGGGGTCCGGCCTATGCCTCCTGTCAAAGGAGTATAGAGACGCACAAACGGCGTTAGCGAAGCGTATGACCTATATCGATCTGAGCACGACGGCAGGCTATATGGATCAGTATACGGCTGCACTCTTCCTGCCGCATACCGAGCTTCACCATTTTCCGAACATCGCAAAAAGATTGAAAACAAGAATCTCCTAACGCGAGTTAAGCACAAACCGAATCCGCCAATTACAATTTTTTTACTCTCAGCCCTTTTTACACCACAATAATTTAGTTGCTTCTCTTTGACTGACCCTCTAAGGGTGAAACCAGGAGGGAGAGCCATGGTTACAGCAATCATCCTATTGAATGTTGCACGTGAACGTATCAACGAAACAGCACAAGATCTTTCAGACATCAAGGGCATGTCAGAGGTCTTCTCAGTCAGCGGCAGGTATGATCTGGTGGCTATAGCCAGGGTGGGCAGCAATGATGAACTTGCAGAGCTCGTCACCAATAAGATGCTCAAGATAAATGGGATCACAAAGTCCGAAACCATGCTCGCATTCCGCACCTATTCCCGGCATGATCTTGAAGGCATGTTCTCCATAGGATTCGAAGAGTAATGTGAGTTTTTCTCGGGTGCAAGGGAACCCCGCCTCTTCATGTGTACTGGCAAAAAGCTCTGGGCGGCCGGCAAACATATACTTTACCTTTGTCCGGGCCATATGCCTAACATTAAAGAGGAATAAGCTTATCACAATTTGTATTTAGCAAGGGCATACTCAACTTTAACTTCTCCCAAATTCAGTAGAGTATAAACCTCGCCGATCCCCGGTGCCAAATAAGAGAATCCATCGAAGTGCTGCATTTTCTTATTAGCCTGGAAAGACATTTTCAGACAATTTTTATATTGGCGGTTATCTATTTCTACTGTTTCTATTTTCTCAGCCTGATATCGTGTTTGTCCGTCTGATGTACGTGCTGTCCACGTGGTTCCCACTTGTATCGGGAATGGTGTTATTAAATACTCCGGCCGAGTATTGTTATTTTCATCAATTTTGTAGATACCCTCTCTTGTCCTCCTGTTATAACTGATATGCGGCTTTTCACCAGGGATCCCGGATGTAAGAGTGACCTGCTTATAATACGTCTTACCGTTGATGGTTTCTTCACCATTAATACGGATCAACATCCTTCCTTTATAAACCCCGGCAGGCGTTGTATACTTTAACAAGTATTCCCATTGTGTTCCTTGAGAGGCTTTAGGAAAGTAGATCTCGCCCGGCTGGGGGGGTTTTGAACATGCAGATAGAATCAATAACGCAATAAACAGAGAAAAAGCTTTTCGCATCGTATATATCTCTCCCTTAAATCTATTATCTTATGCATGAATAGTCATTACAGCAAGAAGCTTAATCCTTATATAATAAAGTCACCATACATCGCTACATATATTGTTTCTTTCCAAAAACAAATATTTGTAAAACCCATCTCTTCTTGAGCATAGCGAAGAATCTCATTCTTTGGTATTATACAAAACCGTGATGAGACGACAGCCTGAAACAGAATAAAAACCTATCATTGAACACAGCCATATGAGGAGGAAGTTACTATGAGTGAAATACTTGATGTCTTGGCACGGGAGATTCTTGATTCACGGGGAAATCCGACCGTTGAGGTAGATGTCTATCTGTCTACCGGCGACATGGGCAGGGCAGCCGTTCCCTCGGGCGCATCCACCGGTGCCAGTGAGGCCGTCGAGCTGCGTGATGGTGACCCCAAGAGATACAAGGGCAAAGGCACCACCAAGGCGGTGGAAAATGTGAATAAAAAGATCGCACCCGCCCTGGTCGGGTTGGATGTCCTGGACCAGGTGGGTATAGATAGTCTGCTGATCGAGCTTGATGAGACCGAGAACAAATCAAAGCTCGGTGCCAACGCAACCACAGGGGTGTCTGTGGCTGTGGCACGGGCGGCTGCGAACTTCTTCGGGCTGCCGCTTTACCGGTACCTCGGCGGGGCGTTTGCCCGGGAACTCCCGGTGCCGCAGATGAACATCATCAACGGCGGCAAGCATGCAGACAACAATGTGGACCTGCAGGAATTCATGGTAACGCCGATCGGCGCTCCGAACTTCCGGGAGGCCCTGCGCTACGCGGCAGAGACTTTCCATGCGCTCCGCGAGATTCTCATAAAAAACGACTATGCAACGGGTGTTGGAGACGAGGGTGGGTTTGCGCCCAACCTCAAGTCCAATGCCGAGCCCTTCCAGCTCATTGTGCAGGCCATCGAGAAGGCCGGCTATAGGCCCGGCGAAGATGTGGCCATTGCCATAGATGCTGCTGCCAGCTCCTTCTACAAGGACGGGAAGTATATCCTGGCCTCCGAGAAGGACCCTGAGCGGACTGCTGAGGAGATGATCGACTTCTATGAGGAGCTCATCAAGAAATACCCCATCGTCTCCCTGGAAGACGGCCTTGACGAGGCCGACTGGGACGGTTGGAAAAAGCTCATGAAGCGCCTGGGCGGCAAGGTCCAGATCGTGGGTGACGACATCTTCGTGACCAACCCCAAGTTCCTTGCACGAGGCATAAAGGAAAAGGCCGCCAACTCCATCCTCATCAAGGTGAACCAGATCGGGACACTGACCGAGACCATGCAGACCGTTGAGATGGCCCGCAGGGCCGGGTTCACCACAGTCTTCTCCCACCGCTCCGGCGAGACCGAGGACGCCTGGCTGGCAGACGTGGCGGTCGGGTACAGCGGGGGCCAGCTCAAGACCGGCTCCACGTCCCGTGGTGAGCGTCTGGCCAAGTACAACCAGCTCATGCGCATCGAGGAAGAGCTTGGGGCCTCGTCCGTGTTCAGAGGGAGGGATGTGCTGTACAGCATAAAGAAGTAAACACCAGGGGGGCTGACGCCCCCCTTTTTCGTGAACAGTGATCACTGTTCACTTAACATCCCCTTCTTGCTTTTTTTTCATGTTTGGATTAACCATCCCATTTTATATGTGTATTATACCCTAAGGCGTAATGCCTTTGGGTATACCTTACCCGTGAGAGAGGAGGCACAATGAGGGAAGTCGTCATCACCTCTGCCGTGAGAACCCCCAATGGGAGTTTTGGCGGTGCTTTGGCACAGATGAGCCCGATAAAATATGGGGCCATAGCCATCGAAGAGGCAATCAGGCGTTCAAAGATCGAGAAAGCGCATGTAAACGAGGTTATCCTAGGTATGGTCCTGCCCTGCGGCCATGGCCAGAATCCTGCAAGAATCGCGGCAGTCCAGGCAGGCCTGCCGTGGGATGTCGGATGCCTCACCATCAACAAGGTGTGCGGTTCTGCCCTGAAGGCCATGATGCTCGCCGTCCAGGCCATCCGGAACGGCGATGCCGACGTCGTAGTGGCTGGCGGCATGGAGAATATGAGCATGGCACCCTACTACCTCGATAAGGCCCGTTTCGGTTATCGCATGGGTCCAGGCTCCATTCAGGACCACATGGTGCATGACGGGCTGTGGGATGTGGTGAATGATTTCCACATGGGTATCTCCAATGAACTCTGCTCTGAAAAGTACCATATTTCCCGCGAGGACCAGGACCGGTATGCAGAAAGGTCATACAGCCTTGCACTGAAATCTATAAAGGAGGGGAAGTTCGCCGAGGAGATCGTGCCGGTGGCCGTACCCCAGCGAAAAGGAGATCCTAAGATCTTCAGCGTGGATGAGTGCCCGCGTGAGACCACCTATGATATGCTCTCTAAGATGCCGGGCGCCTTCAAGAAGGGCGGCGTCACCACTGCAGGCAATGCATCCACTATTTCTGACGGTGCTTCCGCCGTGGTGCTTATGGCCAAAGAAAAGGCCAAAGAGCTGGGTTGTACCATCATGGCGACCATCGGCGCCCAGGCCTCTGCGGGTCTCGACATGAAATATGTTCTCGTTGCCCCCATCCTTGCTATACCCAAGGTATTGAAGAAGGAGGGGATCGGGCTTAACGACGTGGACTTCTTTGAGATCAATGAGGCCTTTGCGGGTTCGACCCTGGCGGTCATCCGTGAGCTCGGCATCGACATGGACAAGGTGAACGTGAACGGCGGCAGCATAGCGCTGGGCCACCCGATTGGCTCCAGCGGCACCCGCGTATTCACCACCCTGATCCACGAGATGAAACGCAGGGGCAAGACCATAGGCCTGGCAACGCTCTGCCTGGGCGGGGGCGAGGCAGTGGCTTTGGTCGTGCGGCGTTAAAATCGGGTGTCTCCTCACACATTTCAAGTCCCTTCTCCCCTTGCGGGAGAAGGACAGGATGAGGGGTGCACGAGAAAGGTATTAAACAAGGAGCATTCGAAGACCCATCACATACATGACATTCATTTATAATAGAAGGAGCAAACCATGGACATAAAGACCTTCGGCGTCATCGGCGCAGGACAGATGGGGAACGGCATCGCCCAGGTGGCTGCTGCAAGCGGGCTTTTTGTCATCATGAACGATATAAACGATCAGTTCGTGCAGGGCGGCATGAAGACCATCACCAAAAACTTAAACCGCCAGGTGGAAAAGGACACCCTGAAGGAAAGCGATGCGAAGATCATACTGGACAGGATCAAGACAAGCACCAGCCTCAAGGACATGGCAGATGCCGACTTTGTGGTGGAGGCGGCATCGGAAAGGGAGGATATCAAATTTTCC
>Ga0326728_10020366_pt1 | contig 12665 bp, 8 predicted proteins | sample MB3enrmetagenome_FD_207602 | JGI IMG/M metagenome (GOLD analysis project Ga0326728, IMG submission 207602) | Lab enriched peat soil microbial communities from McLean, Ithaca, NY, United States - MB31MN | ecosystem: Environmental > Terrestrial > Soil > Wetlands > Peat | place: USA: New York...
CCGCTCCACAGAGTGAACGCCGCACAGATCCAGACTCCCGCCGAAGCCAAATTGCGGATCAGCCACAAGTTCCAAATATTTCTGACCATCCAGGTGAGAATCGTGGCAATCTGCACACAAGTCGAGACCTTGCCCCAGATACTGGGGGGGAACTGCCGGATTGGGGTAGTCAGCAGCATTATACCCGCGCCCAACAGGATATAGAGGTCGCGCCCGAAAACCACCGCTACCAGCCACCACGGCACCATGCCCGCCGCCGCCAGCGCCAGGAACACGCCGCTCAACAGGCACTTGTCGGCGAGGGGATCGAGCACCGCGCCGCTGGGTGTGATGAGGCGCAGGCGGCGGGCTGTGGCGCCGTCCAGGTAGTCGGTGAACGCCGCGATGGCGAAGAGAAACAGCGCCAGTACGGGGCGGCGCGCGAGGATCGCCCAGGCGACCAACGGCGTCAGCAGCAAGCGGAGCAGCGTGAACAGGTTGGGCGGGTTGATCCAGGGCGGCATCAAAGAATGAGTGTAGCGCCTGACCGCTGCGCCGCGCCCCGGTGGTGGTAGACTGCCTTTGTGGATAAATGCGTCCTGGTTGTGGATGACAACCCCGTCGGTCTGAAGATCACTGTTGGCCTGATCCACGCGGCCGGTTTCCGGACGGATTCGGCGGAGAGCGCGGAACGGGCGCTGGAGCTGATGGCCAAACGCCCACCGAGCCTGGTGGTGACCGGGCTGCGTCTCCCGGGAATGGACGGTCTGGCGTTGGCGCGTGCGGTGAAATCCCGCGCCGAGTGGAAATCCATTCCGGTGATCCTGCTGACCGCCGCGTATTCCCACGAAGAGGAAGCCGAAGCGGTGAAGGCCGGCTGCGAGTGCTCCATCGCCAAACCGGTGGACGTGAAACTCTTTCCCGGGATGATTGCTCTGTACCTGGGTGCACCGGCGGCGATTCCCGCCCAGGCCGAGGCGCGGCGAACCGACAGCTTGCCCATGCGGGAACTGCGCGACGAGTTCCTATCGGGCAGCGCCGCAGAGTGCCGGAGGATTCTGGCCGGGTTCGGGGACGTGCCGGATTATCCGGCGATCCGCAAAGCCCTGCATCGCTGGGCCGGGGTCGGGGGTACGCTGGGATTCCCCGGCATCACTGCCACGGCGCGGGAGCTGGAGGCGCTGGTGGCGAATCCTCAGGAGGGCCAGACGGAGGATTTGGGGCTCGGGCTGAGCGAGCTGTTGGACCTGTTCACCCACGCTACGCCGGTCGAGCCGCCGCCCCTGAGCGGGGAATCGGGCGCGCCTGCCGCCGCCACTCCGTCCAAAGCACCCGTGATCCTGGTGGCCGACGACGATCCGCTGGTGCGCGTGGCGATCGTCCGCACGCTGGAATCGAATGGATACCGCTGCCGCATGGCCGAGGACGGGGTTATGGCGTTTGCGGTGGCGCGCGCCGAGCCGCCCGGCGCCATCATACTGGATATCAACATGCCGCACATGGACGGATTCCAGGTGCTGTACTCGCTGCGCAATGTCTGGGCCACGCGGTTCGTACCTGTCCTGATGTTGACGGCCAGCCACGACCGGATGGATGTCATGCGCGGAGGCCTTCTGGGCGCGTCCGACTACATGACCAAACCGTTCGACCTGGACGCCCTGGTGACGCGCATCGATCGCCTGCTGGCGGCCCGATAGACTCGAGGCCGTTGCTTCCCGCACGGAACCGCGGCGCGGGGCGCGTTCCGCCGGGCCGAATCCGCCACCAACCCCAAGAATCTCTACTTGCGAACGGTGAGGGATTGGTTGCCGTCGATGTAGGCGACAAACTGCGTGCCTGCGGCCGCCGCGATGTCCTTCGGCTTCTTCTTCCCGCTCGCATTGGCGCCGGCATCCACCGGACGCCGGCTGGAAGCGGAGCCGCCGGCTGGGGTGGCGCGCACCTTCAGCTTCTGGCCGCCCACCGCGTCCACCTGGTTCAACTGGAACGTCATTTTCGTGCCCAGCCCCAGCGCCTTTTTCCTGGTTTCGTCCACCACTTGCCCGGTCACCAGGGCGCCTTTCGAAATCACCACATTGTCGCCGGAACGAACGTCCGTGGACACGATAAACTTCAGCGGCATTCCGGCGCGCGCGTCCAGGGGGATGTCGTCGCCCAGTTCGATGGTGAACGGGACGCCATCCGATATGGCGATCATCGTCTCGACGGCAGGGGGAGCCGGGGTGGCATGGGGAGCGGGCGGGACGGGAGCCGGCGGAACTGGACCCGGCGAGGTTGCGCCTTTCGGCGCGTGGGAAGGCGCCGTCGCGGAATTCGCGGCAGCCGGCGTGGCGCCGGCCGGTTTCACCGGGGCCGGAACGCTGGCCGAGGACTTCGTATCCACGGGCGTGGCCGGCGCGCCGGAATTTGCCGCCGGCGCCGCGGCGGCCGCGGCCGGCGGTGGCTGCGCCGGTTCGGGAGTCTTGTGCCGTACCACCGCCCACCAAATTCCCCCGGCGATCGCCAGCGCGGCGCCGATCGCCGCGGGAATGGCGAACCTCGCTTTGGACTTGGGGCGCGCGATGGCGATCTGCGCGGTGGGCGCAGCTCCGGTGTCGTATTGCAGCTTGAGGTTTTCGAGCGCCCCGAGCAGCGCGTCCATGTTCTGCCACCGCTCGTCGCGATTCTTGCGCAGGCACTTCTCGACGATCTCGTTCAGTTGCGCCGGAGCGGCGGGGGCGAACTCGCGAATCGGCCGGACATCGTCCCGCAGAATCGCCGTCATGGTGGCGATGATAGAGTCGCCGGGGAACGCGCAATGCCCGGTCACCATCTCGTACAGCAGAATTCCGAAGGAAAAGATGTCCGAACGGCCGTCGACCGGCTTGCCCTCGGCCTGCTCCGGAGACATGTAGTTGACCGTGCCCACCACCGTGCCCTGCACCGTCAACGGACCGGAAATGCTGGCGGTCTTGGTGGTATCGGCGGCGAAGCCCGTGAAGGTGGGCTTCGCCAGGCCGAAATCCAGCACCTTGACCAGGCCGGAACCGGTGACCATGATGTTGCTGGGCTTGATATCGCGATGCACGATGCCCGCCGCGTGGGCGGCCGCCAGCGCGCTCGAAATCTGCACCGCATATTTGAGCACCTGCGGAATCGGGAGGCCGGATTCGGGCACCAACTCCGCCAGGGTCTTGCCGGTCACCAGTTCCATCACCAGTAGATCGGTCCCTTCGTCGGCCAGAATGTCGTGGACCGTGATGATATTGGGATGGCTCAGGCCCGACGCGGCCCGAGCCTCCTGCATGAACCGCAGCCGGAGGGTATTGTCGCCCGATTGGCTTTGGGGTAGGACCTTCACGGCCACCAGGCGGTTGAGCCGGGTATCCTTCGCGCGGAAGATCTCGCCCATACCGCCGCCGCCCAGGCGGTCGAGGATTTCGTAATGAGACACCGTTCGGCCAGTCATCGCATCTCGCTTTGGATAATCCAGTGTGCCACAGGTGGAGCGGGCGTGGATAGGTTCGCTTGAGATTCGCACCCGGCTTGGAACAACATGGAAGTTATGCCGCCCAAAGCCGACTGGCGCCGATCGCGCAAGAAGCCCGTGGACGCTCCTCCTCCGCCGCCCGTTCCCCAGCCGCGGCCCGCGCCCGTCTGGCCCGCGTTGCGGCCGCACATGTGGCGCGTCCTGGCACTCTGGGCTTTGGCGCTGCTGGCCTACTCCAACTCCTTCCGCGCGGGCATGACGTTGGATAACGCCACGGTCATCCTCCAGGATTCCCGCATTCGGGCCGCCACCCGCCAGAACGTCGGCCTCATCTTCTCGGAGGAATACTGGTACGGCAACGCCTCCACCAATCTCTATCGGCCGCTGACCACGCTCTCCTACCTGTTCAACTATGCGATTCTCGGCAATGGTAGGAATCCCGCCGGGTACCATTGGATCAACTTCGCCATCCACGCCGTCAACATCCTGCTGGTCTACCTGTTGGGCCTGCTGATCCTGCGCCGGACCGGCCTGGCGCTGGGGTTGGCCGGACTGTGGGGCGTGCATCCGGTGCTCACGGAATCGGTCACCAACATCGTCGGCCGCGCGGATGAACTGGCGGCGTTCGGGGTACTGGCCGGGCTTCTGTGCTACGTGAAAAGCACCACGGCCGGCGGTCCCCGAAAAATGGTCTGGCTGGCCGCCGCGGCGATCGCAACGGCGATCGGATGCTTCTCCAAAGAGAGCGGCGTGGTGGTCTTAGCCATGGTTCCGCTTTACGATTTCACCTTCGGCCGGGGGACGCCGTGGAGATCGCGCATTCCCGGGTACGCCGCCGTGATATTGGGCGCGGCTGCGTTCTTCTACTGCCGCGCCGGGATGCTGGCTACCCATCCGATCGCCACCGTACCCTTTGGCGACAACCCGCTTCAGGGCGCGGGTTTCTGGACGGCGCGCCTGACCGCCGTGAAAGTCTTGGGCAAGCTGTTCGCCCTGTTTCTGTGGCCCGCCGCGCTCTCCTGCGACTACTCCTATAACCAGATTCCGCTGTTTTCCTGGCGGCTGAACTGGGAGGACGCGCAGGCGCTCCTGGCGCTGTTGGGGTGCGCCGCCGCCCTCGCCCTCGCCATCCGCTTCCGGCGTCATGCCGCGCTGGTCTTTTTGGTGGCGTTCTGGTTCCTGGCCATGGCGCCCACCGCCAACATCGTCATCCTGATCGGCAGCATCATGGCCGAGCGTTTTCTGTACCTGCCGGCGGTCGGGCTGGCGGGCTGCCTGGTGCTGGGAATCGACGCCCTGGCGCGCCGCTTCACGGCATCTCCGGCGGCCGCCCGCAAGGCCGCCGGAATTGCGGTGGGAGTCCTCTGCCTGGCCTGCTTCATCCGTACCTTCGTCCGCAACGCCGACTGGCGCGACGAACTCAGCCTGTGGACCAGCGGCGTCCGTTCCAGCCCGGCCAGCTTCAAATCGCACGTCTCATTAGGCATCGCGCTGAGCCTCGCCGGCCCGGCTTACCTGGACCGCGCCGTTCACCAAGCCGACATCGCGCTCGACATACTCCGCACCCTGCCCGACGAGCTGAGCAACTCCGTGGGGTACCAGCAGGCCGCCCTGTGCTACCGGGCCAAGGGAGACAGCCTGCCGGCCGGCGGCCAATACTGGTATGAGAAGGCCCGCGACGCCTTGTTGCGCGGCCTGGAGATCGACCGCGGCGACCAGGAACGCGCCCGCGTCCTCAACCTCACCCAGGGCAAAGGGCGCTACCTCGGCGCGCAAGTCCGCTTGTACCTGGAACTGGGCCGTGTCTACGAGGACTTGTCCCAGCCGAAGCTGGCGCTCGAGATCCTGGCTAAGGGCCGCTCCATCAACCCCAAGCCGGAGTTTTCCGAAGAGATGGCGCGCGCCTACCGGGAGATGGGCGACAAGGACGGAACCGCCATCGCCCTCATGGAAGGTCTGGTCCTGCAGCCCGACGCCACCGAACTCGCCGGATCTCTGGTGAAAGTCTACGAGGAGTTTCATCCCGACAGTTGCGCCGTGGCAAAAACCGCGGGTGGGTCCAGCATCGACCTCGCCTGTCCCCTGGTTCACGACCATTTCTGCGCCGCGGCGCGTAATGTAGCTTTCGACTACCAACGCCACGACCGTCGCCAGAAGGCGGCCGCTACGGCCAATACCGCCATCGCCGAATTCGGCTGTTCCGCCTCGGCGTTCGCGTCTCCCCAGTGAAATCGGGACGAAGCGCGCCATCCGGCGGATCGAGTTGTCTCACTCGCGCGGCGGGCCGATACGGGCGGGCGTTCCCGCTGGCTTTGTGGTCCATTTTCAGGGTCGCCATGTACTGAAAGCAACCATCGCACCAGGATTGTCCTATATTCGACGATCCTTGGTTCGATTCGCGCTGTATACTGGGGTCAACTTCGAAAACCCGGCTAGCAGGCGATGGCGGTCAACGGCAAGCGGGATCGCGCCCGGTGACGCCAGCGCGGCACGTATCTGCCAAGACTTGGGTCGGGCGTCGCGAGGCGCCGAGGGGAAGGCTTGTACGTTGCCGTCAAAGCTTCATGAATAAGTTGCGGATCGGAATTATCGACATAGTGTCGAGAGGCCCTACCCGGGCCTTATACGCGCGCATAATGAACGCGAGCCTCGCCAGTATCATGCCCCAGGTTATTGGGGTCTGGTGCAAGGAGGAGGGACACGAAGTTACCTTCGTTTGTTACACCGGCTTTGAAGACCTGCTGACGGAGTTGCCGGAAGACGTCGACGTGGTTTTCATCGGCGCCTTCACCGAAGCCGCGCACACGGCGTACGCCCTGAGTAATCTTTTCCGCCAAAGAGGTGCGATTACCGTGATCGGGGGGCCGCACGCCCGCTGTTACCCCGAAGACGCCGCGCGTTACTTCGACTATGTGCTGGGCTTCACGGACAAGAGCACGCTCCGCGACGTCTTGCGGGACCGCTCGCAACACCGGCCCATGGGCATCCACCTCGCGGCCTCCCGGCAACCCGCGACCCTCCCTGGGGTGCGCGAGCGTTGGCAGTTTATCGACCCCACGCTCAGGAAAGCGCCCCTCCTCAAGATGGTCCCCATGGTCGGCAGCCTGGGGTGCCCGTACACTTGCGCCTTTTGTATCGATTCCACGGTGCCCTATCAACCCATGGACTTCGACGCGCTCCGCGACGATCTGCGGTTCCTGCTCACCAAGTTCAAACGGCCCCTGGTGGCCTGGCACGATCCCAATTTTGGAGTCCGCTTCGACGACTACCTGGACATGATCGAAGACGCTGTCCCTCCCGGCAGCATCGACTTCGTCGCCGAGAGCAGTCTGTCCCTGCTTTCCGAACCGCACCTCAAGCGGCTCAAACGCAACTCGTTCAAAGGCGTCCTTCCGGGCATTGAATCGTGGTTCGCCCTGGGCGACAAATCGAGGACCGGGTCGCTGCTCGGGATGGCCAAAGTCCGCCAGGTGTCCGAACACGTCAACCTGATCCTGCGGTACATACCTTACATCCAAACCAACTTCGTTCTGGGGCTCGATACCGACGAAGGACCCGATCCTTTTGAGCTCACTAAGCGATTCCTGGACATGAGCCCAGGGGCTTTTCCGGCCTATTCGCTGCTCTCCGCGTTCGGCCGGGCCGCGCCGCTCAACCTGGATTACCAGCGATCCAACCGCGTCCTGCCCTTCCCATTTCACTTCCTCAACAATAACGGCGCCATGAACGTCAGGCCGGCGAACTATTCCTGGCGGACGCTCTACGACCAGGTCATCGGCCTGACCCGATATTCCTTCTCCACGCGCGCCATCTTCCGCCGCTTGCTGGCGACCGAAGGGGTGACTTCGCGTTGGATGAACCTGGTGCGCGCGGTTTCGACGGAGGGCTTCGGTAGGGCCAGGTACTACCGCGAGATTCGCGATCGCTTGGATACCGACCCGCAGTTCCCGCCCTATTTTGAGCGGGAGAGCGGCGTGCTTCCCCAGTTCTACAAGAATATAGTCCGCCAGGATCTCGGACCGCTGATGGAGTGGCTTCCCGAGGGTGCGCTGTATCACGACCCCAACGCCTACTTGAAGTCCGAGGGCTCCAGGTCCGAGCGCTCCGGGTCCAAGCGCTCCCAGGATTTGGTGGCGCTCGTCTGACCGCGACCCGGCGTTTCTTGTTACCTATACCTGCATGATCTTCATCGCCTGCGCCAGGCTCGCCAGCGGATCGCGCCCCGGGCCCGGCGTATACTCATGCGCGACATATCCCGCGAAGTTCAAGTCCGCGATGGCCTGCGCCACAAACCGGTAGTTGAGCTCCTGCGTATCGTCGATCTCGTGCCGCCCCGGATTTCCTCCCGTATGGAAATGTCCGATCCACTGGAAATAGTCGCGGATGTTGCGCACAATGTCGCCGTCCATGATCTGCGCATGATAGATGTCGAAGAGGATCTTCACCCGCGGCGAATTCACGCGCCGCATCACATCCACGCCCCAGGCGATGTGATCGAACATGTAGTCCCTGTGGTTCACCTTGCTGTTCAGGTACTCCATGCAGATGGTGACGCCGCGGTCTTCGGCGTGCTCCTTCACGCGGTTCAGGAACGCCACGCAATGGTCCGCGCCCTCCGCGTCCGCCATGCCGTTGCGATTCCCCGAAAACGTAATGATGTTGGGCACGCCGTTGGCCGCCGCCTCGTCGATGGCCGCGTGCATGGATTTCTCCAGCGGCGCGTGATTCTCGGCGCGGTTCAGCGCATCCCGGATGGTGCCGCCCGGTCCCGGCGGGTACATGGTGGGAACCAGCCCGTATTTCTTGAGCACGGGCCAATCCTTCGGCCCGATCAGGTCGAACCCGTAGCAACCCGCTTTGGCCGCCTCGCGGCAGGCATCCTCCAGGCTGGCGCCGCGCGCGAACACGCCCTGCGTAACGCACTGCTTGAGGCGTCCCTTGCGCTCCGGCGCGCCGGTCTGCGCCAGTGCCGCCGAGGCGGCCAGCGCGGGTAGAAAATCTCTGCGGCGCATCGCTCCTCCTTCAGACCTCGTCGAGCTCCTTCTTGCATTCCGCGGGGCAGTGCCTGCACATCGCCGGCCGCGTCCCCTTGGAGCGAATCCCGCCGCGATAGTGGATTCGACATGCGGGACCACCAGACCGCATTATACTGGGCCGCGGTGCCGGGGAAGCATTCATCGCAATCGCGTTCGGTCCGGACTGCTCCGGCCGCCCCACGCCCGGCTTCTCGACGCACTCCTTAATGCGCCACCGGGCTTTCAAGCGACAGCTCGCGAAACTCGGCTGCCTTTACGTCGAGCGCCCGCGCGATTTCGCCGTCCAGGTAGCCTTCGGGCATGTTCTTGGCCGGGCGGCAGCCGTCCATGCGGCAGATCTGGCGGAAGACGTCCGGCCGGTCGATCAGCAGGCAGGGGCGGGCACGGTCGGGGGCGAGCGCCTGCTCGGCCCGAAACGCGGCGAACACGGGATGGCGCTGCACGAAGTCGCGCAAGCTGGTGTACTCCGAGCGCCCGGCGATGATATCGAAGATGTTGCCACAAGCCAACGGGGCAAACACGCAGGGGCTGATGTCGCCGTTGGCGTAGATGTGGAAATAATTTCTCCCGCCCGCGATGCAGCCGCCCACCAGCGGGCCGTCGTTCCAGAAGTCGGCCATGAAGATGGGCCGGTTCTGGCACCGCCAGCGGTGGAGGGCCGTAGCCATCATGACGCGCTGCTCGGCCGTGACCATCAGGTCGGGGCGGGGCGAGCGGCCGATCGGCTGCAGGAGGAAGAACCACCCGAACATGTCGCCCTCGGCGATGCGCTGCTCGATAAAGGCGTCGCTGGCAATGGCTTCCGCATTCTCGCGCGTGACCGTGGCGGAGAAGCCGGTGAGCACGCCGTGACGAACCAGCAACTGGCGCGCGCGGCGGTCTTTCGCGGAGACCCCTTTTCCGCGCCGGGCATCGGTCTGGCTTTCGAAGCCCTCGACGCTCAAGGTGGGGAATACATTGCCGAGCTCGCCCAGCCGTGCGGCCGTGGCTTCGCCGATCAGCGTGCCGTTGGTATAAACCATGAAGCCCTGGTTCGGGAACCGCTTGGCCAGACGGGTGATCGTTCCGTCGACGCTTTCCCGGAGAAATGGCTCGCCGCCGGAGATGGTGATGAGGCTGACGCCCATATCCACCAGTTGCTCGACGATTTCGACCATGCGTTCAAACGGCAGGTCGCTGCCGTCACAACTGCTTTTGGCATAGCAGCCGGGGCAATACAGGTTGCAGCGGTCCGTGGGTTCGATGACCACGGTGGTCGGCGCAGCCAGTCCGGTTCCCTGTGCAGCGGTCCGGCGGTAGACGTCCCGTGAGTAAGTCGCGATGAACCGCAGAATGGCGCGGGCGGCCCGCGGCCGCTCGTGCACCACCCGGCGCAGAAACTCCTTCAGATGCGAACCGAACCAGCGGGCGTGTGAGAGGGTATCGGCATCACCCTCGTTCTCATTAAGGGCGGCGCCCACGTTCTCAATAATCTTGTCGACGATGAAATCCTGCAGCACTCCCGCGCGAAGTGCCAGGTCCGCTCCCTTGACCTTGGCTCGAAGGGACAGGCGCGACCACAACTGTTGTGTAAGCATGCAATCCTCGCTCCGTGAACCTTGGGTAGAGCAATCGAACCGGAATCTCCACTTTGGACCTCAGGGTCCCATTCACTACAACTCCAACCGCCTTCCTCTAATCCTCCCCGCATCGAAATCAGAACCGGTATTCACCCGCATCCAGCCGGGTTGGAGCCGCGCGCACATCGCGCAGCAGCCTAGAGTCACGGTGGAGTTGGGTTATCTCAGCCTCGCGGTCCAAGGCCATTGCGAGATCTTCGGTCGTACCGGGGGCCTTCTCCACCGCAATCGCTTCGCGTTGCCGAAGGCCCCAGACAAGTTCGTCGCGTTCGGCCTGCCGGGATTCCTCGATCTGGTGAAGGTCTTCGCTCATGCGCTCTCAATCTCCTGGCGCGCGTAGGCGGCGAACCAAGCCCCATGTGGGGCTGTGGCCGAATCCGATGTCGGTCGCCGAAAGCGGCAGCACAGGGACCGCACGCCGGCCTGTCTCCGGATCGCCAACTGGCCTTCTGGACGGTCATGACGCAGGATGATGTACCAAGGTTTCATATTTTAGAATCTTTTTATCAGTTTTAGCCAAGGAAGTTCGCTCAACATCGAAAGATCATGTGGAGATTTTCAGCGGGCGGATTCCGACAAAGCCGCACAGCGGGCGGCCGATGTAACCCTGGTAAATCGAGCAACTTCAAAAACCCCGGAGATTCTTCCGCACGGAGGATGAGATGCTCAAACGCATAGCGATCCTCGCGCTGCTGGGTGTTTCGCTCGCCAGCGCGAAAACCTATACTTTCACTGTTACCAATCCCGCCCAAGCCGGCAAGGTCCAATTGAAACCCGGCGAGTACAGCCTCAAGTTGGACGGATCGCAGGTCGTGTTCATGGACACAAATGGCCGTCGAATCGACGCCACAGCGAAGGTAGAGACCGCCGGCCGCAAGTTCGACCAGACGGCCGTCGCCACCTCGAAGGCGGGTGGGTCGACCCGGATTCAGTGGATCGAACTTGGGGGCGGCAGGAACAAGGTGGTCTTCGAATAATCGCCTGCATCTCCGGGCGGCGGCGCCCAGGAAAGGAATTCCGAATCGCCATAGCATCCGCGCGCCAAAATGCGAACACGGAAAAACACTCTGCCACCTGCAATTCGTTCAAACGAAAGCAGACTGCCAGTCGACCTTCGACGCCACTACGAAACGGGTCGAAAAAATCCAGGAGCAGGTTTTGTAAGTGATTGAAGGGAATGGCGGGGACGACGGGGCTCGAACCCGCGACCTCCGACGTGACAGGCCGGCGTTCTAACCAAGCTGAACTACGTCCCCGCGTTGTCACGCAGACGTATTCATCCTACCACGTCCCCTTCGCCGTCCGCAAAATCGCGCGCGATTTGTTACCGTGTGGAACATGCGAACTTGCCTCCTGATTCCCCCAGTCCTCGCTTTCGCCCTCCTGACGGGCTGCGCTTCCAAACCGACGCCCGAGGAGGCCAAAAAATTCATCGACGATGCCGAGCAAAAGCTCCTGGTTCTCGGCGTCGACCAGAACCGCGCCGACTGGGTCAAGTCCACCTACATCACCGAAGACACCGAGGACCTGGCCGCCAAACTCGACGAGCGCGCCATCAACGCCACCGTCGAATACGCCAAGCAGTCCACCCGCTTCGACGGCCTGGCTCTCGATCCCGTCACCGCCCGCAAGATCAAACTGCTGAAACTCTCCCTCACCATCGCCACCCCCTCCGATCCCAAGGAAAGCGAGGAGTTGACGCACATCACCTCCGGCCTGGAAGGCACCTACGGCAAGGGCAAGTACTGCCCCAGCGGCCCCGACAGTTGCATGGACATCGAACAGATCACCAAGATCATGGCCGAAAGCCGCGACCCCAAGGAGTTGCTCGACGTCTGGACCGGCTGGCACGCCATCTCGAGGCCCATGCGCCTGGATTTCGGGCGTTACGTCGCGCTAGCCAACAAGGGCGCCAAGGAGCTCGGCTTCCAGGACAACGGCGCCATGTGGCGTTCGCCGTACGACATGCCGCCCGACGATTTCGCCAAGGAACTCGACCGCCTCTGGGAACAGGTTCGTCCCCTCTACACCTCGCTGCACGCCTACGTGCGCGCCCGGCTGCACGCCAAGTACGGCGACGCCGTTCCCGCCGATGGCCCCATTCCGGCCTACCTGCTGGGGAACATCTGGGCGCAGGAGTGGGACAACATTTACCCCCTGGTTCAGCCGGCCAACGCCGATCCCGGCTACGATCTCACCGCTCTGCTCAAGAAGAAGGATATCGACTGGAGGCGGATGGTCAAATACGGCGAAGGCTTCTTCACCTCGCTGGGCTTCGCTCCGCTGCCCGCCACCTTCTGGGATCGCTCCCAGTTCCTCAAACCGCGCGACCGCGAGGTGGTCTGTCACGCCAGCGCCTGGGACATCGATGCCCTCAGCGACCTGCGTCTGAAGATGTGCATCCAGGTCACCGGCGAAGACTTCCTCACCGTCCATCACGAGCTGGGGCATAATTTTTACCAGCGGGCCTACAGCAATCTGCCGCCCACCTTCCGCAACAGCGCCAACGACGGCTTCCATGAAGCCGTCGGCGACACCATCGCGCTCTCCATCACCCCCGAG
>Ga0326728_10020369_pt1 | contig 12664 bp, 8 predicted proteins | sample MB3enrmetagenome_FD_207602 | JGI IMG/M metagenome (GOLD analysis project Ga0326728, IMG submission 207602) | Lab enriched peat soil microbial communities from McLean, Ithaca, NY, United States - MB31MN | ecosystem: Environmental > Terrestrial > Soil > Wetlands > Peat | place: USA: New York...
CCGAATCCCTTGGCCTGGAACAGCTCTGTAGTACCCACCGTGGGTAATACAACGCCGCCCCGCTAAGGTGCACAAACTACAGCTACTTGCCCGTGTCTTCGGCTGCATCCGAGTAAACTCCCGCTAGGTGACCTTTTGCACTTCTTGGTTGTGGAGGAAGGGCACCACTATGTCGTTGAGACACACAGCGACTACCTTATCGACCGCTTTCGCCTGAGGGTCAGGAAGACTCATCAACCCAAGGATGCACAGGTGATCTTTTTTTCAAGAAGCTCGGTCGGCAATAGAGCCCATATACTCAACATCAATGAGAAAGGGCAGTACCCGAGCGAACAACCCGACGAGTTCCGCCGCTTCTTCATTAACGAGGAAGTCAGCCTGCTGGAGATCTAGCCCGTGTCGATAGTGGTGGACATCAACGCTTTGGCACCCGTGTTCAATTCAAATTGCTGCGAGCACTCCGAATTCAAGCCGGTTTTTGAGTGGATTCTCAAAGGCCGAGGCCAGGCGGTGTTCGGTGGCTCGAAGTTCAGGGCTGAGCTGGTGAGGGCAGGCCGGTACCTCCGGTTATTCGGTCAACTGAAGACGGCTGGCCGTGCCGTAGAGATACGGGCTGACTTGGTTGATGCTCGTGAGGCCGAGCTTATTGCCATAACTCAAGGAACGGGTTGCGATGACCAGCATATTATCGCCATACTGTGCGTGTCTGGTTGTCGCCTGGTCTGTTCGCGCGACTCCCGGTCTTATGAGTTCATCAAGTGCAAGCGGTACTATCCCAAGCGGTGCAGGGTGCCCAGGATCTATAGCTCTTCGAAGAACGTGGACCTTTTGAGCGATAAGAACTGCGCCCGCCTGCGGAACATCGCATAGAGACGACCGGCGGGGACCGCTTGGGCTTGGCCGGGCGAAAGGCCCTGTAGAGGAGCGCGATGTCCAGAGTGGGAACGAAGGGCCCGGCGCCAGCCGTGGCAGCCTCACCTTGGCCGTCTCACGCCGATTCCGCGGGGGTGAAAACCGAGGCGCCCCCGATCTTGGCGGCCCGCCAGGTCGCCCGAGCACCTGCAATCATACAATCATTTGGGCGCTCCAGGCTCCTCCGGAGTCCAGCGTCCCACACTTCCTACCCCGCCCCGCGCCGCTTCTGATAGGTCCGCGCCAACTCCATATACACCCCCAGGTCCCGGTCCAAATCCGACTGCGTGCCGTCGAAGTAGAAATTGCGGATGGGAATGCCTCCCATGTCGCGGCTGACGCGCGGGTAGACGGCTTCGCAGACAATGCCGTTCATGCAGGTGAAGGGGCTGATATCGATGATGCCCGCCGCGCCTTTCTTCGCCAGGAACACCGCCTTGCCCACGTTGAGCACCATCTCGCCGAAAGCGCCCTCGCGCGGGAGGTAGGGGCGCGCGCACTCCAGGACCTCGTATATGTCGGGCTCCTCGCGGCCGCGGAAATCCTCTTCAAGCGGCGCCACCAGGTAATGCTCGTCGCGCTTCTGCACGTGCTTGCGGACCCATGCGCCCAGGGCCTCGGCGGTCAGCACGCGGCCCTCCAGCTTGAGCTTGCGGAAGTGCTCCGAGTTGGTGTACCAGATCCACTCGACGATGTCCGAGAGCCAGGCTTCGGCGCCGTATTCCTCGAGCGCCCGCACCAGGTTCTCGTTACTGAAGGTGTTCAGGCGGCAGAAGATCTCACCCACGATGCCGATGAGCGGTAGCTGCTCGCCCCGGCGGCGCGTCAGTTTGCGGAAGCGGTCGCGGCCTCGGACGATCGACGCGCGCAGCGCCCGCAACTGCACGCCGGGCTCCACGGGCGTGGTTTCCAGCGTGCGGCACAGGTCGGCCAGCGCGTCTTCGTAAATGGCCTCGGTATCGCCGCGGCGCTCCTCGTAGGGACGGTGGATCAGCAGCAGTTTCTGCAAGAGGTCGGCGCACAGCAGGGCGCGCCAGCCGGTGCGGACGAAGGGCTTGGCTAGGTCGCCCAAGCCGTCGTAGGCGTTGCGGCTGCTGGGCGAGAGGATCTCGACGGCGCCGTAGCCGTTGGCGTCCAGCACGTGGCGAAGGTAGGGCGCGTACTGCCCGAAACGGCAGGGGCCCTGCGCGGTGGGCATGAAGAGGGCCACGCGCTGGGGGTCCACGCCGGGCCGCTCGAGCAAGCGCATGAAGTCGCCCACGGTCACTTTGGCGGGGTAGCATTCGTCGCCGGAGGTGTAGCGCGCGCCCAGCTCGCGCGTGCGGTTGTCGGAGGGCGGCGTGGGTTCGGCATCCAGGCCGATGGCGCGAAAGGCAGCGGCGAACGCGCGGGCGCTGCCGTAGGCCATGGGTGGGATGTAGACGCGCTTGCCGGTTACTGGATGGCGGGCTGCGCGCCCGGAGCGGTCGGCAACGGCGCCGCCGGCGACTGGTAACATCGCAGAATTCCTTTACTGTCGAGATACGCTTCGCAGCGCGTCATGTATCCGGCGTCGTTGCCGTGGCCGTCGAACTGCAGGATCAGCAGGGGCGCGCCGGCCGCTGGGCGGGCGAAGTGCTTGATGTAGGAGTCCGGGCCGCATTTGAAGTTAGTAATGTAAACCAGGTGCAGGTTGGCGTGTTGCGCCACCACGCGGGCGGCCTCCAGGATCTTGCGGCCGGAGATCCAGAACATGTTGTCGTGGGGGTCGGCCACGCTCTCGCGCCCGGTCACCAGGAAGTCCAGCGGAATCACGTTGGCGCCGTAGCGGTGCCGCAGTTTGCGCGGGATGTCGCAGTTGACGCCGCGGTCGTACAAGTTGTATCCGCGGCCGGCCAGCACCAGGCCGGGTTCGCCGCTGCGCTCTAGCACGTCGAGCGCCTTGCGGCCGGCGGCCAGCAGCTTCTCCTGGAACTCGCGCTGCTCACTGTAGGCCGCCTCGGCGGCGCGGTCGCTTGCCCGCCGCGTGACGCCCAGCTTGCGCATGGTTTCGGCCAGGGCTCGCTTCACCTGCGCGGGGCCAAGCTGGAAATGCAGCGTGGGAATCAGCAGTTTGCGGCGATGCTCCTCGAGCGCCGGCGCCGCGCGCAGAACCCACGGCAGGGTCTGGTTCCACGGGCAGTAATGCGCCGGCCGGGATTCGCCATCGGGCGCCAGCGCGGCTTCCGCATCGGCCATCACCGGCGCCAGAACGTAATCCACGCCCGCGTCGAAGAGCGCCTTGACGTGGCCGTGCGCCACCTGCACGGGGTAGCACGGCTGCGCCACGGCCATGTCGATGCCGACGGCCGAGATGCGCGGGTCGGTGACCGGAGAGAGCACGGCCTGGATGCCCAGCTCGGCGAAATACCGTTTCCAGAAGGGCAGGCGGTCGAGCATCGCCATGGCCCGCGGCAACCCCACCCGCAGGCGGCTTCCGGAGGCTTGCGGCAGGGCCTCCAGCAGCTTTTCGCGGAAGTCGAAGAGATCGTCGATCACCGGCTTGCGCCCGGTGGCGGAGGGCTTGCGGAACTTATCGGAGCACTTATCGCCCCAGTAACTCTTCTGGCCCTCGACCACGAACTCCTTCATGTCGCAAAGGTTGGCACAGGCCTTGCAGACGAAATCGCGCGAGCGAAGCTCGAGTTTGCGGAGATCGTAGCCGCGGAAACGCGACTGGCCCTGGGTGGCCTGGCGCCACTGGCGCGCGATCAGCGCCATGCCGATGGCGCCCATCACGCCGTTGTAGGGCGGCACGGTGATCTTCTTGCCCAGCAGGCTGGCGAAGGCCGCGGTGACCGCGTCGTTGTAAGCCGTGCCGCCCTGGAAGTAAATCACGTTGCCGATTTTGCGCCCGCGCACGACGCGGTTGAGGTAATTGAGGGCGATGGAATAGGCCAGGCCGGCCACCAGGTCGGGCACGGTTTCGCCCTTGTGCATCCAGCCGGTGACGTCGCGCTCCATGAACACCGTGCAGCGCTCGCCCAGGCGCGTGGGAGCCGTCGAGGCGAGCGCCAGGTTGGCGAACTCGCCCTTGATGCCGATGCCCAGCTTCTCGGCCTGCTCCTCGAGGAACGAGCCGGTGCCCGCCGCGCAGGCTTCGTTCATGGCGAAGTCCACCACCACCTGGTTCTCGATGGAGATGAACTTGGAGTCCTGCCCGCCGATCTCGAAGATGGTGTCCACCGGTTCGCCGCCCAGGGTGTTGCTGATGTGGATGGCGCCGGTCTTGTGCGCGGTGATCTCGTCGTTCACCACGTCGGCGCCCACCACCTCGGCGATCAGCTCGCGCCCCGATCCGGTGGTGCCGACGCCGCGGATCTCCAGCCGGCCGCCCCACAGGCGCTCTACTTCCGAGAGGCCCTCCTGCACGGCTTCGATGGGCCGCCCGGCGGTGCGCAGGTAGACGTCGTGGATCACCGTGCCGGCTTCGTCGATGGCCACCACGTTGGTGGAGACCGATCCGATGTCGAGCCCCAGGTACGCGGGAATCGGCCGACCACCCGGCGGCGGGACGTATGCGCCCACGCGGTCGCGCAGTTGCACCACGTTTCCGGTGAATAGCGGCTCGGTGTCCTGCGGTTTCTCGCCGCTTTCGTGCTGGCACAGGCGGTGGATCTCGAGGATGGACCGTTTGCGCGGCTCCTCGGCCTCCAGCATGGCCGTGCCGATGGCGCCGCACCAGGCGAACTCCTCGGGAATGAACAGGCTTTCGGGGGTCAGCCCGAAGGATTCGCGCAAGGCCCCGGCGACGCCGGCGTTCTGCGCCACCGCGCCGATCAGCGCCACGGGAGCTTCCACCGGGCGGCCCTTGACGATGGAGCTTTTGAAATTGCGCGCCACGGCGTCGCACAGGCCGCGCAGGATCTCGGCCGGCGAATAGCCCTTCTGCTGGGCGTGGATCATGTCGCTCTTGGCGAACACCGAGCAGCGCCCCGCAATGCGCGCCGCGCAGGTGGCCTGGCAGACTATCGCGCCCACTTCCTCGACGGCGAAACGCATGCGCAACGCCTGCTGGTCGAGGAAGGAGCCGGTGCCCGCGGCGCATTCGCCCGAGCGGTCGTAATCCACTATGCTGGAGCCTTCCAGGCGGATGTACTTGGAGCTCTCGCCGCCGATCTCGAACACCGTGCGCGCCGCCGGGTAGAAGGTTCCCATCATGCGCGCGATGGCCTTGAACTCGTTCTCGAAGTACAGCCCCAGCACTCTGGCGATGGCGCGGCTTCCGGAACCGGTGACGCGCATCCCCTCGACGCGGACCTCGGGGATGATTTCGTAGAGTTCCTGCAACAGGTCGTAGGTGGATTGGATGGGGCTGCCCGAGATGCGGCGGTATTCGGAGAGCACCAGCGGGCGGCCGCCGAGCGCCCGCATGCGGAACTGCGGATGGGCGGCGCACAGCTCCTCCATGATGGGCCGGTCCGAGGAATGCCCGAGGGCCGCCAGCTTGAGACTGATAGCCCCAATGTCCAGACCGATGTTGACGCCCATTTCCAATAGTTTCGGATAGTATGTGTCCGGTTTCAAGCCATGCGGACCCGAAAGGCGGGTATGGGCGTGTGACCTGTCGCGTCGGAGGGTTGAACGGCGCCGGGAGGAGGCGGGGGCGGATTCATCCTGCGTTCATGTCGCGGATTCTATACTGGTCGTTCTCATGCCGTACAAGCCGTCCATGCTGCCGTCCCTCGGATTGGGGGTGGCCCTGCTCTGCCAGGGCGCATTCGGCCAGACTCCGGCCGAACCCCTGAAGTTGACCCTGGATGACGCGCTCAACCGCGCGCGCCAGTACAGTCAGACCGTGTACACGGCCAGCGCCGCGGCACAGCTTGCGCACGAGGATACCGTGCAGGCCAAGGCCGCGCTGCTGCCATCGGTCAACGGGGTGAGCCAGTTCATCTACACCCAGCCCAACGGCACCCCCACCGGCGTCTTCGTCCCCAACGACGGCCCGCGCGTCTACTACGAAACTGCCAACGTACACGGCGATATCCTCAATCCCGAGAAGCGCGCGGAGTATCGCAAGGCCATCGCGGCCGAAGCCCTGGCCAAGGCCAAAAGCGACTTGGCGGCGCGCGGTCTGGTGGCTACCGTAACCTCGGACTATTACGGGATGGTGGTGGCCCAGCGCAAGGCCGGCAACGCCGAACGGAGCCTGAAGGAAGCCCAGGACTTCCAGGACCTCAGCGAGAAGCAGGAGCGCGGCGGCGAAGCGGCCAAGGTGGACGTGGTCAAGGCGCGGCTGCAGGTGCGGCAGCGCGAGCGCGACCTGGTGGACGCACGCGCGGCCCTCGATAAGGCGCGCATCGGATTCGCCGTGATTCTGTTCCCCACCTACAACCAGGCATTCACCGTGGAAGACGACTTGGACCGTGCCGTCAAGCTGCCGCCGCTCGACGAGATTCGCGGCATGGCCGGCAAGAACAGCCCCGACATCCGCGCGGCCGAAGCCGCCGTCGAGCAGCAGAATTCCGCCATCGCCCAAGCGCGCGCCGGTTATCTGCCCACGCTTTCGGTGGACTACTATTTCGGTTTGCAGGCCAACCAACTGGCGCTCCACAATCCCGAGGGACAGAACAACGTCGGCTCGAGCGTGCAGGCCAGCCTGAGCATTCCCATCTTCACCTGGGGCGCCAACCGGAGCCGCGTGAAACAGGCGGAACTGCAACTGGACCAAGCCAGGAAGGACCTCAGCCTGGCGCAGCGGACGCTGCTCTCGGAAATGGAATCGTTCTACGTGGAGGCCCAGGCGGCCGCGGGGCAAATCGCGTCGCTCGGCGAGTCGCTGGCTCTCTCCGAGGAGAATCTCCGCCTGACCCGGCTGCGCTACTCGGCCGGCGAATCCAGCGCGCAGGAAGTGGTGGATGCGCAGGTCACGCTGGTTGGTGCGCGCGGCGCGGTGGACGACGGCCTGGCCCGCTACCGCCTGGCGCTGGCCGACCTTCAGACACTCACGGGGGCGTTTTAGCCGATGTCGAAAGAACGGATTCGGATGTTGTGGGGCAGGCTTGCAGCCTGCGGCGGGTTTTCAACCCGCCTGCCGGCACCCGCACAAAACCCGCGCGGGCGAGCTTCGCTCGCCGGGCCGATTAACAATCGGCCGCAGGTTGACAACCTGCCCCACATAACACATGCCGCGTGGCTGGCAATCGCCGCGTGTCTTCTCGCCACTTCCGGCTGCTCGAAGAAGGAGGCGCCGGAAACCGAGGCGCCGGCGCCGGTCCAGGTGGCGGCCGTGACCCAGGACACCGTCCGCCGCACCGTCACCGCCGACGGCACGCTGTATCCCGAGAACCAGTGGAACGTGATGCCCAACATCACCGCGCCCGTCGAGAAGTTCCTGGCCAATCGCGGCGACCACGTGTCGCAAGGACAACTGCTGGCCGTGCTCGAGAACCGCGGCCTGGTGGCCACCGCCGCGGCCAATAAGAGCCAGATCGACCAGGCGCAGGCCAACCTGGCGAATACCGAACAGGCCTCCATCCCGGAATCCATCGTCAAGGCCCAGACGGATGTCACCAGCGCTCAGGAACAGTACGACGCCGCCAAGCGACTGCTCGAGAGCCGCCAGGAGCTGCTCAAAGAGGGTGCGCTGGCGCGCAAGCCGGTGGATGAGGCCGCGGTCGCCCTCGCCCAGGCTGGTGCTCAACTCGAGACCGCCAGGGAGCACTTGCGAACTCTCGAGGCCGCCGGCAAGCAGGCGCAGATCGATACCGCCCGCGCGCAAGTGGCCGTGGCCCGCGCGCAGTTCAATTCCGCGCAGGCGCAGGTCACCTACGCCGAGATTCACAGCCCCGGAAGCGGCGTGGTGGCCGACCGGCCGCTGTATCCCGGCGACATCGCCGCCGCCGGCACCCCGCTGTTCGTCGTCATGGACGTTTCCCGCGTGGTGGCGCGCGTCAACGTGCCGCATTCCGCCGCCGGCGCCATCCGGGCCGGCCAACCCGCCACCGTCACGCTGGCCGACAGCGGACAGGAAGTGCAGGGCCAAGTGACGGTGGTGAGCCCCGCCACCGATCCCGCGAGTGCCACGCTCCAGGTTTGGGTCACCGTGCCCAATCCGGGCGAGCGCCTCAAGCCGGGGGCCGCGGTGCACGTTGCCATCGTCACCGAAACCATCAAGAACGCCATGCTGGTGCCGGTGGCCGCCATTCTGCCCGGCGAAGAAGGCGGCACCGCCGTGCTGGTGGTTTCCTCCGATATGGTGGCTCACAAGCGGCCGGTCAAACTGGGCGTGCGCCAGGGCGACAAGGTGCAGGTGCTGACCGGAGTCCTGCCGCGCGAGGACGTAGTGGTGGTGGGCGGCATGGGCGTGGACGACAAAGGCAAGGTCAAGATCGTCGAGGCCACCGCGCCGGAGCCGGAGGAAGACGGGAATCCATGAGCGACGCGCCTCACTGGACCGCGCGACACGGCAAACCGATCGTTTTCGTCATCCTCACGCTGGTGGCGGTGGGCATCTACCTGGCGTTCGCCATCCCGGTAGCGGTCTTCCCCGATACCGATTTCCCGCGCATCGTGGTGGGCGTGGACAACGGCGTGTTTCCCATCGACCAGATGCTGGTCACGGTGACCAAGCCCCTCGAAGAGGCCGTGAACACGGTGCCCGGGCTCGACCACATCTGGTCCATCACCAGCCGCGGCACGGCCGAAATCGACCTGTTCTTCACCTGGGACGTGGACATGTACCGCACGCTGGAGCTGGTCAACGCGGCGCTGGCGCGGGTGCAGACCTCGCTGCCGGCGACCGCCAAGATCACCGCCAACCGCCTGACGTTCGCCGCGTTTCCGATCATGGGCTACAGCCTGACGTCGGACAAAGTCTCGCAGACCGCGCTCTGGGAACTGGCGAATTACGACCTCAAGCCGCGGCTCAACCGCCAGGCCGGCGTGTCGTCGGTGGTGGTGCAGGGCGGCCAGGTGCCGGAATTTCAGGTGCAGCCCGACCCGGCCAAACTGGTGCAGACGGGCATCACCGTTCCAAATATTCTGGATGCCATCGGCCGCAGCAACATGATCGATTCGCCCGGCCTGATCGAGGCCAACCACCAGTTGATCCTCAGTTTGGTGAGCGGCCAGACCCGCACGGCGGAAGAGATCGGCAACATCGTCGTCAAGACCACGCCCGCCGGGGCGCCGGTGCGCATCGCCGATATCGCCGCGGTCGGCCCGTCGGTGATGCCGGTGTATACCGTGGTCACGGCCAATGCCAAGCCCGCGGTGCTGCTCTACGTCAACCGGCAGCCCGCCAGCAACACGGTGGCCGTGGCCAGCGCCGTTCACGCCGAGATCGCGCAAATCAAGAAGGAACTGCCCAAGGGCGTGGACCTGCGCCCGTTCTACGACCAATCGGAAATCGTCAACGATTCCATCTCGAGCGTGCGCGACGCCATCCTGCTGGGGCTGGTGCTGGCATCGCTCATCATGGTGCTGTTCCTGCGCGACTGGGGCACTTCGCTGGTGGCGGGCCTGGTGATTCCGGCCACCATCGCGGTGACCTTCATCGCGCTACGCGCCATGGGCCAGACGTTCAACCTGATGACCCTGGGCGGCCTGGCGGCGGCGGTGGGGCTGGTGATCGACGACGCCATCGTGGTGGTGGAGAACATCGTCATGCACCGCGACTCGGGGCAGTCGCGCGCCGAAGCCATCCGCAGCGCCATCCGCGAAATCCGCGTGCCGCTGGTGGGGAGCACCATCACGCCGATCGTGGTGTTCCTGCCGCTCGTTTCCGTCACCGGAGTGGATGGCGTATTCTTCCGCGCGCTGGCCGTCACGGTGGGCATGGCGCTGCTCACGTCCCTGGCGCTGGCGCTCACCTGGACGCCCACCCTCAGCCACTACCTCATCCGCCAACGCCCGGCGGGGCAGGACCGGGAGCGCCACGCCGTGCCGGCTTGGTTGCTCGGCGCCTACGAACGCGTGCTGCGCGTCATGCTGGAACATAAGGGGCTGCTGGCGGTTTCCTCGCTGCTGCTGATCGCCGGCACGTATGTGTGCTACCTCCACACCGGCACCGACCTGCTGCCCGCCATGGACGAAGGCGGCTTCATCGTGGATTACATCATGCCGGCGGGCTCCTCGCTGGCCGAAACCAACCGCGTGATCACGCACGTGGAGAGGATCCTGCGCGCAATACCCGAAGTGGAAGGCACTTCGCGCCGCACCGGCCTGCAACTCGGCTTGGCCGCGGTCACCGAAGCCAACACGGGAGATATCTCGGTCAAGCTGAAACGGGACCGCAAGCGCGGCGCCGAGGAGGTGATTGCCGACGCGCGCGCCAGGATCAGGGCCGCCGAGCCCGTCCTGGACATCGACATGATGCAGTTGTTGCAGGACATGATCGGCGACCTGACCAGCGCGCCGGAACCCGTGGTGATCAAGCTCTTCGCGCAGGACCCCACACTGCTCAACCAGTGGGCCGCCGCGACCGGAGACGCCGTCAAGAAGATACCGGGCGTGGTGGACGTGCTCAACGGCATCGAGAACACCGTCAGCGGGCCGGCGCGGGTGTTCAACGTGGACCCGGTGGCGGCCGCGCGCTCGGGTTTCTCGCCGCAGGAGGTGGAATTGGACGCCAGCGCCATTCTGCAGGGAGAGCCGGCCAGCGCGCCGGTGGTGGTCAACGACCGCTCCTACGACATTCGCGTCCGTTTCCCGCAGGACCAGGCCCGGCCGCTGGAGTCGATCCTGGATACCCTGCTGATCAGCGGCACGGGCAAGACCGCGACCATCGGCTCGCTCGCCCGGATGGTGGAGATTCCCGGCCAGAACGAAATCCGGCGCGACAATTTGCAGCGCAACGTGCAGGTGACCGCGCGCTTCGAGAGCATCGACCTGGGCAGTGGAATGGAGAAGGTGCAGCAGACCGTCGCCGATCTGAAACTGCCTCCCGCGATCCGCGTCCAGTACGGCGGCACGTTCGAAGAGCAGCGGAAATCGTTCCGGGATTTCGCGGTGGTCCTGGTGCTGGCGGTAGTGCTGGTTTTCATCGTGCTGCTGTTCGAGTTCGGCAACTTCGCCGCGCCCGTGGCGGTGCTGGCCTCGGCGCTGCTCTCGAGCTTCGGCGTCTTCGTGGCCCTGGTGGTCACGCACACCACCTTCAATCTCTCTTCGTTCATGGGGCTGATCATGGTGATCGGCATCGTGGCCAAGAACGGCATTCTGCTGCTGGATGCCGACCAGAAATTCCGCGCCGAGGGCGCGCCGCCGGAGGAGAGCATGATGCGCGCCGGCGAGCGGCGGCTGCGTCCCATCATGATGACCGCGCTAGCCACGGTGGCCGGCATGACGCCGCTGGCGTTCGGTCTGGGCGCCGGCTCGCAAATGCTGCAACCTCTGGCCATCGCGGTGATCGGCGGGATCGCCGCCTCGATGGTTCTCTCGCTGGTGGTAACCCCGGCCGTCCGATACTACATCGGAGGCCGCAATTGAACTGTTTTATGTGGGGCAGGTTTTCAACCTGCGGCCGATTTTCAATCGGCCTCTTGACGGGTGCGCCCGGCCGAAGAAGGCGGGTTGGAAACCCGCCGCAGGTTAAAAACCCGCCCCACAGAATCTCTCGAAGGAGTCACACGATGAAGAAGCTACTCATAATCGCCACGGCCGCTGCCACGGCGTTCGCCGCCGAAGGCTACAAGGTCGTCGCCAGGATCAAGATCGGCGGCGCGGGCGGCTGGGACTACGTCGCTCTGGACACTGTCAACCGGCGGCTGTACGCCTCCCACGGCAACTCGGTGGAGGTGGTCGATCCCGACGCCGGCAAAGTGGTGGGCTCCATTCCGGGGTTGCACGGCGTTCACGGGATCGCCATTGCCAACGATCTCGGCAAGGGGTTCATAAGCAACGGGGGCTCGAACAGCGTGACCATTTTCGACCTCAAGACCCTGGCGAAATTTGGCGAGCCCGCGACCGGCACCGGCCCCGACGCGGTGTGCTACGAGCCGAAGACCAAGCACGTGTTCACCATCAACCACCGCGGCGGCGATGCCACCGTCATCGACGGCAAGACCGGCGAAGTGCTGGTGAAGTCCATCCCTGTCGGCGCTTCGGGAGAGTTCTGCCAGGCGGACGGCGCGGGCAAGCTGTATGTCAATATCGAGAGCTCGAGCGAAGTGGTCGAGATCGATGCCGCCTCGAACGCGGTGACCCGGCGCGCGTCCATTCTGCCGTGCGAAGGCCCCAGCGGCCTGGCCATCGACGTCAAGGGCAAGAAGCTCTTTTCGGTGTGCGACAACGTGATGGCCGTGACCGACATCCCCACGTTCAAAGTGGTCGCCACGCCGGCCATCGGCAACGGCCCGGACGCCGCCGGTTTCGACTCCACCCTCGGCCTGGCCTTCAGCTCCAACGGCGTCAGCGGAACCCTGAGCATCGTGAAGCTGGTTGGTGGGAAGTACCAGACCGTGGACACCGTCCAGACGGAGAAAGGCGCGCGCACCATGACGGTCGACGAGAAACTGCACCGCGTGTATCTGCTGGCCGCCGAATACGGCCCCGCGCCCGAAGCCAAGGAGGGCGGAAAGAGGGGCCGCCCGCCGGTGCTGCCGGACAGCTTCCATGTGCTGGTAGTGGGAAAGTAGCCTCCAACGGGGGCGAGCGGAGTAAACTGGGTGCGGGACATAGAAGTTGATCATGCGGCTTTGGAGCGCGAAGCCCAGTAGTCTTCGAATCTCCGGCTGAGGCGGGTACAGCGGAGAGCGATGATGGCGTTGGCTCCGCGAACGGTCCAGAACAT
>Ga0326728_10020370_pt1 | contig 12664 bp, 7 predicted proteins | sample MB3enrmetagenome_FD_207602 | JGI IMG/M metagenome (GOLD analysis project Ga0326728, IMG submission 207602) | Lab enriched peat soil microbial communities from McLean, Ithaca, NY, United States - MB31MN | ecosystem: Environmental > Terrestrial > Soil > Wetlands > Peat | place: USA: New York...
TGCGGCGGTTCGGAAGCGCGAAAGAGACTGGCGCCGCCGCGGCTTCGCATCCTTTCAGGCGGAGCGGACCGGCGAGCATAGGAAAAGAGATCGAATGAGGATGAGCTTCGGATGGCGTTGAACGGCATCGGCATTGAGGATCTTGCGCAGACCGCGACCGCCCCCTCGGACTACGTAATCGTCGTCGAGGATCTCTGGCGCACTTACGATATGGGCTCGGAACAGCAGGTGCAAGCCCTGCGCGGCGTCTCGTTGAGCATCCGACACAACGAATATGTAGCCATCATGGGCCCCTCCGGCTCGGGCAAGTCGACGCTGATGAACCTGATCGGCTGCCTCGACACCCCCTCGCAGGGCCGCTATTGGCTCAACGGCCAATTGGTCAGCGACCTCGACGACGACCAGTTGGCGCACATCCGCAACAAGGAGATCGGCTTCGTCTTTCAGACCTTCAACCTCTTGGCCAGGGACACATCTTTGCACAACGTGGAACTGCCCCTGATCTATAACGGCACCCCTGCTGCCGCGCGCATAGAGCGCGCCAGGCAGACCCTCACCGATGTCGGGCTGGGATCGCGCATGATGCACAAGCCAAGCGAGCTCTCCGGCGGGCAGCGCCAGCGCGTCGCCATCGCTCGCGCCCTGGTCAACAACCCCTCCATCATCCTCGCCGACGAGCCCACCGGAAACCTCGACTCCAAAACCGGCCTCGAAATCATGGCCCTCTTCGATCAGCTCCACGCTCGCGGAAACACCATCGTGCTGGTCACTCACGAGCCTGATATTGCTGCGTTTGCGCATCGCGTCGTCCACATTCGCGACGGGCAGATCTTCTCCGACGAACCTTCGCCGCGCAAGCGCTAGACCTCTTGCACCCCGATCAGTGCATTTTGCGCGCCCCTGCGATGCTTCCTCCCGCGCGGCCAAACAATCTTTTCCGAATCTTCATGCAAATTCTATTGACAAAGGATAAGAAAAGAGCCAAGATTTCCACTATACGTGGGAATGAATGCAGGCGGTCAGGGTGACAGTTAGGCTGACCCCGGAATACATCTTGGCCTTACCTTTTTCCCTCTTTTCCGATTGAAGAACTGCTGCGCCGTCGCGACACCGCACTTGTGGTGTTCCCGCGGAGCTCTACTCGCCGCCCTCCGTGACGCGAACGGGAGAACTCTCCGCGACAGGCGGCCTGCCTTGGTTGATATTCAGGAGTCGGTCTCGCTTCGCGCTGAGCCGACGGGGGGAGTCTATGATTGTCACGTCACAATGCAGCGGACACCGCGTAACAGGGTTGTACGTCGGCGCGAGCAACGTTCGTCGTTATTTTCCTAAACGAGTTTCGACCATCGAACTGCAACTCGACCATCTGCGCATCGAGTGCGCTTTGAAACCGGACTTCTGGAACGGGCATCCTGAGATCGATGATCCCCGTCTATGTCTTTGGCTGGAGTTGAAACACTTCCAAAGAAAAGAATGCGGGTCGCCCATGCCTTTCGCCATGATGCCCGCAGGCGAGCACTCTTTTATTCTTGGGCCGATACTCCACCAAAATCCGCCAAAAGTTCGGCCTACCCCTGCTGTGCACGATGACGCATTGAGCCTCGCCCCGCAACTGGAACCGGTGCTTGCCAACTGAGGGACGCGTTGGAGTGGCAAATTCGATCCTAAAACACGCCGTGATTGCTGAACCGGCGCAATGAATAAGCCGAACGACTGGACCAGGCCGCCTGGGGAAAGCGGCAAGGGAGTCGAATATGAAAATGACCGAGGCGAAAGTTGAGATGAATTCCCGCGCCGCCGCAGCGCTCAAGTCGGTGCTTTCGGAGGTATCAACGCTCAAGCTGAAAGAGATCCGTTGCGCGTCGGCGGCCAGCGGCCGCGAGACCGGATTCGTGGCCTGCGTCGATGTCCTCGGCCACTCCCATACGTTGGCCTGCGCAGTCAAGGCCGACACGCGCCCCGACAATCTTCGCGCGGCGCTCAGGGAGTTACACGAAAGCGCCGCACATGTTGCGGGCGATGCGACGCCGGTTCTCATAGCGACCTATCTTTCGCCCGAGGCGCAGGCGCTGTGCAAGGAGAGCCATGCTGGTTTCCTCGACCTCCAAGGCAACGCGCGCATCGCCATTGGAGAAGTCTTCATTGGCAAGCGCACGTTCCCACACAGCCAGGTGAATCCGCAGATGGTCGCGCAAGCCATCGACTCGGCGCGCGACGTGCACCGCGGCATCCTGGCCTCTCATTCCCCGGCTCTCGTAGCCGTGGCTTGATCCAATTCCGCTCTGTGCTCCATCTAGGTGCCAGGGTGAAGAGGTGCCCTCTGGGCCGGACCGGGTACGACGCTCTTCGAGGAACAAATTCGAGTAAAAACCGCCGCAAGGACGAGAGACAGATCCATTTGCCGGCGCGGCCCGGTTCTATGTCCCTGTTCCCTGTTCTTTCAAATCTCCAGAATCACCGGCATAATCATCGGCCGGCGACCGGTGCTTTTCTGGATTAGCCGCTTCAGATCCACGCGCACTTTTTCTTTCACCATGCCGTAGTCGGTCTTCTGCTCTGCATTCAGCCCATCCAGGCACTTCAGCACTGTTTGTCGTGCCTCTTCGGTAATGTCGGCGCCGCCAAAGCCGCGCATGACCACCTCCGGCTCGCGCTCCACCTTGCCCGTTCTCTTATTGATCGCCAGCACCGCCAGCACCACGCCATCCTCCGACAGAATGCGCCGGTCGCGGATCACCAGATCCTCCACCACGTCGATCGAAGAGCCGGAGTCGATCAGAATTCTTCCCGCCGTCACCTTATCCTTCTTGCGCGCGTCGTCCTTGTCCAGCTCCAGCACGTCGCCGTCTTCAAGCAACATCGCATGTTCCACCGCGCCGGTTTCCATGGCCACTTGCGCGTGCTTGCGCAAGAAGCGATAGTCACCGTGCACGGGGATGAAGAACTTGGGCCGCACCAGGTTGATGAGCAGCCGCATCTCCTCCTGGCTGCCGTGGCCGCTCACGTGGATCAGCCCATGCTGCCCGTCGTCGTAAATCACGTTGGCTTCGCGGCGGCTCAGGTGGTCGATGACTCTGAAGATGCCCTTCTCGTTTCCGGGAATGATTCTCGAGCTCAGCACCACGGTGTCGCCGGCGTCGATGTGGGCATGTTTGTGGTTGTCCACCGCAGCGCGGCTCAGCGCGCTCATCGGCTCGCCCTGCGTGCCGCTGATCAGCACCATCAACTGCTCGGGTGGGTAGTCGCGCATCTGGCCGGGCTGGATTACCAGTCCCGGCGGAATTTCGATGTAGCCCAGGTCCTGCGCAATCTCGGTCGACTCCATCATCGAGCGGCCCACCACAACCACCTTGCGCCCATGCGCCCGCGCCAGTTCCATGGCGATGCGTATGCGATAGATCGACGATGAAAAGCAACTGAAGAACAGCTTCTTCTGAGCCTGGGTAAAAATCTCGTCGAGCCTCGGGATCACGGCGCGCTCGCCGGGCGTATAGCCTGACCGCTCCACGTTCGTCGAATCCTGAAGCAGCGCCAGCACGCCACGCTTGCCGTACTCGGCAAAGGTGTGCAGGTCGAAGGCCTTGTCGTCCATCGGCGCCAGATCGATTTTGAAGTCGCCGGAATGAATGATGATGCCCACCGGCGTCTCAATCGCCAATGCCACGCAATCCACCAGCGAGTGCGTTACGCGGATAGGCTCGATGGTGAATGGCCCGATGGTGAACTTGTCTTTGGGCGCGATCTCGATCAGCTCGGTTTCGTCCAGCAGCTGGTGCTCTTCCAGCTTGTCTTCCACGTAGGCCAGCGTGAACTCGGTGGCGTACACCGGAACCTTCAGCTCGTTCAGGATCCAGGGGAGTCCGCCAATGTGGTCTTCGTGGCCGTGAGTCAGCACGATGGCGCGAACGTGCCGCTTGTTCTCAATCAGATAGGTGATGTCGGGTACCACAATGTCCACGCCGAGCAGTTCCGTTTCGGGGAACATCAGGCCCGCATCGATCACAATAATGTCGTCTTCCCAGCGCACCGCCAGGCAGTTCATCCCGAACTCGCCCAGCCCGCCCAGGGGAATGATTTGCAGTTTTTTTGTTTGCATCGGTCATCTCTGATGCTACCACCGCGGGCTTGACCGGGTGCGGTGCACTCAGACGCGGCGCAGCACTCAGCGAGCCGCCGCCGATCGGCCGCAAACGAAAATCCCTTGCGCTCTCGATGAGCCGCGGAAGAAAGGAAGTTGATCGCTCAACCGGGAATCGAACCAGATGCGGATGAAGGGTCTATGTTTGCCGGTCTACGTCGCAGACGCTGGCTCCCTCAGTTGTGCCAAAGCCACCACAGCCCGAAGAAGCAGAGTGCTGTGGCGGCCTCGGCGCCAAGCGCCACTAAGGCACCTTTCGCGCCACGGAGGGCAGCCGCACTCGATTCGTACATGTCGTCAGCTTTGGCGGGGACTAAAGCGGGAGCCTTGCATTGGTGACACGCCGGCAAAGGACCGGAATAAATTTCCGCGAATCGCATCGAGTTGTGCGATCGTTCCGCTTTCATCGGCATGCGAGCTGGAGTAGCCACCTTAGCTTCCTTCCCATCACAGCGTTACCGCAAAGACACACACGCACCCCATGTCTTGCGATCCCACTGGACTCACGCGGAATTCGACCTAATTTGCTGCATTTACGTGTCCAAACGCGCATTCGCATAAATATTTGATTAAAAACGGTTTGCTTTCATAGCGCCCTTGCCAGGCTGCTGCCGACCGGGTAGTTTTTACTCGACTCGGTAAGATATGCCTGATCCAACGCACTGAAAGGTGGAGCGTCCAGCGAGTTCCGCAGGTAGGGCGTCTTGCCAACACCCTCAATAATTGCGATGGGCGTCACCCAAATGAGAACTTCCGCAATAGCGGCCACTCGGCCCGAATCGAAGAGGCAATCTCAATGAGTGCCGGGGCGTATCGAAGAGCTGCCGCAGCAGCGCATATTCCAGATTCCGGCGGCTGGTAAATCAGGCTGAGGGTTCCTGATGCGGCGACGATCCGAATCGGCAGGCACACCGGCGCAATGGGCGCCGGTTCGGTAATGACATGCAAGCTACATTCTCATATTCTGTTCTTCTGAATGGAAACTGAAGGATTTCCCGAGCGGCCGGGTGCGGAACGCCTTGCGGCAGCTTCGCCAGGACAGCTTGAATATCTAGCAGTCCCGCACCGCTGGGCGGCTCTGGCCGTGCTTCTGGTGGGTGGGTTTCTGCCGCCGCTCGACTTCTTCATCGTGAATATTGCGCTGCCCTCAATCCGCCAAGGGCTGGGGGCGGGAGACGACGTGATCCAGTTGGTCATGTCGGGGTATGCCGCTGCGTATGCCGTGCTCCTGGTGATGGGCGGGCGGCTGGGGGACTTGTTTGGCCGCAACCTGATCTTCATGATCGGCATGACCGGGTTTGCGCTGTGCTCGGCCTGGTGCGGTCTCGCCTGGTCGCCCTACGCGCTGGTGATGGGGCGGCTTCTGCAAGGGGCGGCAGCGGCAATCATGGCGCCGCAAGTCGCGGCCTCCATCCACGTTTTGTTTGCGCACGAGGAGAAAGCGCGCGCCTTCAGTCTCTACGGAGCCAGCATCGGAGTCTCTGCCATTGTTGAGCAGTTACTGGCCGGAGCGCTGATATGGGCCAACATCTGGGGCCTGGGTTGGCGCACGATTTTTCTCATCAACGTTCCCATCGTAGCCATTACCCTGGTAGCCGCAATACCGTTACTCCGTGAGTACCAACCCTCAACCCGTGTGATCCTGCCGCTCGATATCAGCGGCTCAATTCTGCTTTTTCTCGGGCTCGGCGCCTTGGTTTGCTCTCTGATTGAAGGGCGCCAAGAAAACTGGCCCGTCTGGTCCTTCGTCCTGTTGGGATCGTGCCCGGTGCTGTTGGCCGGGTTCTGGCGGGTAGAAGTTCGTTTGGGCGCTCGAGGTGGGGCCCCTCTTATACACCCCCGCCTTTTTGCCGCGTCCGGCTTTGCCCGCGGACTCGGCGCGACCCTTTTGTTTTATACGATGGCCAGCTTCTTCCTGCTCTACTCGATTTATCTGCAGGCGGGACTGCAGTTTTCGGCATTCCATGCGGGCATCAGCATTGTGCCTTTCGGCATAGGCTATGTTGCCGGGTCCCTCAGTACCCCTGCCTTTCTCCGCGGCGTGGGCATGCGCGTGTCCGCCTTCGGGCTGCTCATCGCGGCTGCGGGCCTAAGCATGCTTGCCGTAGGCGTCAACAGCGCCGGCGTGATTCATCTGCTCGTGTTTACTCCCGGCGTATTTGCCATCGGCTTTGGCCAGGGCGTTGTACTCCCCACCCTTGTGCGCGCAGTGATCCAGGGCGCTCCCGCAGATTATGCCGGTGCTGCTTCCGGAGTGGTGAATTCCGCTTTGCAGATCAGCGCTTCGTTGGGAGTGGCTACCGTTGGCGGCGTGTTTTTTGCCCTCCTCGCGCAGCACTCAGGGAGCCTGGCTGCGGTGACACACGCTTTCACCGTGGCTTTGTTATGCCTGGCAGTGCTGCTGTTGTGCGCTTCTCTTCTGGCCTGGGGTCTCGGTTCCACGCCACGCGGGATCTCTTCGAAGCGGAATGACAGAATAGAAATCCCGGATTACTCAGGTTAGCCGCTCAGGCGGCAAGAGCAGATCAAAAGCGGAAGGCCCAATACTCTCGTAAGAAGGAGAGAGCATCTGTGCCACAGGGTGTGCCACCGACTCTCGCGTTATTCAGAGTCAGGCGGTCACGTGGCGTTTTCCGCTGGAGTGGCTCCCAACGCCCCCGGGAAGCGATCTTAGCTTCTCCTGAATCGTTGTGCGGCAATGCTCACGTTCCCTTTCGTGAGGCACCCGCCCTGCTTTCCTCGCAAATTCATCAATTCAAAGATTGTTAGTCGGGCCACCTGAGACTAGAATTTCAGTTTGATTGAGAGGAGCTCTCGAATTTTGGACTCGTCACTGCCAGATCTTGCCTTTTTCTCGCTGCTTGGCGGGTGAGCTCCGATCTGCGGCAATGCGACTCGCCTATTCGGAGTCCGGGTTGACGCCGGCGAGACTGCTCGATTGCTGTTGGCGGACGACATCGATGAATCATGCGAACAAGCGTTCGATTCTGATTGCCGTGCTTGTTGCGGGCACCTTCTACATGGAGTTTCTCGATGCGACGGTAATCGCCACTGCCTTGCCGCAGATGGCTCAATCCTTCCACACGAGTCCAATCACCCTGAGCGCCGGAATGAGCGTGTATATGCTGGCGCTTGCCGTGTTTACCCCCATCTGCGGCTGGATGGCGGACCGTTTCGGCAGCTGCAGCGTGTTCAGCACCGCGATTGGCGTTTTTACGGTTGCCTCTATTCTGTGCGGAATCAGCAACACTCCTTTCCAGTTCATCGCGGCCCGGGTTTTGCAAGGCATGGGCGGTTCCATGATGGTGCCTGTGGGACGGCTCGTTGTGCTGCACAATACCGAGAAGAAAAATATGATCCGGGCTATCGCCTATCTCACCTGGCCGGGTTTGCTGGCGCCCGTGATTGGGCCTCCGGTTGGTGGATTTATCACCACTTACGCGACATGGCGCTGGATATTCCTCCTGAACGTCCCGTTAGGTGTAGCTGGGATTATCTTCGCGCTGATACTGATTCCCAATAAGCATTCTGATAAGAAGACCCGCCTTGACATACCTGGATTTATTTTCGCCGGTGTGACTTGCACCGCCGTGATGTACGGCATGGATCTGATTGGCCGGCGTAATGCGCCTTGGCTGCTCATCGCTCTGATGACAGGCGTCGCGCTGCTCTTCGGTTTCCTGGCTGTATGGCATGCCAAACATAGTCCTCACCCGCTGCTGGAGTTTTCTGCGCTCAAGATACGGACTTTTGCGGCAACTATCTGGGGCGGATCGTTATTCCGCATGGCCGTCCAAAGCATTCCATTCTTGACGCCACTGATGTTTCAGATTGGTTTTGGAATGAATGCCTTCGACTCCGGGCTGATGGTCCTGGCCATCTTTGCAGGCAATATTGCCATGAAGCCGCTGACCACACCTGCCCTGCGACGCTACGGTTTCCGCAAACTTCTGCTTGTGAATGGAACACTGCTCGCAGCCGCCGTGCTGGCCTGCGCCTTCTTGAGTCCGGGTACCCCTCGCTTTATTATTCTCGCTGTTCTTTTCTGGGGTGGATTGTGCCGATCCATGCAATTCACGTCGATTAACACGCTTACATTCGCGGATGTTCCGGCCCCACAGCTGTCCGGGGCGAACACATTGTTCAGCATTGCGTGGCAGATGTCCGCGGGCATGGGAATCGCACTCGGGGCAGTGGCGCTGCAGATGTCTTCTCTCATCCACGGTGGGCACAGTATTTTGACAGTGAGCGACTTCCACATTGCTTTTGTCATGATTGCGGGGGTCTCGATCGTTTCGCTCTACGATGCTTTCCGTCTCGATTCGAAAGCTGGAGCTGTAGTCACCGGGCACGCTGTCGAGCCGTCTGAGATGCAGGCAGACGCAATACCGGGCGGGGAGTAACGCAGGTGGCTGACGGATCAAGCACGCCCTCATGACCGGCCTTTTCTGACCGAGAGTTTTCTGGCGCTACGGTCTGCTGACACTACCGGGATGGCGGCGACGAGTGGCTCTTGAGAGCCGGGGTCGCTGGGTGGAATTCCGGTCACACCTCGTTCTCGTCCTCGACCTTGAGCCGCCAAAGCTCGGTGCGGCGAGGCTCGGCCTCGTCTCCACCCCACGGACAAAGACCTGCACGCGGGGGCGGCGGGGCTGGCCGGATTTTTGCTCACGGACAGGAGCCCCGAGCGCAAGTTCTCTGCGCGCTGGGGTGGAAGACTATCCACCCCTGTCGTGTGAACAGTCCCTGGATTGGCTAGATGCATGGTGCGCCGGATTGAAGCGCTTCCGGCGCCAGCGGGGCATGGAATACCCAGCTGGGAGTGGAGAAGCCAGGAACAACAAAGAATCAAAAACAAACCGTCTTTCATCAAATTTTTGTAGTATTTAGCCTAGGGCTCCAGGAGGCAGTCTGTAGTCGCAGAATTGTGGCGGCACTGGCATTCGGTAATCCCCCAAAAAATCCGGCGGCCGGGAGGCGGCTCGGTGTAGACTTGTGCCAACAGAATCGTGCCAGATCCATTCACGGATTTGGTCGTCCCCACCAGTATGCGTGGGCAATAGTAGGTAATTTCACATCGCACGGAGGGATGAATGAACGAGCGTATTGTCATACGGCGCATGAGCGGTGGGAAACAAACAGCAACTGAAGAGTTCCCCGTTGCCGACAACAGAGAGTTCACGTTAGGCCGTGAGCCCGATTGCAACATCAAATTTGATGCTGACAGGGAAGACCTGGTCAGCCGTCACCACGCCAAAATCACAGTGACTAAAATCGATCCGATGGAAGCCACCATCGTCGATCTCAACAGCACCAATGGGACCTTCGTAAACCGGCAGCGCCTCTACGGCCCTGTGCCACTGCACCCCGGCGACGTGGTCCAACTTGGGCCTGGCGGGCCGGAGTTTCAGTTTGATTGCGAGCCCAAAGTAGCAAAGCCGACACGGATGGCGGAAATCCCGGTGCCCGTGGCTGCGTCGGCCCCGACGCGCCAGGCGGCCATCCCCATCCCGCCGCCTCAGGCTCAGGCGTCCATTCCGCCACCTATGGTCCCGGCAAGACCTGCGTCCCCTCCCGTTGTTCAAACAACGGGCAGTATGTCCACAGTCGGCAAAGCCACGGTTGAGAGGATGATCACCCAGGGAAAATCTCAGACGCGCAACCAGATGCTTTGGGGTGGATTTGCGTTGTTGCTGATCATTTTGGGAGTGGGCGCGTACCTGTGGACCCGTCCCAAGTCGGTCACCATCGTCAACCCCACCCCCGCTCCCACAGCCAGCGACGGCAGAGTGAGCGGCGTCGACATTGCCGCCAAATACACCCCTGCCGTGGTCCGTATCGAGGTGGCATGGAGCCTGATTGACGTCAACAGTGGGCACGTTCTGAGCCAGGTTTTTCTGCCCAATAGCACGAAGGACAAAAGCGGCAAGGAAGTGGAACTGATTGCGGGCGCGGGAGACAAATTGCCCTTGTTCTACGCGTACAATGGCAAGGCCGAACCGGTGCTTGCCACGGGCGATGGCGGCGGCCTCTATCAGCTCATCGGCGAAAGGGGATCAGGCAGCGGCTTCGTCGTCGACCCTTCCGGCTTTATCCTCACCAATAAACACGTGGCGGCGGGCTGGAATGCGCCCTACGAGGGTATGGGGGGGGGGGCCAAGGCCGGAATTCTTCTCACTCCCGACGGGAAAGGAGGGGCCAGTATGAGCGCCCTCGGCGCGAATCAATTCCCCGGAGGATGGTTGCCGGCCCATGCACAGATCGTTGTGTCGGGCAATCTGAAGAGCATAAGCGACCTCAAAGGGGTGAATAATCAGCTAGGTTTTGCGGATCAGGTGCAGGGGCGCAACGACGTGCTGAATGTCACTTTTGCTGGGACGCGCATGCCCCTTAACGCCACGGTCACCAAGGTGAACGACAACGCCGATGTGGCGCTGATCAAGATCGAGACCCCTCAGCCGCTGACCAAAGTTGAATTAAACGACAATTTCGATACGATACAATCCGGCGCCAGGGTCACGGTCATGGGCTACCCCGCCGTGTCGGTGCAAACGATTCAGGCGCAGGCATCGAACGACATGCACAACCAGAACGCGACGGTGAACATCATTCCCAACCCCACCGTCACCGACGGCAACATTCAGCTGATCGCGCGCAACGGCGCCAATAACAGCCAGGAACTGCAAACCATCAGCGAAACGGGGGATGGCTACCAGCTGGCCATCAACACCACAGGCTCAGGCAACAGCGGCGGCCCGGTCTTCGACGACCATGGCAAGGTCATCGGGATCTTTAGTGACAGTATCCAACGGCCAGGCGTCACCACAGTGGTAACTTTTGCCTTGCCGATTAAAGAAGGCATGGAACTGATGAAATAACGGCAACGCAGGCAATGTGGCTCGAGTGGACCCGTTCCTCAATACCGTCATTGGCGAATACCACATCACCGAGTTGATTGGCGAGGGCGGTATGGGACGGGTCTATCGAGCCGTGCATACGCGGCTGAACCGTCTGGCTGCGGTCAAAGTCCTGACCGCTGCATCGGGCGACAGTGTGTTCCTCGAGCGATTCATGAACGAGGCGCAGATCCAGTCGCAGATGCGCGATCCCGGTATCGCCATTCTCTACGACTTCACCCAGTGTGGCGGCATTCCGGTCATCATCATGGAATACATTGATGGCCAAACCATTCAGCAGATCACTGAAAGCACCGGTGCGTGGCCGGTTGAGCGCGCGCTGCCGGTGCTGAAAGCCCTTGCCCGGACACTCGGGTACGTGCACTCGCAGGGCATTGTGCACCGCGATTTCAAGAGCGCCAACATTAAGGTGACCCCCAGCGGCGAAGTCAAATTGATGGATTTTGGCATTGCCACGAGCCTCACCGCGCACAGACTTACAGCCGCCGGTTTTGTGATCGGTAGCTTTCAAAGTCTCTCCCCTGAGCAGACGCGGGGCGAACCGGTGACACCGGCCAGCGATATCTGGGCCTTCGGCGTGCTCACGTATGAGATGCTGACGGCATCACTGCCCTTCGTAGGCTCAGACGCAGCGGAGCTATTTTCTAAGATTTCCCGGGCCAGCTTCACCGCGCCCACCGTTCTGAAGCCCGGATTGCCTTTTCTGTTCGAGCAGGTGATTCGCGATTGCCTGAGACGCGATCCAAAAGACCGTTACAAATCCATGGATGAACTTGCGAGCGATCTCGCCCGCATCAGCGACCCGAGGAGCGCAAGCGGAACGTGGCTGGCTTCTGTTGCAAGACGGTATAAGCGCCGCCGCTTGCTACTTGCGGGTGCCGTGCTGGGTCTGTGCGCTCTTGCGTTCATCGGCTACTCCTTGGTCCATAGGGAGATTATCGATTCCGGCAACACGACATCGAAAAGCGGCGATGGCACAGGCGGTACCGGGCAAACCAGTTCGACGCCACCTAACCCAGCCAATATGCAGACCGTAACCGTCGACACTTTCGACGGCCCGGCCCAGGTCTGGGAGAACGGCGTCAAGATCGGCGATACCCCCTATGAGTTTCATGTGCCGTTTGGGACATCGGTCAGCGCTGTCTTGAAACGTCCCGGATTTGTCGATCTCCCCATCAACTTCGATGTAGGCGAACGTAGTAACTATGTGTTCACACTTGATCGGAGCTCGTTGCAATGATTTTTTTTGAGCGTGTCTTGAATTTATTTCAGCGTGCTTTGAGTTTATTTCAGCGCGCCTTCCATCGTGCCGATAAAGGGCCAAGCCGGAGGGAACCCGCGCCAACCCCCGGCGTACCGCCGGCCTTTGTCCTCGACAGCGATTTGCTGAGCGATGTGGGATGCGTGAGAACAAATAATGAGGACAGCGGCCGCATCCTCCGCGCACCCGGCAACGATGGTGAAAGTGCGCAGCTGCTGGTTGTGGCGGATGGTATGGGCGGCTACAATGCCGGGGACGTTGCCAGCGCCCTGGCCGTCAAGACCATCGAGGAATCCTATCCGGAGATAAGAAAGGACCCGGAAAGAGCGATCAAACGCACCCTCGAGA
>Ga0326728_10020376_pt1 | contig 12660 bp, 17 predicted proteins | sample MB3enrmetagenome_FD_207602 | JGI IMG/M metagenome (GOLD analysis project Ga0326728, IMG submission 207602) | Lab enriched peat soil microbial communities from McLean, Ithaca, NY, United States - MB31MN | ecosystem: Environmental > Terrestrial > Soil > Wetlands > Peat | place: USA: New York...
AATTACCAAGCAGCTACCGCCCGAAGCACTGCTAATTGAATATGGCGATGATATTGCAGATGATATGTATAAAGCGCTAATATCATGCGACGTTGTTGATATCATCGACAGTATCATTCCGCATAACATAGATACGATTAGTAGTTCGGAAGAATTGAATGGGATAGCTTGCCGCCAAGTAGATAAAACAGTGGATAATTCGGCGGAAGAGGTAGAGGCGTTGCGAAACAAAATGGCAAGGTATATGAAGTGATGACCAACAAAATCATACTGGGCGATTGCCTAAATGCATTGCCCACTATACCCGACAAATCCGTCCAATTAATCTATGTTGATCCGCCTTTCGGGACCGGTAAAACCCAAAAGATGAACCGTATAAAAACTACCGCGTCAGAAGATGGTGATAGGATCGGTTTTGGCGGCAAGAGATATTCCACCGAAAAACTTGATAGCGTTGGGTCATATGAGGATAGCTTCGATGATTTTGAGGCATTTCTTATGCCGAGGATCAAAGCTTCGCTACATTGCCTAGCGGATGACGGATCAATATTCGTTCATTTGGATCAACGAGAAGTCCATTATGTGAAGGTAGCAATGGACAAGCTGCTCGGGCGAAATCGGTATGTGCAGCAATTGATCTGGTCGTTCGATTTTGGCGCGAGATCAAAAACCAAATGGCCAGCCAAGCATAATGTCATCTTATGGTATGCGATGAACCCCAAGAAGTATGTATTCAACTACGATGCGATGGATCGACTTCCGTATCTTGCGCCCGGATTATGCGGTAAGGAAAAGGCTGCTCGTGGCAAAACTCCAACGGATACTTGGTTTATAACGGTTTGCCCTACTAACGGTAGTGAGAGAACTGGATATCCTAGCCAGAAGCCGCGTAAATTGCTCGAACGAATTGTCAAGGTTCATGGCAATATTGGTGATACGGTGCTTGACTTCTTCGCGGGTAGCGGAACAACTGGGGAAGCTGCGGCATTGCATGGAAGGCAGTTCGTCATGGTTGATAGCAACCCAGAAGCAATTGAGGTTATGAAGAAGAGATTGCAGCCGTTCAACCCGGAATATATCGATCTTTCAGTCCAGTAATTTTAGGGCCTTGACAAAACAATTTCCGTGGCTATATTCTATGTTGAGGCGAACAACACATGGCATTCGGATTATTCCTCCTTTTCGTTATTTGGGTATTATGGGCACTCCTTGTTAGGGGCTTCCTATTCAAGTTCATCCTTTTCATCTTCGGATGGGTCGGCATATACCTATTCCTAGGGTCGAGCTATCCAGCCACCAATGCCATAGCAATTGATAGCTTGGGATTGTCATGGGCAGCATTGGTGCCTACGGTAATATGCTTTTTGGCGCTATTGACCACTAGATCCGAGTAGTAAGTGCAATGGGGCTAAAAACAATTCCAGTATGTTGCCCGTATTGCAATGGCAAGATAAAGTGGGACAACGACGATTTTTATTGCTGGGGTGAGGCAACTGGTAATGATGCTTTTTATGGTCAGAAAGATCGTTATAGTACCATAGTTTTGTATGATGTCAAAAAGAGTATAACTATTGATTTCCTTAACAACACCACGATGATCATTGACGGTGATGGAAAGCGCTATACATTACCATTCATTGATGACACTATAAATTACAGCGATATCAGCCCGAATTACATTGATAGACTATTGTCCCTAAAAGCATTCTACTAGGAGGCTATTATGAACCCAGTATTATTCGCGACCCTTTTGCTAGCAATGCCCGTATTACTTGGCGCGATTTTCCACTTCATCGACAGGAATTGATATGAGCCCCAAAGACATGACCGACGAACAATTCGAGCAATATCTAGTATCAAAATATGGTGCCGATTGGTTCAACGCAGAACTAACGCCAGAGGAGATTGATCGCTTCCCGAAAATCAATGACAAGGAAGTAGTGGCGGCAATAAAAGAAGCGGTGGGAAAGAATATTGAGATTGAGGAAGTCAAATGAAGCTATTAGTTCAGGAGTTTTTAGAGACGCATTCTTTCGGAGATCTGATCCGTGAGCACGGCATATATGCCTCACTTTCCAAGAACAAGAAATACGCCAGCTTCAATTATGACCAGATCGAGACCAAGGAGAACGACGAACTTTCATGGGATTGTCGTGGGCTAATTCTATCCAAAGATGATTTTTCAGACTATCAAGTTTCCGACGATGGCAAGTTAGATTTAGATATCGTTGTTGGTAAAACGCGAGTATTATGTTTCGGAATGCGTCGCTTTTTCAACTACGGAATGGGCGCTTGCGCACCAGTCAATTGGTCAGATCCTAACCTATCTATCCAAGAGAAGAGAGATGGTTCGCTTTTGCAGGCGTGGTTTTCGCCAATAACCAATTCTTGGAATTTGGCTACTCGCGCAGTTCCAGAAGCAGACCTTCTAATGGACAATGGCATTTTCACCTTCCGAACGCTTTTCGAGAAGGCATTGTTGGATTCGTGCGGAATTACCTTCGAGCAGCTAACGCAAAAACTAGACGCCAATCATACATATTGCTTCGAGCTAACTTCCAGATTGAACCGCGTCGTAGTTGATTATGCGGACAATGGAATTACGCTGCTTGCAGTTAGGGATTTAACTACGCATTTAGAAGTCTATCCAGAATGCTGCGAAATTGCAAAGGAGGGTTTAGTCCCTACCGTTCAGACATATTCGTTTTCGACAATACCAGAATTGCTTGATTGGGTATCTTCAAGAGCGCCAACTGAACATGAAGGAGTGGTGGTTCGCGACTCCAATTTCAATCGTATCAAGGTCAAGAATGCCGCATATGTTGCCGCGTCCAAGATGCGAGATAGCCTAGGGTCATCGCCTAGGAATTGCCTCGAACTAATTTTGCTTGGCAAAGATGACGACGCACTATCACTACTACCCCAAGAGATTGTCGATAACCTTCTATCAATCAAGAGTAGATATATAGCGTGGCTTCGTTTGCAGAGAGATCTATATGAAGAGGTATATGCGGAAGCAATGGCTATAATGCCGGGCGATAAGAAGACTTTCGCACTAACATTGGACAAGTATCCAGAAGCCTATCGTGCCGCGTTCTTTAACACGTTCGCAGGTAAATGCAGCTCAATCAAGGATTTCATCGACAAGGCCAAGAAGGAAGGAACTTGGTCGGATTCGACATTGGACAACATCCTCGCCCACCTATGATACCAGCAAGAACCTTCGCATCCTACTCCCCTTGACATTTTCGGCGAACTTCTTGATTTCCTCATCATTGCCGCTATCTAATACGGCTTGTTCTAGCTTTTCGATATTAGCCAATTCGACATTTTCAGCAAGTAGGCGCATGTATGTATATGAGCGAGCCTTGATTATTAGGTCTTCGATTTTCCCAATATCAGCAGCATCGTTCGTATGCTTCGCGAGTTCGTAGAGATACCTTGGCTTGCCCGATAGGAAAACGATCTCCTTGAACTTGCTAATCTTGGCGCTATCGACATTTTTCAGATACATATGCGCGTATTTGGCCTTGCCAGATTTTAGTATGATAGCTTCCAATGTTTTCAGATCGGCGCCGGCAACATAACATGCGAACTTGCAGATATATTCGATGTTATTGGATTTGACGACAATCTTTTGCATTGCCTTGATATCGCATAGTGGAATGTTTTGGGCAAAGAGAAATGCATATCTTGGATCGGCTTGTTCAATGACAATCTTTTGCATGAGATGAGTTTGATAGGAATTGAATTCGGAGGCAAAGAAATAAGCGAATGAGGCGTTGTTTTCGGCTATAATTTCGTCTTTCAATTTTTCGAGAGAACGCTTGCTACCAGTATCTATATTGTCGATTTTGTTTAGCCAGAGCAGATAGTCTTGGCCAAAATCAGGTTCGAGAGAATGATTGTTCATATGGTATTATATATCGCAATGAAACAATATCTAATTGGTCTTTCGATGCTCCATAGCTTCTTTTACCAATCCGTCGAACTTATTTGGATCGGCTAATACTTCGGCAGCCATTTCGCGAACACCCTCATTCCATGCAGAAAATGACCCACCATGGCCAATATGTAAATGGCATTCCAATTTCCCCATACATAGTGTGATAAGATTATTCGGATCGAGTTCCAATGCCGCATTGACATGGAATGGAATTATATGATGGACATTCAATCTTTCAGTTCCTCCGCAAGCCGCGCATGTTGGATGAGCCTCCCGAAAATGCTTTTCAACGGTGGGCCAATGAGGAGAGCGCTTGATGAGGCCAGTATCACGAAGGGCATGGCGGACTAAATTGATATGATGTGTTATTGTTTCTAGCATGATACGCCCGCTTCTATAAATTTATTTCTTTTTCGTTCTAAAAATAATGAACTATTGTCATACATATAGTGATATATTTTATTAATTTCGCTTTTTCTAGTAAGTGATATAACAAAACCAATACCTTGTTTTCTTAATTTTACACCAATTCCTTTTTGCAACAATATTTCATGTATTTTTGCTATGAATTGCTCGGAACCCGAATATATACTCCACTGCCTTGTCCCATGTCCAAAATACATACAACCATCGCCATCAAAAACTCCCCTAATAAAATCCCTATCGTAAATAGAATTAATTGTAGGATATTTAAGAATTAAGCTCTTTTTGGGAACACATCCTAAGTTAATTAAATCGTTGCACAATATTCTACTACCAAATCTTATATTACAAAATTTATTGTCTTTTGATTCTTTGGGGAATTTATTTGACTCTAATGAATTTTGTAATTTATACAAATGACTCATATCTTTTATAGCTAAATTGAAACGCAATTCATCTCCACTATTATATGCGTCGGCAAAACAAAATCCTAACCAATATGCTTTATCTTCAGAGTTAATATCATGAAAATAACTTTCGTTTAGTGAAAACTTTTTTGTTGCAAACCTTCTACATGCTATGGAACAATACGTGCCATATCCGCGCCTCTCATAAGCTATATTTTCTAATATAAATTCTTTGCCACAATGTTTGCACACCCTTATATTTCTAATTTCTTTTGCCGCAGTTTTAGATTTACCTGCACAAATTTGTGAACAAAATCTCGTAGCGTCGGTCCACGGATCTGGAATATCTTTATGACAAAATTCACATTTTAACATATAAACATGCTAGAATATTGATATATTATAGGATAAATCATGAATGTTTTTGCCAAATACCCTCGCACCTACCACCTAACGTTTTCGGAAGGATCAACCTCCGATGATAAAAGGCTAGATAATAACGATCATTTCTTGGGAACGGAAGTGGTAATGACGGCTAAAATCGACGGTAGCAATTTTTGCATTACCAGCGATGCGTGTTTCGCCCGATCCCATAGTGGCCCTCCGACGCATCCCAGTTTCGATTGGGCAAAATCATTTCATAGTCAGATCAAATATTTGATACCGAACAATCTTGCGATATACCTTGAATATGTTTTCGCACGACATTCAATTAGCTACGAAAACCTTCCGCATTACTTGGCGATGTTCAATATCCTAGATCTAGACCGCAATGTGTGGCTATCGTGGGATGAAGTAGAATTGTGGTCGCAGGAATTAGAGATACCCACTGCGCCAGTTCTTTTCCGAGGCATAATCAATACCGAAAAAGAATTGGAAGCGATGTGCAAATCGTTCATGAAGGAAAAAGAGTTCGGTGTCAATGAACGCGAGGGAGTAGTTATTCGATTGGCGGGAGAGTTTAGGGATGATGATTTTGCGAAGTCGATGGGCAAGATAGTGCGCAAGGGGCATGTTCAGACAGATACGCATTGGGCGCATCAAGAGATCGTGAAGAACAAATTGAAGGTATGACGCATTGCATCCTTGACATATTACAGATCGTGATTAAAATGCTAATATGAACGCATTTGAGCGTAAAGAAAATTGGACGATCGAAATATTATGAGCTATAAAAAGATTGAAAAAACATTCGTAATTGGCGATATTCACGCAATTTTTGACGAGTTCAAAGAGCTATTGGGGTTATTAGACTACAAATCGGAGCGGGTAAAAATCATTTGCGTGGGTGATTTTTTGGACAGGGGAGGGGATTCGATAGCGGTCGTGAGGCTTGCCCAAGAATTGGGACTGAACGCTTGTTTAGGTAATCACGAACTCAAATATTTAAAGTGGCTTCGCAGATCTGATGAAAAAAAAGAAGAAACCCTTATCCGGCAACCTCATTATGCTCAATTTTCGGAAGATGATATAAATTGGATGTCAAACCTTCCATTATACATAAAAATACCTGAACATGACGCCGTTGTTATTCATGCTGGAATGAAGCCGTATCTTCCGATAGAAAGGCAAAGCCGAGAGGATTTATGTTATCTTCGATATACAGACAAAAACGGTAAGTTCGTCAGCATCAGAAAAATACATGAAATGGGTAATGCTAAGGCGGCAGGAGCATTATTTTGGACAAAAAGAGGTCCATTTAATTATAAACTGGCAATATATGGGCATCAAGTGTGGGACGATGTAAAGATCGACCGATTTGATGATGGAAGCGAATGTATAGGAATTGACACTGGTGCGGCATTCGGGCAAAAATTAACTGCAATATGCATCGAGACGAGAGAAATTGTTAGTGTAAAAGCCAAGAAAATATACTACCAGCCGGGTTTTAAAATTTTAGAGGAATGAGTGCCTAGAAAATTAACAATTGAAGAGTTCAAAGAAAGAGCTAATAATATTCATGGCGGAGTATATGACTATTCATTAGTTGATTACGTTAATGGTGATACGAAAATAGAAATTATTTGCAAAGAACACGGATCTTTTTGGCAAATGCCTAGAAGCCATTTAGTTGGCAGAGGGTGCTTTGAATGTGGTAGAATGACGGTTGGCATTAAAATTGCTAATTTGGCAAATGAGACAAAATTAAAATTTGATGAACAATATTTTTCCAAAATAGATACAACAGATAAAGCGTATTATTTTGGATTTATATGCGCTGACGGAACGCATAATAAATATCAATTCAAAATTAAAATAAGGACAAAAGATAGGGACGTATTAGATAATTTCAAAAAATCTATTCGTTCCGAACATAATATATATGAATATGGTGAAGATGTTACATTTCGAATTTGTTCTAAATTAATATGCGAACAGCTTGACGCGCTAGGGTGTCCTTCTAACAAAAGCTTGATATTGCAATATCCTAATATAGATAAAATCTATAATAAGGATTTTATTAGAGGGGTTTTTGATGGAGACGGGTGTATATCGGGAGGAATATGGAGCATAGTGAGCGGATCTGAAAAGTTCATGTATAAAATAAAAAATATTATAGAGGAAGAGGTTGGCATTACGGCACACATACATGCCACTAAAAAGAATTCAAGAAAAAACACTATATATTGTATATACTTAAGTAAATTAGAAGATTTAGCATTATTATATAACTACCTATATCATGAAGATTGCCCGTGCCTATTAAGAAAACGTGACGCTATTTTAAAAAGAGTAGAGCATTACAATGATTTGTTAAATATAAAAGCAGAATTAGACGCGTTAGAAGAAAATATAAAGAACGATAAATTGCTTGGCCTTTCTATAAAAGAAGTGGCAGAAAAATATAAAATTAGCCTTGTTAAGGCTGGTAATTACTACTATTTTAGATCAAATAATGTCCCAAGATCTAACATGCGTGGCCTGCGAAAGAAATCTAAATAACAAGGAGCGTCGATATGGCATATTCGGAACAACAACTATCCAATCTAGCGAAAACTAATCCCAAAGAACTTGTTCGCTTCCTAACGAGCCCCAATGCCGATGCTAACACGCTGACATTTGGGGCTGAACTTTTAGGAGAAGTAAAGGACGAAAAACTTGTCCTTCCAATATTGAGGCGCCTCCTACGCCATGTAAATGCCCTTGTGAGGGAGGGAGCGATGCTAGGGGTATCGGCATTCTACCTCGACGAAAAGCCCGCAGAAGACATCGTGGAGCGACTGGCAGCTATATCCAAGAGTGATCCGTCGCCGGAATGTAGGGCTTGCGCCGAAACAATGTTGGAGGGCTATTTGGAATGAGCGTAGTTAGGAAACCAAATACCGTCGAACAATACATTGAGGATCATGAGTATTGGTTAGCCAAGTATCGGTTAATCCAAGAGCGATTCCCGGGATGCCGAATTAGTGGAGCGAATTACTTGAATAAATCGCAATTGATATCGTTCGCGTCAAAGAAGGTAAATCAGGAATATACGAATTGGAATATAGTAGCCCCAAATGCCTATTGCATATATGTTGAGCCATATATTGAGGTTGAGTTCGAATATCTTGGCAAAAGGGAAATGATTCGGGTATATTCGTCGCCGAGAAGAAATACATTGGCTAGCAAAACTTGGGTGAATGACAAGAAGATTGGATATTACGGCTATATAATCAAGTTCTCCAAGATTAGGATGAACCTTGAAAAGAGGGGAATTGCGACTGAAAAACCATTCAATGATTGCAAGTTGGCAATCGTGGAGTTCATTAGGAAAAGCGAAGATGCAAAATTAGATACGAAGAACCTTGATCCTAGTTTGAAGAAATTACTGGCGTTTATATGAGGATAGAATGAAGATATTACGATGTAGGTGTTGTGGCGGGGAAATGCTTTTGGATCCTTGCGAGCATGGCATGGTGAGGCGGCACGCAAGGTGTATTGAATGTGGATATGATGGGAATGTGAAGGAAGGGAAGAAGGAAGCGGAGGTTGTGGTAATGATTAGGAGGAGAAGGGATTAGGTTATTGGATGGTCTAGTAGAAACTTTTCTTTCTTGGCCAGCAAGAGATCATTTTCTAGCATTTCGTCAATAATATCATCTACGGAATATTTTGGGGCCCAACCTAGTTTCGTGCGTAATTTAGTGCTATCCGGCTCCAATGAATTGACTTCTTGCGGTCTATAAAACTTCGGATCCGTTCTTACATATTGTTTCCAATCCAATCCTAACTTGGTGAAAACCTTATCGACGAAGGTTCTAACGCTTATTTTTTCATTGCCACCAACTACATAATCATCCGGAGTGTCGGAGTTTATTATTAGCATGCAAGCGTCAAGGCTATCGCCAACATAATTCCAGCTTCGTTCGGCGTCCAAATTGCCGAGCACTAATTCGTTTTGTAGTCCGTGGAAAATGCGAGCTGCTCCTAATGTGCATTTACGAGTTAGAAACTCCGGAGATCTATATTTCGATTCCATATTACTAAAAATACCGTTGAAGCACATCATATTATAACTGGAACGATAGTTCTTGACTGCCCAAAAACCTGCTAATTTGGCGAACGCGTAGGGCGAGCAAGGGGCCATTGGAGAGCGCTCGCTATGATTTGGATTTGGCACCGTAGATCCAAATAATTCCGATGTGGAAAACTGTAAAAACCTTGTATTGGGACTGAGTAGCCTTATTGCTTCTAGACATCTAACTACGCCAGTTCCATCGACGTCCATAACGAATTCGGGCATCGAAAAGCTCGTAAGAACATGGGACATCGCCCCAAGATTTAGGAATAAATGTGGCTTACACTTATTGACAAAATTATTGATGCTGCACGTATCTGAAAGATCTCCGTATACCAATTCCAAATTAGGATCGTTAATTACATCGTCAATTTTTGAGGTGTCCGGATTAGAAGAAGGTCGGATCATGCCGAAAACGCGATATCCTTCTGAAAGAAGTTTTTTTGTAAGCTGCGCGCCGCATTGTCCATTTGTTCCTGTTAGTGCCGCTACTGGCTTGTTAGACATTGTTTTAACTCCTTCTGTTGATCTTCCCAATCATTTTCCCAAACACTAACTACACTATGTCCTGCGTTTTTTAGAATATTTTCTCGGTTAATGGTTTTATTATATAGATCGCCAAATGTCGCTCCATTATTTTTGTTCGTATCATTTGGATTAAATATTTTTGGATTTCCGTGCCAATAATCGCCATAATATTCGTAAATTGTATTTGTAGATTTATCAAACCCATCAACATTATAATTAACATCATCAATCTTTAATATAATATTTCTACTTATATCATTTAACCCTAATGACTTTATCCAAGACATCTCCCCCTTGGAGATATTAGTGCCTATGGAACAATAGGGACACGCACAGCCCCTTAAATGGCTCATGGCCTCTTGCTCAAAAACACCATGTTCTGGGCATATTATTTTTACCTTCTTTTTGGAAGTAACATATTCAACTAACGAATAATCATATTTATTATCATGAACTACATTTGCCTTTTCAACAAAAGCATTTTTGTTAGAAACTTGCCTTTTAGAATGTTCTTCATTGGCACATTTTCTACAACCACTACCTCTTAAATGATTGCCAGCAAATTGCTTAAATTGACCGTGATATTTGCAAATTATAATTACCTTATCATCAATTTTCATAAAATTAGTCAATGAATAATCATATTGGAAATTATGAACTTTATTTGCCTCTTCTATGAATTCGTTATTGGAATACCTTACCTGCACTATCCATTTTTCTCTAAAACATTTGGGGCAACCACTGCCACGTAAATGATCATATGCCAATTGTTCAAATTGGTCATGAATTGGACAAATTATAGATACGAGCGCCCGGCTTCCCGTATAATCTAATTTAGAATAATCATATTTATCGTGATGAACTTTTCTCACTCTCGATATGTATTCATTCCTTGTTATTCTTGGCCTGCCCATTTATATATTCCTCAATACATTCGATAATATACATAGATTCTTCTCGCTTTAAATCCGGATACGATGGAAATATTACCACCTCGCGATTTAGCTGTTCCGCGACATCATCCCTATCGATCAATACATCATCATTATCGACCAAATACTTGTGAGCTGTAATTGGGTAGAACATTGGGCGCACTTCAATATTCTTTTGGTTCTTGAAGAAGTTTTCCGCATGATCATAGCTCATTCCATTTACGAAACGCAATCCGAACATCCAGTTCGCATTAGTAGTTCCCTCGCCAGTCTGCTGCATCTTTACATCGTCTCTATCTCCAAATGCCGCACGATACCTCTCAAATATGTTGGACTTCTTTTCCAGTATCTCTGGCAATACTTCAAGCTGCCCAAAAACGATGGACGCCACCACGTTAGTGCATCTGTAATTGACGCCGATAGTCGAATGGACAAATCGCCTTTCTGATTGACCTTGATTGCTAACGAGCTCCATATATTCATAGGCTTCGTCCGAAGAAGTAGCGGCAAATCCAAATTCGCCTCCCGTGATTGTCTTGTTGGCAAATCCGGAGAAGGCTGAAACGAACCCTGCCGACCCAACCATTCTGCCATTATAGGTTCCGAAAATTGCCTCGCAGCTATCTTCAATGAATGTCGTATTCGGATATTTCTCTTTCAATGCCGGAGTATTTATTACGCCACCCATATTTGGAACAATCTCAACTGCGGCATTAGGATACCGATCTAATTTCTCGTCAAGATCATTGAGGTCTATGTTCCATGTATCCAAATCCGTTTTCACCGTAATCAATCTGAACTCTTTATCGAAAAGGAGGGAGTTCCATACTGCAACATAACTATTCGATGGAACAAGGACGTCTTTCTTCCCATATCCACCAATATTGCGTCTTAAAGCCTTCGACATTAGGTGGCATGCGCAGGTGCCATTTGCCGTCAATATTACATGTTTCACCCCCAGCAGATCCTGCAATCTCTCCTGCGCCATATCAATATACTTCCCATGCGACGATATCCAAGTCGAGTCGAGGGCATCATGGGCATATTTTAGGGCATGGGGTGGAAGATAGGGGGTATAGATAGGTATCATTTGTTTTCCTTCGTATCTCCTGTCTATATCACCTATGCATACGATTTTAGCGCTTGAAGGAGCCTATTCGGGTCTTTCGTCACTATGGCGTTTGGATACTCTTTGTGCAGGAATATCTGATCTGTAAATTGTATGTTGTCCGTCCTATATACAATCGCCATATTAGCTGTTGAAGTCGCTAAACAAAAATTGCCCCCAACACCGAAGTTAACTACGAACTTCGCTTCTTTCATGATTAGGCAATCTTGCTGTATTTTGGATAGGTCGGAAACTGTTTCTCCGAGGGCTGGAACGGTTAGATCAACGATGACATCGGATGGTAGGTTTTTGATTATGTCGTCGTAAATACCTGAAACATAATTTGGGTTGTATTCTTTTCGCATCTCTACTTTGCGCTCGCCTAATATAACTACCTTGTATTTCTTGGATATCGAACGCATTGCATTCCAAAACTGCGGTGCTATGGCATCAAAATATGATCTCTGGAACTCTCTCAATTTTGTTGTTATGACTATGTATTCGCTACCTAAATTGAGCGATTGGCCTTTGGCTAACAAATATGCTAATCGCGGTATTTGAGGCGCAATATTTAGTCTTGCCGTAAGTTGCTCTATACTGCCGTAAAACCTCGGTGAAGATGCCTCTAAAACATAAGGCGCGTCCGAAAAAAATAACTTGCCAATATCCGACAAGTATTTATCCCATAATGCTTCTTTTTGTTTCCAGTCCGCAGCCTCCGTATGCAAACAATCTTTCCATAACACCTTGTGGAAACTCAATGAAATCCTATCATATTGGGGTTTTACGATGTCAAGGTGGTGCTTGAAATTGAT
>Ga0326728_10020378_pt1 | contig 12658 bp, 12 predicted proteins | sample MB3enrmetagenome_FD_207602 | JGI IMG/M metagenome (GOLD analysis project Ga0326728, IMG submission 207602) | Lab enriched peat soil microbial communities from McLean, Ithaca, NY, United States - MB31MN | ecosystem: Environmental > Terrestrial > Soil > Wetlands > Peat | place: USA: New York...
GTATAGGCGTTCATGCCAAGAAAATCTTTGCGCGCCGCAGAGTTATTCACAGGAGCTGCGGGGAGCAAACCCTCCGGGCTCTCCTCGCTTCTGTGAATAACTCTGGGGGGACTATAAGCCTCGGGGTAGCCTCGGGGTAGCCTCAGGGTGGCTTAAGGGTAGCCTCAGGGTGGCTTCAGGGTGCCTACCGGTTGGCTACCAGTGAGCCTCAGGGTGGCCTCGGGGTGGCCGTAACCCGCCTTGGTCCTTCTTTGCCTCCGTTGACACCCAGCCTGCGAGCGGAAACCGCGGTTGGCAGGGAATTGATCCTGGTTTCCGGCTCCCACCGACCAACCTTTGCGGCCACTTCCTGAGAAAAGCTCCATTTCGTTGGGCCTTATCCAAGCGCCATTGAGGACTTGTACGAGCCGGACCAGTATCATGAGTTCCGCTTGGGCGCAAATGTCCGAATCAATGCCCTGACCATTTGGCGGGTTTTCCAGATAGCGATGTCCGGGCCGCGGTTGCACGCGACGAGCACAGCAAAGTCAATTTCGGGTGCGATGCACACGACGGTATGCGATATTCCATTGCTCCCGCCGTGCCAGAGACGGCGGCCGGTGTGTCCAGGCTGGGTGCCTTTTGCCCAACTGGATGCGCTGATAAACCATCCGGCACGGTAAGCCACGGCGGGTCCGGCATCACCAGTTGCCAGGCGGGTTATCCCGCGCATTGCCCACCCCTTAGAATAGGTTGTGGGGGGTGCGAGCGCGTGCAATTCCGCAAATGTATCCAGCTTGAGCAGCGCGGCCTGGCAGCGCGGATTGGCCGGATCTCCGCGCAAGTGGATCCCGATAAACTTTGCCCAATCTGCAATGGTCATGTGCGCCAGGCCGGCTGGGGCGTAGTACAATGAGAATTGCGCGGCGGGGCTGCCCGGGTCAATCGGTTTGCCAACGAACGAGGAATGGCCCCAGGGTTGATCGGTTTTACCAGCGGTGCCCGGCTGCCCGAATCCGCCCGTGCGGATGCCCAGTGGCTGAAACAGTCGTTCGCGCATCAGGTCTTCCCACGCACGACCGGTGAGATGTTCCAGCACTGCTCCCGCCAGAATGTAGCCGATATTGGAATACCAGTATTTGGTGCCCGGAGGGATTCCTGGCGGGCGCGAAAGGGCCTGCCTCGCGATTTCCAGGCGTTGCTGCGGCACGGGTCCCAGCCGCGCTCGAGGGGGCCGCATCAACTCGGGGCCGCTGCGAATGCTGGCATAGGGTGCGCGAATAAGATTAAACACCCGAGCTGGACCGTCCGGGTCAAAGCGCAAGCCGGCACGGTGTGCGAGAACCTGCCGCACTGTCACTTTCTCCCACGCCGGGTGCATGGACTTCACCGTGTCGGCAAAAAGTTCGCCCAATGTGGTGGTCCAATTCAACTTGCCTTCCTCGACCAGCATCGCGACGAGCGTCGCGGTCATGGCTTTGGTGGAGGAACCAAGGAGAAATAGATCATCGAGCGTGATGCGCTCCGCGGTCCCTCTCTTTCGAACCCCGGCGACACCTTGGCCGATGATGCGCTCGCCCCGCAGAACGGCGGCGGCCATGCCGAAACGTTCGCCGTCCCTGCCGAGTATCGATTGCAGGATGGCATCAATATTGACCGGCGCACCGTCCTCCGTCCTCCTGTCAGGCAAACCCGCTGGTTTCAATGCACTGGATTCTGGCGCTTCGCTCATTTTATATCCCGGTCGGCGGACGGACTCGAAACTTGGGACTACATCAATCGTTCGGCTTCCCGCAGGAGAATAGGGTCAGACTATCAGTTCGACCACGCCAACGCGTGTCCGAACGGCCGGTTTCATTTTGCCGGCTTGCAGGCCGTGATGCAATAAGACAGTGGCTTGGCACCCGAACCCAGACGTGCTCCGTCAGGCGCATACGATACGACCGCGCCTCACCAAAAGCCGAAATCCGCTTCTGCCGACCCCAGTGCCGGGACCGCCGCATCACGAATCACATCACGTTTCACGCCTCAAACCCCATTTCAGCTTTCAGCATTTCAGCGTTTCAGCCTTTGCCTCAGGGGCGATGCTCATTGCCGAACGAGAACCGATGGAGAATATGACGATCTCATTGACTCCTCTTTGTCTAAATAGTGAGTGAAGCTTGCACGGAGATTCCCGCCGCAATGGCATAGGCGGCGACGATCCGGTTGAACTTGGCTGGAGTCAGGTGCATGAGCCGCATGTATTGGGGGCCCAGGGGCAGAATGATGAGGAAATCCAGGTTCGTGGTGAACTGGATGGCCGCTAACAGCAACAGCAACGTTCGTTCGCTCTTCGGGTTCACTGCTCAAAATCCGGCGTTCGCACTCCAGCCGCAACGCCTCGTGGGATCGGCCGGAAATGCTCTAGCTCCGGGCCTTGGAAGGTAGCACGGAATCCCCGCCGCGCGAAAAGGGTCCCGCACCATCGCGCATCCTCCACAGGCCGCTCGCCCGCTGCCGCCCGCCTACGGTCTTGGCAATGGAGCAAAACCGCCAGAAGACCGGCAAGACTTGCCCGTTGCCGCCCTCCACCAGCTCTGGCAGGATGGGGCCGGAATGAATGGGAGCGAAAAGCAATTCTCCTTCACCCGCGCAGCGTCAAGCACAGGCGGGCGCGCGAAAAACCAAATTCCTATCTGAAAAAGTGCATTGGATATGCGCCTATTTATCTGCCACGCATCAGAGGACAAAGCTGATTTTGTCCGACCGCTCGCGGAAGCTCTGAGGAAACACTACGAAGTTTGGTTTGACGAAAACCGGGATTTCCTGACGCTGGGCGACAGCTTGCTCCAGAGGATAGATGAAGGCTTGGCATCGTGCGATTTTGGTGTTGTGGTTCTCAGCAAAGCGTTCTTTGGAAAGAAGTGGACAAGGGCCGAGCTCGATGGCCTTTTTGCCCGCGAGGGACCAGCGCGAAAGATTATCCTTCCAGTATGGAAGGATGTTTCGGAGGAGGAAGTCAAAGCGTTTTCCCCCATATTGGCGGGCAGGCTTGGCGTTCCCACATCCCAGGGAGTAGAAAAAGTCGTGGAGGAAATACGGTTTGCTGTTCAGGCCTCTGAAAAGCAGCGAGAACTGACGAAGTTGGAAGCTGCCTTTGAAGGTATCAGGCTGCTCGATCAAACCTTATCTGAAAAACAGGAAAGTCAAAGGCTCTTAGACTCTGTTGAAGGGGTAAACCGACTTCACGAAGCCTTCGACGCGATCTTCCAAACTTTTAAAGGGTTAGAGTCGTTGAGCCAAACATCAAAGCTGCTAAAGTTCTCCGTTCAGATGCAACAGATTCAGATGCGAAAGGAGATATTTGTGAAAGCCGTGTATGGACTGCAGTGGGGACTTCAAATGACTAGCTTGCACTCCAACTCCGCCTTCGAGGCCGAGCTGCAAGCCACCCTCTTTCACGATGAGCCCAAACGTTTTGGTGGGCGAACACCCGCAACGCAACTAATCGATCTCAAGTTCCGCCCTTCCTTTCGCGCAGATAAGAAGGTCACCTGGGCTGAGGGACGCAGGGCTAAGATTTACGGAAACGAGGAGTTAATAGGGTATCTAATCGGCTTGCTTCAAAAGGAAATTGAAAAGCGAACCGGGGGCTCTTGATAAGAGCCACGAGGTTTCGGAAATTATTGCGGAACCTCCTCTCTGATCATCTCTACCAGCTCATCACGGACTGCGGCCTAGTTCTTTCCATTCTGAGCCTTCAGCGTCTCCATCACCTGTCCCAGCATTGCCGGGCGGGTGCTGAAGTTGGGGCTAAAGCGGGGCCCGAAAGAATTGGCGGCGGAGTGGTAAGCGATTCGGTGGGGACGTAATCTGGGCGGCGCGGAATTCAAGGAGCGGATGCTGGCGATGGTGGAGCAGCCGCTGCGTCAGGGACGAAGCGGCTCCTATAGCGGGGAGGCCAAGCGGGCGCACGGTGAGGCGGAAGCCGAGCGGTTGCTGGCGCGCGGGTTGGCGGCGGGGGAATTGGAAGAACGGCACTTGGCAGAGGTGAGGAAGGGGTCCTGGGAGAAGGAGGTATTGGCGTGGTGGCTGTGCCAGCACACCACGGCGCGGCGGCGCTGGGTGAGCGAGCGCTTGGCGATCGCGCTGTTCTGGGTTGCGCCGGACCCCTCGAACGTTTTCACCAATTCGCTAGTATCCCGCCGAACTAGCCAAACCTTCGCGAGCCATTTGCGTCGCCCTGCCTGTTCTGCGGGGCGTGGGGTGACGGACCGGTACTGGTTAACGTCGATGGTCATGCCCATGGTATAAAGTTGATCGGCGAACTCAGCTCGAAGCGGTTTCCTGGAACGAGCCCCCAAGCGGGCGCCACACGCAGTCGCCCGGTCACACAAGACTTACCGGAGCGGGCTGGCCACTAGAAACCGTTGCACGAAGGCCCGGCGGTTCATCGGCTTCGGTCAGAGAAGGCGTACCACTTCCTCGCGGCCATCTTTATACTTGAGGCTGACGGTTCCGCCCTTCTGGACGTGGCTCGTCACCATGTCCAAGAGCGCCAAGGCGCGCCGGAAGACCTCTACCACCGAGACGCTCTTGGTGCGCTCCTGGAGGTCTTTCAAGTCCTGTTTGAGACCTGGCGTGACCTCGAAGTTCAGCCGTACCTTATCGGAGTTATTCTTTTCGGGCATTCCGCTCGTGCCACAGGACGATGCAGATGATGACCAACAGAAAACCGTCCATCAGAAACAGCGGCCACTTCGCGGGGAGGTAGGCAAACGGCGTGTGGAGCGTAGCTCCGAGGGCACCAAGCCAACACGCCGCCTTCAACCCCTCTTTCCGGGGTTGAACAAGTTTGAGCGGCTCCCATTTATCTAGCCACTTCTGGAACGGGTTTCCGTTTGGTTCTTCGTTATTTTGCTTCATGCCAGTCCATCCAGGTCACCGAGGACGAGGAGTGAACTGGCAGCTGAAGCAAACCGAGATCGACTCTCATCGTCGTGACTCTGTTGTGCTTCGCTGACAGTGTATTCACGGAACGTTTCTCAACTTCTGCAATTACCATGTTAGACGAAGATTGTTATCTTCTTGGACCGACCCCCAGTCGCACCAGCGCCGAGGCTTCCGCACCGTCCGCCTTCATCTTCCCCAAGCATCGGGAAGCATGACGACGAGCAGCTCGATTTCCGAATAACTGAGCGATCCACTCAATCATCGTGCCACGATCCTATCCCTCCCAAAAGTGGGCTCATAGGCCCCAAATGGGACTCGACCGCTCTTGTCGACGGCTTTCGACCGTCCTACCAAGATCAACATCAACCCGAACTGAGAAACCCGGTATCGGATCTCGGATGATCGACGCTATTTCGCAGGCGCCTTTCGAGCCCCTGCTAGACAGCCTTTGCGGCTCTAGGCTTGTTGGTCAGAGTCGCAACCTTCCGGGAAGCTTCTGACCACAGGCTTCGTGTTGACCAAATATTGAGTACTTTCTGAGGGGTGTCAAATTCTTTCGCAAATTATTTTCGAGGCGGGCTCCCTATTGTTTGCGGTGATGCCCAGTCCGGTTATAGAGCAGGCCCGCCTGTCGCCTCGGCAGGTGGCCCGGCGCGCCCGACTTCGCGCAGTGCCACGATTTGGCGCAGCGCCTCCGCGCGGGCGTCCTCGGCGGGCAAGCCAGCCGTCATTTTCTCAGCGACCGATAATTTAAGATGTCTCTGCTCCTCCCTCTCCCGCCTCTCGAGCTCCCGCCTGACCTGGTCCATGAGGACGTGGTGAGCCACATCAAACTTCGCGATTTCTTTGTTACAACACTCACACAAATACTTAACTGGGGATCCATTTAATGAAAACCGGCGTGTCGGATGTAGCTGGAGGTCGCAGGTTGGGCAGTGCGCCTCCACAGGGTCAGGATGACCCGCAGGGGTCCGTCGCCAACAGAGGCCCTTGAATGGGATTTCCTGGATCGGGGGGAGATCGACAGGTTGATCTTGAGCCATCTCCTGGCGCAAATCTTCCACCTCTCTCCCGAGGTCTATGCACCGCTGTTGATATGTCTCGGACGTGTGGGCCAGCCTCCAAAAGACCGCAGCAACTGCTCCGATAATCAGTGCGCTGACCCACACCGGCACCCCAACCTTGTACTTGAGGCCATCTGAAATCCAACCGGGTGCGCTGCCCGCTGCGTCAAACACAGAAGCCCAGCCGCCAGGGATGAAGCGTAGCGCCAGGAAAGCGAGCAGGCCCACAATGATAAAAATCAGGACGCCTGCCACAACCTTGTTCAAAATCGGGTCGTCATGTATAAACTTGAGCAGCTTCCTGATCTTGGCCACGAGGGCGAGAGTAACGCTGGCTGGCGGCTTCAAACAAGCTGATTCCCTGGCTCGGTCAGGTCATGTAGCGGATCGGACAGGGAGTCGCACTTCGTATCGAGTCTGCCAACGGATACCGAGCTAATTTGAATCTACAAAGTTCCAGGTGCAGGCTTTCCTTGGGTCCATCAAAAGCAAGCGGACCAACGCAATTCAACCAGAGGCGTTGCTCGGGAATCCGGAGCCGAAGCCCCAGAAGCCTCCCCACTTCCCGATGAAGTTCCGGCAGTTCCTGCGCCGCATGTTTGGAGGCAGACTGCACAGTGAAAGGCTTCATTTATACCGGAAATACCTGCACCAGTCGTTCCAGGTTTCGGAGTTCTTTACCGGCGGACACGTGTCAGAAGCGAGCCGATTGGCGGCCGCTGAGAAGAAAACGGACGAACATATCGCCAAACAGAGTGCCGAGGGGATATGCGACCCCAACTGGTACTTTACGCTACTGCATGACATCAAACGGTGGCGAGGGTTGAACCGTCTTGACCAGCGCAAGAAGGCAAATAAGAGCCGCTGGCTTAAAGAAACCCGGAAAAAACTGTTGACAGTACTCCAAAACCGCATACGTGTTATTTCGCAAGCCAAGACCTGCAGTCTCGCATCCACCAAGCGGAGAAAAAGTGCAGGTTCGCATCTCAAAAAGTGAAGGTTCGCAAGCCGTAACCTGACGGTTCGCACGTCCTTCCCTCCCATCGGTGACCTCCTGGCGGCTGCTAGAGTATTCGCGGGTTCAAAGCCCGCGAGATCAACCGCAGTTTGACCCAGTCCGCTGTACCGCGAGGACAGCAGCCTCCCGCAGGGTTTTGAGAGCTGGGCAGTTTTGTTATGTGACGATGAGAAGAGTCCGCGGGGGCCGGTGACGCCGAAACCGGTCGCCCAAGAAAGAAAACGGCTGACGTGGTGCTACTGGTTCTCTGCCTGAACACCGCGTCAGCCGCAAGGCTACATCGGGGCTAGCCTGGCGGCGGCGCACGGCCTCTCACCTAACGCGCCGAGGGTTCGACCCCCTCTAGCTCCAACTGCGGAAGCGTAGCCGCATCAAAGAGGGAAAGCAAGCCAGACCACTTGCTATAGGCTGGCTCACTCGCGCAGCGCTAAGTACATGCGGGCGCCCCAAAAGCAAATTCCTATCAGTAGTTCCCACTATTGACACTTTTGGCTACGCCAGATTTTACCCGTTTGGTAACGGGAAACCCCAAGAGCAGGCCGGCCCTGCCACCCGGGAGCGGCGGAAGCCGTGGAGACGCCAGGCGCCACCCTTTCCCGAGCCCGTGATACACCGCGAACTGCCATTCCAGGCCCAAATTCCCCGGCCGAGCCAACCAAGGGTTCTAGCCAATCAACTCCGCCGTGGGGTGCTTAATTCCCCCGTCGAGAGTGCCGAGCTTGAACCCGTGCTTCGCCGCCAAGTCCGCGAGATAGGTATCCGTCACCTCTTCCGAGACCTTCGGTTTCGAGTCCAAGGGAGCCAGGTCGTCTGAAATCCATTCCACGCGGCGTTCGTTGCAAAATTCCCTCAAGCCCCTGCGCGCCTGTTCCATCGCGTAATTGAACGCTTTCCGGTTGCTGCTGATGCGCAGGAAGCCCAGCCCTGAGACGGGACATAGCACAAGATTCTTGCCGGTGAGCCAGGTAAAGGTGACCGGGTGCTTTGGGTGACTCGACCAAATGCCAGCCAAGAGGACGTTCACGTCGAGCAGGTATTTCATGGGAATTCGGCCAAGGCGTCGCGGATGGCCTGTTCGCTGACCGGCTGATCAGAAATGCCAACGGTGTATCCGTTTCGCTTCTCGAATCTGACTCGGCTGGGCTGCGGCTTGGTAGGTTCCAATCGGGTCAGGACGTACTTGCCCTCTGCCAGAATCTCCACATCGAAGCGGTCTCCGGGTCTGGCTTGGCGCAGAGTCACCCGGTGTTTGCTGTCAGCAATGGCTGTCATATAGGGGGAGCTTCCCACCAGAAACCTGCGAAAGCAAGGCTTTATCAAACCCATAGATTGGAATTCGAGCTGGGCGCATGGTTCGAGGGCTCTTGCGGTTTCGCGTTGGTCATGGCTCTGAGCCAGATGATGGGCCACGGACTTGGCCCCTTTGGCCGTGCCCATCTGCACCCGCGCCGCAATCCACTTGATCGGCAGGGTCGTTTTGCCCCGCAGTCGGGCCGCGATGGCCAGCTTGCCGGAGGCGCAGTCTGGAGTCTAAGGTCTAAAGTCTGAAATCCAAGGTCCAAAGTTGGGGTGGGGGCAGTTCGAACTCAGTGACAACCTGAAAAAAGGTCCTGTTGATTTGCAGGCACTTACACCAATTCAGCAAAATAATTTCAGCCCCCAACCACTCCTTGCCTGCGGACCAATAACGTTAACGGTATGCGTAACCCCGCGCCTATCAACCACTTCCCGCCAACACTATTTTCAGCGTACCGCTCCCCTATATATGGAGAGGCGCATTTATTTGCAGCAATGTCTTCGGCGCTGAGCGGACGGGTGCCTTCGTGAACCTTCGCGCAAACTGCGCATCCTGGGTGTTGGATCTTCGTTGTTCACCGTCCTTTGGTTTGCCGTTCTTTCCGCTGGAGATCGCGCAGGGGGCGATAGCCGATGAGTGTGATCTTCTGTTCGGCCATCAGGCGTTTCATTTCCTCGTCGTGGGTGAAGACCTCGAATTCCTGGGAGCGCGTTGGCCAGGAGCCTGTGATTGCTTTCAGTTCGTCATTGGCAAGCCCCGCATGGATATACAATTCGGTGATGCCGGGCTTGAGGTTCCGCACGATGCCGAGCCAGAAGTTTCTTACGTCCTTCTTTTCGTCCTTTAGCTCGTCATAGATGAAGTAGTCGGGGAAGAGAATCCCTTTCACGGCGAAGGCGTCGCGCAGTTCGGGACGGTCCATCCGGGCCAGCGTCTCCTGAGAGGCCATACGGACCGGGAGATCGAACTCGACGGCGAGCTGGAGATAAGTCTTCACATAATCCGGGTGCAATTGCAGCGTGCCCATGTGGGAATCGAGGTGGGTGACATCAATGCCGGCCGCCAGTGCGCGCCGGATTTGCGCGCGTCCCTCGACAAGCGCCTGTTCGGGTGTCGCATGGGCATAAACCTCCGGGACGTCACGCCAGAGGTAGCCTTCCGGGTCAATAAGACCGGGAACTTGTTCGCGCGGCGCGACGGGGCCCCAGCGGTATTTGCCCCACTCCGACGTGTGGCAGAGGTGTACCCCGAAATCCTTATCCGCATGGTCTTTGGCGTAGGCCGCGATCTCCGGGAACCACGGACAGGGCACCATAATCGTGGAGGTGCGCATGAACCCTTTCTCCAGGCATTCGGTGGTAGCGAGGTTGGCCGCATGGCACATCCCGGCGTCGTCGCCGTTAACAATGAGCACCTTGTCGGTTGGCTTGTAGCCGAGGCGCTCGGCCAGCGAGGCTGCACGAGCGGCCTTCGAGCCCGCTGTAGCGACAAGCAACGCGGCGGACAGGAATATGAGTTTGGCTGAGAGTCTTCCTGCAATTCGCATACCCGACCGTAGTAACGCAAACGGCCCAGCGCAAACTCATTTCGAGGGCGCAGGGCCATTGACAAAGTCACTGAGATGCCGCCACGGCGCGAGTATGGACTGCGGCGGCAAGCGAAGCGCGACGCCGCTTTGGATACGCTCCAGCGCGTGGTTGGACCTAGGCAACCGTGCTGTCGAGGAAAGCGGCGTCGCGCTTCGCTTGCCGCCGCAGTCCAAACGAACTTTGTTAATGGCCCCGTTCGAGGGCACAGGTAGTCGGGAAAGCTCCGGCTTAACGACCGGCTGTCGGAGCAGGTTGCGCCAGGACTCCATTCAAGGTCACTGCCTCCAGGTATTCCTCGTCTTGATTGGCCAACAGGGCGTCCAGGATGGCCGGGGTGCCGGGTGATAGCGCCAGCCATTTGGCCAGGTCCTCTGTGCTGCGCTTAAGATGCACCGGGGCATGCGTGTCCCAGACCCTTCCAGCGGCGTCTCGCCCGGATGCCGCTACGAGCCACAGTCCCAGCTTGTCCTTGACTCGCGCGGCAGCTTCGGCAGCAGGAGGCTGACGCTCGAGCGGAGCGGTGCTCAGCGCCAGTCTGAGATTCGGTGCGTTGACGCGGTCGAGCCACTGCAAACCTTCAGCCACATTCCTTGGTGGCTTGTCGGAGCCGACGCGCAGGTGCAGCGTTACGCCGCGCTTCGCCGCTTCCGCTGCCAGGGCCTTCACCGTGGCGGTGAACGCCTCCCTGGTCTGGTCTGCGCTGAAGTTGTTCTCCGGCTCACGGTGGAGCGTGAGGATCAGGTCTCGCGCGCCAAGGATTTCCATTTTGGCCAGCACATCATTGATGGCGTCCATGCTGGCCGTATAGTCCGCGGGCAAATTATCAACCAGCCGGAGGGTGGGGTATAGATTCACGCCCGAGCTCAGGTCCACGACGATCCGCAGGCTCTGGCGCCTGAGCCAGCCACTCTCCCATTGCAGCGCTGCCCTGTCCCGCTCGTGCAGATGCGTCCAATCCACACAAACGCCATCGAAATGCTCGAAGAAGCTGGGCCGGGCCAGGATCGCCTCCTTGATCGAAGTTGCATGGCGCAGCGTCAGAATGCGGCCGCGTGGACGCTGCGGCGGAGCCTGATGCCGGATTTCTTCGACGCCCGCCTCCCGGACGTTCACGACGAAAATGCGGACCTCACCTCCTGCGATCGTGTTGGTGGTGTTCGTACCGATGTTCGAGGCATCCGCGCCCTCGGGAGTTTGTCCTATCGCCCCCGCCTCGGACCTGTCGAGCGGGAGTTCGCGGATGGATTCAACGTTGCCGCAGAGTGATTCGAGGCGGAAGGGCTGCTCGCGCCACGTGTTATTGGCAATGCCAATCGTGAATTCACCGGCCCTCTTACGGCAGGTGATCAGGCTGATCCCTTCACCGTATGCGGTGAAGAGTTGCTGTGAGTGCAGGATGGCTTCCAGGCCGAGCCGGACGTCCGCGGCGAGCTTGAAGGGCTTGGGCAGCGGTTTATCCGTCTCGCTGCGCAACGCCTGGTTTACTGCGGGGTCGGGCTCGACGCCGAAAGGGCTCGCGAAGATGGTCACGCGCCCGCGACCGCAAGCAAGGGTTGAATTCGTACTTACGTTAGTGCATCCCGCAATACCGCCCGGAAGCTTCGCGACGTTTCCCGCAGTAATGACCACGTGGCCGCCGTGCTCGGCGTAGGCCTGCAACTTATCGCGCACCTCGCGTCCGCCACCGAGTTCCCCGGCCACAATCACCACTGCGTAGCGGTCGAGGGCCCAAAGCGGCGCGTCACTGAGCACGCAATCGGCAATATCACCAAAGGGGGTTGGGGTGATGAACCCGGATTCGTCATGGAAATAGGAAGAGTTCTGGTAGCCCGGGTACAGCAGGTCGAGGATTGCGTCGGTGAGGAAGTCGCCGGCTTCATAAGGCCGGTTGCCCCAGACGCGATAGACATCCCCGGAGTAGAGATGGCGCGGAAACGACCAGCCGGAGTAAAAGTCCAGCAGCAGCGCCACCGGCGTCTGCATGACGCCCGGCTGGCCGTTTTCCTTCACCCAGCGTTGGGCAGATTGCTGGATGCGGCCGATGGGGGAGAGCTTGTCGCCATCGAACCACCCATTCTCGAAGCCGACGGCCACGCAGTTGTAGAGAATGTGCGAGTAGAGCAGCCGCTTCAACAGGCTCAGGCTCGTCCCCTTGGTGGGGCCGTGGGTCTCGCCCCCGCTCCCGCCAGAGGAGCCGTAAGTCTTGTAGCCCCAACGGTTCCAGACCGAAGCGTTGCCGAACCAGGGCACCCCGTATTGCCGGCCGGCGCCGCGAATGAAGGCGTAATAAACCTGGCTGTTGGGCAGCCCCTGCGCCGTCTCGGAGCCAATGAGCGTATAGGTGCCTTCCTTGAGCAAATAGTGGCCGAAATTCAGCGAGACCAAAGCGGCGTGCTTGTTGCCCAGGTCGTCGCCCATCCGCTCGAAGTGACGCTGAAAGTTAAGGTATTGCTCGAATCGGCTGGCAGATGCCGGTGTCATCTGGCTCGCATAGCCGCCGATATAACGCCCATCCTGCTCGCCGATGTCCGTGCCCAGCCAGCGATCGCCCAGCTTCGATTCCAGCATGGCCAAAGCGCCCACGGGAGGCGTGAATTGCTGCCAGTATCCGCCCGGCCCCGAGCCCGGCACATAGCCCCAGATGTCAAACAGATAGAGGTCGCGGCGTTGGATCTCATCGGCAAGATCGCAGAGGTTGGTGGCGAACAGCGTTGAGTAGGACGGCCAGATGACGTTCCCCAGTTCATGCGTGCGCGTGAACTTCTCGATCTCGTCA
>Ga0326728_10020379_pt1 | contig 12657 bp, 11 predicted proteins | sample MB3enrmetagenome_FD_207602 | JGI IMG/M metagenome (GOLD analysis project Ga0326728, IMG submission 207602) | Lab enriched peat soil microbial communities from McLean, Ithaca, NY, United States - MB31MN | ecosystem: Environmental > Terrestrial > Soil > Wetlands > Peat | place: USA: New York...
GTGATTGCCGCACTGCTCATGGTCGCGCTGGGAGTATCGGGCATCGGCGGAGTCGCGGCCGTGCTCGGAGTGGCCGCCGTCGTCTGTGTCTCGTCGGCGGTCGCGGGCGAGATGTTGCAAGACCTTAAGGTCGGACACATCCTCGGCGGCACACCCTCCAAGATGCAGATCGGAGATCTTCTCGGCATCGTCGTGGCCTCGCTCGTCCTGTTCTTCCCGATCGCCATCCTTGCCAAGGCATACACCTTCGGCAGCCCAGCGCTACCGGCTCCGCAGGCGGGTTTAATGGCCATGCTCTCCAAAGGAATCGTGGGCGGCGACATGGCATGGCCGCTCGTGATCGTTGGCATCCTGCTGGGACTGGCGATGATCATGATCGAGGTGAAGAGCGTGATGCTCTTCGCAGTCGGTATGTATCTGCCATTAGGTACCACCTTTGCCATTTTCATCGGCGGCGTGATTCGCTGGCTCACCGACAAGTTGCGCGACGGTCGCGGCTTGAACGATGCGCAGAAAGCGCGCGTGGAAAATGCCGGCGTCCTGACGGCCTCGGGTCTGATCGCGGGCGAAGCGCTGTGCGGCCTGCTCATCGCGGGCCTGGTAGGTTCTGGCCACGACGTAACGCTATTCAGGTGGACCCCGCCGTTTCTTCTGGCGCTGGGCGCACTGGCCGTGCTGGCGATTGTCATGATCCGCGTTCCGCTGGCGAACGCCGGCAGGCCCGAAGATCCGGCCCCACCGACCGCAATCATGTAGGGTCGAGCGGCGATGTTTGTGTGGGGACGGGCGCCTCGCCCGTCCAGGGTTGCGTAGGGACAGCCGCCCCCGGCTGTCCAGCCGAGCGCAGCTCGGCTTCGCCGCCAGCATCATCGGCCCGCAACCGCCTTAGAAATTGTTTTGTTTTATGTCGATTGCCGGAAATATTGCCGAGGTACACGAGCGGATCGCGGCAGCGGCGCGGCGGGCGGCCCGCACCTCGGACGAAATCACACTGATGGCCGTAAGCAAGACTTTTCCGGCCGAACGTATCCGCGAGGCCTACGCCGCCGGGCTGCGTGTTTTCGGCGAAAACAGAGTGCAGGAGTTTGCCGGGAAGGCAGACGCTCTGCGCGACCTGCGCGATGCCGAGTGGCACCTGATCGGACATCTGCAGACAAATAAAGCCGCGAAGGCGGCGGAGTTGTTCGACGCCGTGGATTCCGTTGACTCCGTGCGAATGGCGGAAAAACTGAATGCATTCGCAGCCAGCGCGGGCAAAACGTTATCCGTCCTGATCGAGATTAACGTCGGTGGCGAGCAAGCAAAAAGCGGAATAGCACCCGGCTCCGACGAACTGGAGCAGATTCTGCAAGGCGCGCCACAATGGGCAAGTCTGAAAATTCAGGGCCTGATGACTGTCCCGCCGTACACAGAAGATCCGGAGGGCTCGCGACCCTATTTCCGCCAACTCCATCAGATTCGCGACAGCATCGCTGCGCGCGGCCTGCCGAAAATCGGTACCGCAGTTCTCTCCATGGGCATGTCGCACGATTTCGAAGTAGCGATAGAAGAGGGAGCAACCTGCGTGCGCGTGGGCACGGCGATCTTCGGGGAGAGAGCTAGAGCTTAACCACAGGGGGCACAGGGAAACACAGAGGGAGACTGAGACCTATGCCGCTTTCCCCTGTGCACATCCCTGTGATAAGGATTTTCGATGGTAGCAGTTGAAACTTCGCCCACGGGCGCGACCTTCGCGGTCAAAGTCCATCCGCGCGCGAAAAAGAACGCCATCACCGGCGAAGTGGGCGACGCGCTGAAACTGGCCCTCACCGCCCCTCCCGTGGACAACAAAGCCAACGACGCCTGTATCGAATTCTTCGCAAAACTTTTGAAGGTACCGCGTTCCTCCGTTACTATTGCAGCCGGACGAACCAGTCGGAATAAATTGATCCGTGTGGCGGGGTTGTCCGCAGAAGAGGTCAGAGCGTGTTTGAGGATCTGAAACCGCTACCAGGATTCGCCGTATGAGGAGCCCCGCTTGACCCTATCCCAACGCTTGCACGAAATTCGCGCCGGCTTTGAACAAGCTTTTTGGATCGCCAACATCTGCGAGAGCTTCGAACGCCTTTCCTACTACGGAGCGTTCGCTTCGCTGGCGCTCTACTTGCAGGAAAAACTGAATTTTTCGACGGAGCAAACCGGTACTCTGACGGGCTTGTTCGGCGGCATGGTATGGTTTCTGGCGATTTTTGGCGGGGCCGCAGCCGACCGACTGGGCTTCCGCCGCGCTCTTTCGATCGCCTACCTGATTCTTGGCGCCGCGTATTTTCTGATCGGCTCAATCGGCGCTTCCTGGCTCGCCCCCGTGCGTAACGCCGTGCCGCTGAGCTTATTTGTCGGCTGCATTCTGATTCTCCCCGCCCTGGGCATATCGCTGGAAAAGCCTTGCGTGGTCGGCACCACGGCCCGCGCCTCCAAGGAAAACGTCCGCTCCATCGGCTACTCGATTTATTACACGATGATCAATGTCGGCGGCGCTGCCGGACCTTTATTTGCCGGCTGGGTCCATCGCCATTGGGGCGTCGAGAATGTGTATCGCGTGGCGGCAATCAGCGTGTTCGCGATGTTCTTCGTGGTCTTGTTTTTCTACCGTGAGCCGCGCCGGGCTGGCGACGCGCCTCCGCCTTCGATCGCGACGGTGGCGCGGAACTTCTGCATCGTGGTGGGCAACTACCGGCTGGTTCTGCCCGTGTTGCTGGCCGCGTTGTTGCTGCGGCTCGGGCTGTCGCTGCGTCCCGGCTACAGCGTGCCCTGGTGGATCTGGGCCGCGCTCTTGGCGCTGGCGCTCGCCGGTCTAAGCCGCTTCATGTGGTTCCTGGTGTTGTTTACGGGTTATTGGATTGTGTTCTGGCAGCAATACATCAGCCTGCCAGGCTTTATCCACGGCTACATCAATGCCAATGTCGCCGCCGAAAAGGTTTTAGTGACGGATGGTTTGACCGTGATTTGTCTTACGGTCGCCATCAATCTTTTGATCCGCAAGATCCCCGCGTTTCAAGCCATCATTCTGGGGACAGTGATCACGTCCGCTTCCTGGTTGATCCTCGCCTTTCGCCCGACCATCTGGGGCGCGGTGCTCTCGCTGTTCGTGCTGGCGCTCGGTGAGATGATCCAGATGCCGCGCTATTACGAATATATTTCGCGGCTCGCGCCGCCGGGGCAACAGGGAACGTACATGGGCTTCGCGTTTCTGCCCATCGGAATCGGCTCGCTGGTCGGAGGCTGGTTCGGCGGCATGCTGGTCCACCACTTCGGAGAAGTCACTCATCAACCGGCACGCATCTGGTGGAGCGTCACCGCGGTCGGCCTGGCCACGGCGGCGGTGCTTTGGATTTACGACAAAGCGGTGGGCACGGGCAACGCGGCCCCGGCAAACTAGGGAACATGTCCGACGGCAAAATCACTCCCGACTACATCGCGGACCACATCCGGCGCGTGCTGAAGGATGGTGGGTCGGCGCCGCACTCGGAAGAAGTGCAACACTTTTTCAAGGAAGAAGTGCAATCGCGCGGCTGGTACACGGCCGAACTAAGAAAATTTGCGGTGCGCTTCCGGCGCAGCATCGCCCGTGAACGGGGAATGGATTTCCTGGTGCAGGTAGCCGACCGACTTTTCTCCGGCCGGATTCTCGAAGAGAAGGTGATGGCTGTTTTCCTGCTCGAAAAACAAACGAAGCATCTTGGCGACAATGAATTCCAGCTCTTTGCCTCCTGGCTCGACCGCGTCTCGAGTTGGGCCGATCACGACGCGCTGGCCCATTATTTGCTGGCGCCGATGGTGGCCGCCAATCCTGCCCGCTGCCGCCAGGTTTTCCTCTGGGCAAAGTCGCAGAATCGCTGGCGGCGTCGCGCGGCATGTGTGGCGCTGATCCGAGGCGCGCGCGAGCGGCGGTTCTTTGGCCAGATCTTTCGGCTTTCGAATCAATTGCTGCGTGACCAGGACGACATGGTGCAGAAGGGATTGGGCTGGCTATTGCGCGAAACGGCCAAGGCCGATCCGAAGCGCACTGTGCCGCACCTGGTGAAGATCCGGAAGAACGCGCCGCGACTGGTATTGCGGACCGCGTGCGAGACGCTGCCAGCGGTCACGCGGAAGCGAATATTACTGTGATCACAAGCAGTTGCCGAGCTTCGCTCGGCTTGGACCCTTCGGTTTCGCCCAGGGCAGGCTTGCGAGGCACCGGTGCCCACACAAGCAGTCAGTGCCCTTCCTCTTCCAGATATTTCTCCACTTCCAGCGCCGCCATGCAGCCCGAGCCAGCGGCGGTGATGGCTTGGCGGTAGCGGCGGTCCTGCACATCGCCGCACGCGAACACGCCCGGCACTCGCGTAAAGACGTTCTTCTGCGTAACTAAATAGCCATCGGCATCGGTTTCGAGCTGGCCTTCGAACATCCTGGTATTCGGGATGTGTCCGATGCCAAGAAACATTGCGCTGGTTGGGAACTCCCAGCTTTCGCCGCTCTTCAGATTGCGCAGACGCAGAGCGGTGACTTCCTTCTGACTGACATCGAGAACGTCATCCACCACGGTGTCGGTGAGAAACGCGATCTTGGGATTGGCACGCGCTCGATCGAGCATGATTTTCGAAGCGCGAAACTGCTCGCGACGGTGGATGAGCGTCACCTTGCTCGCGAAGCGCGTCAGAAATGTCGCTTCTTCCATGGCGGAGTCGCCGCCGCCGATCACCGCGATTTCCTTGCCCGAAAAAAAGAAGCCATCGCAGGTAGCGCAGGAAGAAACGCCGTGGCCGATCAGCGCGTGTTCGTTTGGCAGGCCGAGCCAGCGCGCAGAGGCCCCGCTGGCGATGATGAGCGTACGGGTCTGAACGATTTCTTTGCCGACGCTTAATTCGAAAGGACGTTTGCTCAAATCGGCCTTGACCAGGTGGCCCATGCGATACTCCGCGCCGAAGCGCGTGGCCTGCTTGCGCATGTTTTCGATCAACTCCGGCCCCTGGATGCCTTCGGAAAAGCCGGGAAAATTTTCCACCAACGTGGTCATCGACAACTGTCCGCCCGGTTCATGGCCTTCGATCACCAGCGGCTTGAGGTTGGCGCGCGCGCTGTAGAGGGCGGCGGTGTGACCGGCGCAGCCCGAGCCTATGATCACAACATTGCGTATGTCCATAGTAGTTAGAAACCGTGTTAGTAGATAGATTCTGAAAAATAGATTTCGCTTCACCTTGCTGGTGGAGCGCCAGGCGTCCCCGCCCGGCTGGACCCTTCAACTTCGCTTAGGGCGGGCTCGCGCGAGACGCCCGTTCCTCCACCGTATGACCCATCATGCCGTGACGGTACTACGGATTCTTCTTGCTTCCGGCGCCGGCCTTGGCCGGAGTTCTAGCCGAAGTTCCCACGCCCATGCGAGCCAGTTCCTGAGGCACCATTTTGCGCGCGCCCAGAGCGTCGCGATAGCGTTCCATAATCGAAGAAGCGGCGTGGAAGATCGGTTCGTACGCGGTCTGATCCGTCGCCGGATTTTCCTCGCCTCCCGAGCACCGCGCCAGCGCCACCGACGATTTCCCAAAGCGCTCGAGTTTGACGCGCGAAACCGGCGTGCTGGAAGACAACATCGCGGCCGCCGAAGCCACCGCGGAAGCGCTGTCCTCGATCGAAACCTGCATCAGATCTTTCGGTTCGCGCACGCGCAGCACGAGTGTCTCCACCATATTCGTCGAATCTACGCTGAATGAGTATTGGACGCTGCTGAACAGGGTGGCATCGGGGAACTCGCGCCGAATCCGTATCCAGTCGGCCGCCGAGACCGCACCGGGCGGCAAGGGCTGCATGCCGGGGATCGGAGTGCTCTGGTCGAGGGTGGAATGCCCTCGAGCCACTTCGTAGTCCGTGCTGAACACCGGCTTGCCCGGCACTTTGGCCAGCGCCGCCAACAATTCTTTCTGCTCGTCGGCCGAAGGTTGGCACACGTTGAGGACGTTCACTTTCACCGCAGGCTGCTGGGCGAAAGCCGCCACACCCATAGCCAGGGCCGTCGTCATGATCAGAGTTTTGAGAGGGAACACGGCGGAATTGTATCAGGGGAAGGCAGAGGTCAGAGGTCAGATTGCAGAGGTCAGATTTCAGAGGTCAGAAGTCAGATTGCAGAAGTAAAACCCTTGACGGTTGTACTGCTGGATCCACCCACAGGGTTTGACCTCTGAAATCTGACTTCTGACCTCTGCAATCTGACCTCTGACTTCTGCAATCCTACTCGACTGCTCCGGGTTCGGCCTCGATGGCGCCATGCCTCCGCAGCAACTGCGGCAGATTCTGCGAAAACGCCGAGCGCGGCAACACCATGTCACAACCCACTTCGTGCGCCTTCTGCTTCAGGTCGCCCTGCACGTGGGAGAGAAATCCAATGATCGACGTCCCCTTCTTCAGCTTGCTTTTCAGTTTCGGGATCAGCGTCAAAGGCTTGGCGTTGGCGTTGTTCAAGTCGAAGATGATCAGGGAAGGCTTTTCTTCGCCGTTGCTCTTCATCCGTTCCGTCAGTTCCTTTTCGTTCTTGACGAACTCCACCTTCACGTTCATCTTGCGGCCCGTGTCCTGAATCTTGCTCAGGAAGAACAGGTCTTCGACAAAGGCGAAGACGCGCGAAGCCGCGTCTTCTCGTGGCGCGGGCAAAGGCTCAGGATCGGCCACCGGGTAGGACGCGGAAAAACCCGGCCGTCGCGGTCCCCGGTTGCCGTTGCCGTTGTCGCCGCCGCCCATATTGGCGCGGTAGCTGTGATCCATGGGAGCGGTAAAGATGCCCTGATGCTCCGGGCGCACGCGGCCCATCGGGCCACCCGCGCCTCGTTTCGGCGGACGCCGTCCACGGCGCCGTTTGTGTTTCCCTCCTCCTGCGGAGGAATGTCCGGGTCCTGCATTCATAGTTTTTCTCTGGTTAAATCTTTGAAGTTAATCCCCGGCCTGGATCGCAGGCCGGATTGTTTTCGTCATCCCCTTGCGGCCGGCACGTTAAACGTGTTGCCCAACGCGTGACCCACTGCGCGCGGCCCACTGCACACCGGCTGACCAAACCCCACATCGGCTGGATGCTATTCGAGAACGTTGCTTAAACGATCGATGTTCAAACTGTCGTTGTTCAAACTATCTTGGCGCCTGGAGTCCTGCTTGGCGCAAACGGCCAGCCTGGAAGCATGGCCATTGGGAACATCTGATGTTACTCATGAAACCGCCGACTGCGCAAGGGGGGAATGCCCTTAAGTTTTCCACACCCCGGGACCTTGCCCAAGTGGGCTATTGACTTCCCTCATTGTGCGAAGGGGTTGCATTCCTCCATCTCCCCCGGTTCGGAAGCCCCTCTTAAACCAGCCCAAGCGCTGCATCCGTATATTCCCAGAAGATGACAGCCGCGCAGCTTCGTCTGAAGTTCCGCCATAGCTACGCCGATATAAGAGAAGTGAAACCCGTTCCCGCCAGAGAGAAAGCCGCCGCATCGAACCCGCTTGCGTTGCCCGGGCAGCGCTTCGTTGCCCGCCAGCCAATTTTTGACCGCGCGCAGAATGTGTTCGGGTACGAAATTCTTTTCCGAAACGGCGTCGAAGACTACTTCAACGCCGATCCCGAGCTTGCGGCCCGCTCCACCCTGGACAGTTCCCTGCTTTTTGGCATCAACATGCTTTGTGACAACCGCCGCGCCTTCGTGAATTGCACCCGCGATGTCCTGTTCAAGGATCTGATTACGTTGCTGCCCCCCAACCAGACCGTGGCCGAAATTCTGGAAACGGTTGAGCCCGAAGACCGAGTCATCGCTGCCTGCAAGCGGCTGAAAGCGTTTGGCTATCTCATCGCCCTCGATGACTTCGCGCCCGACGATCCGCGCATACCGCTTTGCGAGTTTGCCGACATCATAAAAGTCGACGTCCGGGCAACCCAGCCCAACGAACGGGCCGGCATGATGCGCCGGTTTGGGTCCCCGAAGTGCAAGATGCTGGCGGAAAAACTCGAAACGCCCCACGAGTTTCAACAGGCCCGCGAAATGGGATTTGTCTATTTCCAGGGATATTTCTTCTGCCGTCCCGAAATCGTTATCGGCCGCGAAGTTCCGGCCAGCCGCTTGCACTATATTCGGCTGCTCGAAATGGTCTCCCACTCGGAAATCGATATGCGTGAACTGGAGCAGATGCTCAAACAGGAAGCTTCGATTTCCTACCGCTTGCTCCGCTATCTGAATTCTCCGCTCTTTGGATTTGCCCTCGAGATCAAGTCCATCCGCCATGCTATGGCCGTTCTGGGAGAACGGGAAATGCGGCGTTGGGTGCGGCTTGTCGTCACCGTGGGCGCGGCCGAGCAGAAGTGCAGCGAATTGGTACTAATGGGATTGGCCCGCGCCCGCTTTTGCGAATTGCTCCCCGACCGGCTGCACTCGAACTCGGATTTGTTTCTCATGGGGTTGCTCTCCATCATGGACGCCATCCTTGAGGTCAGCATGGACTTACTGCTTGAACAACTGCCCGTGGACCACGAAACCAAGGCGACACTGCTCGGCCAAAATAGCAGCATCCGGCCCCTCTACCAACTCATGCTGGCCCAGGAAGCGGGGGAGTGGGAGCAATCGAGCGCACTCGCCAAACAATTGAACCTGCCCGATGAAGAAGTCGCTTCCACCTGGTGGCGGGCCCTGCAGTGGGCACAAGAAGCAACCAGCGGCATATGAGAAAACAAGGTCAGAGGTAAGAAGTCAGATTGCAGAAGTGAAACCAAATCCGCACCGGGTCTTTCACCTCTGCAATCTGACCTCTAACCTCTGCAATTACTCTACGGCGCTTCGATCAACTCCATCTTGCCGTCCCGGGTCCGGTGCAGCACCATCAGTGTGCCCTGGGGATCGCGGAATACGAAAACATCTTTGTCGCGGAAGTGCGCCTCTTTGATCGCTTCTTCCAAAGTCATCGGACGAAGCGCAACCGAATCCCGGGCATGCACCAGATGCACTTCGGTGGTCCGCGCCACCGATGGAAATTTATGAACGAGGACGGAAAAAGTGGCGTCCTCCGCCAGTCCCAGCGCCGCCTCCATGTTGTCTTCGAGCGACTGGCCGTCAAACTTCTTGACCGCCTTGCGCTTTTTGCTCAGCCACTTCGTTTTGTGTTTGAGCGCCTGCTTCTGCAGGTGGTCGAGAGCTTCGTTGACCGCCGACAGCATGTCGCCGGTCTGGGCCAGTCCCACTATCGGACCGTTGGGCGGGTCGATCGTGATTTCGGCTTTGTGCTGGCGCTTTTCGACGGCCAGAATCACTTTGGTCTCGAATCGGTCGCCGAGAATCTTGCGGATCTTGTTGAGGCCGGTTTCAACTTCGTTGCGGACGGCGGGAGTAATTTTGTATTTCCTCGCGGTATATTCCACGTTCATTGCACTCTCCAGTGAGGTCGGAGTTGGGATACAAAAAAGTCAGAAGTCGGAAGTCAAAATGAAGAAGCAGGACCGAGTCGTGCCAACACTTCTTCATTTTGACTTCTTACTTCTGACTTCACTTTTTAACTCTTCGTTGATGCGTGCTCGGAATCTTCATATCTTCCCGATATTTCGCGACCGTCCGCCGAGTGACCTGGATGCCCTGCGATTGCAGAATGCGGGTGATCTGTTCGTCGGTCAACGGCCGGCTTGGATCTTCTTCTTCGATCAACTTCTTGACGCGGCGTTTCAAAATCAGCAGCGAAGTGCCGCCACCCTCGGGCCCCTGCACGCTCTCGGAGAAGAAATAGCGCAATTCGAATACGCCCTGCGGCGTGTGAACGTACTTATTGGCCACCGCGCGGCTGACGGTGGAAGGATGCACACCGATCTCCTCCGCCACTTCTTTGATCATCATCGGCTTCAGTTGATCGATTCCCCGCTCCAGAAATTCCTGCTGCCGCGCCACGATCGAGTAGCAGACCTTGGTGATCGTCTGCTTGCGTTGTTCGATGTTCTTGATGAGCTGGATGGCGGATTTGTAACGGTCTTTGACGTAGTTGCGCGTGTCGCGGTCATTGCCGTCGCGGGTCAGCAGCCGCCTGTACGCGGGATTCAAGCGCAACTGCGGCATGTCCTCGTCATTCATGATGACCAGCCACTCGTCGCCATGCTTCACGAAAGCGACATCGGGCTCAATCAAGCGGGCGGGAACTTTGTTGTAGCGTAAGCCCGGCCGGGGATCCAGCGTGCGAACATAGTCGAGCGCCGCCTGCACCGCCTCGACGGGACGCCCGATGGCGCGCGCAATTTCCTTGAACTGCTTCAGCGTCACCGCTTTCAAATGCCGATCGACGACGGCAATCGCGTCGATCACCACTGCTTCGGTCAGGGCATTGCCGTTGCTGTGCACATGCAACTGTCCGAGGTGGTAGCGCAACTGATAGAGCAGGCATTCGCGCAGGTCGCGACAGGCGATGCCCGGCGGATCAAACTGGCGCACAACCTCCAGCGCTTCGTGCAGATCGGCGACCGTGAAGTTCACATCCGGAATCCGAAGTGGTGCCGGCGCTGCTGCCGTGGCTGTGGTTCCGTGACTCGCCGCGCTGGGCAGCGGAGCCTCGGTTGCATGAACCTCGGCTGCTGTCTTTGGGTGAAGATCCGGGTGAAGATCCGGGTAAGCATCTGGCTCGCCGTTCGTCGCGACGTCCGGCGCAACAAAAGACTCAGTTGCAGCGCCCTCCGCCGTCAACTGCGAAGGGCCGGCGTCTGCCGCAGAGAGGTCATCGGGCGCGAGAACAGAAGCTCGAAGGTCGGAAGTCTCAACGTCTGGACTTTCGGGCGCGGCCTCGGCGACCGCCAGCCCCAGCGCCTCCGCTTCACCAACGATCTTGGCCGCCACTTCCACATCGGCTTCGGGAGGCGCCACCGGAGCGATTCCCAGCAGTTCTTCGTCGCTGGCAATCAGATATCCTTCTTCGTTCAGGTTCCCAATGATCTGTTCCGCAGCCTGGTGCACAGACGGGCGCACAGAAATCGCGCCCAGTTGCCATAGCAGGTGGTCGCTCAAGTTTCCCGGCTTCGACAGGAAGTTCTCGAACGAAGGCTTCTCGATCTCTTCCATTTCCCCTGAGCTGCGATAACCGGGGTCTAGATAATCCTGGAAGAACGAGCCAAAATCGATCTCCTCGAAGGGATCCTTCTTCTCATCCGCGATGGTTGCAGGACCCTCTTCCGTGGTGGTCGCCTTGGCGGCCTGCCGGTCCCGTTCTTCCTCCTGCCGTCCGACATCATCGAGCAGCGGGACGGCATCTTCCAGCTCTTCCAGCACCGGATTCTCGACCATCTCGGCATTGATCATGTCCCTGAGCTCGAGCTTGTTGAGCGCGAGCACGGAGACCATCTGCACGAGACCCGGCGTCAGAATCTGACGCTGGGACAGCTTGACGTTCAGTTTGTGCTGAAGCAGCACCATCTCTCCCCAAAAAAGTTCTCAGTTCTCGGTTCTCAGTTCTCAGTCAACCCGCTGCCCTTAACTGTCCAGTACACGGGTGTGGAAAATTAAGCTTCTCATGCACCGAGGTAGATCACGGGGACACGAAAGGTCAATGTGCCCACGCCTTGGTAACCAGAAGCAGTGGTCAGTGGTCAGTGGTCAGTCACCGCGCATTTCTGACCACTGACCACTGACCACCGACCACTGCTTCCTCACACCAACGAGAAGCTCTCCCCTAAATAAACTCGCCGTACCTCCGGATCACTACCCAACTCCTCCGGCGTACCGGAGCGGAAGATCCGGCCCTCGTTAATGATGTATGCCCGATCCGTCACCGACAAGGTCTCGCGAACGTTGTGGTCCGTGACCAGGATCCCGATCCCGCTGGCCCGCAGATCCGAAATGATCTTCTGCAAATCCAAGACGGCAATCGGGTCGATTCCCGAAAACGGCTCATCGAGCAGAATGAAGGTCGGGTTGATGCAGAGCGATCGCGCGATTTCCACCCGCCGCCGCTCCCCGCCCGACAGCGCATACCCCTTATTCTGCCGGATATGCTCCAATCCGAGCTGGTCAATCAGCTTCTCCGCCTTTTCCCGCCGTTCATGCCAGGAAATCGGCTGGACTTCCAGCACGGCCAGGATGTTCTCCTCGACCGTGAGTTTCCGAAACACCGAAGCTTCCTGAGGAAGATAGCTGATGCCCCACTGGCGCGCCCGTAAGTACATGGGAACGCTGGTGATATCTTTGTCGTCGTATAACACCCTGCCGGTGTCGGGCGGAATCAGGCCTACGATTGCATAGAACGTGGTGGTCTTTCCGGCGCCGTTCGGTCCCAGAAGGCCCACTACCTCGCCCTGGAGAACCTGAAGGCTGACGCCGTTGACTACGCGCCGGCCACGGTAGGATTTTCCAATTTCGTCGGTGGCCAGCGTATGCATTTATCGTGCCACTTGCGTCCTAGTGACGGTCGGAGAAGTTTCTTTACCTTCTACGAGCACCCTATCATCGTGTCTGTAGAAAGTCAACGAATCGCCCGTGGTTTTGCCTCGTTCGGCATCAAAAATGCTAGGAGGTCCGCCCGTCAGGACGAACTTGTCCTCCGCTGCCGTGTACACACACCGGTCACTGGTCGCATGCCGCGTCGGCTGTGTGATCACAACCCTGTCTTCGGCCACAATCCGCTCCACTTGCCCAGGCATTCCCGGTCCCGCCCCCGC
>Ga0326728_10020380_pt1 | contig 12657 bp, 10 predicted proteins | sample MB3enrmetagenome_FD_207602 | JGI IMG/M metagenome (GOLD analysis project Ga0326728, IMG submission 207602) | Lab enriched peat soil microbial communities from McLean, Ithaca, NY, United States - MB31MN | ecosystem: Environmental > Terrestrial > Soil > Wetlands > Peat | place: USA: New York...
CCGACGAGAAGGCTGATGGCGATCAGATGCAGCGTTCGGAACAGAATGTTCAAGTAGCGCGCATGAGGGATAGGGCGCCTCTTCTGAGGCGAAAGGATAGCGAGTTGTTTGCCGCTACTCATTTGAGGTCTACTGTCCTTATTCCCGCTCCCGGTTCGGCGCATCGCGCCCGATAACTTTATTTCGCGGAACTCTCATTCAGTCAGGGGCCCGCGCGCAGCGATGGCGTCTTTCATTTTGAAACCAAGCCGGCTGAGAGCCTCTCTGACGGCCGGGTCCTGCAACAGGGCGGCGAATCTGGCCACCGGGACCCTCTGGGAACGGCTTCGGGGCACAACAAAATCATAGTGTTCTGCCTGTAGCGGGAGGAATCCCAGCCCATATTGCCGCGCAACAGTCTCGATCGCTACGCCCCAATCGGACCGGCCCTGGGCAATCGCGACCGCAACCGCATTGTGCGTATTTGCTTGCTTGGTGTACCCCAAGGGCTGAACACCTTTCAGGAGCCGGTCAATGAGGATGCGGGTGCCGGAGCCGGCGTTGCGATTGATCAGCAAACATGAAGCATCCGCGATTGCCGCGGCTGCGGCCTGCTCTGCGGGCCGGCCTTCGAAGCGGGCGTCGCCGGCGCGAAAGACGATTCCTTGCAGGCGCTCGTAGCCGGGGATAAGTTCCAGAGCGTCGGTGAGGAAGGGATGATTGTATTGGCCTGTGGCGGGGTCCATGAGATGGATTCCGGCGATATCGCACTCCCCCCGCTTGGCGGCAGCGAGTCCGCCACTGCTGCCCACGCTGAGCGAATTTACAGAGATGCCTTCGCTCATCAACCGGCTAATCAGCACATCGAGCCCCACACAGTGGCTTCCGATGATCACAAGGTCCGCCAATTTGTGATGCGCGCCAATCAAAGTGACGTCCACTTCCTCGCCCTGGGCAACCGTCTCCGATTGCGATCCAACCGTGAAGAACCCGTCGGCCTGCGCGAACGCGGTCACCGAACCGGAACCTTTGTTGGTTGGGTACGCGACGAGTTTCCCGTCCGGTCCGCCAATCAGCGATACCAGGACGAACTCGGTTCTTCCCCTTTCTGAAGCGATGCGCGCGGCCAAGGTAGCGCGAGCGGACTCCGGCCGCTCAGCAGGCAAACCGGCAAAGGCGCGAATCACCGGAGCAACGAACTCGTGAAAGGTGAAAATCGCCGATGTCGGGAAGCCCGGGAGAATGACGACGGGTTTGCCTGCGGTCACTGCGAGGCATAGAGGTTTTCCAGGCTTCAGCGCTACTCCGTGAACCACGATGCCAGGATGTGTAAGCTTGCCGACGGCGTGATAAGCAAGATCGCCCGCGCCTTTCGACGTTCCCCCCGACAGCAGCACCATGTCATAGTGCAACGCCCTGTCCAACACCGCCGCGATTTCGCTTTCCACGTCGCGGGCGATACCCAGCGGCACCGGCGCGCCGCCGGCTTCTTCAACGGCCGCGGCGAGGACGGCGCTGTTTGAGTCATAGACGCAGCCCAGGCGTCGCTCTTCGCCGGGAGACACGAGTTCGTCGCCGGTCGAGAAGATGGCCACAGTGGGCTTTCGCCACACAGGCGCCTCGGCAAGACCGATCGCCGCCAGACAACCGATCTCGCGTGAAGTCAGGACCTGGCCTTTGCGAAGAATGGTCTCTCCTTGCGCCATGTCGCTTCCGGCCGCGGCAATGAATGCTCCCGGCGCAACGGTCCTGCGAATGTCAACCACGGTGTGGCCAAGTTGTTCCCGCGCCTCGGTATATTCGACGATCACCACCGCATCGGCGCCGCGCGGGATCATGCCGCCGGTGGCGACGATCGTGGCCGTCCCCTCCGCTACCTCCTCGCGCGGAGCAACGCCGGGGGTAAGGATCTCGGAGTTGAGCAGCAAGGTGCAGGGGCTCTCATCGCATGCGCCGGTGGTGTCGGCAGACCGCACCGCGAAGCCGTCCATCCTGGATCGATCGAATCCCGGAACATCGACGTTGGAGACTACGTCCCGTGAAAGCACGCGGCCAAGGGCGTCTGCCAGAGGAATCGACTCCTCACCGATAGGTTTGAGGGCAATATGCTGCCGGAATCTTCGTTCCGCTTCGTCGCGTTCCACTACGTCGAGAAACTGTTGCTGTTGCGCTGCGCGCAGCAGTGCGGAGTTTGCGTTTGGCGCGGTCATAGGCACATCCCTTCCATCTCTCCGGTCTCGCCGTACATGCAAACGGCAACCGAAGTTCCGGACGCATAGCCCTCCAATGCAGCGGGAACCACTACGAATCCATCCGCGCGGACGGCGGAAACAAGCCCGCCGGAACCGGCCGATCCGAGCGGAAAAGCTTCGCCGCCGGCCAGCCGCACCCAACACAATTCAACGTCGCCGACACTGGAAACGATCTTGCGTCCAACCGGGGCAAGCCGGGTCCGGTAAGGAAGACGCGATTCGCGCCCTCCCAACTGTCGAATCAAGCGGCCGGCAAATAGATCGTAAGCGCACAAGCAGTGCAGGGGGCTGCCCGGAAGGAGGATCACAGGAATGCCTCCGGCAGATCCCATCCCCGTAGACTCCCCTGGCCGCAAGGCGATTCCGTGAATGTCAAGGGCGCCGGCTTCCTGGAGGGCCAGAGGCGCCACGTCATCCTGGCCCGTTCCGGTGCGCCCGCAAACCAGGACCACATCCGCGCCGGGACGGGCAATCGACTCGGCCAATTCGCCCTGTTCGCAGACCCCAGTGGCGCAAGTTTCGATCGCTCCGCCATCGCGCACAATCAGAGCGCGCAACATTGGGCCGTTTGCATCGCCCCGTTCACCTTCCTGGGAGGGCTTCGATCCAGCCAGAATTAGGCGTACCTGCGGACGACGGACAACGGACACGCTAGCCAAGCCCAAAGCTGCCAGTAACCCGAGGTCGGCGGGGCGCAGCGGGCTCACACCGTCGATGAGAGGCGTCCCCGCTTTCGCTTCCTGGCCCTGAAGATTCACGCCCTCGTTTCGTGTCACTGTCCCAATCAATTCGATGGCTTCTGCCTCCGCGCGCGCCACATCGAACTGGGCGACGGCGTCCGCGCCCGCAGGCAGCCGGTCGCCGGATGAGACCAACGCCGCCGAAAAAGGTTCCAGCGTGCGATCGCCCTCCTGAAGACGAAATGGCAGCGGATTGTAGCTGCCAGCGCCGATCGTATCGGCGGATCGCAACGCGTAGCCATTCGTCACAGCAGTGGCTCCCGGCGGCATATCCATCCCCGAAACGAAAGGTGCAGCCAGAATCCGGCCGGCGGCACGATCAAGAGAAACATGTTCCCTGGCGCATCGGATCGCGTGGCGATCGATCCATTCGATCGCCTCGGTCACCGGCGTCCGGTTCATAAAGCACTCCAGCCGAACATCCCGGCTTGCCCTTGGCTGCGCATCTGTCATCGATTGCACCCAATCGCTTGGTTCAAAGACCAAAAGTGGCAAATGGTCCCTTCCAACCCCAAAAACGCCTTTGCACAAGTCTAGCAAGACGCGCACTGGAAATGTGCTCTAGCGGCGACTGTGCAGAGCAAGCGCATAAATATTCTTTGCAGCCCCAATTGGTTCGCCCGCTACAACTCCTCGGGATTGCTAACCGGAACGTATTCGCGTTTTGTAGTGCGAGAAGGCCGGATGTGGTCAGTTAAGGAAGATGAATTTACCCTTTGCCTTCAAATCGAACACTATGGTACGATTATTTTCCGACAGTCCGGCACATTAGAAAGTGCCAATGACGTCAGCAACGCGCGGAGTCTATCCGCAAGGTACATAGACAGCTAAGTGGCCAACGTGGTGAAGTTGCTTTCCGTCAAAAGGCGTGAGAGTCTGTGGATCGGATTTAGCGCCTGCGTGCTTGCTCTTGTCTGCCATCCTCTGTCCGCACAAACACGCCTCAGGATGTCGACGACTACTTCGACAGAAAACTCCGGATTACTGGATGTGCTTTTGCCGCCATTCGAAAAACAGTGCAACTGCAAAGTCGATGTGATCGCAGTTGGAACAGGAAAGGCGCTGAAGCTTGGTGAACAAGGCGATGTCGATGTCGTGCTGGTTCATGCGCGAGCACTGGAAGATCAATTTGTCGCAAATGGCTTCGGAGTCGATCGTCGCGACGTGATGTACAACGACTTCGTAATCATCGGTCCAGCCAGCGACCCCGCCGAATTGAACCATGCCAGCAGTGCAGTCGACGCCTTCCAGCGGATCGCCGGGCGGCAGGCTCTTTTCATCTCCCGAGGCGACGATTCGGGCACTTACCAAAAAGAAGAGGAGATTTGGAGTGCCGCCAAAATTAATCCTGTCGGCTCATGGTATCGTTCAGCCGGACAGGGAATGGGAGAAGTCATAATGATGGCAACCGAATTGCGCGGGTACACCCTGGCCGACCGTGGTACTTATAACGCCTACCGCCATGGAAAGACAGACCTCGCCATCGTTTACGATGACTCCCATGCTTTCGGCCGGCAGGGCAAATCATTTTCGCAACTGACCGTCGATCAGGTCACGGCCCTGACCGGCGCCAACGGACTCTTCAATCCGTATGGAGTGATCGCGGTCAATCCAAAGCGATTTCCCTATGTGCATTATGATCTGGCAATGAAATTCATCGCATACATAACCGGAACCGAAGGTCAGCAGATCATCGCGAACTATCGCGTGCAGGGCGATTCCGTATTTTTCACTTACAAAGGAAAGTAATGGCGGACTTCTTTGTCCAGTCGTTTCGCATGGCGATGGCCCTGATTTTTGCCAGGGACAAGGAGGTTTTGTCTGCTGTGGCAATTTCGCTCAACGTGGCGATGTGGTCGGTTGCATTGGGCTCAGTCCTGGGGGTGCCGATCGGGATGCTCGTGGCGCTGGGCAACTTCCCCGGGAAGGGGGCGGTGCGTCTTGTTCTGAATAGCCTTATGGCGATGCCCACCGTTGTGATTGGTCTGCTTGTCTATGCTTTCATCAGCCGGCAAGGGCCGCTTGGGTCTCTGGGGCTTCTCTTTACCCCTGTGGCCATCATTATTGGTCAATCCATTCTTGCCACTCCGGTGATTGGCAATTATGTTCTCAGCACAATCCAGGGAGTGGATGAACTGATATTGCCGACGGCTCAAACTCTTGGGGCGAGCAACTTGCGCAGTGTATGGCAACTGGCGCGCGAAGTTCGCTTTGGACTTGTTGCCGCCATTGTCGCTGGTTTCGGGAGAGTAATTTCCGAGGTCGGTGTGGCAATGATGGTCGGCGGCAATATTCGCATGTACACGCGCACCATGACTACCGCCATTGCATTGGAAACGAGCAAAGGAGAATTTGCTTTTGGCTTGGCTCTTGGACTGATCCTGATCTGCGTGTCGCTGGCGGTCAACCTGTTTCTGACTATAGCGCAAGAAAGCCGCCGGGTATGAGCGCCGAAAAGTACCGCCTCACGTCTATTCGTGCATCGTACGGCCGCAACCTCGGAATTGCGGTTGATGAACTCGCCCTTACCGCAGGCGGGCTTTACGTATTGATCGGGCCGAATGGATCCGGGAAGAGCACGCTGCTGAGCGTTATGGCTTTTTTGAAGAAACCCGAGCAGGGAACCATTTGTTTCGATGGCGCGCAGGTGAACTGGACAGCCAGAGAATGCTTTCTCTTACGCCAGCACGTTACGCTTCTTCACCAGAATCCATATCTCTTTTCAGGCAGCGTTTCCGGAAATGTGGCGTTCGGGATGGTCGCCCGAGGCGCTCGCAGAGATACGGCGCGGGAAGTAATCCGGGAGTCGCTGGCGAAAGTGGGGCTGGAAGGGTTTGAATCGAGAGCAGCGCGCAAACTATCCAGTGGGGAAAGCCGGCGGGTCGCCCTTGCTCGCGCCCTGGCTTGCGAACCCGAGGTCCTGCTTCTGGACGAACCCTTTGCGCACGCGGATCGCGCAAGCGCCAAGCTACTCGAGACTGTGATCCTTGCGCTCGCCGCCGGTGGCGCGACGACGCTCGTGATCTCGAGTCACGATGAGCGGCTGGGCTCAAGACTGGGCGCCACGATTATTTATCTGGACGAGGGCAAGTTGGATAAGATCCAGGACAGTAGAGTCATGTAAGACTGGGTCATCTCGCTGTTCACAATTTGCAGCGCTGGAAGGATTTTTCTCGGATGCCAACTCTCGATGAAGCGAGAAGATTGATTCTTGAACGCGCCGGCACGCTCGGTACGGAGACGGTTGAATTGGTTGATTCTCTGGGCCTGGTGACCGCAGAGGACATCGCATCTCCATGGGACATGCCGCTCTCGAGCAACTCGGCGATGGATGGGTTTGCAGTTTGTTTGGCCGACTGCCGGGGCGGTGCACAATTGCAGATCACCGGATTGATTCCGGCAGGCTCGACATCAAACCATAGAGTCGAGCCTGGCTGCGCAATCCGGATCATGACCGGCGCACTCATTCCGGAGGGATGCGATGCGGTCGTTCCTTTTGAAAAAGCCGAAGAACGCGACGGATGGGTAACTTTCAAAGAATCGATACGTGTCCATCAGAACATCCGGCTTGCAGGAACAGATGTTCGGCGCGGCGAGGTTGTGATTCCCGCAGGCGCCGCGATCGGCGTGCCCGAGATCAGCATGATGGCCGGCTGCGGCATGAGCTGTGTGACTGTTTTTCGGCGTCCCAGGGTTGCGATTCTTTCTACGGGCGACGAACTGCTTGCCGTCGGAGAAGAAGTGGTGCCGGGAATGGTCGTCGATAGCAACGGCGTTTCTCTTGCTGCCGCCGCAAAGGAGTGCGGGGCCAAAGTTGAGTTACTCGGCATCGCGCGCGACACCTATGATAGCCACGTAGAAAAAATGACGATCGGCTTGGAAGCCGATATCTTCATCACCACCGCGGGAGTCTCGGTCGGCGAGCGCGATCTGGTGCGCAAGGTGCTCGCCGGGCTGGGAGTCTCGCAACTGTTCTACGGCGTGGATGTGAGGCCGGGCGGTCCCACAACATTTGGAGTAAAGGATCACCGTTTGGTATTTTGCCTGCCCGGCAATCCTGTCGCGTCAATCCTTATCTTCGAAGAGCTGGTACGGCCGGCCATCCTGAAAGCCATGGGTTACAAGCGCATTCTTCGACCGTGTGTTCGAGCTGTTCTGAAAGAGCGGACGAGCAAATCGGAAGGAAAAGTGAAACTTCTGCGAGTCAGGCTCGAGCTTGGCGAAAGCTGCCTTCTTGCGACCAGTTCGGGGGACCAGAACACGGGGATGTTGAAGACATTGCTCAGAGCTGACGGAGTTGCAGTGCTTCCCGCGGAGCGTACATCGCTCGACGCAGGCGAGGAGGTAGACGTGCATGTCTATTCCGCTCATTCGCTCATGAGGGCCCCCTTCAAATCCTCTATCTCTGGTTGCTTGGTTAAGCTTAGGTATTCTCCGGCAGACGAATAGGCTTACATGGCCCCTCTTTCTGCAATAGGGTGGTCTACGGCAAAACCAAAGAAGGTGTGCCCTATTCAGCTTTTTTTGAAGGTCCCCGCTCCTTGGGGTCGCGGCGACTTAAGTGCAGCGACCTCGGGTTACAGCGTCTCTGGTTTTGCTATAGGTTGGTCGCGGAAGGTAGTATCCGAGACACCCTATGGCGAAACCACAGAAGGTGTATCTCGGATTCAGTCGAGACAAGTCCCGCGAGCAACAGCGAGCGGCGACTCCCCGCGAAATCTTCCATATATCTACTTGATTTTAAAGTAGATAGCTATTTCTTCGACCCACGCGTGCTCGTCGGCAAAACCAGGGTGGATCATTAAACTCTACCGGTAGAATGTACTGGACTCAGGCAGCTACTCCACAACAATTTTTGCGTAATATTTGCGCGTTTGTGTATACTGAGGCGGCCTGAGAGGAGAAAGTTGTTTCAACTCTTCTCTCTACACGTTTCCCCAAAATCGTGGGCAAAAAAGGAGATCGGCAAATGGCAGCAACAGCTGTAGTTTCTCCACGCGTTTCGGCGCCGTGGACGGGAAAACTCTTTAGCAATGGATGGCGGAAGGGGTCGGCCGGCGTACTGGAGGTCATGGAACCGGCGACCGGCGAGATTCTTCTGAGCGTGGGTGCAGCATCTCCCGAGGATGTGCACACGGCAGCTGGCATTGCAACAGCCGCCCAGCCAGCGTGGGCGGCGCTGCCGCCGCGGGAGCGCGCGGAACTGTTTCGCAAGGCGGCGAGGGTCTTCGAGCGCGATGGCGAGCAGATGGCCCAGGTGATTTTCCGCGAGACCGGAGGGTCGCTGACAAAGGCGCGGTTTGAAGTGCAGGAGGCCATCGCTATTTTGTATTACGCTTCGAGCATGCCGCTGGCGACACAAGGCTACGTTCTGCCGTCGCAGCCGGGGCGGATGAGTTTTGCGCGGCGGGTGCCGATGGGCGTGGTGGGCGTAATCTCGCCGTTCAACTTTCCCCTGCTTCTTGCCATGCGTTCACTGGCGCCGGCTCTGGCCGCAGGCAACGCAGTGATCCTGAAGCCCGATCCGCAGACGCCCGCGACAGGTGGCATGTTTCTCGCCAGCGCGTTCGAAGAAGCGGGCCTGCCGCCGGGTGTGTTGCATGTGCTGCCGGGCGGCGCGGACGTGGGCGAGGCGCTTTGTACGCATCCTTTGGTGAATATGATCGCGTTTACGGGCTCTACGCCCGCGGGACGCAAGGTGGGCGAGGTGTGCGGGCGGCACCTGAAGAAGGTGGCGCTGGAACTGGGCGGCAAGAATCCGCTGATTGTGATGGAGGACGCGGACCTGGCGGTCGCTGCTTCCAATGCGGCCTGGGGTGCGTATCTGCACCAGGGGCAGATCTGCATGGCGACGGGAAAGATTCTGGCGCACGCCTCGATTGCCGCCAAGCTGACGGAATTGCTGGTGGAGAAGGCCAATCATTTACCGGCGGGCAATCCGGCGACAGAGCAGGTTGCGCTGGGGCCGGTGATTAATAAGCGGCAGCGGGACCGGGTTCATGCGATTGTGCAGGACTCGCTGGAGAAAGGCGCCAAGCTGGAGGCGGGCGGAACCTTCCGCGACCTGTTCTACGCGCCCACGGTGCTGAGCGATGTGCGGCCTGGGATGCGGGCGTTTGAGGAAGAGATCTTTGGCCCGGTGGCGGTGGTTGTGCCGTTCGCGTCGGACGACGAAGCGGTGGCGCTGGCCAACCAGACGGAGTTCGGGCTGTCGGCGGCGGTGATTGGGAAAGACGTGGGACGGGCGATGGCGATTGGCCAGCGATTGAAATCGGGGCTGCTCCATATCAACGATCAGACGGTAGCCGACGAAGGAATAAATCCCTTCGGCGGACGGGGAGCGTCGGGCAACGGCACCGCCTTAGGCGGGCCGGCGGACTGGGAAGAATACACGCAATGGCAGTGGGTCACCGTACAGAACAACGCACCGACGTATCCCTTCTGAAGACGCTGGTGCAAACGATTCGGTCTGAAGTCTTCGCGCAGAAAACTTCAGACCGCTGGAGTTGATCGACAACAAAGAAAGTTGCAAGACAATGAAGATAAGAGCGGCAGTAACGCGTGCGCCGCACGCGCCCATGAGCCTGGAGACGCTGGAGATTGAAGCTCCACGCGCGGATGAAGTGCTGATCCGGATCTCCGCTTCAGGCGTATGCCACACCGACATCGCTATGCGCGACCAAGTGTTCCCGGTGCCGTTGCCTATCGTACTGGGGCATGAGGGATCGGGAGTGATCGAGGCTGTCGGTTCCGATGCGGCAGGCCTCGCGGTGGGCGATCATGTGGTGATGAGTTACGCCGCATGCGGCGGGGATTGCGCGCAGTGCAAGAGTGCAGCGTACTCCTATTGCGAGCGGTTTTTTCCGCTGAACTTCGGTGGGGCCCGGCCAGACGGCAGTACTTCCCTTGGCTGCGGAACGGAACGAGTTCACAGCCACTTTTTCGGGCAGTCTTCCTTCGCGGAGTACACGGTATGCTCGGCGCGCCAAGTCGTGAAAGTGCCCAAAGATGCGCCGCTTGAACTGCTTGGACCGTTGGGGTGCGGGGTGATGACCGGAGCGGGAGCGGTAATCCACGCGCTCGGCGTAGGGGTCGGGGAATCGATTGCCGTCTTCGGCACGGGGTCGGTGGGGTTGAGCGCAGTGATGGCGGCGCGGCTGGTGGGTGCGGAAACGATCATTGCCATCGATGTGAACCCGCAGCGGCTCGCGCTGGCGGAAGAACTGGGTGCGAGCCATACCGTGAATGCGCGCACACAGGAGCCGGAGGCGGCGATTCGAAAGGCGCTGCCTGGCGGGGTGCGGTATGCGCTGGATACGACAGCGCGGCCAGAGACGATCCGGGCGGCGATTGCCGGCTTGTCGGCGCGGGGAACCTGCGGATTGCTGGGAGCTTCGGCGCCGGCCGATGTGGCCTGCTTTTCTCCGATGGATATGGTGAGTTACGGAAAGTCGGTGCGGGGCATCGTGGAAGGCAATGCCGTCCCCGCGATTCTGATTCCTCGGTTGATTGAGTTGTACCGGCAGGGAAGATTCCCGTTCGACAAGCTGGTGAAAGTTTATCCATTCGACGCGATTAACGAGGCGATTCACGATGCAGAGACGGGGAGGACGGTGAAGCCGATCCTGCGAATGAGAGAGAATTCAGTCTCCAATTAAAGCGCGATCGGAATTCAGACGGTGCGTCTGGTTCGGAGCGTGCTGGAGGGCTTTGAGAGAACACATTGAAAGCAATATTGCTATCTGGAGAGTGCCAAGTTCTCTGTTCGGATCAGGTTCGATCCCGGGGAAGCCTGAGGGTGGATAGCTCTGCGGCGAGCTCCACCCAGCGATCGACGAGCAGTATCATGGATTGGTAGTTCTTCAACTGCGGGCGCATGGCCGGCAGGTCCTGCCTGCGGATGAATTTGGTGCTGCTCCCGCATTTGCGGGTATAACTGAGCTGGTAGTTGGGGCCATGCTTTTTTGGCGCCTGGGCTATGCATTGGCAGCCCGGAGATCCGCAGACGTCACCCTCGCACACAACCGGAAATGAAACAAAAAGCTGCTATAGAGGTTAAGAACCAGGGCTCTTTCGTACGCAGATGGGGTTAGGCGAAGGACAGGCCCAAACTGCTTGGGAATGGTGAACTACGTTGACGGGATTCCGCTGACCTTCGTCGCTACCCCGCCGCAGATACACAGCAATTAAGATTGCAGGAACTGGCCTGCTACTTCTCCCGGAGCAGCGGGCAAAATCCGGCCGATTCAGAGAAAGGATGACTTGAGATGGCAGTTTATGAAGGGCGATGGACTACAGTTCGTGTTGAGGTCGAAGAAGGCATCGGGTGGGTGACCCTCAATCGCCCGGAAAAGCGCAATGCAATGAGTCCCACCCTCAATCGCGAAATGTGCGATGTTCTGGAGACACTCGAGCTGGACGAGGCGGTGAACGTGCTTGTTCTTACCGGCGCGGGGGAATCCTGGACGGCGGGCATGGACCTGAAGGAATATTTCCGCGAGGTCGATGAGGCTGCGGAGATCGTTCGGGAGAAGATCCGTCGCGATGCATCGACCTGGCAATGGAAACTTCTGCGGATGTATGCGAAACCAACCATCGCCATGGTGAACGGGTGGTGCTTCGGCGGCGCATTCGGGCCTCTGGTCGCATGCGATCTGGCCATCGCGTCAGAGACCGCGGTCTTTGGCCTCTCGGAAATCAACTGGGGCATCCCACCTGGCAACGTTGTAAGCAAAGCACTGGCGGACACCGTTGGACATCGCAAGGCGCTTGAATACATCATGACCGGGGAGACATTCACCGGGCTCCAAGCCGCTGAGATGGGCCTGGTAAATCGCGCTGTGCCTCTGGAGATACTTCGCGAAGAGACGGTGACGCTTGCCCGCAAATTGGCTTCGAAGAATCCCATTGCGCTGCGTGCGGCAAAGCACGGATTTAAGCGTTGCCGCGAGCTGACGTGGGAGCAGAGTGAGGACTACCTCTACGCCAAAGTCGATCAGGCGCAACTGCGCGATGACGAGAAAGGGCGCGAGAAGGGCATGCAGCAGTTCCTCGATGAGAAGAGCATCAAGCCCGGCCTTGAGACCTATCGTCGTTGATCGATTAGATCGATGCCGCGGATCACCGGCTTACATCATGGCTACGAATTGGCAGCCTGAGCCGTTGCATTGAATGTTTGTGCTCAGAGCAGAAGATGAGCGGCGGGTAAGCTGTGCCTATAGCAAAACCAGAGATTCTGTAACCCGAAGCCGCTGCGCTTAAGTCGCCGCGACCCAAGGAGCGGCGACCTTCAAAAAAAGCTAAATAGGGCACACCTTCTCTGGTTTTGCCGTAACGCTGCTTCGCAACGCGATAGGCCTGTTTTTGCGCAGCCCTGGTCACAAATCACCCCCGCACACAACCGAAAATCACTCGCAAAGCTGCCACCGCGGTTAACAACCAGGGCTCTTTCGCACGCGGATGGGCTTTGGCAAAGGACGGCGTTGCAGCGAATGATTTTTCGCCGGTCATACGCAATGACACGATCGGCGGGCATTCCATATTGGATGAGGATCGCGCCCGAAGCCCGAAGCTGATTCGCGCATGGGAAAGCTGGCACGGTAATCTGAATTACGGGAGGAAACAATGAGTAAGGGTGTAGAAATCACGAAAGCACTTGCCGATCTGGACGAAGAGCGCACCTTGCA
>Ga0326728_10020381_pt1 | contig 12656 bp, 12 predicted proteins | sample MB3enrmetagenome_FD_207602 | JGI IMG/M metagenome (GOLD analysis project Ga0326728, IMG submission 207602) | Lab enriched peat soil microbial communities from McLean, Ithaca, NY, United States - MB31MN | ecosystem: Environmental > Terrestrial > Soil > Wetlands > Peat | place: USA: New York...
GAGGGGTATGTTGAGGTTGTCGTTCCAGCTTATGTGGGTATGGTACCAGCCGGTGCCGGTGGACATGTAGAACCAGGGGTACCTCGACTTCTCCAGCTCCTTGAGCCACTCCTTCCCCACCGGGTGGTCCTTGAGCTCTTTCATCATCGCGTCGGCCTTCTGCGGCTTCAGGACCAGGTCCTCGATGCCCACTTCAATGGCGAGCCTCGCGAGCTTGATCAGCTCCGCATCGGGCTTGAACAGGATCGGGTCGAACCCCGCGGACATCTTCACCAGGGCGGATATGGGCACGCCCGGGAAGATCTGGTCCGCAGTCTGGAAAAACGTCACCTGGCAGGCGTAGCACAGGTTGAGGAACTCGAAATGGTACTGCCAGCACAGGAGGCCGAGGTCGATGAGCTCGTCCCACTTCTTCAGGAGCTCATAGCCGCTCCCCTTTCCGATCCCCCCCGTGATGACGCTCATATCCTCCATTTCGGGCAGGTCGGTGAAGCTCATCGCCTCGAGGTTATCGATGACGCCCGTCATCTTCTTCTTCCAGTTTTCGTAGAGGCGGTCCCAGTTCTGGAAATAGTACCCGGCCCGCTCCATAAAGTGGGGAACCCTCTTCGGGATATCAGCCGGGTCGGCGACGCCCACGGGGCTGATGTAGACGTAGCCGTTCACAATCCGGTGGTCGATGCCGAGGGCAGGCGGGATGAGCCAGTGGCGCGTGTTGTACTGCGACAAAGCCAGAGACCAGGCCTCATCCCATATGAGGTCGAAAGGATAGTGGGGCTCGGGGTAGTGCAGACCGTCGTAGAACCAGATCTGGCTGCTCTCGAAGGCCGCCCTCTCCGGGTCTTCTTTGGAAAACTGGTACTGATAGGGATAGAGCTTCTCCCAGCCTTCCGTGCCCGGGATCATCGGTACATCGTGCGGATCCATAAATGTCTTTGCCATAAAACCCCCCTTTTTTTGAACGGTTAGAGCCTGAACCACCTCGGTTCGTCGAAGCGCTCGGTACAGCGGAGAACCCTGCTCTGATAGTTGATCACGAACTCATCCTGGAGCTTCAGCGCCACCCGTCTGAACTCCGGGCTGTTGAGCATGCGCCCTATATCGACCGGATCTTTGAAGGTGAGCTCCCCGACGATCTCGCTCACCCCTCCCAGCACCACGTTCCATCCGCCGGTCACCTCCAGGTAGTCGAGCTTCCCCAGGGCAGGTATGTACTCCTTCAGGATGAAATCGGCGTACTCCTTCTTCCTGCCCGGCCTCAGGTCATAATACTGGTTGAATTTCCAGACCCCCTTCTGGATCACGTACTCTTCCCGCTTCACCCTCCCCGTGGGCTCGAGCACGGCGGCCCTATAATTGTAGACGAGTGACTTTGCCTGGAGGATGAGCTTCTTGAACCCATCGGTGCCGATGCCCCGGCACAGCTGGCTCGTGTCGCCGGCGCGGTGCACCCCCACGATCCTCGGGCCGAAGCCCACCTCCACGTAGTACGCGCCGACCGGGGTCAGCCCCAGGGCCGTCATGCCGGGCAGCAGCGTGCGTGTGATGAATTCCGCGTAGGCCTCCTCCATTCCCTGGATGATGTCCCACGACTGGGTAAACAGAACGGCCATACCAGACCTCCTTTCCTCGAATTACCGTGAGATGCCTAAGGTTATAGTACTGCACATATTTTTTTTAAGTGAGAAGCATCAGTGAATATATTCTAGAACAATACAGCATCCTCCACAGCGCTTCTCCCTGTCAAAACATTTCTAGTGATACCATATAAGAAAAAGTTATATCGTCGGCTTCAGGCCGACCGAGCTCAAGATTTTTTCGATACGGGCACGGTCGCCGGGGGCGACGAGGGCCCTTTCTTCCATGCCCTTGCCCTGCGTGGTGGCGTCAATCCCCATCTTCGCAACCCCGAGCCCGCGACCGTGGGCCTGGGGGTCTATGGGCTGTCCCTGAAGGCCTCCGATGATGATCACGTCCTGGTCCGCCAGGCACCTGGTCACCACGGCCCACTCCACGTCTCGCAGGCTGTAGGGGTCCACGTCCACATCGACGACCACCGCCTTCTTTATCATGGGAAAGGCGAGCAGCGACATGAGGAGATTCCGGATCTTCGTCCGCTCCACGGGTCCCACGGAAACGACCACGGATGCCCCGAAGGTCTTCTGGACGAAGGCCATGTCCCGGATGAAGGGGAAAAGCTTCTTCACCGCGTCTTCCACATGGGCGCGGCTCACGAAGGTGAGGTAGGCGTCCCCTTCCAGGCTGGTGGGCAGGAGCGCGTGGTAGATCGGGGCGCTCCTGCGGAAGATCCGCGTCACCACGAGGGTGGGCGTGCCTTCGAGGGTCATGTAATAGCCGCCGATCTCACCCAGGGGGCCGTCCTTCCTCACATCGTCGTAATCGACGAAGCCTTCGAGATAGAACTCAGCCCCGGCAGGGACATCGACGCCTGTCTCGACGAGGTCGATCACTTTGACGCTCCGTCCCTTCAGCCCTCCCGCAACCTCGAGCTTATCCGTGTCGGGTGCGACCTTGAGGGCCATGGAGAGGAAGAGCAGTGGATCGACCCCCAGAGTGACGGCGAGGCGCATCCGCTCCCCCCTGGCCTTGGAATTTTGGAGGATATCGGAGAGGGGCGGATTGATGAGAGCCACGCCGAGGCGGTTCCCGCCCCGGTATTCGAGCCGGTGGATGCCCCGGCCGACTACCCCTCGGAGGGGATCGATTGCCGAGACGATGCCGGTCGTAATGAAGGGCGCCGAATCCTTTTCGCAGTGCTTGAGTATGGGCAGCACGGAGAGAAGGTCCTTCCCGGTCATATCGATACTCTCGAGACCCTCTTTCTCCACCTTCGCCGTTTTCCTGGTCCTCTTCAGCCCTTCGAGGAAAAGGGCGTACGCGTCTTCGCCGCCGAGGAGGACGCGAAGGGCCTCATGAGAGGGCACGAGATTGGCCACGACCGCGCAGTCGTACCCCTCCACGTGGTCGAAGCGGATGACCCTGCCGCGGTCCGAGAGCCGCTCGACCATCTCCGGGATATCCTCCCGGGCCACGCGCTCCCCGATCTCGAGGACGAGGCCCCGGCCCTGCATGAAGGCGAGGTACTCCCTCAGCGAGTCCATGTTCACAGGCCCTCGGGTATGACGTTGATAAACTCCAGGATCTGCATGGAGCAGGGGCTCTCGATCAGCTGCCCCCTGCCCAGCCGCACCCAAAGCGTCTCAGGGTACTTGGCCGGGTCCTTCGATACCTTGACCTTGGCATAAGTCGAGCGATACTTGGCCCTTCCCGGGGTCAGGTCGCGTATCACCCTCACCGCCTCCCTATCCTCCTCCAGCTCCCCGAAGTCCCTCTCGATGAACGTATCCCATACTGCCATGGAAACCTCCCTTTAGTCCTTGAATCCGTAAGTCCGCCACTTGGAGAGCACCTTCTCCCGGATATCCTTGGGGTAGACGTTGTTGAAGGAGACCTTTATCGGCACTTCGGACGCGGGCCAGTGAGGGGGGAAGAGGCAGTCGAAGACCACTTTCGGCGCCACGCCGTAGCGCCTTTCCTCCGGACCGACAAAGGGGTTGAGGGGCGTGCCCACCCCGTGCTCGGTCACCCTGATGCCCGTGACCGGGTGGCACTTGGTGCTCAGGGCGTGAATCAGCTCGTCCTTGCTGTAGATATCCGTCGTGTCGTCGACGACCACCACCATGTGGAACCATGGCCCGAGCTTGCTCCCGAAGACGAGCTGGCCGATCTGGGTGGCAATATTGGCGTAAAGGGGCTTCACGCCCACCACGACGAGGTGGTGCGTCGACTCGGGGAGCATGTAGACGCCGGTGACGGGGATGCCCTGGTCCTTCAGCATCCTCTCCATTTCGAGGCCGAGGGAGAACGCCCTGAGGAGCTGCCCCTCGTCGGTGGGCACCCCCATGTTGGAGACGGGCATGATGGGCCGCTTCCTCATGGTGATCGCCTTGACCCGGTAGACGGTCCTCTTGTCCCTCGGGCTCGTCCTGTACCCGGTATACTCACCGAAGGGCGCCTCTTCTATGGTAACGTTGGGCACGATCACCCCCTCGATGATGATCTCCGCGTGGGCCGGCACGTAGAGATCGCAGGTCTCGCACTTGACGACCTCCACGGGCTCTCCCATGAGCTGGCTCGTAAACTCGTCTTCAGGGATCGCCGCGGGGGCGCAGCTCGCAATCGCGGAAAGGGGATCCGGGTTGATGACCGTGGCGAAGGGCATGGGGATATTCCCGGGCACGTACTTGTTATAGAACATCTTCCCCATGTCGGAGAAGGCGAGGACCGGACCGACCATGGTCTTCCCGTCAAAGAGCATCTGGCGGTACATGCCCCAGTTGATGGTAGGCGTGTCCAGGTCTTTCGCCACGATGAAGTGCCAGGTGCAGATGTACCTGCCCCCGTCGCCGTCGTGCACCATGGGGGCGGGCAGGTTCATCAGGTCGGCCTGGTCTCCGAGTAGGACGGTCTCCTTGCAGGGCGCATTCTTCCGGTCGATGATCTTCGGCGGCAGGGGCGTGCTCCCCGTGGTCCTTCTCAGATACTCGGCCGATATCTCGGGGATCGGCGTCTCGGGCGGGAGGCCGAAGGCAATGGCGAGCCTCCTGTGGGTGGCGATAGGCGCGCCGATGACGTCGAAATCGGGATAGTCCTTTATGTGCTTGAAGTAGGCCGCCGGCGACCTTTTCTCACACATCCTCCGCACGATCGCCCCCAGCTCCAGGTCCCAGTCCACCTCCTCGTTCACCACGACGGCGTCCCCGGTCTTGAGGAGGGCATCGATGTAGCTCCTGTTGTCCTTGTAGTACTTGTATGGCATAAGTTACCCCCGTCTGATTATCTGAACTGCGCGGTGAACCGGTCCCAGCTCCCCTGGGCCTCCAGAATGAACTGGGCCAGCTCCCTCACGACCCCATGGCCCCCGCCGGCAGCGGTGACGTAGTCGGCCGCCGCTCTCGCCTCGGAGGAGCCGTCCGCAGGGGCTACGGAGAATCCAGCCCGCTTCATGATGCCGAGGTCTATCATCTCGTCGCCCACATAACATATTTCCTCGTCCTTAAAGCCGGATTCCCGCTCGAACTCGTCAAGCCTCCCTATCTTCGCGGAGGAGCCCCAGAGCTTCTCCGGGGGGATTCCGTAAATTTTTCCCATCTGCTCGTCTGCACGCGATATCTTGCTCGTGAGAAAGGAGACCCCTAAGCCCGCCTCGGTGAGGGCCTTCACGCCCAGACGGTCGTGCAGGGAGAACGCCTCCGATTTGAGCCCCTCCTGCGTGTAGTAGAGGGTATTGTCGGTGAGCACCCCGTGGATATCAAGGATGACGAACCGCACCTTTCGCGCTTTTTCCTTCGCTTCAGCTCTCTCCATCGCCAACCCCCTATTTGTAGCCCATCTTGGTAACCTTCTCCACCCAGCCGTCCCACTTGCCCATGGCGCGTAGGATGAACTCGCAGATTTCCCTCATGGCGCCCCTGCCGCCCGCGCACGTCGTGATGTGGCAGGCGAGGGCCTTTACCTCGTCTATGGCATCGGCCGTGGCCACGGGGAAACCGACCCTCTTCATGGCGGCCATGTCGGAGAGCTCGCACCCCAGATAGCCGATCTCGTTGTCCTGGAAGCCCATCTCCTTCTTCAGCTCTTCCATCTTCGCCGCCTTGTCCGTCACGGCATAGTAGGATTTGTCCAGCTTGAGCTCTTTAGCCCTGAAGAGCCCCTCCCCGTCTATGGAGGTGCTGTCGAGGTAGGCGATCTTGATTTCGTTGGCCGTGAGCGAGAGGTCCCCAAAACCGTCCATGTGCCAGAAGCCGTAGCGCCTGTTCCCCTCTATGTCGCAGAAGAGCATGTTCGAGGTCAATACCCCGTGAACGTCGTGGGCGAAGAGCTTGACCCTCTTTGCCCTTCCCTGCGCGTCGTTTACGTCTTTTTCGAATGCCATCCCGACCTCCTCTCTCAGTCTATGCCGTACTCGCTCCATCTGGCCTTCACCCTGGCCATGACAGCCTCGTTGAGCTTGATCTCCGTGGGCTTCTCCTTCCATTCGAAGGGTATGGTCGCATCGAGGATGATGCGTGACGTGATAAACTTGTTGCCGTCCGGCGGAAGAGCCGGATCGAGGGGGGTCGACCTGCCCCTGTTGATGATCTGGGTGCCCCTGGCCGGGTTGTACCGGGTGCCCAGGGCCCACCATACCCTGGGGAGGTCGTCCGCGTCGATATCGTCATCGACGATAATGACCATCTTGATTCCGTAGGTGCCCGTGTTGCTCGCAATGACCGCCGCACCCACCTGGTCCGCGTGGCCGGGGTACATCTGCTGCACGGAGACGACCACGGTGAAGCGGCCCGAGGCCTCGGGCAGCGTATAGACCGACTTGATGCCCGGAATCTCCATCTTGGTCAGGTCGGTCCAGAGGCTCGCGTTCCTCGTGAAGGCGTAGAGTATATGCTGATCGCCCACGGGCCTGCCCACGCTGGTCTCCCACAGGATCGGCGTGTTCCTGAAGTAGATGCGCTTCACGTCGAGGGCCGGCTTGGGGATCGGCTTGATCAGCTCATCCGTGTAGTATCCCGTGTACTCGCCGAAGGGCCCTTCGTTCCGGAGGTGCTCGGGATCGATCTCCCCTTCCAGAACGATCTCCGCCGCCGCAGGAACGGGGAGCCCCGTGAGGGGGGCCTTCACGATTTCCACCGGCGCGCCGCGCAGCGACGATACCACGTCATACCCGCTCTTCGCCTTGACCGTGGCGGCACTGGCAAAGATGTGGAGGGGGTCGCCCCCTATGATGGCGCATGCGGGCATCTTCTTGCCCTTCTTCCCGTACTTCTTCAGGATCCTGTCTCCTGTCTTCCCCTTGAGGATCTGCACCCCCACGGTTTTGTTGTCCAGAATGCCCATGCGGTACGTGCCGAGGTTGATGTTGCCCGTCTCGGGGTCCTGCACCACCATGAAGACGGCGGTGCCGAAGTAGCGGCCGCCGTCCAGCTCATAGAACCTGGGCGAGGGGAAGGTGAAGGTATCGACCTTCTCCCCTTCGAGGATGTTCTCGAAGATGGGCCCGTCCTTCACTTCCTTTGCCGGGATGAGCTCCTTCACCGCGGTATTGACCCACTCCCTCGTCAGCTGCACCATGGAGAGGCCGGGGTCCCTTCCGAGGATCACAGCCAGCCTCTGGGTAGTGCCGAAGGCGCCGGTGAGGACCGGGCTCCCGTACCCCTTCACGCGCTCAAAGAGCAGGGCCGGACCGGACTTCTCCTCCACGAGCTTCGCCACATGGGATATCTCCAGGTCCCAGTCCACCTCGGCCTTGACCCGCTTGAGCTGCCCAACGCTCTCGCACTTCGCGACAAAATCTCTCAGGTCCATGCGTCTCCTCCTTCAAACGGGAAATTTGCGTGCATCCGGGCCCGCCCGGCGCGTCTGCTCTCGGTCTCCCCCCCCGGGGGACCTTGTCATGGTGAGGTACGGTTCGTCGTGATGTCTCCATTCTCATGCTAGCCTGTTGACAAGTCAATTCATTTGTTTTAATAGTATATAAGGAAAAATTATGCCCTTCTATTCGATGACTTCGCTCATCGTCTTCGCCCAGGTCGTCAAATGCAGGAGCTTCTGCAAGGCCGCCGATGCCCTCTTCATGACCCAGCCCGGTGTTTCCAACCATATTGCCCAGCTCGAGGCCCAAACAGGCCTCTGCCTGATCGAGAGGGAGAGGGGGAAGTTCAGGGTAACGGAGGAAGGCAGGGTGGTTTACCGCTACGCAGAGCGCATCGAGAAGATGGCGCGGGAGCTGGAGGAGAGGCTGCGGGCGGCGAGAAAGGACGCGGAGCCGCTCCTTCGCCTGGGCACGACCATCAACTACGCCAGGAAGATCATGCCGTACATCCTGGGCGGGTTCCAGGGGAAAAACCCCGACGTCAGGATAAAGCTCGACACGCGCTCCTCGATAGAATTGGAGAAAACCCTGCTCTCGGGCCAGAACGATGTGGTCATCGCGGCAAGTCCGCGCGCCTCGAACAAGATCCAGTCCTTCCCCTTCGTGAGGGAAGAGCTGGTGTTGATCGCCTCAATCGGCCATCCCCTCGCGGGGAAGCAGGCGGTCTCCCTGTCCGATATCGTTCCCTACCCCTTCGTTATCAGGGAGGAGGGCTCCGCCACGAGGGCCGTGATCTTGACCGCGTTCTCGAAGATGGGCATCAGGCCTTCCGTGCTGATCGAGGTGAACAGCACCGAATTCATCAAGGAGTGGGTGGCCCGGGACAAGGCAGTCTCGATCCTGATCCGGAGGGCGGTTGAGGGAGATGAGGATGACAAGGACCTCGCGGTCCTGCCCCTGCTCGAACCCCTCTACCTGGAGGTTGCGGTCTTCTTCGCGAAATTGAAGAGACACGACCCGGCGATCCAAAGGTTCATCCGCTATCTGGAAGAGGTCACCATGAGCCCCGATCCCAAGGCGGCCGTATTGCGCGACAGGGAGCGTAGAGGGGGGGCACGCGCAGGCGCCTGACCTTCTCCCGCCGGGACCCGCTTCTCCCATGGCAATCAACCTGATCATCCTCGACCTCGACGGCACCCTCGCTGACACGGCGTGTGATATGACGGATGCGGTCAACGAGGTAATCCGTCCCTTCGGTGTAGCCCCTATCTCACCGGAAGAGACGCGGGCAGCCATGGGCGGAGGAGAAAAGGTCCTCATGGAGAAGCTCACCGGGTACGGCGGGGCGGGGCTTGACCTCGGGAGGTTTCGCCAGGACTTTGCCAGGGCCTACGCGGCCCGCATGGCTGCCAAGACGCGCCTCTACCCCGGGGTCAGGGCCACGCTCGGGAGGCTCGCTTACCTGCCCATGGTGGTCCTCTCCAACAGGAGGAAAACCTCCATCGTCCCGCTTCTCGACCGCCTCGGCCTCCTGCCCCTGTTCAGGGAGGTGATCGGGAGCGATTCGGGGGTAGGCACCAAGCCGAGCCCCGACCCGGTGCTCCACCTGCTCCGCCAGTTCGACACGGAGCCGGACCGGGCAATCATGGTCGGCGACTGTGTCCACGATATCGATGCCGGGCGGGCAGCCGGCATCAGGACCGTGGCCGTCACCTACGGCTACGGGGTCGATCACCGGTTCGTGGAGCAGGCAGATTTCGTCATCCCCAGGTTTTCCCGGCTCCAACAGGTGATCGGCCGGCTCAACCGGGGCAGCGGCGCGCTGCACCGCAACCGGCCCGGCCGTTGAACAAAATGGACGAAGGGGGCCCGGGAGACGCAGCCCAAGCCTCCACATAACGTCTACTGCAGATATCCCTTCCGAGGCATGAAATCGAGGTGTGCAAGAATATCGCCGGTGGCGGAGATGGTATCCGGAGATATGCGAACCCCTGCGTGGAGCATGGGCCCCTCTTTCTTCCGGGCTGACGGTTCGAAGGCAAAGTAATGGTCGATGGCCTTGTTGGCGTTGGTGAAGGGATTGCCGTGGGCCATCCGCTCCACCAGGGCGAAGACCCGGTGAAACGCGGTGGTCACCCTATCCGAAGTCTCCCCGGCCGCCTGGATGTCGCCGCGTTCAATATCGTCGATGACCGCCAGGAGATGCCCGGGAAAGCAATTGGCCGTGCTCAGGAGAAAGCCGTCGTAGGGTCCGCCTGAGGCCTTGAGCCACTTCGCGTAGTCACCCTCGGCCCCACGCGTCAGGAAGACCCCGCCTTTGTCGACGGCTGAGAGCGCTACGCGATCATGGCCGCTCGTATCCTTGAAGAAGATGAGGTTCGAATACTTCTTGACGAGACGCCCGAACGTCACGGGCGCGACTTCATTCTCCGTAACCTGGGGAAGCTGATAGAGGGCCGTGGGCAGGCCTCTGCCGAGAACCCTTGACAGGTCATGCTCGATTCCCTCCTGGGTGAGTGCCTGTCCCTTCGGCGGGCAGACGGTGAAAGCGGCGATGCGAGCCTCGTTCAGACAGCCCAACCCCTTCCTTCCCGTGATCGCCTCGATGAGGGTGATGATCTCATCCAGGACCCTCTCCACCGCGGCCGTTTCAGGCCTGAGAATGCCCAGGAGCAGCGCGAGATCGCGCTTCCGGGCCTCAGCCACCGAGAACCGCACAAGCTCCATGGTCTCCCCATGGTCCAGCTCCCACCCATCGCCGGTCGTGCCCGGTATGAGGTATCCCTTGACCCATTGGCTGACGTGGGCCAGGTGGGCCGACATCCGGCTGAGATCGATGCTGCCGTCATCGCCGTAGTGGGTCAGCAGGGGACACCACAACCGTGGTACACCCCGGGGGAAAAGCCCGGCGATCAGTCTCCTCCTGATATCTGCCTTACTATTCATCGAAAGGGCCTTCGCACAACACTGTCGGCAGTATGGTAGCACAGTCCGGGGATGAAAGCCACGGGAGAGAGCACAAACGCCCCGTATCTCCGAATACATCGGAACATGGGTGGCAGTCCCCCTTCGCGTTTCTTACCGCGGCGCTCCGCAGCTTGTGGCGCAAAGAAAGACGGAGGTCGCTCCCAACGCCGGGGCGCAGCGGCTCAGGCGGCTGCCCACGATATGCATCGTGATCCCCCTCAGACGAGCCCCCTTATCTCACCAGGGTGATTGCTATGCCTCCCGTACCCCGGGCAAGCATCGGCGTGATGAAGATATCGGTCTCTTTCTTTGCCTTTCGTCTTTTCTCGTTGTAGTGGACGATCGCCGTACCTACCGCGGTGCCGATAAGGGCCCCCGCAAGGGCATCCGAGGTCCAGTGGCCGTTCTCGTAGATCCGGGCCAGGCCGACCAGGCTGGCAATGCCGTAGGAGGGGACCTCTACCCAGAGGGAGTCATAGTGCGCGGCGATCACCGATGCCACGGCAAAGGCCTGGGTCGTCTCGCCGGAGGGAAACGAGGCGCTGCTGCTCGAGAAGGGCATGAAATAGTGATTGCCTTGGCCGGCGGATGGGCGGGCACGACCAACCATATACTTCAAGGCGGGAGCAATCATGCCGGATGCGACGAGCGTTGCGGCGGCCCCGTCAATGAAGACCGCTCTGGCGGGAGGGTCATGGAAAATCTCGCCGCCCACGTAGAAAAGTCCGAGCGTCGCGTATGAGTAGGAGCCGCCGAACCGGCGGATCTGTGATGCCACGTCGACCGCCGAACCGTTCTGTAGGTGGAGCACCTGCGTGCGGACAGACTTATCTGCCAGTGATACCGCCGCGATGCCCGCTATGCCGACTCCCACCATGAGCCAGTCGCGTGCGTCCCAGCGGGCCGGTGAGGTCAGGACGTGCCAGGTATCCCTCAGGAGCAGCTTCGGAAAGTCAAGGGAGAAGGGGCTCTCCGGTCCGCCTTTTTCTTCCGGCGGGGCATTGCCTTCGGCGGGTGCCGGGGCCTCGACCGGAGACTGCCCCAAAGCAGCCACGTCCTCCCTGAGGAGGAGGCTATACGCGGCTTTACCATTGCCGGAAGGGGCCCGTAGTGCGTCGTTGAATCCGAGGTCAGAGGCGGGGGCTTTGCTACACCACGAGATGATGACAACGAGGAGAAAGGCTATCGCGGCTCTGATGCCCAAGCTCTCCCCTTTGCAGCCGATTCCGACCGTAAAAGGGCGGGGCAGCGCGTTCACGCGAAAGCCCTCTCTTCACCCGGCTGCGAAAACGGGGGACATCGCAGCCGGGGACCTGCTCCTCGTCCGGACCCCTAACCCCTAAGGGGATCACCGCGGCGGGGCCTGCTGCGGAGGGGGCGGCGGCGGGCCATAACCGGGAGGCGGTGGGCCATAGGCTCGCGCCGGCCGCATACCGGGGATCTGGTTTCCCTTCGCATACATGCATTGCTGATAGGCAATGTCGTAGCGCCTCTGGAGCTGATACTGGGAAGCAGCGCCCTGGTTGGCCCCTATAGCCGTTCCACCGACGAGACCGGTAGCGCCGCCGATTGCGGCACCGGCACCGACGTTGCCCGTAGCAGCGCCGATGGCCGCACCGAGCCCCGCGCCTACCAGCGTCCCGACCACTGCTCCGCTGGCAGCGTTCTGATTGGCGGTTTGGCTTGGCGACGCTCCGCTTATCTGCTCCTGGGCCCATTGCCTGCACGCATAATCATCAGCCTGGAACACCTCAAAAGGCTTTCCAGGACCCGGATACACCGTAACGGTCGGGCCGGTCGGCATGGTTGCGCACCCGCCGAGCAAAGCCAGAGCCAGCACTATGAGAAAACCTCGGGTCCAGTTCATTTTACCGCCCCCCTTCTCTTCCCGGCTGGGGCGGCGTCGGAACCACTCTCATCCACCCGCTCGGGCAGCTTGCGATATACGGATAATAACCTTGCGGATCCTTGCAATAGTACCAGTACTCCTGCTGCGGTTCGACGTGGACGGGAGGCTGGGTATAGGCATAGTCGGGATAAGGGTAACCATAGGAGGGATATGGATAACCCCAGTAGCGGTACGGATAGCCATAATAAGGATAGGCAAGGGCGGCGCCGAGGGCTGCTCCACCCCAAAAAGCGCCCGGACCCCACCAGCCCCAGCCGCCCCTCCAGCCCCAGCCGCCCCTCCCGCCCCAGCCGCCCCTCGTATGGCCGGAAGTGGGTACGGCGAGGAGGGATAAGACCACCATCACGAGCATAACAAAGATAACCCACTTTTTCATGCGGTCCTCCTTCA
>Ga0326728_10020383_pt1 | contig 12655 bp, 4 predicted proteins | sample MB3enrmetagenome_FD_207602 | JGI IMG/M metagenome (GOLD analysis project Ga0326728, IMG submission 207602) | Lab enriched peat soil microbial communities from McLean, Ithaca, NY, United States - MB31MN | ecosystem: Environmental > Terrestrial > Soil > Wetlands > Peat | place: USA: New York...
GGTTGGGCGCGCGCTCCGGGCGCGCCGCGGCGGGCAGAGGACTGCCCGCCCTGCCTTTTCGCTACGTCAGTGACGCATTACAGCGGCGGGCAAATCGCCCTTGTCACGCCTAAACTTCGATGGGCGGAAGCATGGGCTCCCCCTTGCCGCGATCACTGCCCGGCGGTGGTCATTCTGTAGAACCGGGCGGTGTTGGATAGGAATGTGGTTACTGTGAACGTCCAGTTTCCGTTCACGTCCGCGGCGTTGGTAGAGACGGGAATCCAGTTCACTGGCGGGGTGAGACTGGCCGCCGAGAGGAGGACGTACGAGCTGCCCGGGACCCCTTGGAACTGCAATTGCACGCCCTGCCCTCCGATGATGAGGGCGTTCAACGGCTGTAACACGACTGCCAAATCAAAGCTTCTGGACACGCTTCCATAGGGGCTTGACACCACCACGGAATACACCCCGGCATTGGCGGCGCCCACATTATTCAACGCCAGCGTTGCGCCCAGGAAGCCTGCCTTGCGGATGCACTGGTTGAAATAGTCCGCAATGAACAGGTTGCCGGAGGCGTCCACAGCCACGTCACTGGGATAGTACAATGCAGCATTGGTCGGCGCGCCGCCGTCGCCGGAGTAGCCTTGGGTCCCGTTGCCGGTCACTGTGGTGATCATCCCGTTGGTTCCCACTTTGCGGATGCGCTGGTTATACGTATCGGCAATGAACAGGTTGCCGGAGGCATCCACAGTCACGCCAAAGGGATCGTTCAATTCCGCGTTGGCCGCCAGGCCGCCGTCGCCGGAGTAGCCTTTGGTTCCGTTGCCCGCCACCGTGGTAATCAGGCCGTTGGTTCCCACCTCGCGGACGCGGTTGTTCGCGGAATCGGCAATGAACAGGTTGCCGAAGACATCCACAGACACGCCATAAGGACCACTCAATTCAGCGTTGGCCGGCGCGCCCCCGTCGCCGGAGTACCCCGGCCTTCCGTTGCCCGCCACCGTGGTGATAATCCCGTTGGTTCCCACTTCACGGATGCGGTTGTTGGCGGCATCAGCAATAAAAAGGTTGCCGAACGCGTCCACCGCCACGCCGTAAGGATAGCCCAACTCAGCACTGGTCGCCGCGCCGCCGTCTCCGGAGTAGCCTTTGGTTCCGTTGCCTGCCACCGTGGTGATCATCCCGTTGGTTCCCACCTCGCGGATGCGGTTATTGAAATGATCCACGATGAACAGGTCGCCGGAGGCGTCCAGAGCCACGCTAAAGGGACTGTGGAACTGGGCGTTCGTCGCCGCCCCGCCGTCTCCGGAGGAGCCTTGGGTTCCGCTGCCCGCCACCGTGTTGATCATCCCGTTGGTTCCCACCTCGCGGACGCGATTATTGTAATAATCGGCAATGAACAGGTCGCCGGAGGCGTCCAGAGCCACCCCAGAAGGATAGTACAATTCAGAATCGGACGCCGCGCCGCCGTCGCCGGAGAACCCTGCCGTGCCGTTGCCCGCCACCGTGGTGATGACACCGTTGGGAAGATTGGCGCCGTTCCATTGCCATTGATAGTTGAAGGGACCGGTGCCGGAGACTGTTACCGAGAAGGAAGCGCCGCCGCCGGGCGGGACAGATTGGCTGAGCGATTGCGCGGTGATGATCGGGGGCGTGTTGGTGCCGCTGCCGATCATGAGTTGAATCTCATTGGCGGCCAATTGCACGGCATTCGTCACCGGCGTGATCTCGCCAAAGAGAAAGCCGTTGAGGATGGTCTGGCTGGAATTGCCGATGACGATAGCCGCCTGGTTTGCCGCCGGACTGCTGACAAATCCCGCCACGGCGGCGCCGGGGCCGGCCGGTTGCAGGAGTTGGCCATCCATGTTGGCCAGGTCCGTGAAAGCCAGCGGAGCGGTGACGCCGTTGAAAAGCGGGGAAGCGCTCCAGTTGTAAACCGGCATCGGCGTGGTGAGACTGGCCACGGTGGCGGCCTGGAATGCCGCGGCCAGGGCAGGCAGGCTCCCCAAATCCGAGCAACTCAACAAGGCCCGGCCTCCCGCATTGGCGAACGCGGTGACATTGGTGAAATCAAACACCCCATCCGCCGAATCCACGATCACCAGCGAGGCATCCGGGCTGGCGGCGGCGGCGGCCGCGCTGAAGCCGGAGTATTGGCCCGAGGTGAACAACTGGAACGGCAGATTCAGGTTGGTCAGCGCCGCGGCAAAAACGCTGGGCAAACTGTTATCATTGAACAGCAGGATATTCGTGAAGACATTAGAAAACACCGTCAGCATCGCGCTGGCACTCAGGGTCGTCCCGTAGGCGTTGCTGACCAGGCAACTGAACTGGCTGCCCGAATCGGCCAACTGGACGTTGCTGACCGTGCAGCTCTTGGCAGTTGCGCCCGCAATCGGCACGCCGTTCCGGCGCCAAAAGTAGCTGGGCGGGGGGATGCCGGAAGCCGTCACGCTGAAGGTCGCGCTGTTGCCGGCCGCCACAAATTGGGCAACGGGTTGCGCGCTGATCTGCGGCGCCTCTGTGATCACACCGGCCAGACGGAAAACCGTGCCATTGCCGCTGTCACTCGCCCCATTGAAGCCCAGGCCGCCATAGACTGTGGCGCCGTCGAAATTCCCATAACAGTCCTGCAGCAGCGAGGCCCGGGGATCAATGCCGTTGGTGCCTGCGAACGAGAATAAGTTGCTCAATGTGCCATTGGCCGTCATTCTGAATATCGTGCCGTAGCCGTTGGTTCCCCCGGATTCTGCCGTGCCATAGAAATTGCCATCGGCGCCCTGCACCAGCCCGGCGTGAGGACCACTGCCATTCACACTGAAATTGAATGAGGCCAAGGTGGTCAGCGTCCCCTTGGCGGTCATTTTGAAGACCGTGCCGTCGCCGTTCGTTCCGCCGCCGGATGTTGTGCCGTAGAAATTGCCGTCGGCGCCCTGGATCAGTGCGCCGTAAGGATTGCTGCCATTGGTGTCCTGGAAGGAAACCAAGGTGGTGAGCGTGCCATTGGCCGTCACTTTGAAGACCGTGCCGTAGCCGTTCGTTCCGCCTTCGGATGTCGTGCCGTAGAAATTGCCGTCGGCGCCCTGCACCAGAGCGGCGTAAGGGTAACCCCCATTGGTGTAGGCGAAGGAGCACAATGTAGTCAGCGTGCCATTGGTCGTGATTTGGAACACCGTGCCGTCGTAGTCGGTTCCGCCATAAATGGTGGTGCCGTAGAAATTGCCGTCAGCGCCCTGGATTAGCGGGGCGTAAGGCAAATAGCCGTCGTAGTAATCGAAGGAGCACAAAGCGGTCAGCGTGCCATTGGGGGTCATTTTGAATACCGCGCCGTAGCCATTTGTTCCCCCGGATTCTGCCGTGCCATAGAAATTGCCGTCGGCACCCTGCAACAGCGCGCCGTAAGGATAACTGCCATTCAAGGAATCCTCGAATGAGGCCAAAGCAGTCAGTGTGCCATTGGTCGTGAGGCTGAATATGGCGCCCTCGCCGTTCGAGCCGCCGTAAGTTGTCGTGCCATAGAAATTGCCGTTGGCGCCCAGGATCAGCGCGGAAGAACAATTGCCCCCGTCAGGTCCATGGAAAGAGAAGAAAGGACCCGACGCGCTGAAGACGGTGAGCGTCGCGTTGGAAGTGGTGACCGCGCCATAGGAGTTGGTGATCACGCAACTGAACTGGCTGCCGGAATCAGTCAATTGGACGCCGTTATTGGTGTAGGCGGGCTGGGTTGCGCCGGCGATCGGACTGCTGTTGCGCCGCCAGAGGTAGCTTAACGGGGCGGCGCCCCCGGCGTTGACGCTGAAGACCGCCGCGCCGCCGGCGGGCACGATCTGGCTGGCCGGTTGAGCGACAATCGCCGGCGGCGCCGTTGCGGGAGCGGCTCCGACGCGGAAGACAATCCCATTGCCGCTGTCACTGGAGCCGTTGAAGCCCACACCGCCGTAAGTTGTGGTGCCATAGAAATTGCCGTCGGCCCCCTGCACCAGAGCGCCTTGCGGGGAATCGCCGTTGGCGCCCTCCAGGCAGAGCAACGTGGTCAGCGCGCCATTGGTTGAGATTTTGAATACAGTGCCGTTGGCGGCCAGGACTTCCGAGCCATTGAAGTACGATCCGCCGAATTCTGTTGTGCCGTAGAAATTGCCGTCCGCGCCCTGAATCAGCGCGGCGCAAGGAGAATAGCCATCGGAGTCATCGAAGGAGTACAATGTCGTCAGCGCGCCGTTGGTTGTCATTTTGAATACCGTTCCGTAGCCGTTGGGTCCGCCTTCGGATGTGGTGCCATACAAATTGCCGTCGGCGCCCTGCGCCAGCCCGGCGCGAGGAGAACCCCCGTCGTAGTAATCGAAGGTGTGCAATGTCGTCAGCGCGCCGTAAACTGTCAGTCGGAATACCGTGCCGTAGCTGGAGCCGGTTGTTCCTCCGCCTTCGGATGTGGCGCCGTAGAAATTGCCGTCGGCCTCCTGCACGAGCGCGCCGTACGGATAGCTGCCATTGGTGCCATCGAAGGAGAGCAAGGCGGTCAGCGCGCCATTGGGTGTCATTTTGAAGACCGTGCCATCGTAGTAGATTCCACCTTCGGCGGTTGTGCCATAAAAATTGCCGTCGGCGCCCTGCAGCAGAGCGGAAGATGGATAACCGCCAGTCACACTATAATTGAATGAGGCCAAAGTGGTGAGCGCGCCGTTGGTGGTCATTCGGAACACGGTGCCATCGCCGTGGGTTCCGCCGTATTCTGTTGTGCCGTAGAAATTGCCGTCGGCGCCCTGGATCAGCGCCCCGGAAGGAGAACTGCCATTGGTGTTGCCGAAGCAGAACAAAGTGGCCAGCGTGCCATTGGTCGTCATTCGGAACACGGTGCCATCGCCCTGCGTTCCGCCGTATTCTGTTGTGCCGTAGAAATTGCCGTCGGCGCCCAGCGCCAGCCCGGAGGAAGCAAAGCCTCCGTCGGGTCCATTGAACGAGTAGAGCACAGACATGGGCGTGGGCGCGGGGGGCACCACGGTCATATTGTCCAGCACGAATTCCAGGCCGTTCTCGCTGTAGCCGGGATGCTGGGTGCCGCCGGAGGAGATGAACTGCACCTCGGTTACGCCCACGTAATTGAACGGGATCAGCGTCGGCGTGGTCGCGCTCAAGGTGTAGATGTTATCGTAGCTTAAAGCGGGGCCGGTGTATCCTTGCACCTCGACACGCAGGTTGTCATTCCAGGCAGCCGTCAGATAGGCGGAGAGGAGGTCGAACGGGCCGGGAGCGCTCATGGCCGCGGGCGTGCCGCTGCCGTTATAGGCGACATTGCTGGGCGAAATCATGCCGGCGATATAGCCGCTCGGCACGCCATAGGCCGGGGCGTTAAGATAATAGAAATTGCTCCAAGTCAGGTTATGGTAACCCATCGGCACTGCCGAGCCTGCGCCGGGCAAGTCGTCAAAGGTGATTAACGCCGCGGTTCCCGTCAGGACGGTCAGGAGCGCGTTGGAGCTCGTCGTCCAATTCAGGGAGTTGGAAACCACCACGCTATAGGTGCCCGCCTGGCTGTTGGTCACATTGGCCAAGGTCAGCGTTGCATTGGTGGCACTGGCGAGGCTGGCGCCGTCAAACTGCCATTGGTAAGACAAGGGAAGTTCCCCGGCCGCCAGAACACTAAAGGTCGCGGCGCCGCCCTGGAGCGCCACCTGGCTGGCGGGTTGGGTGGCAATGATGGGCGGGCCGTCGGCGCTGACCAGCGGGGCGGCTTGGATGTCATCCAGGCCCAGGAAGCTTTGGTCGTCCCGGAATCCAAATTCCAGCAGGGTATTGGAGCCCGTGGCCGCGACATAAAATTGGAGATTGGTCCAACTGATGGCGTCCAGATTGGTTTGATCAAACAGCGTCGTTCCATTCCACGTCACCAGGAATTCATTGGGTGAGATGCCGTCCGGGCTGTCCAGCCACAGAGAGAGCAGGTAAAGCTGTCCGGCGGCCGTCGGCAATGATTGCGAGAGATAACCCAGCGAACCAACGGATCCCAGCAGCGCGCCGTAATGTCCCGAGTAAACGGCGGGAGAGCTGCCGCTGACCGAGCAATCCACAAAATTGCCCGATTCATTCCAAGAGGAGAAGCTGCCGGTTTCAAAACCCCCGTTCTGCACCAAGGCCGCGCCCGGCGCAGCCACCGTTACCGTCAGGACAGCCCCGGTGCTGGCGGCCGCGCCGAGGGAGTTGCTGACGACAACGGTGTAGGTTCCAATGCTGGCCGACGATACGCCATTGAGCGTCAGGGTCGGCGTGCCGGACCCGGAAATAGCGCCTCCATCCGTCAAGCTGGCCTGATTCAGCCGCCACTGGTAAGTGAACGGCGCGGCGCCCTCGGCCACCACAGCCAACTGTGCCGTTGCGCCGACCAGCACCGTCTGGCTGGCCGGTTGCTGCACGATCACGGGCGCGGAAGGAATTACAGTCAAAACCGCATTCAAACTGGCGGCCATTCCCGCGGCATTGCTCGCCACCAACACATAGGTTCCGCCATCGCTGGCGGCCAGGTTGCTGATCGTCAGGGTGCTGACGACAGAGCCATAGAGGTTTCCCTCCCCGGCCAGCGTGGTTTGGGAGCCTGAGATTCTCCCCCCGTCGGCCAGGCTGGTCCCGTTGAACTGCCACTGGCAAGTCAGCGGCACTCCCCCGGCCGCGACCGCGGTGAAGGCCGCCGTCGTTCCTCCAATCAAGGCCAGACTGGCCGGTTCGGCCGTGATGCCGGGCGGCTTGATGATTCTGAGTGAGACGGCACGGTTTTGGACGTCGCCATCCGTCAGATTGGTGAACCAAACAGTCGCGCCGTAATTTCCCAGAAAAAGATTGCTGGCGGCCGCGTTCAAGCTCACCAGAACGGCCGCCGCGGCCCCGCCGGGAGTCAGCCCGCCTCCATTGGGCGAGACCTTCAGCCAGGGAACGGTGGCGCCGGCGGCCCAATTCAGGGCCGCGTTGCCGACATTGGTCAACACATAGCTTTGCGACGGGGGGGTCAGCGGCCCCCCCACGGCGCCACTGGAAGAGAAACCGCCCAGGGGCGAGATTTGCAACGAATCCGGGGGCGCCAGGAGGTTGACCAGGTTGCTTCCTCCCGGAGTGCCCCATCCCGTGCAAAGGTCGTAGCCTGCCACCGCGTAGAAGTTCGACGGGCTTTCGCTCCAAGTGTTGTTGCCGTTGGTGATGTCGTGAAAACCATTGGTATAGTTGGCGCTTTGGCCCAGCGCATAAACCGCTGGATTGAGGAAGCCAAGCGGCGGACGGCCGCTGGCCGCGGCTTGCTCGTTGACCAGGGCGGTGAATGCCGCCCACAACGGCGTCGCGCAACTGGTGCCGCCCACCTCTCCAGTGAGGCCGTCGTCTGCCACAAGAAATACATTGTCCGCCACCATCGCCACGTCGGGAACATTGCGGTAGGCGGTGGATCCCTGATTGGTTGCCATGCTGAGGTTCGTTTGCCAAAAAGGGATCGGGTAGGTGGCGCTGATCCCGCCGCCGGTTCCTTCCCCATCGTAATCAGCGCCGAACTCCACGTCCCAATTCCAGACCGTTTCCGACACCCACGCGCCCCCGGGACCGCTGGTGGTCAAGGTGGTTCCCCCCACGCTCGTCAGGTTCGGGTCGTCGCTGGGCGGGGAAACCGGGCCAACATACGCGTCCCCGTCCCCGGCGGCATTGAAAAACGATTGCCCCTGCGCCCCAAATTGCTGAAAAATCTGCTCCGTCTCGGCGTCTATGGGATAGGTCCACGAGGCGCTCAGTTGGTTGGCAAGGTCATCCGTCGCCATCCGGTTCAGAACATCGTCAGGCTCTTCTCCTTCATAGACAATCACCGACGACAGTCCCGGCGCCATGCAAACAGCCATGTCAATGTCCAGGGCCACCTCAATGTTGCCCCCCCCGGGCACCCCGTTGAAACCGTCCAGCAGAACGTTCTTGAGCGGGACCGCGGGAAGGCCCGCCAGGCCGGCGTAGTTGGTTATATCACTGGGGTAATAGCCGTCGAATTCCAGCAAACCGACCGATTGTCCAGTGCCGGTCAGGGCCAGACCCGGAACGTAGGCCGCGCGGAAGTCGTTGCCCATGTAAGCGCCGCCAGGCCCGGAACCCGTGGCCGGAAGCAACCCCATAGCGCCGCCCCCGGGGAGCTTTCTCAAATTCATCGGATGCGGCAGAAGGTAATTGTCCAAGCCGCTGATGTGCAGGACCGGCGCCGCCAAATCCAGCGATGGCTCCGCATCCGGCGCATAAAACTCCCGCTTCTCCCGCGGATGCGCATACGTCCGCATCGTGACATGCAGCGCCTTCTCAATACTGGACACCGTCCCGGCGACATCCAGCAACGTCCGGTTGGGATGGGTCGCGGCCACCTTCAGCCCGTTCGCCACGGCAAACTCCGTCACGGCCCGGTAATCCTGTTCTGTGGGACCAAACCTCTCCGCGAACTGGGCGGGAGTCAGATAATGACGGTAATCAGGACTGGCCGGGTTATAGATTGCCTGCAACAGGTTGGTCAGTTCCGCCTTGTTGCGCAAGGGCAGCCCAATGGCGAGCTGCAACTCGCGGGACCCCTCCAAACGGCCCACGGCTGTCAGGTGGGCAACGGCGGCGGGCACATGGCCCGGCAACAACTGCGGTTGGGCAGGTTGGGCGGCCGTGGCAAATTGAAGACAAAACACCGCACCGATCCGAAGACATGCTTTCATGCTATGATCCTGCCTTTCGCACAGTTGGCGCCGCCACGGCTGATCTTCTCAACCGGTCAGGACAACGCATCCCTGAATGCGGCAACCGCCCCACAGTTGGGGCAGTTCCGCCAAGAACGCAGGCAGATTACGGGCTGGGCAGTTAAATGCAAGACCTTTCCGGAAGGCCTTTCTGGAAAGATTCAAGGACGGTCATTGGTTTTGGGTCTGGCAATGGCGGATGGCCTCGCGGAGGAGATCGGTGGCGTTGTCCAGGTTCAACTTTTCCTTTATGCGGGCACAGTAAACTTGCACCGTCTTGATATTGACACCAAGTCTTTCCGCGATCTGCCGGGTCCCGATCCCCTGCCCGAGCATCCCGAAGACGGCGAGTTCACGGTTGCTGAGTTGCTCGGTCGGAGAGCAGGTGGCGAGCGTTTTGCCTTCGACAAACTCGGCGGTGACCGCCTCCGCGACGGCTTCGCTGATATAGAATTTGCCGTGCAAAACTTTGCGAAGCGCCTCAATGACCTTCTGCGTTGCCTCTCGCTTCATGATGTAGCCTTTGGCTCCGGCCCGCAGGGATCGTTTGGCATAAAGGAACTCGTCATGCACCGAGAGAACCAGCACATTGAGACCGGGGCAGGCCTTCTTCAGGTTCCCGATCCATTCAATCTCAACGCAATCCTTCAACGAGATCTCCACGATGGCCACCTCGGGGTTCGACGCAGGGACCGCCCGAATTGCCTCCGCAGCCGTGGCGGCTTCCCCGCATACGGCCAGGTCGGGTTGCTGGTTGATCAGGTTGATGAGCCATTCGCGCACCAGAGGGTGATCGTCCACAATAAAGATTCTTCTTTTCGTGCTGTCCGCGTCTGGTGTCATTTTTTGCCGTTTCTGGATCCTTCCGGGTGATCTGGCCGCGGTTCCACCATCCGCGGCCCAAAGCCTAAACAGCGCCGCGCTATCGGCATAGCTATCGGCCTGGGCCTGCACCCGGCAATATTGGGGCGATATTAAAATCCAGACTTTTGCACCTCATCTATGCGCACGCCGCCACTTCCCGGTTTCCGCCGTAAATCTTTTGTGACTATAACCGGTGTTAGGTGGAATGTCTGTAGTGCGCGGCCTAATTCTCTTGTACGGCAGTATCGTACACTTATTCGCCCGAATCGCATTTGCGCCGGCCCGGATTTCTGCATCCTATCTCTCTGCGCCCCGGCAGGATGCCGGTTTCGTCCAACAATCCTTGCCCCGCTTTTGCCGCTGGAAAGAGCCATCCGGGTGCGGTTCCGATGGCGGGCCGGGCCGCGGCCATTTCGCGGGCTATAAAGGCGCCGGCCCACGTCCGCCGGCCCGCAAGGCGGAAAATTGTCCGGCGCCTCGACTGGCGATCACGGAAGAGGTTTTGAGGTGTGCGACAAAAACCAAACATTGTCAACGTAAGGTGGCGGACCGGCCGGCTCGGTGCCTTCTGAATCTTGCTCCATGTCGCCCAGAACGGCCGTGTCCGTCCACGCTCTAATCTGTCCGTGGCCGTCGCCGAAAGCGATGCCGGCGGAGTTGACATGGTAATGGCCCGGCAGGTCAACATAGTACGGGTATCCGACACGCTGCTGTTGGGTGTCGTTACACATGGAGCCGTCGTTGATGGTGGACTGGTTCTCTTCCGCCAACACCCAGGCGTTGGCCGATCCCAGGGCGGCGAGATCCGACGACTTGGTGAAGATAATCTGCATCGGAGTCCCGTTCCAGGTCCACTGGTTGCCCGGTGTGACCCCCATGGTGCAGTTCATGGAATAAGCGCGTTGGGTCGTGTCGCCCCATCTGTCCAGTTTCGTATTCGCCGGACACTGATAAATTTGATAATTTCCCGTGTACGGGTAGATCAGCCCGTAGGTGATCAAGTTGATATAGTTTGGGTAGATGTGGTTGGTGGCGTCACCGAGAATCCAGTTAGCCAGGGACTGGCCGGCCGCGTAGTTATTCAGATCGGCTACGTTCCCGTCCCACCCTCCCCAATCATCGGCGAGATTTTGAGCCAACTGGTCCCGGTTGTCATTGGCGTAGCTGGTCCAGCCGACGATCAATTGATGGAGATTGCTTATGCACCGGGTTCCCTGGCCTTTGGCTTTGGCATTGGCCAGCACCGGCAGCAACAAGGCCGCCAGAATGGCAATGATAATGATCACCACCAGCAGTTCAATGAGGGTGAAAGCGCCGGGTTGCCTTGAAGCCCGGCCGGTTGAGGATGGCAAAGGCGCTTCTTGAGTCTTCATAGTTTTGTCTTTGTTTATTTGTTAAGCGGTCAATCAGTTACGGGTTACAGCAGCAGCCTGGCTCTCTCGTCTCCAGACCAGACCTCCGCATCTTACTCCATACGCGTTGCCAGGCGGAAATGTCCGCCAAAAATCGTTTTTTTGACTATAACCGGTGTTTGTGGAATGTCTGTAGAGTGCCGCCTAATTATTTTGTACGTTGTCGTCGTACACTTGCGCGTCCGAGTCATGTCTTTTCCTGCCTGTCGTTCCAGCGCACGGCTTCACCCAACAGGCGCGTGGCGTTGCAGGGTTTGAGCTTTTCCTGAATCCGAGCGCAGAAAGACGGAACGGTCCTGAAACTTTGACCGGTTGTCACAGTCCCGGCCGTGGTATGGGAGCAACCCAGGTCTTATTCCAGGTGTAATTCCAAAGCTGTTCCAGCGGTGAAGTTTCCACATGCCCGTCGGACAAGCCTAAGTTGAAGGCGCCCGGCAATGGTTCCAAAGGTTAATTCCCGGGGGCATTCATCCACATCCCCATCGGGCTGTTGGTCGTGCCGTTACCGACGGTTTGCTGCATGGTGAGGCCGGAGACATGATTGTCGAAAAAAAGATAATTAAAGAGATTGCCGTGCAGTTGATAAAGAGCCAATCCCTGATTATTCGGGTCATTGGGATCCGTTTGAAAACACTCGCCCAGTCCTTGTCCTCCATCATTGCTGGCCGGAGCGATGGAGAAGGAAGGCCAGACATTTCCACAGACATTGTCGCCCCCGGGTTCTTCGACGAGATTGATGGTTTGGGAGGGCGCTTGAAGGATGGTGGACTTGTAACCGGGAGCATCGGAGGCAGTGGTCGGGGCCGTCCAGTAAATTCCCAACCCGTCAATCGGGGTGGGCGGATCGGACCCCAGGGTGGCGGAGTAATCGGGGCCAATCGCGTTCATGGCGTACGTTCTTCTCCCCAAGGTGGGTTGTGAGGCCACCCAATAAGAATCAGGACCGACGTCACACGGGCAACGCAAGATGGGAGGTGTCAGAGTTTGGTTTATGGCGCCACTATCCAACTGGGCCTGGCTAAGATTGGGATTGCCTCCCAGATAGGGATTGATGGCCGTGTCCCAGGTATATTGAGTGTTGTCAGCGCCGTCACAAGCGGCAGCCGGGTAATGCTCGGTATTGTCGCCCGCGAAAAGGGCGAAGCCCAGACCGATCTGTTTCATGTTGGACACACATTTGGCCCGGTTCGCCTTTTCCTTTGCCGCCGCCAGCGCCGGCAGCAAAAGCGCGGCCAGGATGGCAATGATGATGATCACCACCAGCAGTTCAATGAGGGTGAAAGCGATGCGTTGCCTTTGCGCCCGGCCGGTTGAGGACCGCGGAGGCGCTTTTTGAGTGCTCATAGGCTTGTCTTTGTCAAGCCGCCAGTTCAGTTCTGGGTTGCGGCAGGAGCGTGTCGCCCCGATCATTGAGGGACCGTGACGCGCGCCTGCACCCAACCCAGGTCGGGGGAAGTTGTATCGGCTGCAAAACCCATGTAGGAGTTCCACTCGCCCGCCAGAATATTCTTGTCGGTCCACTGTCGGATCTGCCCGTGGCCGTCGGCGAAGGACATGGCGCCGGCCTTGTCATGGTAAATGGCGGGGTCATCCACCCATTCCGTGGGCTGGTCGAGATTTTGCACCCAATAGCCGTCATTGATGGAGGCGGGGTTCTCTTCGATGAACACC